>JAABUQ010006248.1_pt1 | contig 18221 bp, 16 predicted proteins | sample 5560001 | NCBI WGS metagenome assembly JAABUQ01 (sample SAMN10711888, study PRJNA513371) | rock metagenome | isolation source: Antarctica rocks | place: Antarctica: Victoria Land, Finger Mt nord | collected 2015-12-18
CCGTATGCGCTCCCACTGGTCGTCGCGAAGGCCGTAACGCCGCATCAGTCAACCTCATCATGGCTGACACGCTATGAATCACGCCCTCGCTCATAGGGAAATCCACCAAATGACGACACGCCCTAGTGTCCTGAACCAGAAGTTCATCGGTTTATTCTGCAGCTACGGGTTTGTTGCGGTTGCAGAAGCGCTCGATGGACGCAAGGATGTCGTCAGCAGACTTGGCCCAGCGGGACGGCGTCGGCTCGGCAATGTGCTGGTCGCTGAACGTCTGGACTGCCGTTTGCAGCGCGGCGACGCTGCGGTGCGCGCCGTGCTTGATTTGCCGTTCGGTCAGCAGGGCGAAGAACCGCTCGACCTGGTTCAGCCATGATGAACTGGCCGGCGTCAGGTGGACGTGCCAGCGGGGCCGCTTGACCAGCCAGTCCCGCACCAGCCTATACCGCGGGCTGTCCGGATACAGACGCGGGTTGCCGGCCCGCTTACGCTGGACGTCCGCCGTCATCGCCGCCCCGTCCGGCAGCCCGGCGCGGCTGGTTTCCAGTGCCGCGATCCACGCCGCCTGGTCGTCCGTCATCCGGATGTTGCCGCCGCCCGTGACCCGGCAGCGGTTGCCGCCGGACAACTGGCTGATGCGATCCACGGGGCCGCCGCACACGCCGGCGACCCAGGCGAACAGCGATGTTTCATCGCCAGTGCATGCGGCGTCCGGCCGTGGCGACGTGGCAAGCATGTCCACGGTCCCCCTCATCCCCATGCCGGTTGGCTCCGGCGTTCGCCAGGGCTTACCAGCTAGCTTACGATGTGCACGCGAATCATCATTGCGGACAACGGGAGGGATGCGCGTGGCGGGACTCTACTTCGAGGAGCTGCAGGTCGGCCAAGTGTTCAAGCACCCGATCCGCCGGACCATCACCGAGGCGGACAACGTCTGGTTCAGCTGCATGACGCATAACCCGGCGCTGCTGCATCTGGACGAGGAATACTGCCGCACGGAAACCGAGTATGGCCAGCGCCTGGTCAACAGCGCCTTCACGCTGGGGCTGATGGTCGGGATCTCGGTCGGCGACACCACGCTCGGCACCGCCGTCGCCAACCTGGGGTGGGATGAGGTGCGCTTTCCCAAGCCGGTGTTCCACGGCGACACGCTGCGGATCGAGACGGAGGTGGTCGAGCTGCGGGGGTCGAAGTCCCGGCCCAATGCGGGGATCGTCACCTTCCTGCACCGCGCCTACAACCAGCGCGGCGAGCTGGTGGCGCACTGCAAGCGGTCGGGATTGCAGCTCCGGCGACCGGAGGCGTGATGTTGCGCTCCCTGCTGTCCATGCCGGGCGGCAGCGGGCGCAAGCTGGCGCACGAGGTGGCCACCGGGACGGAGGCGCTCATCCCGGACTCAGGGGATTGCGCCAGGGAGGGGGTCGCCGCCCCGCCCCGGCCACCGTTGCCCCGGCTACCGTCGCGTTGGCGAGCCGGAGCGCTGGCAGACCTGCACCGAGCCGGGGCGGGTCAGCCGACCCAGGTCTTCACGACGGACGGGTTCGCCTGCACCCAGGCAGTAGCGGTTTTCGCCGGGTCGGTGCCGGCGGCCTGGTTCTGCATCATCAAGGCCTGCTCGTCGTCGAGCGACAGCTTGAACCGGCTGAGCACGGCGTAAACGTCCGGCATGTCCGACTTCAGGCCCTTGCGGGCGACGGTGTTCACGGTTTCCTCGCCGCCCAGCGAGCCCTTGGGGTCCGTGAGATACTTCAGCTTATAGGCGGCGAACATCCAGTGCGGGGTCCAGGCCGTCACCACGATGGGCTGCTTGCGGGTGATGGCGTCCTTGAGCGCGCCGACCATCGTGGCGTCGCTGCCCTCGACCAGGGTGATGTTGCTGAGGCCATAGTCCTTGATCGTCTTCTCCGACGCGCGCATCAGGCCGGCGCCGGGGTCAATGCCGATCACCTTGTTGTCCACCAGCCCGCCCTGGGCCTTCAGGTCGGCGATGGAGTTGATTGGAGAGTAGTCCGGGGTCGCCCAGCCCAGCCGGGCGCCGGTCACGTTGGGGCCGATCAGGTCCACCTGGTCCTTCAGCTTGGAGTAGTAGGCGGCATGGGTGCCGGGCAGCCAGGCCGCCACCATGCAGTCGGCGTCCCCGGAGGCGACGGCCTGCCACATGGCGGCGCCGGATACCGGTGTCAGCACGACCTCATGCCCCATGCCCTTCAGCACCGCCGCCAGGATGTTGGTGGCGACCACGGCGTCCGACCACTCGACGTAGGCGATGCGTACGGGACCGGCGCCCGCAGCCCGGGCAGCGTTGCGGGCGGCGGTCAGCGGAGAGGCGGCAAGGGCGGCGGCGCCGAGGATCACGGTTCTGCGGTTCATGGTATGGGCCTTTTGTTGCGATGGACGATGTAGGGGAAGGGCAGGCGGGGCCGCGGGCAGGTCAGGCGGCACGGCTGCGCCGAGACATGGCCTGGGTCACGCGGTCCAGGATCACCGCCAGCACGGCGATGGCGATGCCGGCCTGGAAGCCGCGCCCGGCCTCCAGCCGCTGGATGGCGCTCCATACCTCGCGGCCCAGGCCGCCGGCGCCGATCATGGCGGCGATCACCACCATGGACAGCGCCAGCATGATGGTCTGGTTGATGCCCGCCATGATGGTCGGCAGGGCCTGCGGCAACTGTACCTTCACCAGCTTCTGCCAGGGGGTGCAGCCGAAGGCGTCGGCGGCCTCGGTCAGCTCGTGCGGGACCTGCAGGATGCCGAGTGCGGTCAGGCGTATGGTGGGCGGTGCGGCGAAGATGATGGTGGCGAAGCACGCGGATACCGCGCCCAGGCCGAAGAACGGGATGGCAGGGATCAGGTAAACGAAGCTCGGCATGGTCTGCATCACGTCCATGCAGGGGGACACCACCTTCCACGTACGCGCGTTCAGCGCCGCGATGATGCCCAGCGGCAGGCCGATCAGTATGGCGGCTAGGGTGGAGAACACCACCAGCACGAGGGTCGCCACCATCGGCAGCCACAGCCCCAGGTTCCATAGGAACAGCAGCCCGGCCACGGTCAGCAGCCCCAGGCGCCAGCCCGCCGCGCGCCAGGCCAGCAGCCCGGCCACGACGATGAACAGCGCCGGGGGCACGGATTGCAGAGCCCCTGTCAGCCCGCTGACCCAGGCGGACACGGTGCGGCTCAGCACACGGGTGAAGCCGGCGCCGTGCGCGGTCAGCCAGTCGAGGGCGCCGTCGCATAGGTCGTCGAGCGGGAAGCGGGGGATGGAGATGTCCATGCAGGCTCCTGCTTGGGTTGGTGCCGCCGGGCCAGGGCAGCGAGTGCGGTGGTGCGCCACAGCACGCCGGCGTGCCGGCCGGCGGCGTCCACGACCGGCAATCCGTCGGGTTCCGAGGCGAGCAGCGGCAGCGCCTCCCGTAGCGTCATGTCCGCGTTCAGGGTGGCGCGAGAACCCGGCGGCGGCCCGGCGGTGCGGTCGGCCAGGGTGCCGACGCGCAGCACGCCGGAGACGTCTATGTGCTGGACGAACCGCTCGACATAGGGCGTGGCGGGCGCGGCCAGGATGCTTTCGGCGGTGCCGTCCTGCACGATGGCGCCGTCCATCATCAGCGCGATGCGGCCGCCGAGGGCGATGGCTTCGTCCAGGTCGTGGCTGACGAAGACGATGGTCTTCTTCAGGCGTCGCTGAAGTGCTACCAGCTCCTCCTGCATGTCGCGGCGGATCAGGGGGTCGAGGGCGCTGAATGCCTCGTCCATCAGCAGGATGCTGGCGTCCGCCGCCAAGGCCCGCGCCAGGCCGGCGCGCTGCTTCATGCCGCCGGAAAGCTGGCCTAGCCGCTTGCCCTCCCAGCCCGCCAGGCCCACCAAGTCCAGCGCGGTTTCCGCTGACTTGCGCCGGACGGGGCGGGCGACGCCCTGCACCTCCAGGCCGAACTCCACGTTCTCCAGCACGGTGCGGTGCGGGAACAGGGCGAAGTGCTGGAATACCATTCCGAAGGTGCGGCGCCGGAACTCGCGCAGCTCCCGGGTGCCCATGGCCGTCACCTCCTGGCCGGCGACGCGGATGCTGCCGCGCGACGGCGTGATCAGGCGGTTGAGGCAGCGCAGCAGGGTACTTTTGCCGCTGCCGGACAGGCCCATGACGACGACGAGCTCGCCTTCGTCCACGCGCAGGCTCACTTCGTTCAAGGCGATGACCGTGCCGGTGCGGTCCAGGATGGCGGCGCGGCTTTCGCCGGCGCGCATCATCGCCAGCGCATCCTTTTCACGTGAGCCGAACAGGACGCTTACGCCTTCGGTTTGGATCATCGGTGCTGCGGTCAGCGGACTAGCCTCCTCAACGATCCGTGAAGGCTAGCACCCGGGCCGGGCGGCATGGAAAGCCGTTTTTGCGACGCAGCATGGAGATGGCGGAAAATGTGCAGCGCATGACGGTTTTTCGTTAGCGCCCGCCCTGCCGCCGCGCGATGCTGCGGCATAAGCGTGAGGCCGATGATGCACGATATCCTGCCCAGCCTGCTGCTCCGCCGCCGCCCCGGGCACAGCCTGGATGCGCCGTTCTATACCGACGCGGCGGTGTTCCGCGCCGACATGGACCTGATCTTCGGCCGCCATTGGATCTTCATCGGCCAGGAGCCGGACGTGCCTGAACCCGGCGACGTCATGGCCGTACGCATTGGCGATGCGCCCATCCTGATCCTGCGCGACGATGACGGCGAGGTGCGCGCATTCCATAACGTTTGCCGCCACCGCGGAGCGCAGCTGGTGCCGGACGGGAAGGGCCAGGTCGGCAACCTGGTCTGCCGCTACCATACCTGGACCTACGGCCTGGACGGCGCGCTGCTGTTTGCCGACCATATGGGGGAGGGATTTGACCCGTCTTGCCGGGGCCTGCGGAGGGTGGCGCTGCGGTCCGTGGCCGGGCTGCTGTTCATCTGCCTGGCGGATAACCCGCCGGAGGACATCGAGGCGATGGCCCGGGCCATGGAGCCGTATCTGCTCCCGCACGGGCTGCGCGACGCCAGGGTGGCGCGGCAGGTGGACCTGGTGGAGCATGGCAACTGGAAGCTCACGATGGAGAACAACCGCGAGTGCTACCATTGCGCGGCCAACCATCCCGAGCTGACGGTGCCGCTGTTCGCGTATGGCTTCGGCTTCGCGCCGGGGTCGCTGGACGAGGGAGAGCTGGCGCAGGCCGCCCGGTATGACGGGATGGTGGAGGACCTGCATGGAAGGTGGGAGGCCGCGGGGCTGCCGTCGCGGCGGATCGAGCTGCTGACGGGACGGCCTACGGGATACCGCACCGAGCGGCTGCCGCTGGACCAGGCGGGGGAAAGCCACACCCGTGACACTCGCGCGGCGTGCCGTGTGCTGCTGGGGGGGTTGCGGGAGGCTCGGCTGGGGGGGCTGACGTTCTGGACGCAGCCAAACTCCTGGCATCACTTCATGGCTGACCATGCCGTGACGTTCTGCGTGCTGCCGCTGGGTCCCGACCGCACGCTGCTGCGGACGACCTGGCTGGTGCACAAGGATGCGGTGGAGGGAGTGGACTACGACCGGGACAACCTGGTCGCGGTGTGGGAGGCGACCAACCGGCAGGATGCGGCGCTGGTGGAGATTACCCAGGCGGGCGTCGTTAGCCCGGCCTATGAGCCTGGACCATACTCGCCGTTCACGGAGGGATTGGTCGAGGATTTCTGCCAGTGGTACGTGGAGCGCATGGGCGCCGGGCTGCGCGGGTGATGCAGCCGCTGCCGCCGGTGTGGGATGCGGAGCGGGACGAGGCGCTGGTGTGCGTCGCGGTGCGGGTGGAAACGCATGATGTGTCCACGTTCGTGTTCGCGTCTGTGGAGCCGCGGCTGTTCCGCTTCCTGCCGGGGCAGTTCATGACGTTTGACCTGCCGGTGGCGGGTGGGCTGGACGGGGCGGGGGTGCAGCGGTGCTATACAATTGCTTCGCCGCCGACGCGGCCGTGGCGGATTGAGGTGACGGCGAAGCGCTCGCCGGGTGGCGCCGGGTCGGGATGGCTGCATGGCGCCATGCAGCCGGGCATGCGGGTGCAGGCGTCGGGGCCGATGGGGGATTTCGTGCTCGATCCCGGGGCGGGCGGGCGATACCTGTTCCTGTCTGCCGGCAGCGGCATCACGCCGCTGATGAGCATGGCGCGCGCCCTGCATGACCTGGGAAGCGACGCCGACGTGCTGTTCTTGCACAGCGCCCGCAGCCCGGCGGACCTGCTGTTTCCCGAGGAGCTGGCCGTCATGGGCCGGCGGCGGGGCTTCCGGCGGGTCAGCATCGTGGAGAGGGATGCGCCGGGTGCGCGGTGGGACGGGCTGCGTGGGCGGCTGTCGCCGGCGATGCTGGGGTTGCTCGTGCCGGACCTGCTGGAGCGGGAGGTGTTCTGCTGCGGGCCCGCGCCATACATGGCCGGGGTGCGGGCCATGCTGGATGCTGCGGGGTTCGACCGGGGGCGGTATCGGGAGGAGAGCTTCAGCTTCGGCGGGGCGCTGGATGTTAGCGTGCCAATGGCGGAGCCGTTATTGCAACGAGCGCAGCGACGCGGCAATCCAGGGGCCACCAGAGTGGAGGCCCGTCCTTTCGCGGAAAGGAGCGGCTTCCTTCTCCCTTTTCCTTTGGGAGAGGGGCGGGGTGAGGGGGTCTTGGCTGCGTCGCCGGGAACCAGAGATGCTGACGGGACGCGGTCATGGACTGGCGGGAGTCGCGCTGGCCCGCCCCCTCACCCCGACCCTCTCCCGGAGGGAGAGGGAGAAGGAGGCGGCACACCGGTGCTTGCGGTTACCCTGTTGCCTTCGGCTGGCGAGGATCGCGCGCCGGCGCACGACGGCGCCGCCCAGACCACCTTCACTGTCCGCTTCGCCCGCCAGGATCGCGACATCGCCTGCCCTGGCGGCGCTAACATCCTTGCGGCCGCGCGTGCCGCGGGCATCCGGCTGCCTTCGGCCTGCGGCAAGGGTGTTTGCGGCACCTGCAAGAGCCGTGTGCTGTCGGGGACCGTCGAGATGCGGCATGGCGGCGGCATCCGCCAAAGGGAGATTGATGGCGGCATGGCCCTGCTGTGCTGCGCCAAGCCCACCAGCGACCTGGTCGTGGACCGGTAGGCCCGCATGGACCTCGGCGCCCTGCACCGCCTGGCGTTCCTGACCCTGCCCAACTATTCGATGATCGCCTGCGTCAACGGGATCGAGGTCCTTCGCATGGCCAACCGGTTGAGCGGGCAGACCGCCTATGCCTGGGAGGTCGTGACCCCGGACGGCGTGCCCGCCGCGGCCAGCAACGGCCTGGCGCTGCATCCGACCGTCCCACTGGTCCGGATGGCGCGTCCGGACCTGCTGTTCGCCTGCGGGGGCGTGGACGTGCGGGAGGCGGTGGATGCCCGCATCACTGCCGCGCTGCGACGCTTGGCTCGGGAGGGCGTGGCGCTTGGCAGCCTGTGTACCGGCGCCTTCGCGCTGGCCGAGGCAGGGCTGCTGCGCGGGCGCCGCTGCGCCATCCATTGGGAGAACCTGTCGCCGATCGAGGAGGAGTTCCGCGAGGTCGAGTTCGTCGGCGACCTGTATGCCCTGGACCGCGACCGCGTGACCTGCACCGGCGGCGTGGCGCCGTTGAGCTTGATGCTGGCGATGGTGGAGGCTCGGCTCGGCCCTGCTGTGTCCGCCGCCGTCGCGGCGCAGTTCCTGGTGGATCGCGTGCGTGCCGGGTCGGAGCGGCAGCGCGACCCGGCAGGCCCTGCGGCGCCGGGCAAGCTGGGCGACGCGCTGCGCATCATGGAGAGCACCATCGAGGCGCCGATGCACGCCGCCGCCGTCGCCCGCAGCGTCGGCCTGTCGCCCCGGCAGTTGGAGCGGCTGTTCCGCCAGCATCTGGGCCAAACTCCTGCCGCCTATGCCGCCGGGCTGCGGCTGGAGCGGGCGCGCATATTGCTGCGGGAGACCGCGATGCCCGTCACCGCCGTGGGCGCCGCCTGCGGCTATGCCACGCCGTCCCGGTTCAGCGCCGCCTTCCGCGGGCGCTTCGGCCGGCCCCCCAACCAGGAACGGCGCCAGCGCGCCGCCGCAGGAGCGCATGATGCACGTCAGCCCCCCGCCCATTAACCCTGCCATTGACCCTGGGGCGGGCAGCCGCGATCCCCTCATGCAGCCTTACCAGTTGCGGCACCTGACGCTGCGCAACCGGATCATGAGCACCTCGCACGAGCCGTCCTACTCCGAGGACGGGATGCCGAAAGACCGCTACCGCCTGTATCACGTGGAGAAGGCCAAGGGTGGCATGGCGCTGACGATGACCGCCGGGTCCGCGGTGGTGTCGCCGGACAGCCCGCCGGTGTTCGGCAACCTGCTGGCCTACAAGGATGAGATCGTGCCCTGGCTGCGCCGCCTGTCCGACGAGTGCCATGAGCACGGGTCGGCGGTGATGATCCAGCTCACCCACCTCGGTCGCCGCACCGCGTGGAACAAGGCGGACTGGCTGCCGATCCTGGCGCCGTCCCGGGTGCGGGAGGCGGCGCACCGCGGCTTCCCGAAGGCTGCCGAGGACTGGGACCTGGATCGGATCGTTGGGGACTATGCCGCCGCGGCGCAACGGATGCAGGCGGCCGGGCTGGACGGGTTCGAGATTGATGCTTATGGCCACTTGCCGGACCAGTTCTGGTCGCCTGCCACCAACCAGCGCGATGATGCGTATGGCGGCAGCCTGGAGAACCGGATGCGGTTCTCCGTCCGCGTGCTACAGGCCATGCGGGATGCGGTAGGGCCGCGATTCCTGATCGGCGTGCGGATGGTGGCGGACGAGGACTGGGACATCGGCCTGACCCGCGAGGACGGGATCGAGATTGCCCGGCGCTTTGCGGGCGGCGGCGTCGTGGACTTCCTGAACATCGTCCGCGGCCACATGGACACCGACAACGCGCTGTCCCACGTCATCCCGATCCACGGCATGGGCACGGCGCAGCATTTGGACTTTGCCGGGGAGGTCCGGGCGGCGACGCGGTTCCCGACCTTCCATGCCGCGCGGATCAACGATGTGGCGACGGCCCGGCACGCCATCGCCGAGGGCAAGCTGGACATGGTCGGCATGACCCGCGCCCACATCGCCGAGCCGCACATCGCCCGCAAGGTGCTGTCGGGGCAGGAGGACCGCATCCGGCCCTGCGTCGGCGCGACCTATTGCCTCGACCGTATCTACGAGGGCAACGAGGCCCTGTGCGTGCACAACGCCGCGACAGGGCGCGAGGCGACGATGCCGCACGACATTCCCCGCGCGGCCGGGCCGACCCGGCATATCGTCGTGGTGGGCGCCGGGCCGGCTGGGCTGGAGGCGGCGCGCGTCGCGGCGGAGCGCGGGCATCGGGTGACGGTGCTGGAGGCGACGGAGCGGGCTGGCGGCCAGGTGCTGCTGGCCGCCCGGACGCCGCGGCGGCGGGAGCTGGTGGGGATCGTGGACTGGCGGGTGTCGGAGCTGGCGCGGATGGGGGCGGAGCTGCGGTTCAACACCTATGCCGGGGTGGAGGACGTGCTGGCGCTGGAGCCGGATGCGGTGTTCGTCGCCACGGGCGGCGTGCCGGATACCGAGGTGCTGCGGGAGGGTAACGACCTTGTCGTCTCAAGCTGGGACGTGGTGGGGGGCGGCGCCACCCTGTCGGGCCGGGTGCTGGTGTATGACGACAACGGGGCGCATCCCGGGATGCAGGCGGCCGAGGTCTTGGCCGAGGCGGGTGCGGAGGTGGAACTGGTGACGCCCGAGCGGATGGTGGCGCCGGAGATCGGCGGGCTGAACCATGCGGCCTATGCCCGCATCTTCCGCCGCCGGGGCGTGCGGGTGACGGTCAATACCCGGCTGCTGTCGGTGCGGCGCAACGGCAATGGGCTAGTGGCTGTGCTGGGCAGCGATTATGGCGCGGAAACCGAGGAGCGGCAGGTGGACAGCGTGGTGGTGGAGCACGGGACGCTGCCGCTGGATGAGCTTTACGAGGCCTTGAAGCCGGGGTCCCGCAACGGCGGCGAGGTGGACCATGCGGCGCTGCTGGGCGGGCGGGCGCAGGGCGTGGTGCAGAATGCGGAGGGACTCTACCAACTGTTCCGCATCGGCGATGCCGTGGCCAGCCGCAATATCCATGCCGCCGTGTTCGACGCGCTGCGGCTGGCGAAGGACCTGTAGGAGATGACCGTACGAGTACGTGCAAGCGCCCCGTCGCCGCAATGCAGGCCGTCCGGTACAGGACAGGACAGGTCGAACGTCTGGCGCATACGCGAGGAACTGCCATGAGCCACTTTTCCGCTGCCCGACTGCTTCGTGAAACCATGCGTGGCCATGCCGGCTGGGGCCAGCACTGGCGCTCCCCGGAGCGGCCCGGCCCGGCCTATGACGTCGTGATCGTGGGGGGCGGTGGGCACGGACTGGCCACCGCCTACTACTTGGCGAAGCTGCACGGGATCACCCGGGTCGCCGTGCTCGAAAAGGGCTGGATCGGCGGCGGCAACACCGGCCGCAACACGACCATCATCCGCAGCAACTACCTGATGGAAGAAAGTGCGGCGCTGTATGACCATGCCGTGAAGCTGTGGGAGGGGCTGTCCCGCGAGCTGAACTACAACGTCATGTTCTCGCCGCGCGGCGTGATGATGCTGGCGCATACCGTGCATGACGTGCAGGTCGGCAAGCGCCACGTCTATGCCAACGCGCTGGCCGGCATAGACAACGAGTGGCTGACGCCGGCGGAGGCGCAGGCATTCTGCCCGCCGCTGCGGCTCGACGCCGGGATGCGCTACCCTGTGCTGGGCGCGGCGCTCCAGCGGCGTGGGGGCACAGCGCGGCATGACGCAGTGGCCTGGGGCTATGCCCGCGGCGCCAGCGCGCTGGGCGTGGACATCGTGCAGAACTGCGAGGTGACGGGCATCCAGCGGGACGCGGCAGGGGCGGTGTGCGGCGTGGACACCACCCGCGGCCTGGTTAGCACTCGGCGTGTCGGTGTCGTGGCGGCCGGACACACCAGCGTCGTGATGGCGCAGGCCGGCGTGCGGATGCCGCTGGAAAGCTATCCCTTGCAGGCCTTGGTCAGCGAGCCGGTGAAGCCCTGCTTCCCGTGCGTCGTCATGTCCAACACCATCCACGCCTACATCAGCCAGTCCGATAAGGGCGAGCTGGTGATCGGTGCCGGCACCGATGCCTACACCAGCTACAGCCAGCAGGGAGGGCTGCACATCGCAACCCATACGCTGGATGCGATCTGCGAGTTGTTCCCGCAGTTCCGCCGGATGCGGATGCTGCGCAACTGGGGGGGCATCGTGGACGTCACGCCGGACCGCAGCCCCATCCTGGGCCGGACGCCGGTGCCGGGGCTGTATGTCAACTGCGGCTGGGGGACCGGCGGCTTCAAGGCGACACCGGCCTCCGGCTGGACCTTCGCGCACACGATGGCGCATGACGCGCCGCACCGGCTGAACGCGGCCTTCGGGCTTGACCGGTTCCGCACGGGACGGCTGATTGATGAGGCTGCCGCTGCAGCCGTGGCACATTGATGTGCGGGGCGGCTGCCTGCCCCCTTTTCCTCGGGGAGAGGGTTGGAGTGAGGGAGGCCACGCAGCGCTGCCGCCAGTTGGGTGTGGACCTCGCCTTTTTCAGGCCAGGGTCCGTGCTTGCGGTTTCCCTCACCCCGACCCTCTCCCGGAGGGAGAGGGAGCAGGAGGATGTTCCATGCTGCTGATCCCGTGCCCCATCTGCGGCGAGCGCCCGGAGGCGGAGTTCACCTATGCCGGGGAGGCGCATGTCAGCCGTCCCGCCAATCCTGCGGCGATGGATGACTACGGCTGGGGCGAGTTCCTGTATGCGCGCACCAACCCCAAGGGCGATCACGCCGAGCGGTGGCGGCATACGCATGGCTGCGGCCGTTTCTTCAATGCGGTGCGGAACACCTATACGGACAAGTTTGTGGCGACATACGCCGCTGGAAGCCCGCGGCCCGGCATTGATCCGGCCACGGACAGCGCCGACGCGCCGCCGATGCGGACCGGGACGGAGCAGTGGGGGCAGGCATGACGATGCGTTTCAGCTTCGACGGCCGCACCTACGCGGCCCGGGCCGGGGATACCCTGGCCTCTGCCCTGCTCGCGAACGGCGTGCGGCTCATGGGCCGGTCGTTCAAGTATCACCGCCCCCGTGGCGTGATGGCCGCAGGCTCGGAGGAGCCAAACGCGCTTGTTGAAGTGGACCGCGGCGGCGGCAGGCGCACGCCGAACCTGCGGGCAACCCAGGTGGAGTTGTATGACGGGCTGGCGGCGCGCAGCCAGAACCGGTTTCCCTCGCTGGCGTTTGATTTGCAGGCGGTGAATGACCTTGCTGCACCGCTGCTTTCGGCGGGGTTCTACTACAAGACGTTCATGGCCCCGGCGGGCGCCTGGCACCGCTTGTATGAGCCGCTGATCCGCCGGGCTGCGGGGCTGGGGCGGGCGCCGGACGCGGCGGACAGCGACCGCTACGCCAGCCGCTACGCGCACTGCGACGTGCTGGTGATCGGGGCAGGGCCGGCCGGGCTTGCTGCGGCCGATGCCGCGGCGGCGTCCGGCGCGCGGGTGATCCTGTGCGACGAGGGGCCGCGGTTCGGCGGCAGCCTGCTGGCGGACCGCGACGCGCGGCTGGACGGCCAGACCGTGGCAGGCTGGGTTGCGGCAGGCATCGGTGCCCTGGCTGGACGGCCGGAGGTGACGCTGCTGACACGCACCACGGCGTTCGGCTGGTATCCCGGCAACATGATCGGCCTGGCTCAGCGCTTGACCGACCACTTGCCGGACCCGGACCCGGGGCTGCCGCGGGAACGGCTGTGGCAGGTACGTGCCAAGCAGGTGGTGATCGCTGCCGGCAGCCACGAGCGGCCATTGGTGTTCCCAGGCAATGACCGGCCTGGCGTCATGCTCGCCGACGCCGCACGCACCTACGCCACACGCTATGGCGCCCCGCCGGGCCGCCGGGCGGTGATTGCCACCACGAGCGACACCGCATACCGGGCGGCACTGGACCTGCAGGCGTGCGGCGTTGAGGTCGCGCTGATCGCCGATGGTCGGGCGGCGGCAGATGGCCCGCTGCCCCGTGCCGCGCGGGCCGCCGGGATACGGGTGGAAACCGGGATGGACGTGCTAGGCACGCGCGGACGCCGCGGCATCCGCGTGGCCATCGTCGGGCGCGGCAGGCATCGCGAGTGGGTCCGCTGCGACGTGCTGGGCATGAGCGGGGGTTGGACGCCTTCGCTCAACCTGTTCTCGCAGTCCCGCGGCAAGCTGCAGTTCGATCGGGTCTCCGAGGCTTTCCTGCCCGGCAGGTCCGCCGCGGGTGTCCGGTGCGCCGGCGCCTGCCGCGGCGTCCATGCGTTGGCTGAGGCGATTGCAGACGGGTTGGAGGCCGGGGAGGATGCGGCGCGGGATGCTGGCTACGAGCCGCGCGCCGTTGTCCCGCCTGCCGTGGCCGGAACGCTCCCCGCCCGGTGGTCGCCGCCGGTCGCCGCCGGGCGGGGCAGGACCTTCGTGGACTTCCAGAACGACGTCACAGCCAAGGACCTGAAGCTTGCGACTCAGGAGGGGTTCCGCAGCATTGAGCACGTAAAGCGCTACACGACCACCGGCATGGCCACTGACCAGGGCAAGACCAGCAACATGAACGCCCTGTCCATCGTCGCACGGCAACTGGGGCGCCCGATCCCCGAGGTCGGGCTGACGACGTTCCGCCCGCCTTACACCCCGGTCACGTTCGGAACGCTTGCCGGCTATAGCCGGGGGGTGCTGTTCGATCCCGTCCGGACGACGCCGGTGCATGGCTGGGCGGAGGCGCAGGGGGCGGTGTTCGAGGATGTGGCGCTGTGGAAGCGCGCCCGATACTTCCCGCGCGGCGGCGAGGACATGCATGCCGCCGTACAGCGGGAGTGCAGCACGGTGCGCGCCGCCGCCGGGCTGTTCGACGCCTCCACGCTGGGAAAGATCGAGGTTGCCGGCCCCGATGCTGCCGAGTTCCTGAACCGGATGTATGTGAATGCCTGGACCAAGCTCGCGCCGGGCCGGTGCCGCTATGGCGTCATTCTGGGAGAGAACGGCTTCGTTATGGATGACGGCGTGGTGGGGCGGCTGGCGCCGGGCCGTTTTCATGTGACCACGACGACCGGGGGCGCCCCGCGCGTGCTGGCCACCATGGAAGACTTCCTGCAAACGGAGTGGCCGGACCTGCGGGTTTGGCTGACCAGCGTGACGGAGCAGTGGGCGGTGCTTGCGGTGCAAGGTCCGCGGGCGCGGGACGTGCTGGCCCCGCTCGTGGATGGCATGGACATCAGCGCGGGCGCCATGCCGCACATGAGCGTGGCGGAGGGCAGCATCGGTGGCGTGCCGATGCGGTTGTTCCGCGTCAGCTTCACCGGGGAACTGGGCTTTGAGGTCAATGTCCCGTCCGGTCACGCATCGGCGGTTTGGGATCAGGTCCATGCCGGCGTGGAGGCGGTTGGCGGCTGCGTCTATGGCACGGAGGCGATGCACGTGCTTCGGGCGGAGAAGGGATACATCATCGTCGGCCAGGAAAGCGACGGCACGGCGACGCCGGGCGACCTGGGCCTGGGTTGGGCGGTCAGCAAGGCGAAGCCGGACTTTGTCGGCAAGCGGTCGCTGGCCCGCCCGGACATGGCGGCGCCCGGACGCCGGCAGCTTGTGGGCCTGCTTACGGCTGATCCGCAGCGCGTGCTGGATGAGGGGGCGCAACTGACCATGCAGCCCTCGCCGCCGCCGGGCACGCCTTCGCTGGGGCATGTCACGTCGGCCTATGGCACCACCACGCTGGGCCGCTCCATCGCGTTGGCGATGCTGGCCGACGGGCGCATCCGTCAAGGCGAAACGCTGTTTGCCCAGGGCGGGGGCGGGACGGCTGCCGTGCGGGTGGTGGATCCGGTGTTCCTGGACCCGGAAGGAGTGCGGCTCAATGGCTGACACAGTGATGCATGATGCTGGTGCGGTCACGGCGCCTGCACGGATGGCAGCGGACCCGGTCTTGTACTTGCCGCAGGCTGGGACTGTGCTGTCCGCGGCTCCGGGCCATGCCGCGGTCCGCCGGGCGCCTGAGATGCACCGGCTTGCGCTCCGGGGCGATCCGGCCGCCTTGGGCGCTGTGTTCGGCATTGTGCTGCCCACGACGCCGTGCCGGTCGGCAACAGCGGACGGGCGAGCCGCATTGTGGCTGGGGCCGGATGAGTGGCTGCTGCTGTCGTCAAACCGCCTGGACCCGGTTGAGGTGCCTGGCGGCGCCGTGGTGGATGTGTCGCATCGCCAGGTCGGCCTGCTGCTGGAGGGCTGCGCCGCGGCGGATACTCTGGCGGCGGGCTGCCCGCTCGATCTGCATCCCACTGTCTTCCCGGTGGGCATGTGTACCCGGACGGTGTTCGGCAAAGCGGAAATCGTGCTTTGGCGCACTGGGGCGGGGTTCCATCTGGAGGTTTGGCGCTCCTTTGCGGCTTATGTCTGCGGGTTGATGGCGGAGGCAGGCTCGTTCAGGTCCTGATCCTGTCCGACAGCTTAGCTCGACTTTGGCCATCACGCGGCCTGGCAGAGCGCGTAGGTGATTGCGTTGCGCAGGGCTGGGCGTAGTTTCTTCATGTTGGCGGTTCTGCTGGACGTGACGAAACCCTGTTCCCTCCAGATGTCTCGGCGCACGGCGGCGAGTGTGTCGGCGAAGGTCGGGCGCTGCTTGTGATACCAGGCGCTGGTGGCTACGGTCCGGCGGTCTTGTGGCGTGAGCTGCTTTCCGAGCAGGGTTACGAGGGAGAACAGGCCGAGCAGGCAGGGCATGGTGCGGGCGATGGCCAGGTCCGACCACTGGCGCTGCGTTTCGACCCCGAGATGGTCGCGCACCTCACGGAACGTGACCTCCACCCGCCAGCGCTGGACGAACCAGCGCAGCACCTGCACGGGGTCCTGGGCCGGGTCGGTGCAAAGCAGGGCTTGCGGGTCGAGCTTGCCGAGAGGGTCGCGGACCAGGACCCACCGGATCGGGACGACCGGCATCCCGCCATGGCGCCAGACGGCGATGTCGGTGCTGACCTCGACGGTGCGCTCGCTGTTTCCATACCAGCCCGGCACGGTGACGCGCTGCCAAACCGTGGCCGGGTCGGTCAGCACCTCGGACAAGTTCGCCAGGCGCTTGCCTTTCGTGCGGGGCCGCCCCTTGGTGCCGGGCAGGCGAGGCGGCGCTGGGTCGTAGAGGGCCGTGTCGAGCCGCAGGCGCGTGATGCAGGCCACGCGATGGCGGCTGACGGCGGCCAGGAACTCCAGGGCGGCGAGGGCGCTGTCGGCCACGACGACCAGCTCGCGGCCAGGCAGCCAGCGGCGGGCCTGCAGCACGAGCCGCCGCCCCCAGTCGGTCAGCTTCTTGTGCCGCCGCCCGCGCGTCTGGCAGTAGCGCTCAGAGGGAGCCAGCGCCGTCAGGAACGGCAGGGCCCAGATGCGCTCTGCCCAGGGGATTGGGGCTAGGAGCATGAGGCTGAGCCAGCGCAGGCCGCTCGCCTTGACGAAGTGCCTGTGGCTGGACCGCACGGGATCCCTGTAGATACCCTTGGCTGCGATGCGTTTGCCGCGCCGGCGCTCGATCGTGTCGTCAATCCCGAGCACGACCGGCCCCTTGGGCGCGAATGCGGCAACCAGCAGGCCGAGCAGCAGGTGCGAGGCGGCGCGCGGGCACCATGCCGCACGGCTCAGCACGCGATGGTAGTTGACGAGCCGCCGCTCGCGCGAAAGGCCGGTAATGCGCAGGATGCTCGTCACCGTGCGCTGGCCCGGGGCCAGGATCGCGCCGGTCAGCAGCACCTCGGCGTGCCGCCAACTGCGTCGAAGGAACAAGGGCGCAAACGCTAGAACGACAACGGCGAAGCGGGATGGCAAGCGGGGAATGGCGGCGTCTCCTGGCGGGGACGCGCCCGCTTAACGCACCAACCCGCTCCGACACCCAACACCCACTAGCGCCGCAAAGATTGGCCAAAGTCGAGCTTAGAGGCGGTTATCGTAACCGGGGCAAAACTCTAGGTTGGCCTGCGTTTCAGGCGGGCTGACCGCGACAGCGTATGAGGTCGGCGAGCGGGGCGATGGTGGGAGCATCGGCGACGCCGATCCTGGCGCCGAGGTAGTCCCAGAAGGCGACGCCAAGCTTGCGGCATGTCTTGGCCAGCTCCAGGAAGGCGTCACGGCAGTCACGTCCGGTGTCGCTGCGTGTGCCTCCGCTGACGGCGCGCTTGGTGACCTGGCAGCGGATGTCGTTCTCCGAGCCGTTGGTGTGCAGCGGTATCTCGGGATGGTCGAGCACCCTGAGCAACTCGGCCTTGTTGGCGTGCAGCCGCTTGAGCAGGCGATCCAGCGTGGCAAAGCCGGTGCTGCGTCGGAAGATGCGGTCAAAGCGTGCCCGCAGTTCGCGGCGGCGGTGCTGCGTCAGGTCGAGGCGACAGGCCTTGAGGTCGGCGTAGAACCGCCAGATCAGGCCTCGGACATGCTGCTGGGCACAGCGCTGCGTGTCGGTGACGGGCTCCAGCTTGTGCACCAGCCGCTCGGCATGGATCCAGCATAGAGCGTGCGTGCCGATGTTGAACTGCCCGGCGTCATCGCTGACCACCACCGCCTCGCACAGGAATCCGTGGGCGCTGACCGCGCCCCACAGCGCCCCTTCGGTGGCAACGCGCACCGGATCGGGCGTCACCTCGAGGCCGGTCAGGCCAAGCTGGTCGAGATGGGCGGTCCAGGCTTTGCCGTCGGCGAACCGCCGCTGTTCATGGGCTGCGAGCTTGCCCGCCAGCGATCCTGCCAGGCCGTGGCCGCGCATATAGTCCAGGGCGGCATCGTTGATCACGTAGTCGGTGTGACACGCGCGCAGCAGGCCGAGAAAGTTCAGCCGGCTCTTGCTGCCCGTCGTGCCGAACCAGGCAAAGTTGTAGTTGCCGATCTGGGTGCAGACGGCGTTGGCGCCGCGGTGGCGGGCGCCGGTGTCAGCGAAATCGCATGCGATTTGCGCGGGTCCACGGTGATCCAGTCCGCCGTCGAAAGCCCGGCCCGTAGTGTTTCCATGGTCTCGGACAGGAAGCCGTCCTGCTGGTCGATCAGCAGGCGCATCACCTGGCGCTTGGAGATGCTGACGCCCACCGCTTGCAGCAGGGTGACCAGCCGCTCCACCGTCACTTGGCCCTGGTGGTGCTGCATCAACACGAAGCG
>JAABUQ010006249.1_pt1 | contig 18221 bp, 20 predicted proteins | sample 5560001 | NCBI WGS metagenome assembly JAABUQ01 (sample SAMN10711888, study PRJNA513371) | rock metagenome | isolation source: Antarctica rocks | place: Antarctica: Victoria Land, Finger Mt nord | collected 2015-12-18
AGGGGGGCGCTAGGGCGGGCGCTAGGCTAGGGCGGGCCGGCGGGGAAGAGGGAACGTGGGAATGAAGAGAGATGCTTTTGGAGTGGCGAGCAGCGAGCGAAAGGAGGGGAGGGGAGGGGAGGCGTTGGCTAGGGTTTTGGTTTTGCATACACGTTTCGTGAGAGGGGAGAGCTTTGAGAGGCAGGGTTTGATGATGCGGTAGGGGGGTGGGTAAGGGAGGGTATGGGAGGTGGGAAAAGAAGAAAAAAGTGCAAGGTTGACTATGTGAGTGCTTGAGATGGAGGATGGCTACCTGGGCTTGTCTTGAAGCCTGACTCGTAGTTTCCAAGGCTCGGTGCCTACTTTACCACTTTTTCTACGGGTTCAAAGCGCCGAGCTGACTCCTGTGCTTCACCACTTGATGATTTAGGCTGATTTATTTCGATATATGTCCCAAAGAAGTATTTAATGTGGGATCCTGTGTCTCAACATTATGATGGAACCGGCTTGGATAGCATACTCGTTGTTCTGCGCTTGTTGCAGAAAGCTCAAGGGTATTCATGAAGCGTCTCCCAAGATACGATTATACGTCTATTGCTGTTCTAATTGACTTGCTTTCGCAGTCGAGAGACACGTGAGATCTACTCCTGCAGTAGTCCACGCTACCCATCACATAAAAGAGATCCTACATCATCTATTTCTTCATCATGTAGCAGCCATTTTCCCATCAATACTATCGCCTAGATCTTTCGGCCGCCAGGTCTCCTCTTGCCTCGTTCCCGGCGTGAAGTTAGGTGAAGTGACCCCGGAGCTGCTGGACCTCGGTCTGCCTGGGCCTGAAGCATCTTCCCTCTTATCTTCTCCTGATATGTGGCCATTAGGACCTCCGAACATCCCTCTGAAGTTGCCACTTAAAGGCGTTCGAGAACTCAGGGGGGACTCCGAAAACACTGATTGGTTCATATCCTTCCTAGCCAGCGGAAGTAGAGGTTGATCCAATCTTATTGACTCGAGCTTGGCTCTTCGGTCTGCCTTTGCAGAGTCGCTTGTTCGGTCGTAGAGGTAGAGTCCGAGGAAGGTGAGGGCAATCCCAACTGCTTGGAGCAGGGTGGTGCTATTGCCGAACCACACTATTGCAATGACAATGACAAAGACTCGTTTGATGAGCGATGCGACCGAATAGGTGACTGGCGAGGTCATTGAGAGGAGGATGAATGCCAGTATGTTTTGCGTAAAGTGGAATATCCCGTTGAACAGAAATTCGAGCGGAAGGAACATCGAGGATGACGGCGAGGGCGCATTTGTATCATGTGGTGTCAAGGACAACGGAGCTGAATATAGTGGGAGTGCATCTGTCCATAGCCAGATTGGAAAGGTGAGGAGGAATGCAAGGCCGGAGCAGTAACAGAGCAGATTGAGCTTGTCCAGCTTCCGTTGGGAGGTCGCCGTGGCTGGCCCGTCGGCTTCTGCTACGGCAGCTTCATTGAAGAGCTTCTTCGAGAAAATGTTCTGGGTGACGAAGATCAGGGCGCCTCCAAAGGCGCACAGGACTCCGAACAGGTTGCCTGAGAATTCAACGCTGCAGGCAAGGACGACGCCAAAAGTCAACGGTATTAGTGAAAGATAGGTAGCTACTGGGTATCGTATGTTGAAGAGGAGTCGGTAAGCGAGGACGGTGAAGAGTGGTGATAGTCCCTTGATGGTGTGAACGAGTGATACTGGGATCTTTTCAGTAGCATAAGAGGAGAGAATATGGCCACCAATCTGGAACAGAGCTAGTGGTAAAGTCGTTGCTATTACGTCGCGACTTGGATAGCGAATGCCGTTCTTTAGAGCTGGTACGAGTCTCTGGATGCGAGGGAACATGCGAGCAAGAGAGGCGAAGATGACGCACCATCCCGAAACGAAGGCAAATTGGATGATGGTGAGGGTTATTGGTTTTGGAAAAGCGGTAAGAATCGATTTGGAGGAAGTGTTCGTCAATGCCGAACTCATGTACCAAACAAGACATAGAAGCTAACATCCTCTGTCAGCGAAATAGACGGATTCCCTTTTAGCAATAAGGAAACTTACCACCAGCTTCACAGATAATGGGGCCTTCAATGCCTCTGCGAGTTCATGGGCATTTCCTCCCATGCTTCCTCTCCTGTCTCTTATATTCCGCACAGCGTCCGTGAGACTTCTCTGTCGTCCATGGCCCCTCGGACCTGCAACACTGATTGTCCCACTACCCCATGCTCTATGGAATCCACGAGGTTGCCATCTCTCGCTAATGGATGTATCGTTTGTTTTGCCCGGGCTCAATGGTCCTGCAGATGATCGATTTATATGATTTCCTTGGACAAAGCCATGTTGACTGTCGGAGACGTCCTGTAGGTCCAGATCGGGGAATTTCTCGGTAGGAAACGCAGACGACGGCTGCCGCTCTGTTGATACAGAGGGCATTGTGACGGTAGAGGTCATGCACGGGTGCGCCGGGCAGTTTAGCTATGGTGTTGACACTCGACAACTCTTCTCATCTCGAACGGAACGATTGTGGGGTGTGGCATCGAAGCCCAGGGCGTAAGATCGTGGAGGCCGCAGGAGACATCAAGCAAGGACTGCTGTAGTCTAGAACATGGTGAAGAAACGAGCGAGACCGCAAGAGTGGAAATCAGGCGAGAACAGATAGAGTAGGGTAATGCGGAAGGTCAAAAGCAAAATGTAGACTCCAGTATGGCTCCGAAGCCTCTGCTCTGAATGTATACCAAGTCAAGGAGCGGTAAGGTATGTTTCAGGTTTCGAAACGCGCATTCCTCGTCAGCTGATTAGACATCACGCTGTGTAAGGTTGCCTTAGTTACTCAGACTCTATATACTAACACCCTTCGGGGTTAGCCGCTGCTGACTACGTACGTAATAGTTATAAAGTCTGAGCTCAAGAACGTATAATTTTCTCAGATACAGCTTAACTTTAACAATAAACCCCTAAATTCTCCCGCTTAACTTTTTTAACTCCAAAATTTACCCTTTATAAGGTTATAACAACAACAATATTATTTTATTTTAATATAATAATAATCCAATTTATATAATAAGATATATACTTTTATTTAATAAGCTTAGAATCTCGAAATTCCTATTGAAAAAAAAGTTAGAATAATTTAAAAAAAAATTCTATTAACAAAGTCTAAAATCTAATCCTTCTCTAATAATAACGAGAATACCAAAAAGCTCCGTTATACCTCTCGATATTTATTTTAATATAAAAGACTCTCCGATAGAGAAAGATATATAATAATATATATTTAATATTGAAATCTTAAAGTAAAGATAAGAATTTGTAAAGGGGATTACCCGGGGTATAAAGTTTCAACTTTTCTTTCGTACCTAAATAACTTTTTTTTGGCTTAATAAAATCAGTCAACTAAGACTTCGTTTGAATACGCTCGAGAAGGAAAATAATCTTTATATAGAAAGTACATAGATATTATATAATAAATATAGAGATATTAAAATAAAAGTAAAAAAATAAAAAAGGGAGAGCCCGGGCTCCCGGGCGCAAAATTTCAACTTTTCTTTTATATTGAGATAATTTTTTTTTGGCTTAATAAAATCAGTCAACTAAAACGCCGTTTAAATACGCTCGAAAAGGAGAATAATCTTTATATAAAAGATATATAAATATTGTATAATAGAAATTAAAATACAAGAATAAGGAAAGGATTAAGCCGTACCTAAGAAAATTATACGTTCTTGAGCTTAGACTCTATAACTATTACGTACGTAGTCAGCAGCGGCTAACCCCGAAGGGTGTTAGTATATAGAGTCTGAGTAACTGAGGCAAGTGTAAGGTATGGAGTAATAAATGCTTACTAAGAAACGGCTCTTGGCCAAGTGGTGTGGAGCACTTCAACTTTACTAAGGTACGGTATTGATGCATAGATACGTGCTTTAAGGATCACATGTTGACCATGCATTGTAATTACGCTCCCTCAATGCGCTTTTCTCGCCAGTGGGATGTGCTGGGACCATTCCAGATTGGAACCAGGGGTAACCATTACCGCTCCAGTGCGATATTCACCCTGATGTATAGGCCTCCTGATGGTTAAGCAGAAGCCACCTGGGGAGCTGATCCGCTAGAACGCCATGGAGGATTTCGCTCAATCAGCTATGATAGAGATGCGACCTTCCACAGCTCCCTTGCTCCGAACGGGCGTGTCTCATGGTCCACGCGTCAGAGCGAGGGATCGTCTACTGGATCAGAGGCAGCTGAAATGAAGTTGACGGTTGGGTTCCCCAACATCGACTGGCCTTTCTTGCAATCGGTCTATGGCTGGGCTGCTTTGCAGTACCAAGCCTGGGCGCGAGGAAGTCTTACTGTAGAAGCCGATATTCCCCAAGAAATCTTACTGTTTACTGACAATGTGCTTGAATTTTTCGTTGATGGACAACACTACTTTGGTGGAGACTTCTATGCTTATCGAAGAGCGCCTTTAGTCCTCCTTCTAGAGCCAGGAGCTCACAAAATCGAGGTCCGGTTGATCCGTGACGTTCGTGTGATGGGTGGTACAGGCGCACCCGAGATATCCATAATGTTCAAAGCCGAAGCATCTGAAGGGGGGCTCGCAATGGATCGAAACACAATTCTTCTTCCTGAAATCATCAATGAAAAGTTGGCAAGCGCTTATGGATCTGTGACTGTACGCAACGATGGGGATTCATGGATAGACATCTGGAACGTCGAGTCTGAGGGAGTACGTCTGTCCATGGGAACCGTACTGAGAGTATGCTGATGGACTTGGAGGAAGCATTTGCCGTTACTATGCTCCAAAAAATTCCTATGAAGTTGGCCCCTGGGCAGTCCAGACCATTAACATTTTCTCTTTCGGTGCAAGGACCAGTACCAAAAGCCAAACCTCTGAAGATTTTGTACTCTGAAAATGTCTCGCCTACCCATTTGTCTAGTATTGGGTTCTCTTTGAAGTTCTCGGCAAAAGGTATTCATGAGCCGCACAGAATTACATTCCTCCATCCAGCAGGCATTGTGTCATACGCCATCCTTCGAGCTCCCTCAGCGCATGTATGTGCAGCAGGCTCCGAAGAAAGCTTACCAATCCTTCTCAACCTTCATGGAGCAGGCCTCGAGGCAGACTGCTACCAAGTTCGCCACACGCTTGAGTACGTGTTTTCTGGATTCCTTCTTTGCCTTTCGAACCAAGGCCATGAGCCTCGGAACATGTTGCGGGACTTCACTCCTGAGACATCTGCCATCGCTCCGGGCCGGATCTTGATGAACTACTGCTGACCCCAAATCTCAACCAGCCGAGTACCTGATCTTCGTGCTTGGGTGTTGTTTCCCACAGGCGTCACTCCTTGGAGTGGTGATGACTGGCGTAAGCGTCGACGATTCGAAGGGATCTGAATAAAATGCTTAATACGGACCAGACTCATGGGGATTCGCAGATGTCGAAGCTGCTATTGCATCAATTCAACCTTGGGTGCGTGCTGTTGATTGGGAGGGTCCCTTTGCCGACCCCTCCAGGTGGATTGTCAGCGGTCATTCTAACGGAAGTGAAGTACCCGAGATCCTTGTATTGACTGAATCTGACAGTCAATCAGGTCAAGGAACGTGGTATGCCTTGACGCATCGACCAGACAAGATCATTGGTGGCGCTCCAGTCTCAGGCTACACTTCCATACAGAGTTAGCTTTCCCTTCAATATATATGTTCTTCACTATGCAAAGTATTGACGATGTGCAGGTTATGTTCCCTATCAAATGTGGAATGAGGCAGATCCACGAATAATGTACACCGTCCACAATGCCCTGCGAAGCTTTCGACATGAATTGCTTGTTTTGAACTTTCAGGGTATCCCAATCCTGCAACAACATGGGAGCGCAGACGACAACGTCCCAGCTTTCCATTCCCGGCGTCTGAATCAATTAGCATTTCAGTCAGGTCAAGACACTTCTTGCAAATATGTTGAACTCGAAGGAAAGGGCCACTGGTATGATGGCGTTATGACTACTTCCCCGCTCTGCAAATTCTATTCCGATCTACTCGATACCGCGGCGCATATTCCAACGATGCCGCAATGCTTCAGCATTGTGGTTGCTAATCCAGCTGACATGGGTCCCAAAGGTGATGTGATGGTAGATCAGCTATGCACCCAAGACCAACTCGGCAAGGTTGACATCGTCAGGGACCCACTTTCGAGGGTCTGGGTCATGACGACGTCCAATATTCACCGTTTCCATTTCGTTCCAAGAGAAGACGGAGGGAATACTCATCCTAGAGTCATTATTGACGGATATATGGTGCGCATCCGGCATGAGCACCCAGAGCTCTTATGCTGGTACGTTCGCGTCGGAGATGGGTCTTGGACAGTAAGTCACCTGTAGTTTGAAAAGAGACCACTCGTGCTCAGGGTCGCAGATCTCTCAAGACCGAAGATGGCTCTTCGAGCAACGAAACCCATCTCAGTCGGGCCCACTGGACTGTATCCTTCGCAGTTCTGGCACCTTTTCCATCTTAGAAATGACGGCTGCGAGCTCAAAAGTAGCATTGCAGATATCCCGGAATCTTTTTCAATACTTCGCAGCAGATTCTGAGATTGTCCATCTACCTGTTGATGCTAACACGCATCGAGGAAACATTATCAGCGTCGAATTGGGAAGCTTTACCCCTTCAGCGGTGTCGAGAACGCGCACAGTTGAGGTAGATGAGCAACATGGCGTTATCATTCGCAGACGCGATGGTTCGAAGCGAGCTTACGCTTTTGAAGAAGGCTTGGGAGCCATTTTCCTGGGGCCAACTGGCTCTGATACGCTTGAGCTGGTCGTTTGGGGAGTTGATAACAGTGGCCTTCGACAAGCTGCTCGTCTTCTACCAATGCTCACAGGAGTGGGGCAGCCAGAGTTCATCATTGTCAGCAGGCGCTGTGCATGGCAAGGGGCTGGAGGTGTGCTTGCAATGGGCTCCTTCGACAATGATTGGAAACCCACAGAAGCTTCGTTTTTCTCATGATGCCGCACCCTGAATTCGAGAAGCTTGGGTCGATTTGCAGAGCTGGCTCAGGGATTAAAGCGCTGACTTAGGAATAGTGTCCAATTGTAGGGGCATCGCAGAATAGGTATCCACCATGCTCGACCTGCGCTCGATTACCTCATGCTTTGTGATCTGTGCCGCTAAACATGTGCTGTAAACAAAGGGCCTGAACAAATGGCAGGCCTTTGCGCCAATTCGGATTACACGCTCCTTCCTTCCATATCAAAATCTTTGCACACCCACAATCTCTTTTCCACCTTCCACCTTTCACCTTCCACCTTCCACCTCACTTTTGATAACTAGGAACATATAGTTGGACTTGATCTATTACCATCAGCACGCTCCTTCCCCATCACAATCCTCCAATCCTGCACAGCTCGACGTGAGATCTACTTCATATTTCGTTCACTACTTTCAACGCTCCCTTCATCTTGCTACTGCACCCATCTAAGCTGCCAAACGCACTGCTTGCTCCAACAGTTTGGACATCCAGAACCTCTTGCACGCGTGCCATCACATCGTGTCTCAAGCACCCTGATCTGAGTTCTTCAACACTATCTATCTATTAACACGTACTTCCACGTCAGAATCTTGATCACGTCATGGCTGCACTCCAGTCCACAGGCTCTCCCTCTGCCGGTGGACGTGCTCCTGCTCCCTTCACCATTCACGAGGAGACAGACCCAAAGCATGTTACCTCACCTTCAATATTCAATGTGGACACTGTAAGTTGGACATCGTGCCGTCCTCAGCACCAGCCACTGACACCAATCAGACTCCAAAGCACGGTCACACCGTTACGGAGGGTCCGTCACCTCTTTCGACCTCCAAGCTTGGGAACATGCAGGCTCAGCCTGCTGCAGACAATCGCAACAAGCCTTCATTGTCCGGCAATAAGGTCCGTCCCTTGAACTCGTGGCTAAATTTTCCTTCATCCAGGCTAATTCTGGCAGAAGATCAAGCTAGCTCACCGTCCTGCCACTGTCCAAGATGAGGACCAACAAGGTTCCATGGACACACTACTTGCAAAGCTTTCCGAGCAGCAGGCTCTGCTTGCCAAGCAAAAGACGGCCTTGTCTCATGGATCCGACGAAGAGAATCATCCTCAAGAGATTTCCCCTGTCAGCTCGACGCTCTTGACGCCTGCTACTGAAACCTTCGCCCGCTCAAACACTGGCAGTGAGCAAGGTCGTACAGCTCGTGCGGAAGCAGCAGAGATGGCTCGTCTAAAGAAGGAGCTTGATGATGCCAAGAACCAAATTGCACGACAGAAGCAGGAGCTCGATCAGAGCCGTGTCATCAAGCATACCTTTGACCAAGCCATGGGGCCACCATCCGATGCAGCATTGAGCCCACCGGTGGAGCATTTCAACAACTCCTATCCAGCCAACTCCCGCCAAGCATGGGGACCACTTGATGATGCTCGCTCGGAAGTCTCGGAGTACAAATTGCCGACGAACCTTTGGTCCAGCAATCGAGCTCGCGATACGCTGCAACCAGACACGAGCTGGGGCCAACAGGGAAGCCGTCCATGGTCACAACGAGGCTTGGGTAATCCTCCTGTCGCGATGATGGCTCAGCAGCAGCCAACGCAACAACGTAACTACTCTGTACCGCTCTCGCCAGTGCTCGGAGGTCATGGACGCGGTCTGAGTGAATTCAGCCAATTCAATTCTGGTCGAGGTTACGGTCAATTCAATGCTCAGGCGAATCGTAATGCCACTAGCTTTCAATCACGCGGCTCCGGGTATGGTGGGTACTCAGGGACTCTCAGTTCCTCAGAGGCTATCAATCCTACTTCTGCATTCCAATCAGTGGGAATGTATCCATCAGGATATCAGCCTCAACCAATTGGGACACCCCTCTCTCCCACTGCCGCCGAGTTTCGAGCTGGTCAAGTGTCCGCAAACCCTTGGAACGCCGCTGTGAGTCATTCCCCTTTCTCTATATCTTTGAGTCCAAAGCTAATCGGAACCACAAAAGCCTCCCACGTCCCCCGGACAGACCTATGTCTCTCCCATGGAGCCTCTCAATTATCGTCGCCTCCTCGATCGATCTGTCACCTGCAACTGGAAGTACATTGTGGATAAGATCGTTTGCAACAACGATCAACAAGCCTCCATCTTTCTCCAACAAAAGCTCAAGGTTGGCACTGTCCAGCAGAAATACGAGATCGTCGAGGCCATTGTCGCCCAGGCCTACCCGCTAATGGTCAATCGCTTCGGCAACTTTCTTGTCCAACGCTGCTTCGAGGTGAGGCCGCCCATTCTTTCATTCTAGTTGATACATATACTAACAATTTGTGCCATAGCATGGGACCCCAGAGCAGGTCATTGCTATTGCTAATGCAATTCGAGGCAACACCTTGAGCCTTAGCATGGACGCGTTCGGCTGTCACGTGGTTCAAAAGGCTTTTGATGCTGTCCCCGAAGAGTACAAGGCGATCATGGTTCATGAGCTCCTGCGTCGTATCCCAGAGACTGTGATCCACCGCTACGCCTGCCATGTTTGGCAGAAGCTGTTTGAATTACGGTGGTCTGATTCTCCGCCTCAGATCATGAAATACGTCAATGAGGCGTTGAGTGGCATGTGGCATGAGGTCGCGCTTGGGGAGACTGGTAGCTTGGTGGTTCAGAACATCTTTGAGAACTGTCTTGAGGAAGACAAGGTATGTTGCTGGCTGCTCTATTTGACTTGTCCTTTCTTCTATATGTTATTCCCAGAAGTTCATGGTCTTGCCCATCACAGTTGATGTCCACGCTGACCAGAGGTTTTCAATCAGCGTCCCTGCATCAACGAGGTTTTGAGTAGCATTGACATCGTAGCACATGGGCAATTCGGCAACTGGTGCATTCAGCATATCTGCGAGCATGGCCTACCATCCGACCGTAGTCGTGCCATCGATCACGTCTTGCGTTACGCTACGGAGTACAGCATGGATCAATTTGCATCAAAAGTCGTTGAGAAGTGCCTCAAGATTGGCGGACCTGAGTTTCTTGAGCGTTACCTTGAGCGAGTCTGTGAGGGGCGTGCAGATCGTCCTCGTATCCCCCTGATCGACAGTAAGTGGTTGAGACTGAGTTTGTATGTCGGAGCTGACTCATGGCACAGTTGCGAGTGATCAATACGGAAACTATTTGATTCAGTACATCCTCACTCATGCAAACCCAAATCATCGCGACGTTGTGGCTTCTCATATCCGGTGAGTAACGTTTCCATCTCCTGCTATTGGCATGGCATGAGCTGAGTCATGTAGCAAACACATGGTGTCTCTTCGTGGTTCCAAATTCGGCTCTCGCGTGGGAATGCTTTGCTGCAACCCGGCGTACGCCACTCATCCTGGGCCCGGAGTGGGCATGCCCGCCAACAACCGTTTCGTCAGCGCTCCTAGCAGCATGCCTCGCTTCGGTGGAGGATTTCGCTGAAGCCTCCTGCACCTTATACACTGCAACGCCAGCTTTCAAAACTCTCTCTTGGCGTACGCAAACATCGCTTACGGGCTTCACACAACCTTGATCGTCAATGTGGCTGGCTTCCTTAGCTTCCGATTACTTGGAAGACAGCATTGGACCTCGAACATTGCTCGTTGCTTGGAATGGCCCAGCAACCCATGCAAATATTCTAGACTGGCGTTTTCGGAGACTAGGCGGCCGGCCAGGAGACAGCATCATTTCCGTTTCGTTCGACCACATTCGTTCTTCATTTACCGCATTCTAAGTCATCATATTCCTCTTTAGAGTGGACTCTTGACTACAGCACAGACACAACGGGATCTCTGAGATCAGAGGTCTTTGGAAAAGTCACTAGCAGCTGAACTCCCATGGGGGCAGCAGACAGACTCGACATGGTTTCACAAAGTGAAACTCCCACCTTGTAACGGGGTTTAATCAATAGCTTTCACTTCTTCCGCAGCTAGTCCTTTTTGTATGTCGGTTACTGTAATGGCGGTCTGTCAGACGAGCAACTTTCAGCTTTGTGGGAATGGCAATGAAGGTGGAGGAGCAATCAGGAGGAGATGATGCATTACTTGTACTTTTAGTCGGCATGTTGGCCCCATCAGGTTTCTTATTTTTATGACAGAATTGACATGCAATCACCGACCCCGTCTTCTCACGAGTTTGCAGCTCGATTCTTTAGGGCGAGCTTGCAACTACGGGCCCATGCTCCCCAGCACCAGCGCCCGCGCCATCTTCACTAACCTTCTCCCAAGGCTTTCTCCTTTCACTAGCAATTGGTCGGGAAGCTTGTCCCTCGAGCACTGTATCAGGTATTTCCTTGATCCCAGGAACGGGTAGCCCCTTGCTAATCAATTCTACTATCTCGCTAAAAGAAGTTGGGTAAGGAGCCGGTGGCTCCGAGGAGTCTGCAGTCTGTTCGTTTCCTGGCAACACAGCAGAAGAAGAGATCGATTGCGCAATAGACTCTGTCTGTAGGCTTGCCACTGGACTTGTAGAGCTCGTGCCATTAGTCAGGCTAGAATAGCGTTGAGCTCGCAAGGCTTTGTAGGCTTGGAAATCGATGGGTACGCTATGTTTTCTGTCGGCTCTCTGGGTTAGCAGATGGGGTCTTCCTACAGAAACGGGCTCGTAGGGCAGGAAAGGGAACCTGCCGCGAGTAGTAGAAGCATCGAGCACGAAGAGTCAAGTGCTCCGCCTGCTCTGAAGAAGGATTCGAGTGCAGAATAGCTTGTAGCCCGCTTTGGAACTCGGCGTCTGTGGCCCAATCGTATGTTTCGAGCTGCTCGAATAGGGCTTCGCTTTGGGTCGACGGTCTGGAAGCTCCAATGGCTTCTTGAGCGGCCATCATCGGCGATGAAAGCGTCTGAGGATATTGGTGGATTTTCCAGATGTTGTGCATAAAGTTGTGCACGAGAAGTTTTTTAAGGCTGAGATTTTGTGCAATTGGCTTCATATGCGACTTCACTTCACGATCTTCAACATTTCTTTGTCTACCACACCCCGCACTGACACCTCTCTCCTTTCCTGCACCTGCAACTTCCCTCATTCTTACTTGTTCCATGCATTGAAAAGCCGCTCGCATTCTCTGAAAAACATCAAAGCCTTGGCTTTACTGCGGCAATCATGGAATATATCGGGTGAGAACAAAGCTGGGCAAACAACAAGGCAGCTCAGGACTAAAGTGACCACCTAGCTCTCGCATCTCTTTAATATCCAAACGAGACATCCGGTACACATTCACTCCCGCGGTTCAAACTTATAAATATGACAATGTGACTGACAAAGGAACAGCTATGTCGGTACTCTCCATGAAATCAGCTCCGAGAATTCCACAGTCGCCCTCGAACAAGTGGTCTCATTCGGCACGGAAGGGCGGCGCCCAAAAGAAGAAGTACCGCCCTCAGATAACGTTTACGAGTATATTGTCTTCCGAGGCAGCGATGTGAAAGATCTGAGGATCGAGAAAGAGCCAGAGAAGAAGCCTGCACAGCAGCCGCAAATTCCCGATGATCCCGCCATTCTTGGGGTGAGTGTTGCACCTTCTTTACTTCTGCAGGAGTAAGGGTCCTTGCAGGCGTCTAGATTGTTCTTGTGTGATGAAGTATTTCGGATGTAAATCATGTATTTGTTTTACCGAGAGCGCAAAGCCGTGTGGATATCTCCGTTGCCTTCCTTCTGACTATACAGCTATCTTCGTTGGCTTTCATGAGTTGTGTGAAAGTAAAAACTGACTGGCATAAATAATCAGAATGCACGACCAATGGGCACACCTTCCATAGCTTCACAGTCCTATCCCCAAGAGCCACAACAGAGGTCAACATCTCAAGGGCCTCCGCAAAATCAGGATGGCCAGCAGCCGCCATTCAATCAGCAGGGGCGAGGGCAAGGTCCCCCCCGATTCCCGGATCAGCCGCTGTTCCCTTATGGTTACCCACCACCAAATCAGCGTTTTGGTCCAAACGGGCCGCAAGGTTTCCCTCCACATGGCTACTCGGGCATGCCATACGGACCTCCTCCTCCAGGATGGTACCCGCAGCCAGGGCAAGGCTTCCCATACCCACCTCCTCAGCAGTTCTACCCTCCACACATGCCTCCCGGACCTCCAACACAGCACCCTAACCAGCAAGCGCCCATTGCTAAATCACCTACTGCCCCAGAGCAGCCCGTAAAGCAGGAACAGGCCGTAGATCAGCAACTAGTCGAGAAACCAGCAGCGACTGTTAGACTCCCCAGCTCATCTGCCACGCCAGCTCCAGTGACAGCTCAGAATGGTCCCTCCCCACCTACAGAGTCGAAGCCTGACGTCGCTGCTGCTTTGGCGCCTCCAGCTCTAACTGCAGGCAAAGACGAAACAGCGATCAAAGCGGCAGTCTCTGCTCAAAAGAGTAGCCGGATTATGCCTGCTGTTCCTATGTTGAGTCCTGCTATGAAGCCAAGGCCGCCCGTGCAGAGTGCAGCACCGGCAACTCCTGCGTCCAGCGCTGTGACAGCTTCCGTAGCTGCCAAATCAGCCGCAGCACGCCCCACGCAGGTACCCACGAAATCATTTGAGGACGCAAATCGGGATGCGAGGGCTGCTGTCGCGGCTGCAATGGCAAAGCTACCTCCTAGTCTAGGTCAGACCCAGCAGAAGCAAACAAACGGAGAAAGCGCAATGGACAATCTGACCAATAAGGTCAACGAAATGCGGACGAACGACACTCGCACATCTCGGCAGCCGGGCACCGGCGGATACGCAGCAGGCCATCGCGGCGGACGAGGTGGGCGTGGTGGACGACCTCGCACGGGGTCGCAGACGAAGAAGATGGAGGTGCCGAAAACAGATTATGACTTCGCCACCGCCAATGCAAAGTTTAACAAGCAAGATCTTGTGAAGGAGGCGATTGCAACCGGATCACCTATTGGTAGCCCCACCGATGGAGGTAACGCAATGTCTGATGAGGCCATCACCAATGGAGATAGTGAGCAGGGCGCAGGTACCGCTAGCTCTGCAGGGTACAATAAGACTTCCTCGTTCTTCGACAACATCTCTAGTGAGATAAAGGACCGTGATGAGGGGAGCAAGAAGCTCGGCGGACGTGAATTCAGGTCAGAAGAGCAAAGGAAGAATTTAGAAACATTCGGCCAAGGTAGCGTCGACAATGGATACCGTGGTGGATTCCGCGGCCGTTATCGAGGACGAGGCTATCGTGGGGGGCGTGGTGGCTTCCCTCCCCGCGGTGGACGTGGTGGCATGCGAGGCCGTGATGGAGCAGTTACCACAGAGGGTTAGGGCCAACATCGGGCTACAGCAACGTTTCAGCGAGGAGAAGGGTAACATAGCGATGGCATCACGATTCATAGGAGCAGGCCAACAATCCATGCATTTTGTGGGCTGGATGGATATCACATGTACTACTATACCAGCGTCACCGCATGGTTCATTATTCGATTCGAAGAAGGGTGAGCGTCTCCGTGATCTGCTCTTTGCATAGACTAGTCACTTGCAGTTGAAGAAAAACACTGTCTTTACCGATCATCTGGCCTTCGAACTATTATGCTGATCCTTTATTCATTCCCTTCATTGCGTACTGCCCAGGTATCATGTACCTCGAGGCAAGCATTGTACAGCATGTTCAGACCCTGAACACTAACCTCTCCCAAGTCTGGTTCTCCCAACCTTGCATTTCCAGAACCCCTCCCCAGTGTTCCCTTCTTTAGCACTTGAATTTCATGAGACTCTTCTGGGTTGAGTAGTCAGCATCTTGACTCCCCGTCGACATGGATTTTGGTGACGCACCTGACTCGCTTTCCTAATCCCAGCGGCCGTGACTCCACGCTCCTTATTCTGCTTCGCAAATATGGACGCCTCCTTCATCAAGCTATAACCACATCCTCCATCAGTAAGATTCGTTTCCCCATAGCCATGTATAGAAGAAGCGTACTCTTGAATGAAGAGGGTGTAGTCCAGGAATACCTGCGGGACGTTAGCTGGATCCATGGGGAACATTTGAGATGGTGGTGCTGACAAGGATGTCGGCGTTCTTGCTAATGCTGCGGTTCGAGTGGGCTTTCACAATGCGCCTGATTGTCGAGCGAGGATACAATCTCTTTGCCGCCATTATTATGGAGACTAAGAAGATACTGTTGCACTTCTAGAATAATGTTTCCGATGTGGTGCTCGACCAGCAATGGGAGCATTTGCGCAATGTTTACATTTGAACACTCCTGCCCAAAATGGCAACTTAGCCGCCACGGCGATAACCAACACCAGTCATAATCGCCGGCCAGACAAACATCACTTCAACTCTTCAGGGCATCATGACCTCTCTCCACTGATGACAGACCTCCTACACACAATCCCTGACTTCCCCACAAAACAATATACACACCTACTACCGTCGCTCGAGAAGAATCTTATCACTACCACAGACCTCCTCACGCTCGATGCATTAGAGGTAGCGAAACGGGCGCAGCTACCTCTACTCGATGTTAGGCGGCTAGCGAGCCATGTGCTAGCTATCTTGCAAGGACAGCTGGGCTTGAAGCCCATACAGGGTCTTGAACATGACCAGAGGTTCGAGAATGTAGGTGAGGGATCTGCTAGGTTTGGGGCGTTGAGAAAGTCTGGACAAAAGGTCTTGGGTGGGGAACGGAATGTCATAAGTACCCTTGATGAGAATGTGGATAAGGCATTAGGAGGCGGTATACCCACAGGGTATATCACGGAGATTACCGGTGAAAGGTCCGCTTTCCTACAATCCCCTCTCATTACAATGCAAGCATACGACTAACATTGAATAGTGGCGTAGGCAAAACGCAACTCCTCCTCACCGTTCTTCTCTCGTCCCAACTGCCCTATCCGTCCGGCCTCGGTCGTTCAAGCATCTATATCTCCACCGAACACCCCCTACCCACCACTCGCCTTGCTCAAATGCTCACTCACCCACCTTTCTCTACCTCCCAAAACAAGCCAACCTTATCCAACATCCTTAGCATCCAAACCCCCGACCTCGAGTCCCAAGAGCACATCCTGACCTACCAACTTCCTGTTGCACTCGCCCGGCACAAGGCAGGACTTGTGGTCATCGACAGCATTGCAGCAAACTATCGTGCCGAACACGCTGGAAACTCAAGCAACGCAAAGGCGTTAGCCACGCGGTCAGCGCAACTGGTAAAGTTGGGGGCCCTACTACGAAGTCTAGCGCGAGAGCATGATTGTGCAATCGTGGTAGCGAACCAAGTCAGTGATCGCTTTGCACCTATCAACATCCAGCCTCCGTCGACAGCCAGACCCCCAACCTCCTCGGCAGTGACACAAAACCATGTCTTCTCATCCAGTCCAGCCTCCACAGCCACTCCCATGCACCCTCCGGTGAGATATGCGAACGAGATGTTAAGTCTAGACCATCAACAGCGCTTCTTCACTGGCTGGGGCGCTCACCCTCCTTCGCTTTCCCAGCAGCAAGATTCGCAGGGGTCAAAGAATCTGAAGACGCCTGCGCTAGGGCTTGCATGGGCGAATCAAATCGCTTGTCGGGTTGTGCTTGTTAAGACGCCTTGCTTTGCTGCTGGTGAGGTTGGGTACAAGTATTTTGGTGAGGAAGCGGCAGAATGGGCTCCTCAACGGTGGAGGCGGTGGATGCGCGTTGTGTTTGCGCCATGGGTGGAAGGGACTGGGGGGAAGGGGGTAGAGTTTGAGATTTGGGGTGGGGGTGTGAGGACGGTAGGGACAAGAAGCTATGGCTTGGGTGCAGAAGAGCCTAAAGAGGGAAAGGAGGTGGTGGGAGAAACTTCATGACTCAGGGTGAATGGGATGCTGGAGAGGAAAGTGGGGGATTGCATTGCCAGTGATTGACGTACTGACGGTAGACTACGAAGAGATTGAGGTTTGATACAGGAGCAAAGTGTTGCACGACAACCCGAAGCTTTTGTAGACCTGGATGGAAATGACTGAATGTTTGTAGAATCTACCAGATCAAAATGTCCTGAGATCAGTAATCATTTTAGACATGTGCGTATGAAGCTGAAGTGGAGCGGAATGAGAAGTTGATAGCGGAAAGTTGAGCCGAATCCGCGGTTAAAGATACTATATCTTACTGCAGACGAGTCCTTTGTTTCTCAGGCAGGCATCAGACTACTTCGATATCCCTGACACAAGAGCATACAGCATTTGTATCTTCACAGGAGAACTGGTTCAGCATTTCGCCCATCATAGAGAGCCTGACCGCATCCACTTGGCTCTCGATCAAGCCGGCACGAAGCCATAATCCTCTTCCACTACACCATTTATCCAATCGCCAAAATGGCAAACGACGAGTACGATGTATGTCTCCGAGCTTCTATCACCTCTGTCCCTTATGTACTAACGCACACCTAGTTCCTTTTCAAAGGTGATCCCTCCCCCTCCCCGGCCTACATACCCCCTCCGCCCAGAAGAACCCATCCCTTGGTGCCTCGCTTACCCCCTCCCCCCTTCCAGTGGTACTCATAGGAGACTCGGGCGTCGGCAAATCCAACCTGCTCTCACGTTTCACCCGCAACGAGTTCAACCTCGACAGCAAATCCACCATCGGCGTCGAATTCGCCACCCGCTCCATTCAAGTCGACGCCAAAACGATCAAAGCCCAGATCTGGGACACCGCGGGCCAGGAACGCTACCGCGCCATCACGTCCGCCTACTATCGCGGCGCGGTGGGCGCGCTGCTGGTTTACGACATTTCGAAGCATCAGACGTATGAGAATGTGCAGCGGTGGTTGAAAGAGCTCAGAGACCACGCCGATGCCAATATTGTGATTATGCTTGTGGGGAACAAAAGCGATTTGAGGCACCTGAGGGCGGTGCCGACGGAGGAGGCGAAGCAGTTTGCTAGTCAGTATCTCTTCCCAAGGGGAATGCGTCTGGGGAAGGGGGGTCGGATGTTGTGTTTGGGGGGGATTGAGCTAATGATTCGGGGGTGAGCAGGTGACAACAACCTCTCTTTCATTGAAACCTCAGCCCTCGATGCGAGCAATGTCGAGTTGGCCTTCCAGAACATCCTCACAGGTACGCCGTCCCCTTCCCCTTCCCCTCCGTCACCCTTCCTTCCTCCCCTCTGCCCCGGCTCAAGCTCTCCAATGCTCAATCCCTAATAATGTATATTGGGAATAGAAATCTACCGCATAGTCTCAAGCAAAGCCCTCGACAACGGCGACGCGAACCAGCAGCCCATCGGCGAGCGGAAAGTGCTCGAGATCAGCAAGTCGGCGGACACGGAGCAGAAGAGTGGGAAGTGC
>JAABUQ010006250.1_pt1 | contig 18216 bp, 27 predicted proteins | sample 5560001 | NCBI WGS metagenome assembly JAABUQ01 (sample SAMN10711888, study PRJNA513371) | rock metagenome | isolation source: Antarctica rocks | place: Antarctica: Victoria Land, Finger Mt nord | collected 2015-12-18
AGTGGAGCGCAGTGGAGGCCAAAAAAGTTCCTCGGCAGACCTCTGCAGGGAGCTCGTCCAGGCGTACAGCCCTTGGCCGAGCTGTCACACCTGCGCTGGCCATGTGTTCACTCGTGCTGCGCTGGGGCGTATGCTGCTCAAGAGGCTACAGGCGGCGGTTAGTGGCTGTAACAAGGCTGGACCAGCACATCACTGTGACGATAGTAGCTGAGATCGAGCTCCTTGGACCAACTCTATGCAAGAAGGGCGTTTCAACGTGTCTGTTTCCAAGTATACCGTGTCTGTTTCCAAGTACACCACATCGTTTGGGTGCACTTTGATGTGCTGAGGCGCACTTGTGATGGCGCGTACGTGATGCATTGAAACAAGCCATGCTAGCCGCTGAGCGCTACAAATGGCTAGCTATCATGCTGGGTTAGCCATCTGCACTGGGTTGGCCATCTGCTCCCCCAGGCACTCGCCTGGAGCCTCGCCTTAAGCAGCCCCCAGTTTTGGTATTTGTCAATCGGTCACGCTTAAATCCGTCAACAGCCAAGGTGACATTGTGATGCCTCTCAGAACCTGGCTGCATGCCGCTTGAGACTCCCCAACACATATCTGCAACACTGGGCAGTCCGGTGTCGCAAACTTTCCTGCCTAGACAACTCTGTGACACAGTTACAAGTAATTACCAATAGCCTCCGTGCGCAGGCTGAAGAGCAGTAAAGAAGAAAACAGGCGTGAGCGTGCTACTAAAAAAATTGCAGCAAGCCGTGCTCAAGCAGGGTCAAAAAAGGGTCACGCAGGTCCCAGCGGCCAGCTGGCGGCCCTTACGCCGCCCTGGCGCTCCCGGGCCGAGTGCCCCTGGCAGCGCTCTCGAAGAAGTACGACTGCTCAAAGTCGGTCTCCTCGCCGGGGTACCGGTGCCGCCCAGTGAAGTGGATTGGGTAGTTGTAGATCAGCAGGTCGTCCTCCTCGGCTTGGCTGCCGGGGCGCCGGCCGTTCTTGCGCGCCTCGCCGACGAGGTACATGGCGACCGCGTGCGAGACCTCCACCTGCGGCCGGGCCACAGAGGAATTGCAAACCCTAAACGGTATCATGCATCGTGGTCTGGCGGCTGTGCCTGCAAGCTGGAGAGCTGTGCCAGCACGCACTGCATGCGCAAGCAGCCGCATAGTAGGGGTTCATAAGTCAGCTTGCTAATGTAAAGGCGCATCTAATGTGCATGCGCAGATTGTCCATGCGCACCCGCATGCGCGCGCGAGTGCTGCACAGGCTGTGCAGGGACAGCGCAAGCGGGCGCACCGCGGCCGCCGAGTGCGGGATGTGCAGGTGCGCGGCAAACTCGAAGGCGTTCTTCTCCTGTGACAGGGCGCACGTGGAGTTTGTAGTCTCTTTTGCTCCCTTCCTCGCCATGCGGTGGCGTACAGACAGGCAAAGCCTGCAATGCCATGACAACGACGTCGTCCCCAGCACTCCAACAAGCTGACACACCAGACAACGCTGAGCGTGGCGCCAGCAATGGCGGGCACGGGTGGAACAAGGTTTCAGGGCGATGAACAGCACAGGTGCTGTGCAAAAACAGCCTGTGCTGAGGCCACTCCTGAGGCTACCCTCAATGCCAGCACACACAGGGCGCCAGGCCAGGCTCCCACGCGCGCGGCCGCCGCCCCATCCCACCAGCGCGGCCCATGCCGCGGGCCGGGGCGCGCTGGGCGCGCACCGGGTGCCACTGCGTGGCTGTGATGGGGTAGTCCCGGGCCTCCATGGTCGCCACGTACACCGCGCCGTCGCGGTCGGTGCTCAGCGAGGTCACGGTAAAGAAGTCGCGCAGCCGGCGGCTCTCGTCCACCGCGGACGGCGCCAGGCCTGGCGCGCAGCCGCCCGCTCTCGCAGTCGTGGCACGGCGCACGCACACACAACGCTCTTGGAGAGGCCTGAGGTCCTGCCAATGTCGCTTTGAAGTCCTTCGGCTCAATTTGTATGAGCTCACTGCATACCAAGCAGACTGCGCGAGCAGACTCTCAGGCGGAAGGCACACAACACCTCTCTTATTAACAGCCACCGGGCCTGGTGGGCGTGCTATGCGCCTGCATGTCAGGCACACTGCCTTGGAAGCCCCCTGAGCACCAGGCACGCCAAGTAAAACTTATAATACAAAGAATGGCCGAGCCGCAGCACCGGCGCACCGGCCTGGTGGTTCTCCATTGCCAGCTCGCCGGTCTGCAGGCTGGCCACCACCTTCTGCGGCATGCCGCCGAAGAAGCGGCTGCCGAGCGCGTCCTCGGTCAGCAGCAGCGCGGTCGGGTTGTCCTCGGAGTTGAAGCTGCGCTCGGCGCCCGCAGCCGCCCCATCAGCGCAACAATTATCGATTTAAGTTCCCCCATAAGAAGCACACAGGCTATGGTTGGTTGCATGGTTGCAATACATGCCATTATAACAGCACACGCTTGTTCGGCATGCCAGTGGCATCCCGCGCTGATTGGCGAGCGTCCACCGCCGGCACACGTAACACACACCTGCCTACCTTATAAAGAGAACCACGTTCTGCACTCTGGGTGCAGGCACATGTCCAGCCCAGGGTCATGCTTGCCGGGCGGGGACAGGAACGCGCACGCACCTCGCGAGCAAGGTGCGGTTGCCGCCCGACACCGCGACGGCCAGCGCCTCAAAGCCCAGGCATGTGCCGTGGAGCTGCGCAGCCCGGACCACTGGCAAGTTGGCAACCCAAAGCGCAGGTGGTGACATGAAGCACGCTCTCCGCATCCTGCTTGTCCACGTGTTGGCAACGTGATAGCGCCCGCATGCACCTGCCTGACCTTTGCAGACAGAGCAAGGTATATCCCAGCAGGTCTTGATGGGGTGCACCAAAGCGTGAGCAGGTGTTGTGCATAAACATCTTGTGCATGATCCTACAACCACCGGCATACGTACAGGCACGCAGGAGCGCAACCCAACATGCTGATGCGCGACAGTACGGCGCACCGCAAAGTGCTCGCCGCGGTCGTTGGCCTGGATGGTGAGGTTGAGCAGGTGCGACACGGTGTCGTAGAAGCGGTGGCCGGGCGTGATGGGTGCGCCGCCGCCCGGCAGCAGCAGGGCGTTGAGCTTGCTCACCGTCTCGGTGATCTCCTCGAGGGGCGCGTCGTACACGATCGGCACCGCGCGCGCGCCCGCGGACTGTGGCAGGCTGGCAGCATCAGCAAGGGTCGGAGGGTGGGTGTGTTGCAGGTGGGGGTGAGACGCCTCCAGCATAAAGCGGCCACTGGTCGCAGGTGCCTCCGCAGTGGTCTTGCCGCAGGCTGCGGCCGCTGGCAACCGTTCCCAGACAGGCAGCAGGCGCAGCCCAGGTTGAGCATAAACTGCGCTTTTCCAGGCCATGTAATGTAGCCAGCGCGCTTGGTAAGGCAAGTGGGAGCGCACCTCCACGAACTTGACGTACGAAGCTGCTATGTATGACTCGCCCTTAGGAGCAGGCGACCCCGGCTGCATCGCGTGCCACATTGTCAGCTTGTTGAGCATAGACATAAACCAGTGTAACAAACTACCCACGCAGATAGGCGGACCTCGCTCATGATGCCAATCAGTGGGCGATCGTTCAGCGGGCTTTGGGGCGCCGGCGCTGCAGCTGCAAGCGGCTGCTCGCTCAACCTCAACCTGCAGGTGCACACCCAGATAACAGCTTATGTGCACAGGACATCAAGTGTATTTTTTTCCCGAGCAAAAACGTGTCGGCCCAAGCAGCTTATGAAGCTGCACCGCAGTCCACAGTGCACCAGCTTTGCGTACCTGCCGGCGCCAGCAAGCGAGCAGCAAGCTGCAAAAGCAGCAAAGAGCAACATAGCGTACTGTGCGGTCTCTGTCATAATTGCAGCGTTGTTAAAAACCCACAGTGTGGCAAAGAAGTAACTACCGACCCGGAGAGCAATTATTTTCGAGAGGCTCGAAAACCTCTTGCGCACGTGCAGCTGCCGGGTTTAGCTCTAGAAGAGGTGATGATCGGCAGGTCAGCGAATGGCTTTCCTTTCCAGCAAGTGGCAGTAGAGACGGAAGGGGGAAGGTCACTGTTGTCTAAATAGCAGCCCGTGCGTCAATACCTCACAAGAACGCACTGGGCAGCACTTGCAGCGCTCTCTACCCCTTCCGGCTGTGGAGTCATGCCCTGCTGCCACCTGCTAGCGTCAGTGCCGGGCGGCTTGAGGCCAGTGCAGCCCTTCCGACCAGCGCTGCAGTCCTTCCGCACAACGCGCTGCGTGTCAATGCAGGCCGCCAAGCGTGACAGCGTGTTCCTTGGCCTCGACTTTGGCACTTCTGGAGCACGTGCGATGGCCATAGACGGTAGGCAAAGACCATGTGCTCACGCCACATCTTGATGTCTTCACACACTGCACTTTTCCAATAGCCTTACATAGCTGCTGCACTGCGTGCGCCACAGAGGCAGGGAAGGTGGTGGCCAGCACGCAACAAGGGTACGGTAGCGAAGCAACCGCATACTGGCCTACGGCCTGGCACCGGTGCGGTTACGCAGACAAGGCGCCTTCAGGTGTCAGCTCCCCGGGTCCTCCCAAGCAGCACGTGATGAAAATTACAGTCTTCAGACGAACCTGTCTGCAAGACGCGCCTGCGGCGGTTGCAGCAAATGTGTTTTTGGCTTGGGGCGGACTTCTCCACAGAGCGGTGCGCTGATATGAAGAGCATTTCTCTCACCCCTCAGAGCGCTGTTCGCCCTCCTGGACGACCTGGGCGGCGAGGTCCGCAGCACTATTGCGGCGCTGGCCTTTGACGGCACATCCTCCACGGCGCTGCTGGTGGACGTCGCCGACGCGACAGCGGCCGGCGGCACGTGCCTGGCGCCACCCAAGCTGTACAATGAAGGCCAGGTGCGGCGCGCTCTCAGGCTCCAGCCTGAGGACATCAGGGCTGCACATGCCGCTGCGCCGCAGCGTCACCGCCGCCCTCGGCCGCCGCCTTGCATTGATCATGGGGCGCATGCCATGTGCTTGCTGGCTTGATGGGCTGCCGTGCAACCCAGGCACGTATATACGCAGGAGGTGGCACGGCAGGCGGCATGCACTTGTGACCAGGCAGGGGGCCTGCATGCAGGCGTCGTGGGAGTGATTGGCACGCTGCTTGGGGCAAGAGGCTGGCCCTAGCTCACTGGCGGTTCCTACCGTCAGGCGCCAGAGGTGGTGTCATGGGCGCGGGCGATGGCGCCGCCGCAGCACACCGCCACCGCCGCGTCGTCCACGCTGTGCAAGCTGCTCGCCTGGGACGCCGAGGGCGTCTGGCAGCGGGTGCGCCTCCAACCCTGTCATGCAATGCTGTCCCTCCTGCGCGGCAGGCACAGATCAGCCTGCGTGAGCAGGCGGGGCCGGCCTCACATGGTGCAGGTCTGCACGGCCTCACAGGGTGGAGGTTTGCACGGCCACACGCTCATGAGCAGCCCCGCAGTGCCGGATGGAATAAGGGCTCGGGTCCAAACCCCTAACCTTGATGTTAGCGTTCTTGTGCCTGCGCGAGCGCCTGTAAAGCGCAAGGACAATGAGATCCTGGCCGAGGCCCTGCCGGACCCGGCCCGCCCAGCGCACAGAGGGACACGGGCCAAGGGCCGCGCGCGCGCGCGCCAGGCGGCGCGCGCGGGCGGGCAGCCGCGGCTGCTGCACCAGGCGGACTGGCTGGCGGCGCTGCTGCACGGCCGCTGGGCCGCCAGCGACTGGAACAACTGCCTCAAGCTGGGCTATGACCCGGCTGCGGAGGCCTTCCCGGCCTGGCTCGCCTCCCAGGTGTGCGCTGGCGCCCGGCCTGGCCTGAAGTGGACACCCTGCCATGCGCGTGTTCATGGCAGAGTGCTTTTCATCCTTGCTCTGGACAGGGTTGCAGCTGTTTCTTCACTTTTAAAGCTGAGAGTGGTCCCGCCTTGAGCTGTGGAATCTGTTCGTAGCGTATGATCGGGTTGCATTCACTGCAGGACTCTTGCTTCAAGACCCGTTCACTGTTATTGACGGAGCCCACCTGCATGCCAAACAAGGAGTGGTCAGCAGTCTACTGTCCTGCCTGAAAGCCGCAGCCTTGCGTGAGGACGCGGACTGTGGACCGTACTGAGGCGCGCCAGCAGGGGCGCCATGCCACACACGCTTACAGCGCCGTGCACCACCCCCTGCATGCTCAGCCGCTTTCTGCTCGGGTCAGCACAGGCCAGGCTGGATTGCCACATGCAGCGCGTGCGGCGTGACGCATCCGCGCTTGACACGGCGTACGGGCAGCCGTTTGCAGGCCTGCTGCCGGCGGAGGTGAGCGCGCCTGGTGCGCCTGTTGCTGCGATCACAACCGCGGCCGCGGCGGCGACCGGGCTGCCGGAGGCCTGCCTCGTCTGCGCAGGCACCACAGGCGCGCCCCAGGGGCGCCTCCCAGCCACCCGTGTGCATCCCACTCTGCAGGGCGCCGACTGGCAGACACCATGGAGCCTGCCAGCCAAGGGGCACAACATGCGCATCATGGCTGCGGGTTGTAGCGGGACTCTGCACCGCAGCATGCGCGCACGGTGGGGTTACTCAACCCACCGTGCGCTGCCACCTTCAGCCCCACTCACCATGACTGGGGCTGAAGGTGGCAGCGAATGGTGCGAGCACGGGCGCGGGCGCGGCAGACAGCGTGGCGGCATTTGTGGCGGCGGGCGTGGCGCGGCCGGGCGAGGCGGTGACGTCGCTGGGCTCCACGCTGGCGGTCAAGCTGCTGAGCGGCGCGCGCGTGGACGATGCGGCGACCGGCGTGTACAGCCACCGCCTGGGCGATGCCTGGCTCGTGGGTGCGGTCTTGGGTTAGGGTTACCCTACCCTAGCACCAGACGGTTTAAGAGCAAGGGGAACCCTGCACGTGACCTCAGCCTTACGCTGTGAAAGCTGGCATGCTAGCCGGTGCGCGCGGTCTTTGATTTTTTACAGTGTCCTGGGGCAGCCGAGTGTGGTGTGCAGCTCGCATGACGGACACAGGGCACACTGCAATTGACTTCCCTGCGTGATTTCGGCAGAGTCATGCTGTCATGCAAAAGCCGCTGAGTACGCACCGCCAGGGGGCGCGAGCAACACGGGAGGCGCGGTGCTGCGGCGCTACTTCGACGACGCGGCGCTCGCGGCGCTCACGCCGCGCCTGCGCCCGGGCGCGCCGACCGGGCTGGACTACTACCCGCTGCTGCGCCCCGGCGAGCGCTTCCCCGTGGCCGACCCCGCCCTCGCGCCGCGCCTGGAGCCGCGTCCGGCCGACGACGCCGAGTTCCTGCAGGCGCGGCTTGGGGTAGGGTAGGGTAGCGGCTGCACCGCTGCTGGCCGGCGCCGCACATCAGCCAGTGACCCCGTGACCCAGTGCATGCGCTCCGCCCCTAACCCCGTCACTAGGGTGCTTACTGGTGGGTCGCAGGGGCGTTGGCAGCATCCGCAGTGGACATAACCCCCGCACTCGCCCATCTGACGGGACGCCGGGCAACATTGCGCACTGCTCCCTGAGCCATGATGTAAGCAGGAGGGCGTGAGGGACGCGCAAGGCTGCTATAGCAACACGCAACCACTGCGTTTGTTGCTGGCACCTATCGTGCGCGCGGAGACTGGCAGGGCCTGCTAGAGGGCATTGCCGCGGTGGAGGCCCGGGCATATGCGGTGCTCGCGGAGTTCGGCGCCACCCCGCTCACCAAGGTGCTCCCCAGGGCACAGCTGAGGCGCTTTGGCACTGCATAATCAGTGACGGGCTGGGTTGAAAGGCAGCAGGCTGCACGTCTGGCGCATGACAGCGAGTTGCGCTTGCGCTGCCTGGTGCATGGCTGCCTTGCCCGTCGCCCGCCTCACAGCGCACGGCGCGGGCATAGGCTTGCTGCGCTGCATGGCCTTGCTGAGTTATCTGCGCATAAAACAGGGGTGCAGGCAACACCAAGAGGCATGGCGGAGCGCGCCGGCAACGGGTGTGCCCTCCCGCAGGTGTACACGGCGGGCGGCGGCGCGCGCAACCCGGCGTGGACGGACATCCGCCAGCGCCTGCTGGGCGTGCCGGTGGTGGCCTCGCCGCAGGCCGAAGCGGCCTACGGCGCGGCCCTGCTCGCGCGCCAGGGCTTTCAGGCAACCCGGGCGTGACGCCGGCGGCTGGCGGCGGCATCAACGCAAGGGTGAGGCGGCGTGCGGCGCGGCCCCGCTGGCGCGTCGGGGGTTCCCGGGGGTGGCGCGGAGTGTGGTCACTCGGTGGACCTACGACGGATGTGTTGCTGCACGGAGACGTGCACATATGACGGATCATCACCATTGACCGTGACGTACGGAGGAGGCTTGGCACACGGGCGTGCGCTGCCTGCAGAGGCAGTCTGCAAGAATCAGCGATGCTGCTGCCGCACCTGCACGCTGACGTCAGGGTGCCCGCGTTCATCGGGTGCACCTGCTGTGCACTCACTGGCCTTTTCAAGACAGAGGCTCCAGGCCCTCGCTGGGAGCAGTGGCTAGACAGGACGAGTGCGCCTCAGCATATCATTAATGCACCCTAACGCAGCCCAACGAGGTGGTACCAAAACAGAACAGGCTGGTCCAAGAGCTCGAGCTTGGCTACTTCAACCACAGTGGCGTGCTGATCCAGCCCTGCCACAGTTTAAGGCGTAATACCGCCGCCTGTAGCCCATTGAGCAGCATCCGCCGCAGCGCAGCATGAGTGCGCACATGGCCAGCGCCGGTGTGGCCGCCCGGCCAAGGGCTGTGCGCCTGGACGAGCTTCCTGCAGAGGTACCTGACGAGGAACTGTGTTGGCCTCCGCTGCGCTTCACAATGCAGTGGATGCGTCCTGCAGTGTATAAACGCTGGCCAGCATGTGCAGGTCCTACAGGCGTGCGCTCTCCAACTCATCGAGCAGTGTGCAACTGGCACGGGGGCTGGACACAGGCCTTTCTGCTGCGGGCAGTCTGCAGGCGCGCACTGAATGTTGACATGTGGAAGAACGATTGAGCTTTCGGCGAGCTGAGCTAGTCGCGTGCCACAAGTGGCAGGCGGTTTAAGGAGGCGCTTGAGGCGCAGTTCTGGACGACGCTGTACTTTTACATCACGGGCAGGCTGTGGCGGGCGCTGGGACATCCCAGTCCGTTCCTTGCCCTGCCCGTGTCCCAGTGAGTTTTGCTGTGCAGTGAAGCACGGCCGAGTGCGCTTCACGCTCTCCTTGTGTTCCAGTAATGCGTCTCAACACCTCACTGCTACAGGCCCTCCTGGCGCGTCCTGAACAGTGAGCCCCCTGGCTGCCGCAGGTACGCCTGCCGGCGCTAGCGCCTGGCAGTGGCTCCAGAAACAAGGCCCCACCGTGACGTGCATCTACGGCCTGCCCGTGGTCGACGCAGACGCCGAGCGGCTCTTGGCCTTGCTGACAGGCCTGCCCTCGCTGAGGTCGATTCGCGGGCTGACTCTGCGCCCGCCCCCAGGCGCTGCTGTAGCAGCCGCCCAGGACTTCCTGGCTCTGGCTGCGCTTGCCATAGGGCGCTGCTCGTGCCTACACGACCTGCGTTTGATTATCAACCTGGCTGACAAGCCGGCGGACCAGGTGCCAGTGATGTTTTGGCAGTACCTGGCCAAAGCGCGCGCGCTCGAGCACCTCACGCTGACCGTCAGGTCGCGCGCGGCCGACGTGCACGGCGGGGTGGCCACAGCAAACGTGTCAAACCTGATCACAGGCTTGGCCGGCCTGTCGCGGCTGCGCGCGCTGACCTTGTCACTGGACATAGCCTGCGAGGGTGCCACGCTGCCTGCCTGCGTGTCGCGCCTGATTCAGCTGACATCCCTGAGCCTGAAGCGCCTCCGCGGCCTGCGCTGCGCGCCCGGCTGGGCGCGCCTGTCGGCGCTCAAGTGCCTGATTTTTGAAAAGTGCGGGTTTGCGCGCGACGGCGAGGAGGCGCTGCCAGGCATGGACGCGCTGGCGTCCCTGACCACACTGGCTGTAGCTGAGTGCTCCGGCCTGCATGTGCTGCCAACGTCCCTGTGGCGGCTGCCGCAGCTGCGCCGCCTCGACCACTGGACGAGGCGCCTCGCCCCAGTAGCGAGCCTGCCCGCTAGCGCGCCCTGCTTTCCTTCCTTAGAAAGCTTGACTCTGTCGAGCAACCTGCCGAACTGGCCTGCGTGCGTTTTTGCCATGACGCGCTTGGCAGACCTCGACCTGACTGGCAGCTGCTTTGAGCGGATGCCCGAGAGCGTGAGCGCGCTCACCGCGCTCACGTACCTTTGCCTCGGGCGGCACTATGCACCTGGAGAAATTGGAGGCAGCCTGGATGCCCGCGCCCTGGGCAACCTGGCATGCTTCCCAAACCTGCGCGGGCTGGGCTTTTATCACTGCAGCGTGCTGTTTGATTCAAGCTTTCCGGCTGCCGCCGCGCACCCTCGCCTGGAGGATCTGATGCTAATAAAGTCATACCCTGCCTGTGGCCCATCATGCCAGGCATTCCTGGTCTATGTTATCGCCCTGCTGCAGCAGGAGCGTGCAGACATGCTGCACGGGCTTGGCAGCATTGTGCAAGGCGCGGGGCAGCAGGACAGCCAGAGCTTCAGGGGCGCGTTGCAGGCCGTGGGCTTTGCGCTGCACGATGAAGACAGTGACAGTGCTAGCGCAAGCGCCGATGATGAAGATGACTGATATGAAGCAGGTTGCATGCGCCGGTGCAAGCACGTGACGCGCTTGGTCCCGTGTATGTAAGGCCGCTGGTGGGGGCGTCCAAAGGCGGCGCATGCCCCGGCTCAGGCCGCTGCCCCACTCGAAGCCTATGCGCTGGGCATGCATGGCTGCCATGCTTCCGCCCGTGGCACGCGGCGCCGAGGCGTGGACGCTGTCAGTGCGGGCGCTGCTCTGGGTGAAGCATGCACATTGGTTGCCTGCAACTGAAGTCAGTCATGCAGTGCCATTTTCCCCCACATATAGGGACGCTTAAGCAGCACACCCAGCCGCAGACCCACCGCTTTTCAATCCCAACCGTTGGCACTTGTCTTGTTCATCAGCATATCGATAAACATGCATAGATGCACCCTAACGCAGCCCAACGAGGTGGTACCACCGGTGCAAATGGAAAACAATAGAGCTTGAAGAAGCTCGAGCTTTTGCTAGGCGCAATAGTATTATCACAGTGGCGTCCTGATCCAGCCTTTCCACAGCCGCAAACCGCCGCGTGTAGCCCCTTAAACAGCATACGCCGCAGCGCAGCATTTGAGTACACACATGGCCAGCGCTGGTGTGGCCGCTCGGCCAAGGGCTGTACGCCTGGACGAGCTCCCTGCAGAGGTCTGCCGAGGAACTTTTTTGGCCTCCACTGCGCTCCACTATGCAGTGGATGCAGTCCATGTCCAATGCTGGCCAGCGTTTGTGCAGGTCCTGCAGGCGTGCGCGCTCCAAGTCATCAAGCAGTCTGCACATTTGCGCGGGGGCTGGACACAGGCCTTTACGCTGCGGACAGTCTGCAGGCGCGCACTGCACTTTGACAGGTGGAAGAACGGCCGAGAGGCTCAGTGAGCTGAGCTTGTGGCGTGCCCCGAGCGACAGGCGGTTCAAGGAGGCGCTCAAGGCGCCGTTCTGGACGACGCTGCACCCTGACATCATGGGGAGGCTGTGGCGTGCGCTGGGACAACCCAGTTCGTCCCTTGCCCCGCTCATGTCTCAGTGACCTTTTGCTGTGCAGTGAAGCATGTGCGCCCCACGCTCCACATGTCCAGTGACGCGTCTCAACACCTCACCCTGCACTGAAGCAGGCCCTCCTAGCGCGTCCTGAACACTGAGCCCCCTGGCTGCCGCAGGTGCGCCTGCTGGTGCTGGCGCCTGGCAGTGGCTCCAGGAGCAAGGCGCCACTGTGACGTGCATCGGCGGCCTGGCCGTGGACGACCCAGACGCAGAGCGGCTCTCGACCTTGCTGACAAGCCTGCCAGCGCTGAGGTCAATCCGCGCGGACGGGATCTGCGCGCTCATCCTGCGCCCGCTCCCAGGCGCTCCTGTAGCAGCCGCCCAGGACTTCCTGGCTCTGGCTGCGCGCACCATAGGGCGCTGCTCGTGCCTGCAAGACCTGGATTTGGTTATCGACCTGGCTGACAAGCAGGCGGAGCCGGGTGCCAGTGACGTTTTGGCAGTACCTGGCCAAAGCGCGCGCGCTCGAGGACCTTGATCTGACCATTAGGTTGCGCCCGTGTGAAACACATGACAGTACAAGTGTGCCAAGCTTGTTAGGAGGCCTGGCTGGCCTGTCGCGGCTTCGCACGCTGACCTTGTCACTGGACGATGTCTGCGAAGGCGCCACACTGCCTGCCTGCGTGTCGCGCCTGGTTCAGCTGACGTCCCTGGGCCTGTCCGGCCTGCACGGCCTGCGCTGCGCGCCCGGCTGGGCGCGCCTGCCGGCGCTTTTGTGTTTGAGCTTTGAGGACTGCGTGTTTGCGAGCGACGGTGAGGCCGCGCTGCCGGGCATGGACGCGCTGGGCGCGCTAACCAGCCTGGAGCTGTGGGGCTGCTCTGGCCTGTCCGTGCTCCCAAGATCCCTGTGGCGGCTGCCGCAGCTGCGCCGCCTCGTCTACTGGAGTCTATCGGACGAGCCACCCAACGAGCTCCCACTAGCGAGCCTGCCCGCTAGCGCGCCCTGCTTTCCTTTCTTAGTTAGCCTAATGCTGTCGAGCGACTTGCCGACCTGGCCTGCGTGCGTCCTCGCCATGACGCGCTTGGCGAGCCTCGACCTGTCTGGCAGCTGCTGTGAGCAGCTTCCCGAGGGCGTGAGCACGCTCACCGCGCTCACGCACCTGGGCCTCGGGCGGCACTTTGCACATGGGGGGATCGGAGGCAGCCTGGACGCCCGCGCCCTGGGCAACCTAGCATGCTTCCCAAACCTGCACAGGCTGCGCTTTGAACACTGCAGCGTGGTGTTCTGCCCCAGCTTTGAGGCTGCCGCAACGCACCCCTGCCTGGAGGAGCTGGTGCTGAACTACTCGTACCCTGTCCGCGGCCCATCGTTTCAGGCATTTCTGGAATTTGTATTTGCCCTGCTACACCAGAATCGCGCAGGCGTGCTCCGCATACATGGCAGATTCGTCCGAGGCGCGGGGCAGCGGGGCTTCCAGAGGGTCAGGGTTGCGTTGTATGCCGTGGGCTTTGAGCTGTGATGACGACGGTGATGGTGCCAGCGCAAGTGCCAATCATGACGATAACTGACATGCGCTGTGATGACGACGGTGATGGTACTAGCGCAAATGCCGATGATGTTGAAGATGCTGATACCACACAGGCCGCATGCGCCGGTCCAAGCACGCGTTGCACTTGCGCCCGTGTAAGGCCCACTGGTGGGGCCGTCTGAACTTCAGACTCTGAAGGCGGCGCATGCCCCGGTCCAGGCCCCCACCCTGCCTGAAAGCCTAGGCGCTCAGCATGCATGGCCGCATGCCCATGGCATGCGGCGTTTGTGTTTGTGTGTGGACGCCTGTCACACCTAGTGTGCTGCACGGGCGCTGCTACGGGGGAAGCATGCATGAAGGTTGTCTGCAACCTGGAGCTGATCATGCGGTGCCCTTTTCCGATGCTTTTCCCACAATCACCAGGGTATGAGCAGGACACACCGCAGCAAGCTCACAGCTTTCATTCCCAGCAGACCTGCATGCTCAAATAGACACGGAGGGAGGCAGGCTATGACGCCTCTTCCTGAGAAAGACCTGTCCAGGGTGTGATATAATCTCACACTCGCACAGACTTTCGCCGAGTACTGTGGCAGGCTTTGATCTGAGCGCATCGAGCTGGCCTTGCGCACAGAGTCTATCATCACAAGCGCTGTGAGCGAACGCTATGCAGTGGACAGGCCCCCGCTCTGACCGCTGATCTCGAGGCGCAGCCACACCAAGCTCCTGCCTCTTTCACCTGCGCCGGCACATGGGCGGCGTGCCTGCTGCAACTGCAGCATCTGCGTCGCTGGACGTGCAGGCACGGCAGATGGAGGCGGGCACTGCCTTGAGTAACGCTGCCATCAGTGGGGGCACCCGGCACCAAAAGTTTGCCTCACCGTCTGATGAGGAGCAGCTGCGGTATGCCTCCTAGCACGACGTGTACTTGAAGTTGTGAGTGCACCAATGCCACTGTATCTTTCCACACTCTACTCTTATTGATGCACTGATGTGTCACTGCTCAGCTGCAGTCCTGCAGTGACCTGTGGCACCCGGCGTGTATGAGTGTGCAATACACTGCGCGTGCGCAGGAGCGACATTGCAGCCACGCGGCGCTGCCTGCTCGTACTGCTGGTGCTGCTCGGTGCGGCGGGCACTTGCGTCGCCGTCGCCGCGTGCGTACAGGCCTCCGCTCTGGTCACAATCATAGACAACTGGGTGAGTTGCTGCCCCCGCTGCACTGGGCGCAACTTGGCACGCCGGTGCTATGTCGGCGCCTTTCAAGCCCAGTGCTGCCTCGGCACTGACGCGGGGCAGGCGCCGCGGTGCAGGCCGTGCGGCTGACCTGCGCCGCGCCCCCCAACTTCGTCGACGCGGAGGGGCACGTGTGGCAGGCGCGCGCGAGCGCTCTGATTGTGAGCGGCGGCTACGCCGAGGCCGCCCCCGGGACGGTCATCGCCGGCGCGGGCGGCCTGCAGCCGGTGTTCCTGGCGGAGTGCTCGGGCAGCCTGGCGCTGTCGCTGCCCGCGCCGGTGGACGCGCACTACGACGTCACGCTGCTCGCGGCGCGCGCCCGGTCACTAGCACAACGCTCAAGGCGGTCTCGTCCTCTGCGCACCCTGGCAACTTACTTATATCTATTTTGCCAGTACCAAGGTGGATTCAGCGGCCGAGGCAGAGGCGCAGGCTGCGCGCCGGCCTGCCCTCCCTGACCGACCGGGGGGCGCCGCCGCTGCGCGCCGGCCTGCCCTCCCTGACCGACCGGGGGGCGGCGCCGCAGGCGGAGAACTTTTTCACGGCGCCGCAGCAGCGCGTGTTCGACGTGCTGTTCCAGGGCCAGGCGGTGCTGCGCCGCGTCGACCTGGTCGCGCTCGTCGGCGCGCGGACCGCGTGGCAGCACACCGTGCCGCGCTTCCCCGTGGCCGGCGGCCGCCTCAACATCACCTTCACCAACATAGTGCGCCACTGCCTCCGTCTCACATAAGGCCCCACACAAAGGGAGTCTGCTCGCAGAGACACTGTCTGTCGACATTGCAATGCAGGCACCTGCAGCCCTGAGGAAGCTCCGAGGGAGTGATACGCTGTTGCCTGTCCCTGACCACCACCGTGAGCAGGCCATGACTGGGAGCGGTGCGCTGCTGCCTGTCCCTCAGTAACATTGTGGGCAGGCCGTGTCTGCGCGCCGCCGGCATGCCGGTGCACCAGTAGAAGCTGAGCTTTGAGGGAGTGGTGGCTACTGCCTCGGCTGCGGCTGTGCCTGAGCAGCACTGTGGGCAGACCGTGACTGCGCGGCGTCGGCGTGCAGGTGGACCAGGCGAAGCTGGGCGGCGTTGTCATGCAGCTGAGCGCGGCGTAGGGCGGGCGCGCCATGCGCGCTCTCAGCTGGGCCGCGAGGGAGGCTGCTGACGCAGCATCGGCGCTGCATTGGAGCACGAGCGGGTCGTCTGCTGACAGTGCCTGTGCAGTACAGGCCTGAACTGCACACAAGAGGTGACTGTGCCAGTGGAAGCACCTCTATACCATGTGTCCGCAGCAGAGGACAGCGCGCACGAATATTGCAACAGTGCTGCAATCATTTGCATGGTACGGTGTTCAAAGCTGCACAGCAGCGGCCCAGCGACTGCGCTGCACTCCCGCTCAGCCGTCACAGAGCGCCGGCGTAATAGCGGGCCGCTCGCGACTGCCACGCGCTCCGCAAATCCGCCAGCGCTCCGACCATCAAACAAATCAGAGCAGGCTGGCGTCGCCAGCGCAGCACCCCAGGCAGCCGCCATGCTGTGCAGCGGCTCAGGCCAGACCCCCCAGCTCGCCTGGAAGGGCGCCCGGCAGCCGCCACAAGGCTCTCAGAGCCGCCATGGGAGTCTGACGAGCCGGCCCGGGGTTCTCAGAGCCGCAACAGGCTTCTCAGAGCCGCTGGGGCTCTCAGAGCCGCCATGGGCTCCTCACAGCCGCCATGGGGCTCTCAGAGAACCAGCTCGCCCAGGAAGACCTGCTTGTCGCTGCCGGCGGACGCGATGATGGGCTCGCTGGGGTGGAAGGCCGCCTCATTGACCGAGCCCGCGTGCCCGGGCAGCTGGTACAGCAGCGCGCGCGTGGCCGCGTCCCAGATGTACACCATGCGGTCCGCGCTGCCGGCGGCCACCTGCGCGCGCGCGGCGGGCGCGTGAGCGGGGGGCGCCGGCGCGCACGCGGCCTGGCCGCGCCGGCCCGGCCGGCGCGCATGCAGTGGCTTGCGTGCTGTGCTGTGTGAGCCGCGCGGAGCTGCGTGCAGGCTCGTGTCCATCCGGCTGGCAGCCTATAAGCGCCCCGCCGGCGGCCCAGGCGAGGAGCGCGGCACCTGGCAGCCACGCCGCGTCCAGCGCCGGCTCGCGCAGGGGCCCTGCAGGGTTTGCAGGGCGCGGGGCATGCTGTCTGGCGGATGCACCTGGTGGGCCCCGATCACTTTACCAGCAATGCCGCAGGCAGACTCCTGGACATGTTACTTTGCATACTAGCCAGGCTCTAGGCCAACCCTGGCGCCCCACGCGTCAGCGCAACCCGTGCGAGAACGTCAGCCTCACGGCTGCCTGTCTGGCTCGGCCGTACACGGCTGTGGGCGCACCCGCGAGCCGTCCGGCGACCAGTCGCACTTGAGCAGGTTCTGCTCGAAGTTGTGCTGGTGGCCCGTGAAGACCTTGGTGCAGCGGTTTGCCGGCGCGAACGGCCGCATGTCCCACATGCGCAGCGTGTTGTCCTGCGCGCGGCGCGCGCCCCATGCCCAGCTCACAGCACGCTCACAGCACGCAGCTCACAGCTCACAGCACGTGGCACGCGCGCCTGCCGCGTGCTGTGAGCTCTGGGCGCAGGAGCAGCGCAGTGACGCATGGGTCTAACAGATCCATGCGAAAGCGATCTCTGTTTGCCAGGGCGGGGATCAGCGCGTCGCAAAGTTCTGCTCAACACCCGTGCTGCATGCTCAGCACGATGTGCATAGTCACAAGGCTGCGAAGCAGACGCACAGAGTGCACCTGGGCTGCTTAGAGTCTCCACCTGCAGCACGGGCGGAGCGGGGCACGGCGGCGCGGCGCGCACCATGGCATTCGACAGCAGGTGCGTGCCGTCCGGGGACACGCGCAGCCCGGTGACCGTGTTGGCGTGGCCCTTCAGCGTCATCGCAACCTCGGCCTTCCGCAGGTCCCACACCTGCGCGGCGCGCAGGTGTACAGGATCAAACCTACTCCAGCCCTACCCTACCACCGCTTCAGGCAAGGCCCGGGCTCGCCGAGCGCGCCGCGCCGGGCCTCTGCACATCCTGTGCGCAGGAGCGGGAACAGTGCAGGTGCAGCGCGGTGGTTGCGCTGCACGTGGCGGGCTCCGTGGCGCCCTCAGGGGCATGAATACACACCTTGATGACGTTCTCCACTCCCGCCACGTACACCTGGTCGCCGGCGTGTGCGAACGCAACAGCCACCACCTGCGCAAGGCCCCCAGCCCCAGTCAGTACAGATACCCCTCGGCATGCAGAGGTCAGCCCTAGAGGATTAACTTTGAAACACTGGGAATGCAGAAGCGGGCTCCCACGCCAGCGCAGGCCGCCACCACAGGCGGACATTCTCGCCGGCGGCGTCGCCAAGCGGCAGCGCCCAAGCGGGGCACAGAGCGTGTGCTTTTTTGGCCTGACCTTATTGAGCTGTGCGCTGGATGAAAAGCGCGTCCGGCAACCAGCCAGCCGGTCTACAGTAGATGGGCGGCAAGCCAGCAGGCCATGGGCGCGCCTGGAAGCGCTCGTCAAAGGTCGCCACCGAACGCTTGGCGCGCAGGTCCCACAGCTGCGGCGCAGCGGCGGGCTCTCAGGCGCGCCTTTGTTTGTGCCATGACCAGGAGCACCAGCAGTCAGCCCAAGCGCATAGACGACTACAAACAGCAGAGTTTGCAGAGTGTGCGCAGCGGCAGCCCTTGTTGCCAGTCGGCCCCAGTACTCTTGCGGCGCTCGACTTGACCAAGGATTGTGCTACTTCCAGACAAATCATCCATAACAACTCTCCCATGCGAGAGCATGCGCCACACGCCTTTGCCGTGGCGTCGTCCGAGCCGCTGACCAGCAGCGGCGGCCCGCGCTTCAGCGGGCAGCAGCTGTTGACAA
>JAABUQ010006251.1_pt1 | contig 18216 bp, 19 predicted proteins | sample 5560001 | NCBI WGS metagenome assembly JAABUQ01 (sample SAMN10711888, study PRJNA513371) | rock metagenome | isolation source: Antarctica rocks | place: Antarctica: Victoria Land, Finger Mt nord | collected 2015-12-18
CGGTAACGCCAGCCCCTCTCGCCGACCGATGGCTCGCCGATAATCGCGCGGCCGCGCCGCCCGTTGATGTCGTCGACGACGCACCAGCTTGGCGCGCGGCCTTCGCCGAACTCGCCGCGGTGGCGGGCGGCGACCTCACCCATGCACGCGAGCGGGTGGCGCGGCAGCGCCGCCGGGGTGGCGCAGCGCGCGGCGTTGTTGGAGCTGATCCTCGCCGATCTGTACGGCCCCGCGCGCCTGGTCGCGGACGCGCACATCCCCGCCGCGCTGGTCGCGGGCAGCCCCCATTACCTGCACAGCATGACGGGGTTGACGGCGCCCGGCGGACACCACCTCCACCATCTCGCCTTCGATCTTGCGCGCGGACCAGATGGCGCGTGGCGTGTCCTCGCCGATCATCCGCGCGCGCCGGTCGGCGCGGGCTACGCGCTGGAGAACCGGCTGGCGATCGGGCGCACGCTCGGCGGGTTGCAGGCGCGGCTCAACGTCCAGCGGCACGCGCCGTTCTTCGCCGCCTTGCGCGCGGGGCTTGCGGCCGGGTGCCGCCGCGCCGACCCGCGCATCGCGTTGCTAACGCCGGGCCGCTTCGCCCCGAGCTATGCGGGCAGGCGCATCTTGCGCGCTATCTCGGCTTCCTGCTGGTCGAGGGCGCGGACCTGGCAGTGCTCGACGACAAACTTTACCTCCGCACGATCGGCGGGCTGAAGCGCGTCGACGCGCTGTGGCGGCGGGTCGACCCGCGCCTGCTCGACCCGTTGGCGTTCGATTCGCATTCGCGGATTGGCGTGCCGGGGCTGACCGATGCCTATGCCGCGGGCGAGGTGGTGATCGCCAACGCGCCGGGCGTGGGCGTGCTGGAGGCACCCGCCTGGTCCGCGTTCCTGCCGCGCTTGGCGGAAGTGCTGACGGGCGAGCCGTTGACGTTACCCACGGTCGCGACCTGGTGGTGCAGGCAAGCGCACGCACGGGCGGCGGTGGCGGACAGGCTCGACGGGCTGCTGATCGCGCCCGCGTTCGGTGCGCGGCCGCTCGGGCTGCCGGAGGGCGCGGTCGCGGGCGCGGCGTTCACGCCGGCGGCGCGCGCGGCGTTGCTCGCCGACCTTGCCAAGCGACCGCAGGATTATGTCGGGCAGGAGCAGGTGCGACTGTCGACGATGCCGGTGGTGGTGGGCGGCGCGCGACGGCAAGGGCGCGTGGCAAGTGCTCCCCGGCGGCTTCGCGCGGATCGGCGACGCGTCCGACACGCGCGCGGCGGTGATGGGCGATGGCGTCTGGTCGGCGGACATGTGGGTGCATGGGCGCGACGCGGTGAAGCAAACATCGCTGCTCCCCGCCCCCGACTCGCTCCAGATCCGTCGCAATCCGGGCACCTTGCCCAGCCGGGTAGCGGACAATTTCTATTGGCTCGGCCGCTATCTGGAGCGCGGCGAGGCGTTGCTCGGCGTGGTGCGGGTGATGCTCGGCACCTCGACCGACGCCGATGCGGGCGGGGCGCTCGCGCCCGCCACGGCCGGGAAGCTGGTCGGGCTGATCGTCGCGGGCGGCGCGGCCCCGCCGCCGCGCTCTTTCGCTCGCGCCGACCTGACCGAGTTCGCGCGCACCGCGATCGAGGCACCCGACCAGCAATCGGTGGTCGCGATCAACGCGCTGGCGCGCGCGATCGGCGAGGGCGCGCGCGACCGGCTGTCGGCGGACATGGTCCGGCTGCTGGAGGCACCATTGCCCCGGCACCCGGGCCTACCCGACCGCGCGGCGGCGCTGCAGCGGCGATACGCGGCGCTGGCCGGGCTGTCGGCGGAGCATATGGTGCGCACCGCCGCGTGGCGGTTCCTTGATCTCGGGCGGCGGGTCGAGCGCGCGCTGGGGTGCGGGCGGGCGGTGCACGCCTTCGGGCTGGCGGGCGCGTCGCTCGACGACCTGTCGACGCTGCTCGACCTGTCCGACGCGCAGATCGGCTATCGCCAGCGTTATCCGACCGGCATCGCGCGGGTGCCGGTGATCGACCTCGTCGCGCTCGATCCGGCCAACCCGCGGTCGCTCCCCTACCAGACCAAGCGCATCCGCACGCAATTGCGCGCGCTGCCGGTGCTGGGCAACGACGGCACGGCCGAGCCGCAACAGGCGGCGGCGCGCGCGATCGAGGCCGTGGTGGCAACGGCGGAAGCGGCGACGCTGGACACGGCGGCGTTGTTCCACGTGGAACAAAAGCCGTACGAAATGTCCGACCTGGTCGCACGGCGGTATTTTCTGCAAGGCGCGGAGCCGCTGCGCGCGAGTGGACTTACTTTAGCATGAGCCGCGCGCTTTCCCTTGATCCTCCCCGGCACGGGGAGGGGAACCGCCGCGCCGCTTGGCGCGGGGGTGGAGGGGCGGTTGCTACCCACGTTGCGCTCTGGAGCGGACGCCCCTCCACCATCCGCCCGTTCCGGACGGATAGTCCCCCTCCCCGTGCCGGGGAGGATCAATGATCTACGACATCATCCACGTCACCCGCTTCGACTACGCCGCCCCCGTCGGCTTCGCGCGGTGCAATTTGCGGCTGGAGCCGATCGACTGGCCCGGACAGCGCGTCGAGGAACATGCGCTGCACATCTCCCCCTCGGGCCGGTGCCATCCGGCGCTGGCGGAGGCGGGGCTGGCGCATGTCACGCGGATCGTCGTCGAGGAGCCGGTTAGCCATCTCGTCATCGAAAGCACCTCGCGCATGCGGGTCGACCGGCTGGTGCCGGTACCGGGGCCGGACGACCCGACGCTGGCGCAGGTAGCGGAATGGGCGCGCGACAGCCTCGACGCGGAGATCGCGGCCTGGTGCGCGCCCGACCTGTCGCCCGACGCGCCGGCGTTGGAAGCGGGGATCGCGCTCGCCTGCCGCATCCAGCACGAGTTCGCGTTCGACGCCACCGCGACGCTGGTCGACACGCCCCCGCGCGAGGCGTTCCGCGCGCGCAAGGGCGTGTGCCAGGATTTCGCGCAGATCATGATCACCGGGCTGCGCGCCGCCGGTCTCCCCGCCGCCTATGCCTCGGGCTATATCCGCACGCTGCCCCCGCCCGGCGAGGAACGGCTCGTCGGCGCGGACGCGACGCATGCGTGGGTGCTGCTGTAGTGCGGGCCTGCGCATGGCTGGGTGGGGCTAGACCCCACCAACGGCATCTGGATGGCGGGCGATCACGTCGTGATGGCGATCGGTCGCGATTACGCCGAGATCGCGCCGGTCGATGGCGTGGTGCTGGGGTCCGGCGCGCAGCGGATGGAAGTGAGCGTGGATGTGAAACCCGTTGCGGAAAGCCAGCAATAGCGAACCGAAACCGTCACGACTTGTCCAGCGTGTTTCCAAATCCAACGAATAACGCCGTCGCGCGTTGCCGTCCGCGCCGAACCGGCCCACATAGCCGATCAACGTCGATCAACCGGGGCACCGATGGCAGACCCATATAAGACACTGGGCGTCGAGCGGACCGCCGACGACGCCGCGATCAAGAAGGCGTATCGCAAGCTCGCCAAAGAGCTGCATCCCGATCGCAACAAGGATAACCCGAAGGCATCCGAGCGGTTCAGCCTGGTCACCAACGCCTATGATTTGCTGTCCGACCACGACAAGCGCGCGCGCTTCGACCGCGGCGAGATCGACGGCGACGGCAACCCCGCCGCGCCGTTCGGCTTCGCGCGTGGCGGCGGCGCGGGGGCGCGCGGCGCGCAGTCGCACGAATTCGGCGGCGAGAATGTCGATGTCGGCGACCTGTTCGAGACGATGTTCAGCAGCGGCGGCGCTGCCCCGCGTGGCGGGTTCGCGGGCGGCTTTGGCGGGTTCGGACGCCGCCCCGCCGCCAAGGGCGCGAACGCCGCCTACCGGTTGCAGGTCCCGTTCGTCGACGCGGCGACGCAGGCTCCGCAGCGGGTCACGCTGAGCGACGGCGTGGCGGTGGACCTGAAGTTGCCTGCCGGGGTGGAGACCGGCACGCAGATGCGGCTCTCGGGCAAGGGCGAGCCGGGGCCGGGCGGGGCGGGCGACGCTATGGTCACGATCGAGATCGCCCCCCATCGCTTCTTTATCCGCGACGGCGACGACATCCGCGTCGAGCTGCCGATCACGCTCGCCGAAGCGGTGCTGGGCGGCAAGGTGCGCGTGCCGACCGTCGACAGCCCGGTGATGCTGACCGTCGCCAAGGGCGCGACCTCCGGCCGCACGCTGCGCCTCAAGGGCAAGGGGTTCAGCAAGAAAGGCGGCGGTCGCGGCGACCAACTGGTCACGCTGATGGTCGATCTTCCCGCCGACGACCCCGACCTGACCCGTTTCGTCGAGGGCTGGGCAGCCGCGGGCGCGAACCCGCGCGCGGCGATGGGCGTCTGACGCGGTGGCGAGCGGCCCCTCCACTCCCGACGCGACGGGTAACGTCGCGACGCTGACCCCGGAAGCACGCGCTTCGACGCCCGGCCGGTTCCGCCACGAACTCGGCCGGCTCGGCCCGGGCAGCCGGTTTTTTCAGGTGGCGAAGCGCGTGGGATTGGGCGTGTTCAACGACGGGTTCATCCACGCGGGCAACCTCGCCTATCTCGCGCTGATGACGCTATTTCCGTTTTTCATCACCGCTGCTGCGGTGTTGTCGCTGTTGGGGCAGAGCGCCGAAACGCAGCAGGCGGTCGAGTCTTTCCTGCGCTACCTGCCGCCCGACGTCGCGGTGCTGTTGCGAAAGCCGATCGCGGACGTGCTGGTCGCGCGGACGGGCAATTTGCTATGGCTTGGCGGGCTGGTCGGCTTGTGGACGGTGAGCGGGTTCGTGGAGACAATCCGCGACATCTTCCGCCGTGCTTATGGCACGACTTCGTCCGCGCCGTTCTGGCGCACGCGGCTGACCTCGTCGGCAGTGGTGATCGCGTCGGTCGTCGTCGCCATGATCTCGTTCCTGGCGCAGGGCGTGATGACCGCGGCGGAGCAGTTCATCTATCGGCTGCTCCCCTGGGCGCAGCATGTCGCGGGCTGGATCGGCTTGTCGCGGCTGATCCCCGGCGTGATCATGTTCGGCGCGTTGTACGTGCTGTTCTACACCGTTACGCCGTCCAAATACCGTTACACGTCCAGCCGCAAATGGCCGGGCGCGTTGTTCACCGCCGGGTGGTGGGTGGGGATCACCGCGCTGTTGCCGCTCGTGCTGGCGCAGCTCGGCGGGTACGACCTGACCTATGGCAGCTTGGCGGGCGTGGTGGTGATGTTGTTGTTCTTCTGGGTGATCGGACTCGGCTTCGTGTTCGGGGCGCATCTCAACGCGGCGCTGGCGGAACCGCGCGAAGCGGCGCTAGAGGGGGGCGAGGCCGTGGCGACGGCGGCGGAGGCGCAGGGGGCGACGTGAACGGGTTGATGGCGGGAAAGCGGGGCCTGATCATGGGCGTCGCCAACGACAAGTCGCTGGCGTGGGGCATCGCCAAGCAGCTGAGCGAGGCGGGCGCGGAGCTCGCCTTTTCCTATCAGGGCGAGGCGCTGGAAAAGCGTGTGCGGCCGTTGGCCGCTTCGCTGGGCAATGCGGGTGCCGCCGGGGCAAACGGCCCGCTGTTGATCGGCTGCGATGTGTCGGATATGGCCGCGCTCGACGCGGCATTCGCGACGCTGGCGGAGACCTGGCCGACGCTCGACTTCGTCGTCCACGCGATCGGCTTTTCCGACAAGAACGAGCTGCGCGGCAAGTTCGTCGATACCAGCCTCGACAATTTTCTCCAGACCATGAACATCAGCGCGTACAGCTTCGTCGCGGTCGCCAAGCGCGCGCGCGCGATGATGCCCGACGGCGGCGCGCTGCTGACGCTGACCTATTACGGCGCGGAGAAGGTGGTGCCGCATTACAACGTCATGGGCGTCGCCAAGGCGGCGCTGGAGGCCAGCGTCAAATACCTCGCGATGGACCTCGGCCCCGAGCGCATCCGCGTCAACGCGATCAGCGCGGGCCCGATCAAGACGTTGGCGGCGAGCGGCATCGGCGATTTCCGCTACATCTTGAAGTGGAACGAGCTGAACTCGCCGATGCGCCGCAACGTCACGATCGAGGATGTCGGCGGCGCGGGGTTGTATCTGCTGAGCGACCTCGCGAGCGGCGTGACCGGCGAGGTACACCATGTCGACGCGGGCTACAACGTGATCGGCATGAAGGCGGAGGACGCGCCAGATATCGGGCTGGCGTAAGTCAAAGACGAATTGACCGCCCGTGGCGTGGAGGTAAACGGAACCATCTACTCCGGCCTTTCGCCAGCCGGAGTCGCGGTCACTGGGCACCAGCTTAACGGCTGGCTGTTCTGGTTCCTGCGCAACCCGGACGGTCGCCTGGTCGCGGCCGATACACGGAGGAAGCGGTGATGCCCGCCGTGTTCTGAGAGGATGGTTTCAAGTTCCACTTCTACTCGAGCGAGGGCAGCCCGCTGGAGCCGGTTCACGTCCACGTCGCCAAACGAGGTGGAGGGGATGCCAAGCTCTGGCTCTACCCACAGGTGGCGTTCGCGTGTAAGGAAGGCTTTGACGCTCGAACCCAAGCCTGGATCATGAGCGTCGTTGTTGCCCGGCGGGCGGAGATCGAAAGCGCGTGTAATGAGCATTTCGGTATCGGCGGCTAAGGTCGAGTTTGACGAGTATCAAATGTGGGTGCACCTCGAGGGTGGTCGCATCGCCGGCGTGCCGCTCGCTTGGTATCCACGCCTGTTTCACGGCTCGAGAGAGGATTGCTCGAAGGTTCGGATCAGCCCGAGCGGGTTGCACTGGGACGAGCTGGACGAGGATATTTCCATTGACGGCATTCTCGCCGGGCGTGGTGATATGACGCGGGCGCGTTCCCGCCCGGCATGAGCCTCAACACATTCGGCCACCTTCTCCGCTTCACAACCTGGGGCGAGTCGCATGGTCCCGCGATCGGGGCGGTGGTGGATGGTTGTCCGCCGAGGGTCAGGCTTACCGAGGCGGATATTCAGCCCTGGCTCGATAAACGCCGTCCGGGCACCTCGCGGTTCACGACGCAACGCCGCGAGCCTGACCTGGTCCGCATCATGTCGGGCGTTTATGAAGGACGGACGACCGGCACACCGATCAGCCTCCTGATCGACAACGTCGACCAGCGGCCGCAGGATTACGCGCGGGTCGCGCTCGGGTATCGGCCGGGACATGCGGACTATGCCTATGACGCGAAGTACGGCGTTCGCGATCCGCGCGGCGGGGGGCGGTCGTCGGCGCGAGAAACCGCGGCGCGGGTGGCGGCGGGGGCGGTCGCGCGACTGGTGATCCCGCACGTCGGCATTCGCGCCTGGGTGGAGGCGATCGGCGGCGACGCGATCGACCCCGCGCGCTTCGACGCGGCCGAGATCGACCGCAACCCGTTCTTCTGCCCGGACGCGGACGCGGCCGCGCGCTGGGAAGCGACCGTCGACGCGGCGCGGCGCGCGGGATCGTCGCTAGGCGCGGTGGTCGCGTGCGAGGCGACGGGGGTGCCCGCGGGCTGGGGCGCGCCGATCTATGCCAAGCTCGATGCGGAGTTGGCCCATGCTTGCATGGGCATCAACGCCGTTAAGGGAGTCGAGATCGGCGACGGGTTCGCCGCCGCCGCGGTGTCGGGCGAGGCGAACGCGGACCGGATGCGCCCGGGCGACGGCGCGCCGGAGTTCCTGTCCAACCATGCGGGCGGCATCGCGGGCGGTATCGCCACCGGTCAGCCGATCCGCCTGCGCGTCGCGTTCAAGCCGACCAGCTCGATCCTGACGCCAGTCGAGACGGTCACGCGCGACGGTGCGCCGATGCTGCTCGCCACCTCCGGCCGACATGATCCATGTGTAGGGATTCGCGGTGTACCGGTCGTAGAAGCGATGGTGGCGCTCGTTCTAGCCGACCAGATGTTACTTCATCGCGCCCAAATAGGCTGAAGCAGGGGAACACCCGGCCTTTTCCAACCGTTGGAACCACACTTCCACAGGAGAAGATCATGCGTATTTTCACGACCTTTGCACTTGGCGCGCTCGCCATTCCCGCGCTCGCCATAGCGCAGACCAGCTCGTCGGGGGGCAGCACTTCTGGCGGTTCGACGATGGGTAGCGGACAGTCGACCAGCGGGCAATCGACCAGCGGCAGCATGGGCACTGGCTCGACGATGGGGACGGATTCCTCGATGGGCACCGGCTCCAGCGCCAGCATGGGGTCATCGACCGGCTCCTCGACGCGGTCCACCCGTACGAAGCGTGGCTCGCGGACTCGGTCGCGCAGCGGGACCGGATCGTCGACTTCGGGCGGAATGTCGTCCGGCGCGAATGGGTCGATGTCGGGTGGCTCCACGACGTCAGGTTCCGACGGGTCGATGGGCGGATCGACTTCGGGCACCATGTCGGGTGGCACGTCGCCGAGCGGCGGGATGTCGTCTGGCGGCACGTCATCGGGCAGCACGACCCCGCATTGAGAACCGGAGCGGGTCGGCGGCTAGTTGCCGTCGACCCGCTTCAGTCCGCGAACGGATCGCGAACCAAGATAGTGTCCGCGCGTTCCGGGCTTGTCGACACCAATGCTACCGGGCAGCGGATCAATTCCTCGACACGGCGAATGTATTTGATCGCCTGAGCGGGCAAATCTGCCCAGCTGCGCGCGCCCTGCGTGGAGCCGCTCCACCCCTCAACCGTCTCGTACATCGGCTCCACCCGTGCTTGGTCCGCCGCGTGCGCAGGGAAGTAGTCGAGCAATATGCCGCCCAGCCGGTAGCCGGTGCAAATACGCACCTCCTCGAAGCCGTCTAACACGTCGAGTTTGGTGAGCGCGATGCCGGTAATCCCCGACACTGCCGCAGATTGGCGCACCAGCACCGCGTCGAACCAGCCGCAGCGGCGCTTGCGTCCCGTCACCGTCCCGAATTCACGCCCGCGCGTACCCAGCCGCTCGCCCGTTTCATCGGCGAGTTCGGTTGGGAACGGGCCGGAGCCGACACGCGTTGTGTACGCCTTGGCGATTCCCAGCACGAAACCGGGCGCGTTCGGCCCCAGCCCCGATCCCGCCGCCGCCGTCCCCGCCACCGTGTTGGAGGAGGTCACAAAAGGGTAGGTGCCGTGGTCGATGTCGAGCAGCACGCCCTGCGCGCCCTCGAACAGGATGCGTTTGCCGTCGCTGCGCGCCTGGTTGAGGTCGCGCCACACCGGCCGCGCGAACGGTAGCACGAATCCGGCAATCTCGCGCAGTTCCGCCAGCAGCGCCGCCCGGTCGATCGCCCCGGTGCCGAACCCCGCCCGCAACGCGTCGTGATGCGCGAGCAGCCGATCGAGCTGCGCGTCGAGCCCGTCCAGATGCGCGAGGTCGCACACCCGCAGCGCGCGGCGGCCGATTTTGTCCTCATAGGCGGGGCCGATCCCGCGCCGCGTGGTGCCGATCTTGCCCGCGCCCGACGCGTCCTCGCGCAAGCCGTCGAGCTCGCGGTGGAGCGGCAGGATGAGCGGGCAGGTGTCCGCCACCATCAGCGTCTCGGGCGACACCGCAACACCCTGCGCGGCCAGCCGCTCGACCTCCGCCTTGAGCGCCCAGGGGTCGAGCACCACGCCGTTGCCGATCACGCTGGGCGTGCCGCGGACGATACCCGAGGGGAGCAGCGACAGCTTGTACGTCTCGTTGCCGACGACCAGCGTATGCCCGGCATTGTGCCCGCCCTGAAACCGCACCACCATGTCGGCGCGCGCGGCGAGCCAGTCGACGATCTTACCCTTCCCCTCGTCGCCCCATTGCGCGCCGATGACGGTGACGTTTGCCAAGTTCGTGTCCCTTGTAGTTCGTGGCGGGCGTTAGGCGGATCGGGCGGGTGGGTCCACGGCTTCGCGCCGGCATGCGGCCCGAGGTCGGAAGGTTAGGCGAAGTTTAGGCGAAGAACGTCCGTTATCGTTCCCGCGACCCGCGATAGGTACTCGGATGATCGAAGCGCGAGGTAAGCGCGCCCACCACCGAGTCGTCACGGCCGAAGCGGGGCGGAAGTGGAGGAACTTCACGCTACGTTGATGTTCGCATCCGGCCCCGCGCGGGGTTGGGCGGACGACGGTGCGGCTGATGGAACTGAGATCGTGCACCGGGAAGCTTGGATCATAAGCGATCCAACATTGGAAGATTGGCCTCGGGCTTATGCCTTGTCCGGTACGACTAATGTGTACCCGTTGATCAGGCCGACGCCGATACACTGGCCGCCTTCGGTTTCCACCAAGTACGACTGACCGCCATCGTATTCGAAAGACCAGTCCGACTCGCTAGGCGAAAGTGCATCGTCGGCCGTCACTCGCCAGCAATCGTGTCCGGCAACAATCAGGCGGTTTACGCGCACCGAGCCATCCCGCCAAGCAGGGCGCGCCTTATGGTCAGCGAACTGGCGCGCCGCCGCGATCGCATCAGCTTCATCGATCGGCATGGTCGAACCCGTAATACGCCTGCCATATAGCGCCGCCGACAACCACCGGGCCAAGCAGAATGCCGCTCGCTTCCGTTCCCATTTGCTGGATCGTAACGTGGTATTTGGGGTCGAACGGAAACTTGTAGGCGACGATCTCCCCATTCTGTCGGCCCATTATCCTCTGCGCTCGACCTTCGGCAACGGCCTCCTCAAGATAACGCAATAGGTATGATCGCTTGTAAGCCCCAGTTTTCAAATACAGCGCAGGCCGGCCAAAAGCCGAGAAAGCGCGGTTGAGCCAGAGATGGACGACTTCGTGGTGCGCCGCCTTACGCATGTCGCGCGCGGCCTCCGCAACAGATCGCCCGCCCGGATCGCGGCCGATCTTCGCGATGTTACGTACTGTTGTACCGCCCTCCCCGGCGAACTTGCTTCGCGTGTAGATGATTTGGAACTCATACGGGTGTCGCGGTCCACCGCGTGGCATTGCCGCGACGGCCCGCGCCATGGGAGGGAGCACGCCTTTGTACGAGTGGGCGAAGGTGTTTTTCGGGCGTCCTTTGAACAATAAGCCGAGCGCAACGTCGACGCCGAGAATCGCGATCGCGTCGGCAAGATCGCGGGCAGCGCGGTCTAGGTCAGCCTCGGTTCGGGCGGAGTGAGTTCCAAGCGCAAATGAGAGCAGCTTGCGACAACCTGATGCGGCACCCGCGCCGATCGTAAGCCAGCCGCCGATCAGGAGCGCCACGTCGGATATTTCGCCGACGCCCACGAAGTGTGAAGCCGCCCAGACCACCACGACGCTTGCCATGATGGCCAGCGACTCGGGCGAGACCAATGCCTGCAGATGGTGACCGACATCGCCAGGCAGCAACTTGCTTGCTTTACGCAGGACAACACCCAGTCTGTCTTCGAGACCTATGCGAGAAATGTCCGACATTCTCTCCTCCATGCGGAACCCTAAAGGCGCTCCGGGGTCCTCCAGACATCCTTTAGAGGCTTAGCAGGCAAAGTCGTTTGCACCACCTCCGCCGCCCCTTCCCGCCAAACATGCGTACATAGCTGCGCCTCGGGCGAGTCTCCCGCGTCCAGCGCGGTGACCGTCACCCAGCCACCCGCGCGCATTGCCGCGCTCGCCTCGCGCGGCGTTCCTAATGGCACGAACAATCGCCGCCGCGCGTCCGCGTCCGGTGCCACCGGCAACCGGTCGGCATAGAGCGAGAAGCCCGTCGCCGCCTCCTCCGCGCCGTTCTCGTGGAGCAGGGTATAGGTGCCGCCCCGCCCCACCTCGCCGCGCGCGCCCTCGACGAACAGGGAGAACCCCATCCAGCTCTGATATTCGAACCCGTGCCGTTCGGTCGGGTCAAGCGTGACCCGCGCCCTGCCCGCGACCGCTGCCGCGACCGCCGCCACGCCGTCGAGCCGGGACGCCAGCACGCCGCCGACGTCGAGGTCGCGCAACCGGGCGAGTGCTTCGTCGAACGATCCCGCCGCCTCGATCAGCGGTAGATAGGCGGGCGCGAGCGCCGCCACCGCGCCAGCGTCCTTGGCGTCGAGCCGGTCGCGCAACGCCGCGAGGTCCGCGACCGGGCGCACCGCGGCGAGCGTCTCGACCAGATCCGGCAGCGTGAAGTCGATCGACAGCCCGCCTACTCCCGCCACCTCGAGCGCGTCGACCGCCACGCCGACGATCTCACGCGCGGCGGCGACCGAGTCGACGCCGATCAGCTCGCAGCCGATCTGCCGCCGCTCGCGCGCCGGGTCGAGCTCCTCGCCCTTCAGCCTCAGCACCGTGCCCGCATAGCATAGCCGCACCGGGCGCGGGTGGTGCCCCATGCGGGTGGCGGCGATGCGCGCGATCTGCGCGGTGAGGTCCGGCCGGATCGCCAGCGTGGCCTGGCTCACCGGATCGACGAACCGCACCGCCTCGCGCAAGGCACCGGTCTTGAGCCGCGCCGCCAGCGCGTCCGCATATTCGGCGAGCGGCGCGTCGACGCGCTCATAGCCATGCAGCCGCGCGGCCGCGAGCACGCGCGCCTCCACCGCCGCCGCCTGGTCGGCGTGCGGGGGGAGGTGATCGCGGAAACCGGTGGGGAGGAGGGGGGTCATGCGCTTAAGCCCTCTCCCTTCAGGGAGAGGGTTTGGGAGAGGGGCAGGGAATGTCCTAGCGCGTCCCCGATCGCGCTCATCACACCATCTATGTTCGCCATCACGTCGCTGTTGTTGAACCGGATCACCCGACACCCCTGCCGTTCGATGTGTATCGTCCGACGCACATCCTTTTCCGGATGGATATGCGTGTCGCCGTCAACCTCGATCACGAGCCGGTGCACTCTGGCCGCGAAGTCGACGATGTACGGATCGATGATAAACTGACGATAGAACTTCACGCCGACAAACCGCTTCCCGCGCAGCTGCGTCCACAATTCGCGCTCCGGCTGCGTCATCTCCGAACGCATCTTCTTGGCGCGGCCGCGTAGCGTCACTGGTTCCTGCATTGCTTTCAGCCCCTCTCCCAACCCTCTCCCTGAAGGGAGAGGGCTTTAGAACCGCTCCCTCACCTCAAAACCGCAACCCCATCGCGGTCCTCACCCCCGGTAGCGCCTTGACCGTCGCCAGCAACTCCGTCGTCACCGGCTCGTCGATGCTCAACAGCAGCACCGCCTCGCCGCCCGCCTGCCTGCGGCCGAGGTGGAAAGTGCCGATGTTGACCCCCGCCTCGCCCAGCGCGGTGCCGAGCCGGCCGATGAAGCCCGGCGCGTCCTCGTTGACGACGTAGAGCATCGGCCCCGACAGGTCCGCCTCGATCTTGACGCCGAACAGCTCGACCAGGCGCGGCGCGGCGTCGCCGAACAGCGTGCCGACGACCGATCGCTCGCCATCCGACGTGCGCACAGCGACGCGCAGCAATGTGGCGTAGTCGCCTTCGCGCTCCGTCCTGATCTCGCGCACCTCGATGCCGCGGTCGCGCGCGAGGAGCGGCGCGTTGACCATGTTCACCGTCGCGGTCTGCTGGCGCAGGAAGCCGGCGAGCACGGCGGAGGTGATCGGCTTGCCGTTGAGCTCCGCCGCTGCGCCCTCACTGGTGACGGAGATGCGCGTGATCGCGCCGGTGGCGAGCTGACCGACGAGGCTGCCGAGCCGCTCCGCGAGCGCCATGTACGGCTTGAGCTTGGGCGCTTCCTCCGCCGACAGGCTGGGCATGTTGAGCGCGTTGGTGACCCCGCCCGAGACGAGGAAGTCTGCCATCTGCTCCGCGACCTGGATCGCGACGTTGACCTGCGCCTCGGTGGTCGACGCGCCCAGATGCGGCGTGGAGACGAAGCCTGGTGTCCCGAACAAGGGCGACGCGGTCGCGGGCTCGGTCTGGAACACGTCGAGCGCCGCGCCGCCGATGTGTCCGCTGTCCAGCCCCGCCTTCAACGCTGCCTCGTCGATCAGCCCGCCGCGCGCGCAATTGACGATGCGGACGCCCTTCTTCGTCTTGGCGAGCGCCTCCGCCGACAGGATGTTGCGGGTCTGGTCCGTTAGCGGGGTGTGCAGCGTGATGACGTCCGCGCGCGCGAGCAGCGCGTCGAGCTCGACCTTCTCCACGCCCATCTCGACCGCGCGCTCAGGCGTCAGAAACGGATCGTAGGCGATCACCTTCATCTTCAGCCCGCGCGCGCGGTCGGCGACGATGCTGCCGATATTGCCCACGCCGATCAGCCCCAGCGTCTTGGCGGTCAGCTCGACCCCCATGAAGCGGTTCTTCTCCCACTTGCCCGCCTGCGTCGACGCATCCGCCTCGGGCAGCTGGCGCGCGAGCGCGAACATTAGCGCGATCGCGTGCTCGGCGGTGGTGATGGAATTGCCGAACGGGGTGTTCATCACCACCACGCCCTTCGCCGACGCAGCGGGGATGTCGACATTGTCCACGCCGATCCCCGCGCGCCCGACCACCTTGAGGTTGGTCGCAGCCTCCAGAATGTCCGCCGTGACCTTGGTCGCGGAGCGGATGGCGAGGCCGTCGTAAGTGCCGATTATCGCCTTCATCTCATCGGGCTTCTTGCCGGTGATCTCGTCGACCTCGACGCCACGCTCGCGGAAGATCTGCGCGGCGCGGGGATCCATTTTGTCGGAGATGAGGACGCGTGGCATGGTGGTTCCTTGTTGGTCCCTCTCCCTCCAGGGGAGAGGGACAGCTCGGCGGAGCCGAGCAGGGTGAGGGGGTTGGGAAAGGCGCTCGACGCCCTCTCCCTGCCTTCGCTGCGCGAAGGCTGTCCCTCTCCCCTTGAGGGAGAGGGACATGGCGTCAGGCCTTCGCCTCGGCATAGGCCCAGTCGAGCCACGGGCCGAGCGCCTCGATGTCGCTGGTGTCGACGGTCGCGCCGCACCAGATGCGCAGGCCCGGCGGCGCGTCGCGATAGCCAGCGATGTCGTACGCCGCGCCCTCGCGCTCCAAGAGCGCGGCCATGCGCTTGATCAGCGCCTCGTCCGCGCCCGCGACGATGAGGCACACGCTTGTGCGCGAGCGCGTCGCCGGATCGGGCGCGAGGTGGCCGAGCCAGTCGCGCGCCGCGACAATCCGGTCGAGCGCCGCCGCGTTCGCGTCCGAGCGCGCGATCAGGCCATCCGCGCCGCCGACCGACTTCGCCCATTCGAGCGTCCAGATCGCGTCCTCGACCGCCAGCATGGAGGGCGTGTTGATCGTCTCGCCCTTGAACACGCCCTCCGCGAGCTTGCCCTTCGAGGTCAGCCGGAACACCTTGGGCAGCGGCCAGGCGGGGGTGTACGTCTCCAGCCGCTCGACCGCGCGCGGGCCCAGGATGAGCACGCCATGCGCCGCTTCGCCGCCCAGCACTTTCTGCCAGGAGAAGGTGGCGACGTCGATCTTCGTCCAGTCGATCGGATAGGCGAACACGCCGGAGGTCGCATCCGCGAAGCTCAGCCCTTCGCGGTTCCCCGGGATCCACTCGGCGTCGGGAACCCGGACGCCGCTAGTGGTGCCGTTCCAGGTGAACAGCACGTCGTGCGACCAGTCGACCGCGTGCAGGTCGGGCAGCTGGCCATAATCGGCGCGGATCACGGTCGGCTCGATGCGGAGTTGCTTGACCGCGTCGGTCACCCAGCCCTCGCCGAAGCTCTCCCAGGCGAGCGCGGTGACGGGACACGCGCCCAGCATCGTCCACATCGCCATCTCGTACGCGCCGGTGTCGGATCCGGGGACGATGCCGATGCGGTGCGTGTCGGGAAGCCGAAGGCACTCGCGCATCAGGTCGAGCGCGAGTTGCAGCCGCGCCTTGCCTAGCTTGGAGCGATGCGAGCGGCCGAGGCTGGCGGTGGCGAGCCGGTCGGTGGACCAGCCCGGCGGTTTCGCGCAGGGCCCGGAAGAGAAGAACGGCCGTGCAGGCGTGGCAGCAGGCTTAGGCACACCCGGGGCGGGCGTCGTGGTATCCGTCAATATAACTCTCCTCACAGAGAGCACGCGCCGCGTTGGGACGGCGTGGCCCGTCGACGCCGCTACGGGCAAGCGCGAGGCGGCGCAAGCCCCTTGCGGTCGGGCGCGGCCCCGTGTTCAACCGCACCGATCGAGAGGGGGAATGAATGGGTGAACTGACCGACCCGCGGCCGCTGGCGCGCGTGGCGACGATCGTGGTGGCGGTGTGGGTTGCGTCGGAGCTGCGGCTTCATGTGCTTCTTTTTCGCGCCTTGACCAACTTGTCTTTGTCTGGCGTCGGTTATCGTGCCCATCCCGAGATGATCGGCTTAGCCGGGTTGTTTCAGCTACTGAGTTACCTTCTCAACGCCGTTGTCGTGGGACGCTGGATCTGGCGGACCAACCGTAACGCACATATTTTGGCAGAGGGTATGTCGGTTACGTCAGGCTGGGCCGTGGGCTGGTTTTTCGTCCCGGTCGCGAACCTGTGGAAACCGTTTGAAGGCCTGAAGGAGACGTGGCAGGTCAGCCATGATCCGGCGAACTGGCCGCTTGTTTCGGTTCCCGCGCTCTTACGGTGGTGGTGGGGGCTGTGGGTCGGGGTCAATTTGGGGAGGAATGCGGAGATTCTACTCGGAAGCCAAAGTATTACGCTTGGCCCGCCGGGTTGGGTCGACGCCGTCGTCACATTTGCCGGGGTCGGCCATGGCCTGCTGCTGATCCCGTTCGTCTTAAGGCTGTCAGCGGCACAAGCTAAGACCATCTCGGCTTACACTTTCGCATGAGAAGATGGCGGACAGTCGCGCTTCCGCTCGCGCTCGCCGCGTGCGTCCGGTCGGAGCGCGCCGCTCCGCCGCCCCGCGCGCTGGCCGGGCCTAGCGTGCGGGAGACGCGGGCGTGCTTCGCCGACCTGGCGCGCATGGGCGTGCGCTTCACGCCATTGCCCGACCGGGTGACCGGGCCGGGCTGCGGGCTGGTCGGCGCGGTGCGGCTCGACGACATCGGCGTGCCCGTCACGGGTCTCGGCGCGGTGCGCTGCGGCGAGGCGCGCGCGTTCGCCGGATGGGTGCGCAACGCGGCCGTGCCGGCCGCCTATCAACTGCTCGGCAGCGAGCTGGCGCGAGTCGATACGTTCGGCAGCTATGCCTGCCGCAACGTATTCGGCGCGCGCGGCGGTGACCGACGCTCGGGCCACGCGCTCGCCAACGCGATCGACGTGGGCGGCTTCGTGCTCCGCGATGGACGGCGCGTGACGGTGCTGGATGATTGGACCTCGCCCGACCCGGCGATCGCTCGCTTCCTCCAAACGGTCCACACGAGCGCCTGCCGTCGGTTCGGCACCGTGCTAAGCCCCGACTACAACGCGGCGCACCGCAACCACCTCCACCTCGAGGACGATCGCGCTAATCTCTGTCGCTAGCGCGTCCGCGATCCTTGCCCTACCCGCGCCGAATGACCGACACCCGCGTACCGTCCCGCGTCTTCCGCCGCGCCAAGCAGGAGGCGGAGGATGCCGCCACCTCCGTTTCCACCCCGCAGACCGAAAGCCCGTCCTACCGGCTCGCGTTTCAGGACCTCGACTTCCTGTTGCGCGAAGACCTGCGCCCGGTCCGGTTCCAGCTCGAACTGCTCAAGCCCGATCTGATCCTGGAGGAGGCCAAGATCGCTTCCACCTTCGTGTTCTACGGGTCAGCACGGATACCGGAGCCCGCCAAGGCACAGGCGATGCTCGACCTGGCGCAGGACGACGCCTCGCGCGCGATCGCCGAAAAACTCGTCGCCAAGAGCCGCTATTACGACATCGCGCGCGAGCTGGCGCAGATCAGCAGCCGCCTGCCGCGCGACGAACAGGGTCGGCGGCATTTCGTGGTCTGCTCGGGCGGCGGGCCGTCGATCATGGAAGCCGCCAATCGCGGCGCGCGCGATGTCGGCGCGGAGTCGATCGGGCTCAACATCGTGTTGCCGCACGAACAGGCCCCCAACCCGTATGTCACGCCGGGGCTGTCGATGCAGTTCCATTATTTCGCGCTGAGAAAGATGCATTTTCTGCTCCACGCGCGCGCGCTGGCCGCATTTCCGGGCGGCTTCGGGACGTTCGACGAGCTGTTCGAGCTGTTGACGCTGATCCAGACCGGCAAGATCGCGGCGATGCCGGTGCTGTTGTTCGGGCGCGAGTTCTGGGACCGGGTGATCAACTGGCGCGCGCTGGTGGAGGAAGGCGTGGTCTCGGAGCGAGACCTGGCGATCTTCAGCTATGTCGAGACCGCGCAGGAGGCATGGGACGTGGTTCGACATTTCTATGAGGAGCGAGCGAACCGGGAACCGTCACCGCCGGAGGGGTGAGTCAGCCTGCTCCCATCCCTTCTAGGGAGGGGCTGGGGGTGGGTAGGCGACCGCCGGGCTTGATGCCCGGTCGTCGCCATCGTT
>JAABUQ010006252.1_pt1 | contig 18214 bp, 17 predicted proteins | sample 5560001 | NCBI WGS metagenome assembly JAABUQ01 (sample SAMN10711888, study PRJNA513371) | rock metagenome | isolation source: Antarctica rocks | place: Antarctica: Victoria Land, Finger Mt nord | collected 2015-12-18
TCTGAGATGGGTCACAGGGACCTCCTTGTGACCCACACAATAGCCCAGTTACCCGCGCTCCAACCGCCCGGCTACCAACACGCGCAGCGTCCGCCGCCTCAACGGCTTCGTTCAAACGCATTTCTCGTCACTTGTGCGCGAAGTCAGCATCCCGGACAGGTGAAACAGAACAGCGGCAAAGTGCAAACGCGCGCGCGCTCCAGAGCAGGCCATGGGAACGACAGAGTGTGGAAAGCATGGAAAGCCATAAAGCCGGCTTCCCACCCTTCCCACACTCTTTGGAAATCCCTTCGGGATTCCCACATTCCCACGACCTCGACGACGGGATGGGTATAAAAAGCAAAGACAAGAAACTCCTAAATTCAAGCCCAGACCTTCGCAAGGGGTTACGAAACTCAATCCGAGGAGAAAGACCGGCTGCGTTGGACCCTCGGATCTGCTGACTATGGCTCTCTTGAATCAGCGCTCCTTGGAGCGCCTGAGTCAGTTGAGCGGTTTCAAGTACATTTGCAATTCGCTTCAGGCTATAGACGATCACAGCAAGGCTGAAGTAAGGTCCCGAGCGGACGCGGTTCCGAAGCTAGCCCTGCGAGCACAAGCTGCTCGCGGAGCTAGCTTTTTATCGGTGGAATCTTAGATGACGAAGTGTGGTGCAGGCTTAGAGGCGTGCGGTGGTGGTCGCATCGAAGGTTGCGCGGGCGCTACGGAATCTCAATACGCTTTTGGCTACCCAGGTCCAGAGTGGGGCTACGTGCTCCAGCATGTCGAGGCCGAGCGGGGTAATGGTGTATTCAACGCGGGGAGGCACCTCGGCAAAGATTGTGCGGGTGGCGAGGCCGTCGCGCTCAAGGGATCGGAGGGTCTTGGTGAGGGACTTCTGGCTGATGCCTTCTACCTGCTCCATCACGCGGGAAAAACGGATAGGCTGGCCTGCCTCGGCGAGAACGGCCATGGTCCAGAGGGACCATTTGTCGGCCAGACGGGAGACCATTTCGCGGGTGAGGGCGTCTTCGTCTTCAGTTTGGGTATCGCAGAGTTCAGTGGCTTTAGACCAGCGAGTGTCTTGGGACCGATGTTTGTTCATGGTTACCTAGGGGTACCTACAAGACAGAAAGGTGCCTTATTGCTAAAGGATACTATTTCGTCAATACTACTCGGGTGAAGACTCATTGGACTGCAAGCAACATTCCCACACAGGCTGGACGACAAGTCCTGATTACCGGAGCTAACAGCGGGATCGAGGCAGCCCTGGAGTTGGCCAGACATGGAGCGGAGGTCATTCTTCCGGCGCGGACGATCGAAAAGGCAAATGATGCGGTGGCCGGAATCAAGGTGCAGGTGCCTGGAGCGGTACTATGCGGAAATACCGGATCTAGCGGACCTGAGTTCGGTGCGGGCTTTCGCGGCTCGGGTGATAGAGCCTTGTCGGAGGAGTCGACCTCGATGAGCGCGTCGGCCGCGACGTCAATCTGCGTCCACCGGCGAGGAAGACCATGACCTCACGGATTGTGATAACGATTTTGTTCACCTTTCTCGCCGTCTCCGTGGTCGGCTGTGGGCCCACGAAGGTTCTCCACTTACGCACGGCTGCAGACGATTATCGCAGTCTCGGAATTGATAAGAACAAGGTTGAGGCTTGGGAGGATGGAAGGCGCTCCTCTCAAGACGCCAGCAGTTTTGAGTGGTGGTATTTCGATTCCCTGATGGACGACGGTACGGCTGCTGTTGTGACGTTTTCAGACAACTTCGGGGGCAGCCGCAAACGGCGGGTCAGTCTCGATCTGACAACGCCAGACGGCAAACACCGAACGCTTAACGTAGATTTCGACGAGGCGGTTGTTTTTGCAAAGGATCACACCCTTGCAAAACTCGGCCCCCATTTGTTTGAGGGCAACTTGGATACCTACAAAATTTACGTTGATGCGAATAACCCTCAGCGGTTGGGAGTGGACCTTGTCCTAAAACGACTTGCTCCTTCGTTTAGAGCAGCGACCGGGTACGTCAGCGCAGGAGATAAGTACTTTGCGTGGCTGAATGCCGTTCCATATGGAGAGGTGATTGGGACTGTCACCATCGATGGCAAAAAGATCAACGTAAAAGGAAACGGCTACCACGACCACAATTGGGGCAATGCTCCAATTTCCGATCTCCTTGATAGTTGGTGGTGGGGACGTGCGTCCGTCGGTGATCGCAGAATTGTCACTTACGACATTCATGGCAAGCAGAGCGTGGGTGGGTCTACGATCGACATGTATTACGTCGGAACGACGGATCAGATCGAAGTGAACGCGTTCGGAGATCGCGTGGCCGTTGAACAAGGCCTGCCCATGAAACATCCCGATCCGAATCACGGACGGCCTATCCGCTCCTCCGTGAGCTATTCTGCGGACGGAATCAAGACCACGTTTTCGATCTCCGGCCCGCTACTGTCGTCACTGAATCTCTTGGATGGGCAATCTTGGACAAAGAGATCGCTTGCTGGAATCTTGGGCAAAAAGCCATGGTATTCGCGCTTTCGAAGCCCCGTCACGCTTTCGTTGCCGGGAGAGCCCGTCCAGTCCGGCAAAGGAATTCTCGAGTCCTACGAGCTGAAATAGAGGACGGAAGTCATGGCAAAAACAATACTTATCACCGGCACCAGTACAGGCATTGGCTATGGCGCGGCTAAAGCATTCACCATTGCCGGATATCGCGTCATCGCAACGGTGCGCAAGACGGAGGATGCCGAACGGCTGAAGCGTGAGCTGGGCGAGAACCTACACCCAGTATTGTGCGATGTGACGCATCCCGAACAAGTGGCAACGCTATCGGAACATGTGAAGAAGATTTCGGAAAATGGCTGGCTGGATGGCTTGATCAATAATTCAGGCATCGAGATCGTCGCACCGGCAGAACTCCAGAAAACGGAAGATATGCGGGCCCAGTTCGAGACCAATGTCTTTGGCTTGATCTCCGTGACGAAGGCGCTTCTGCCATTGCTCGGCACCGATGCGAAGGCACAGGGTCACACAGGGCGAATTATCAATATAAGCTCGGTCGGCGGCGTGCTTGCGCTTCCTTTTCTTTCGTCCTATGCGGCCACAAAATTTGCGGTGGAAGGTTATTCCCACAGCCTACGCCGCGAGTTGCGCCTGTTTGGTATTAAGGTTATCATTCTTGGCCCCGGTGCGATTAAGTCGGATATCTGGAATAAAATTAGAGTAAGCGACGACATGTACAAAGGCACTGCTTATGCAGCCGCCTTTGCAAAATTCGAAGCCCTCTTGCAAAGGGCCGAGCGCGACGGAGCAACGCCAGAATCCATCGGCAAGTTTATCCGGACTATCTTTGAAGCGCCACGTCCGAAAGTACGTTACGTATTCACGCTCGGAAGATTCCAGAACTGGACACTACCTTCCAGGCTTCCCCATGCGTGGGTTGATGGTATGTTGAACATCATGTTAGGACTAAAAAAGCCCCGCACGTCGGTCGTGCCACCGAAGTAGTAGATGTCGACAGAACCCGCCGCTCCCAGCCCGAGCACCGCACCCTTCGGTACGGTTTGCCCGGCGGCGAAGTTGTGCAAGGACGTCGACGGTATCGTCGATGTCAAGCGTCGCCGAGGCCCGCGGTCTGGGGTATTCGTGCTCGTTCTTGTTCATGGCGCTCAGACCCTTTTCGCGTCTGGAACCCGGATTGATCCATGGCCGGCCGTTGCGAAGCGGCTGTGGGCGGAGTCGGAGCGGCTGACGCGTGTGCGCTTTGAGGCTTTGCCGGATCGCAGCTAGTGTCAGATGAAGAATTTGCGTTAAAGATTACCGCACTAAGTATCGGGTCCGCCGCTGGGCTTTGAGCGGGGGCACAGCGCATCAGGAACCCCCGCTGGCCGCTTTATGTTTCGCATCCCGTGACTGGTTTTGCTTGAGCCTCTATGAGGCGTATTTTCCCTCGGAAATGGTGGTTCTGCCATGAAAACAGCGACAATCTTCGGAGCGACTGGACTCGTTGGCTCGTTTCTCCTCCGCGAGCTGCTCGATAAGCGCGACTATGGGCAGGTCGTCGCTTTCACGCGACGCGATTTGGGTATAGATCATCCGAAACTGAGGACTGAGAGGGGAGACTTCAACGCGCTGGCCGCTTCAGACGAACCACTTCAGACTGACGAAGTGTTTCTAGCGCTCGGCTCCACTAGGCAGATGACTCCTGATAAGCAGGAGTACCACAGGATCGATCACGATTACCCTGTGCTTGCTGCGAGACGCGCTCAAGAAGGAGGAGCAAAGTCCGTCTTCCTTGTTTCGGCAATCGGTGCCAACCCCTCTTCTAAGACCTTCTATCTTCGGACAAAAGGCGAGACCGAACGCGATATTGTCGCTCTCGGGTACGGCAGACCCACATATTCCGGCCATCGCTGATCGTAGGACTTCGCAAGGAATACAGCCCTTTTGAAAGGACCATGGCGATGATCTGGCCGGTACTCAATCCGCTTTTGATGGGGGCGTTGGACAAATACCGCGCGATGACGGCAGAGGATATCGCCAAGGCGATGGTGTATTCCGCTGATCTTCAAAAGGACTCGGTTGGCATCTACCAATGGCGTGAGATGAATGCTTTGTTGCACCGACCCCAACCATAGGCAGCAGTCCCGTTCACTTTGTACAGGCATCGGTATCACTCATGTTCCCCTGGCTCCGATATGCCCGCAAATAACTATTCTGGATTTCGGTGTTTTCGAACCGGGATCAATGAGACGAACGTCAACTTAGATCGGTCCTGATAACGCGCTTGTAGTCAGTTGAGGGACGCTAGAGGCATCCCTCACGGCTTAGCCCCAGCTTGCTCGCCTCCAATCCGCCAGTTAAAGAAGTTTACGGTACTATCAAGTCTCGAAAGTATGCAACCATCCCCGGGACACGCCATCTTACAACTGCATGCCTGCGTTAAGCAAGGGAGCGAGCGAAGAATGCGTGCGCGGGCGAGGCCGTCCCCGGGACGAGGTCGCGCGAGCTCGCATCCTGGAAGCAGCGCTCCAGTTGCTGGAAGAACTTGGCTTTGCCAGCGCCACCACGGATGCCATAGCAGAGCGGGCCGGCGCCAGTAAAGCAACGATTTACCGGTGGTGGCCCGATAAGGCGGCGGTGTTGATGGAAGCGTTGCGCGGTACCGTCACGCAGGATAATCCATTCCCGGATACCGGGAACCTGCGCCAGGACATACGCCTGCAACTGGAAAACTTTATCAGCCTGCTTTCGGGCCAGCGCGGACGCATCCTCAAGGCCTTTATTGCCGCCGCGCAAAGCGACGAGGAAGTGGCGGCGGCGTTCCGTTCCGTTTGGATGAAGCCGCGGCGAGACGCAACTAAAGCGCTGCTGGAGCGGCACCAGCAGAAAGGCCGATTGGCGAAAGATTTAGACCTGGACCTGGTTTTAGATCTGCTCTACGGACCGCTCTACTTCCGGCTGCTGGCCGGACATGGCCCGTTGACCCCCGCTTTCGCGGACGCGATCGCCGAACTGGCACTGGAGGGGTTGCCGCAAGGATGAACGGCGAGAGGTCTTCCTTATCGCGCTCAGGGGCATCGCGTTCAGCTCAGCCGAGCATCTTGAGCTGGGCCATCAGATCCAAGATGTCTGAACTCAACCAATACTCCACGATCTTGCCATTCTCAATCCGTAGAAAGTCTGCTCCTGCGAAGCTGATGGGCGTGCCGGGCTCGGCCTTTGCGCCTGGCAGGCCGCCCGCGTATGCGCCTGTAGCGTGCCATCTTCCGGCGATCATGTCGCCTTGGAAAAGCGGCGGTACCTGAACAGCGAAAGTGAGGGGCTGAAATGCGGTGTGCAACTGCCCGATCCACGCCGCGAGTCCTTCTGGCCCTGCAAAGTTGGACAGATCCGAGCCGTCCATCGGGGTCATGTGCAGCACGTAATCCGGAGCAATGATCCCTCCGGCACGACCGAGATCACCGTTCCAAAGCGCGATCCAGTTGGCCCAGATCGCCTGGGGTTCTTCATGAGTTGTTTTCATGGAATTTTCCTTTCATTACTGCAAAGCTTCGTAAATCCGCAGCCTAGGCGTGAAGCTTGGAAGCTGATGCTCTGTAGGCTTCAAGCGTCAGCCGCAGACCTTCCGGATAAGGCGTCTTGTGAACCGGCCCAAGCAAACCGGCCAGAGCCTGATCGTTCATCAGCAGTGGAGTTGTTTGGAGATAATTCATCTCTACCAGTTCCCGCATCAACGGATTGAATAGCCCCGCGATCCGCAGCATCGTCTTGCCCGCAACCCGCAGCTTTGGCTTGCGTCCGGCCATGGCGAAGACCCGCGACGCGATCTCTTTGGGTGTTATGGTCCCGGCCCCGGCAAAGTTCCACCAGCGCCCATAGGCTTCTGGTTTGGCCGCTAGGTCGAGAACCACCGGACCTACGTCGGGCACAAACATGAAGTCGTGTGGCCGGTCGATCGGGCCGACCAGATTGGCAGTGCCCCCATTCGCCGCAGCTTGAAAGAGGCCATGGAGGAAGCTCAAATCGACGCCTGGTCCATAGAAGTCGGGTAGGCGGAGGATGGTCGCCTCAATCTTGCCCTCGGCATGTGCTTGGAGCAGAATGTCCTCCTGCTCCTTACGCATCTTGCCTTTGTATGTAGTCGGATTGCGGGGATGTGTCTCCGCGACGGTTGGGGTAATGGGGGCGCCATAGGGATAGACGTTGCCGATGAGCACGAATCGCTTCACGCCCGCCGCGATCGCGCCGTCCAGTGTCTTCCGCATCAGCACCGGATGCAACTCGAAGTGATCGTAGGGAACACCGACCAGATAAATGATTGTGTCGACACCTTCAGCCGCGGCAGTAACCGATGCGGCGTCATCGGGGTTCCAGATCACGATCTCGGCAAGATCGTCGGCGCCGAATTCCTGCTTGAGCCGTTCCCGGTTTCTTCCCACTACGCGGTAGGGAGAGTTGCGCAATCTGAGTGCGCCGGCGATGCTTTTGCCGATTGCTCCCGCGGCTCCGAAGAGGGCGATACGATTCAATAGTGGAACTTCCATAAACAAACAATACAATATGAACGATGTTTAGTCAACACCGTTCAGGATATAATTACATGTAAGAAATGAGGGTTGTACAGTGGGCATTCAGGAACGTCGAGAACGGGAAAAGCGGGAGCAGCGGCAGAGAATCCTCGACGCAGCCCTAACGATCATCAATAAAGAGGGTTTTGCAGCCCTTTCCATGCGGAAGCTTGCCGAGCAGATCGAGTATTCTCCGGCCTCAATTTATTTGTATTTCGAAAATCGCGAGCGGATTGCGCAAGAACTCAGCGATGCGGGCTTTGAAGAGATGCTCGATGCCATCTCGGCCGCTATCTCCGGGAAAAAGGCCGTAGAGGCACTGCATGCGCTCGGTTCTGCGTACATCGCCTATGGGGTCGAGCACCCTGAGATATATCGTCTGGTCTTCATGGGCGACTCCGACTACATGGCAGCCGCTTACGCCGAACACAAAAAGTATAGCGCCGCAAACCGGGCCTACGGCGTCCTTGTGCAGTTGGCGGACGAATTGACGGAGTCCGGTCGGAATACTCAAGACCTTCCGTCAACCGTGATCGCCGAGATGATCTGGTCCGCACTGCACGGCATCGTCAGCCTCCATATTGCATGCCCAGGCTTTCAAAGCGCGACACCCCAGAATATGGCAAGGTTTGCTACCGGGATGATCGCTCAGAGTTTCTTCAAGCCCACTCACGCCACTGCGTCGCCGAACCGAAAGGCTTCATCGACTCCTAGGGCGCCTCGGCGAAAAAGTTGAAGATGCTCTGAACGGCGACAGGTCTTCGTCGTCACCGATGGGCTGTCCCGGCGGCAGGGCGGCGGGCGGCGGAAGTTCAAGCGAACCGGGATCGCTCTGAAACCGGGCGATCAAATCGAGTGCGTACTTCAGGTCTGGCTCCGGAGGAGAGCTAGTGAGAAATCGCTTGAGCTCGTCCACCTTATCTGTTGCGATAGAACGCACTTCCGCTGGAGCGGAGTTGTCCAGAGCCAACTCCATCAGTCGCGCGAGGACCACGTAATCAACGGTGTGGGCAATCTCCCGCTCCAGACCTTTGCGATCTTCCGCATGCCAAGTCGCTGTCATCACAGCATCGATCACTTCCCGCAAACCGGGGTTGTCGTGGTTCCGGGCGTGATACTGCACCAGCCGCGCGGCTCGCCGGCTGTTGAGGACCAGGCTGGCGGTCAGGTCGGCGGCGGCTTCGGCGGCCGACATCGGATCAAACGTCACTCCAGTGCGGGACGGGAAGGTTTCGCGCGTACGAGGGTAGCCGGGCGGCCTCGGCGGAATCAGGTCTAGAATTCGCTCCGGCAGCGTCAAGGCAGCGGGATCCAGGGTGGCCATCAGCGCCTTCAACGCGGCCCGTTGCTCCGCGGCGGGAACCATGCCCGTCACCCGCTGTCCGTCGCCGCGCAGCGCGTACGTATATTCACTGCCGCCGAGTACTTTGCTCGCCGCTTCCGTTTGATAGCGGTGCAGGAAATACAGTGGGACTAGCACCTCCTCCAACGTCGCCATGGGCGCGCCGGCCTTTATGTTGTTCTCGCCGAAACGCGCCAAAGCGAGCGAACGAATCTTCATGATGCGGTTCAACTCATCGGTTGCATTTTGCCCGTTATCCCATAGATGAGCTTGCGGATGCGCGCTTCCCGGCGGCCTGCTATCCGCGTCCGTGATGAATGTAAGCCCACGCCCAGCGGCGTCGGTAATAATCTTGTTCAGTGCTTCGCCTTCGTTCACTCCAGGCGCGAACTGCTTGTATCCCCAAGCGATCGAGACTTTGTCCCACTCGCCGATACCTTTGGCGTATGCGTTGGAGAGATCAAACGTGTTGTCCGGCCGGATCTCAACGCGAGGCCCTGGGTAATCCATCACCGAAGCACGCCCTTGCGTGCTGGCGATGTAATTGTGCTCCAGGCCCAACGTGTGACCCACCTCGTGCGCCGCGAGCTGGCGGAGACGCGCATACACGGCGTCCGTCAACACTTTCGTATTGTCGTGGCCGGTCACATGCGGCGCCATCAAACCTTCGAAAATGAGATAGTCCTGATGCTGGCGCAGTGATCCCAATGTCACTATGCCCTTCACGATCTCGCCCGTGCGCGGGTCCACCAGTGAATTTCCATAGGACCAACCACGCGTGGAGCGGTGAACCCACTGAATGACGTTATAGCGTACATCCATTGGATCAACATCGGGCGGCAACACCTTCACTTGGAAGGCATTTCGAAATCCCGCCGCTTCGAAGGCCCGGTTCCACCAACTGGCGCCATCGAGCAGCGCGGAGCGTACCGGCTCGGGTGCTCCTGGATCGACGTAATAGACAATCGGCTGTACCGGGTCGCTGACCTCCGCTTCGGGATGCTTCTTCTCTAAACGGTGGCGCGCAATGTAGCGCTTCGTTACGGACTGGTCGGCGGCTGCGGAGAAATCCATGAAGTCGACGGAGAAGTAGCCGCTTCGCGGATCCTGCCTGCGCGGCTGATATCCAGGCTCAGGCAGCGCCACCAGAGATTGGTGCTGCCGCACGGTCACGGCCTCGGGCGCTGGGGTCACTTCGCGTAGGAAGGCGCCGCTGGGCTCGCCGGTGAACGTGAGCGTCGTCTCCACTTCGGTGTTTCTTGGGAACGCTTTCGTCAGCGGAAGGAAGATAGCGCTGCGTGTGGCGTCCACTTCATAGCGGCCCTGTTTCCGGTCTTGAAGCTGCTGCGAAACCCGCGCCGCGTCGCGCAGAAAGAACGCGGTAGCATCCACCAGCACGCGGGAGCCCTCTTCGGCGGCGACCTCGAATCCCCACAAAGCAGAACGCGCGAAAGAGTCCTGCTCGGCCCGTTGCCCGGCTGGATCGCCATTGGTCGCACGGAAATTGTAGTTCGATTCAATCAGCAAGATACGCGGGCCGGAGCGCTCAAACTGAACCACCACCGCCGGGTTCGCCCGCCCCCGATCCAGCTCCAGGTCATTCGATCCCACTCCCGCCGACAACGCAGTGAGGTAGAGAAACTCCTGGTTCAGGCGATCGATTTCCAGCCACAACTTGCCGCTGCGGTCGTCCCAATACAGCGGAAAGAAACCGTCGATCTTGCGCAGTCCCGCGACTCGCGACGCCCAAGTTTGGAGTTCGGGATTCGCCGGAGGAGGCCCAGCAAGAACACTGGAGCAAATGAGCAGAAAAGTGGTGAGGCTCTTTTTAGTCACGGATCGCTTCGGTACAGACCTGCATTTTCGCAGGTTTGTTTTCGAGCTTTCGGTAAAGACAGTTAACCGGTAAACTGAACGTATTCTACATATCAGTTTGCATTCAGAGACGCGAGGAAATCGTTGGCCAGCCCACGAGTAATACTCATCGTCGAAGATAATCCGGGTGACATCCGCCTGATGCGGGAGGCTCTGCGCGATATGCAACCTCCTGTGACTCTCTATGTCACGATGGATGGCGACGACGCACTTTCTTTCCTCCATCGGCAAGGTAAGCACGCCTCCGCCCCCACGCCGGAACTGATCTTTCTCGATTTCAACCTGCCGAAGGCCGATTCGCGCGATATTCTCCGGCAAGTGAAGGAGGACGAGGATTTAAGGCTGATACCGGTGGCCGTGCTGACCACCTCCGACGCCGAGAAGGATATTCGCGAGGCTTACCAAATGCGTGCCAATTGTTATCTGCGCAAGCCCATTGACCTGGATAGCTTCTTCGCCACCATTCGCGAAGCCGCTCACTTTTGGCTCGATGTCGCGCACAACCCTTGCCGAACAGAAGTGGACGTGTAGAAGCTCTGCCGCTTGCTAGGGGAGTGGTGATCTAAGAGCCACTTGCAAAATCAGAGTCGAACGTCAGAAAACGCGAAAAGCCGGGACTGACTTCGATTTCCCGAGCACCAACAACGCTGAATCAGGGCTCAAGAGCGGCTTGCGAGCGGAAATCGTTGTCTGTCCAGTGCTTTCCCCAACCCACAACCCTCCCAATCCGTGCAGCCCGAATTTTGCAAGTCGTTCCTAAACAAGCCCCTACCAGACACCGAATCTGTTATGATGCAGTGCGCATGGACGCTTACTCGATAGGCGTTGATCTCGGGGGCACCAATCTTCGCGTCGCCGCGATCGACTCGGGAGGACAGATTCTCGACCGGGTATCGATTCCCGTGGTCTACGATGCCGGGCCCGATCAAGTGGTCTGCAAAATCGTCGAAGTCATTCAACGTATCGAATCGCGATTGGACGGATCAGGTCTCCGCGGCGTGGGAATTGGGGTGCCGGGGTTCATTGATACGGAAGCGGGCGTGGTGGTGGGTTCAGCCAACCTGCCGGGCTTCACCGGCTTTCCTATCCGCAGCCACATTGAGAGGGAGTTGAAGACCCACATTATTTTGGAGAACGACGCCAACGCCGCGGCGCTGGGCGAGATGTGGATGGGCGCAGGCAAAGGAGTGAAGGATCTGCTGCTGATGACGCTGGGAACCGGCATCGGCGGCGGCATTGTGACCGACGGCAAAATTCTGCGCGGCTTCCGCGGGATGGCCGGCGAGGTCGGTCATATGACTGTGTTTCCGGACGGCTATCCGTGCGGATGCGGCAACTGCGGTTGCCTGGAAAAACATGCTTCCGCGAGCGCCATTGCCGCCATGGGTCAGATGATGCACTTCGGGAACAACGAGCGCGAGATCACGGCCAAGCGCGTTTTTGAACTCGCGCTGGAAGGGAATGCACGGGCCAAGCTGATCTTCGAATCGGTGGGCAGGGCGCTTGGCATCGCCATTGGAAACCTCATCAACCTTTTCAATTTCCCTTTGTATCTTCTGAGCGGCGGCCCGCTGCCGGCCTGGGATCTGTTTGCGCCCACCATGTTTGGGGAGATCAACAAGCGGTCTTTTAACTTTGCCGGCAGCGGTACCAGAGTGCAAAGAGCTCTTCTGGGCGCGGACGCCGGCTTGTTTGGCGCTGCTTATCTTCCCTTTCAACATCAGACCGAGCCTGGTGATCCCGCTACCCTGCCCTAGTTTCCGCAGTGCGCCACTCCACCTCTATGTATTGGCTGGGACTTGATGTGGGCACCAGCGGATCGCGCGCGCTGTTGGTAGACGCGAATGGCCGCCTGCGGTATTCCTTCACCGCGCCGCATCAAGAGATGCAGATGCTTCGGCCGCTATGGGCTGAGCAGGATCCTGATGACTGGTGGCGCGCCTCTCAACTCGCAATCGGAGGCGTTCTTCAGGCTGCGGGAGTGGACGGAACTGCCGTCTCCGGGGTTGGTCTATCCGGGCAGATGCACGGCCTGGTGTTACTCGACGAAGCAAATCGCGTCATTCGACCCGCGCTCATCTGGTGTGACCAGAGGAGTCAACCGCAGGTCGATTTCATCAACTCGAAAATCGGGTCCGAAAAGGTGCTTAGCTACATTGCGAACCCGGTGCTGACAGGCTTTACCCTGCCGAAGCTGCTTTGGGTGCGCAACAACGAGCCGCAAAAATTTGCTTCCGTGCGAAAGATGCTGCTCCCCAAAGACTACGTCCGCTTCAAATTAACCGGCGAGTTTGCGACCGACGTTTCCGATGCCAGCGGGACCGCGTTGTTCGACGTTGTCAACCGCCAATGGTCAACTGCGATGGTGAGCGCTCTGGGGTTAGACTTCGCGATTCTGCCGAAAGCGTACGAATCGAGCGAGGTGACCGGCAAGATCTCGGCGGAAGCGGCGGAGAGCACCGGGCTCACAGCCGGAACACCAGTGGTGGGCGGGGCCGGCGATCAAGCAGCCAGTGCCATCGGAAATGGCATCGTCGAACCCGGCACGGTCTCCTGCACCATTGGCACTTCAGGCGTTGTGTTCGCGTATCTCGAAAAGCCGGTCTACGATGCGGCGGGGCGCGTGCATACTTTCTGCCACGCCATTCCGGGCAGATGGCATGTCATGGGTGTTACGCAGGGCGCGGGTTTAAGCCTCCAGTGGTTTCGAAACCGGCTGGCCCCCGGTACCGATTACGACGATTTGACAGCCGACGCCGCGCTCTCGCCCGCCGGCGCGCAAGGCCTGTTCTGGCTGCCTTATCTGATGGGCGAGCGAACGCCGCATTTAGATGCGAATGCGCGCGGCGCCTGGATCGGACTCACTGCGAGACACGAACGCGCCGACTTAGTGCGCGCGATTCTCGAAGGCGTTTGCTACAGCCAAAAGGACGGGCTCGAGATCATTCGCGAGTTGGGTGCGCCTCCGTCGGTTGTACGGCTGTCCGGTGGCGGCGCCAAGAGCCCTTTTTGGCATCAGCTCTTCGCCGATATTTTCGATGTACGCGTGGCGATCTTGGAAACCCAGGAAGGTTCCGCTTACGGTGCGGCCTTGCTTGCGCTAATCGGGGCTGGCGAATACGGCAGTGCCGTCGACGTGTGCAGGCGCGCGGTGCAGGAAGTAGCCGTGAAAGAACCCCAGCCCGAAGCGGTCGATTTCTACCGGCGGCGTTACGGCATCTACCGCTCGCTGTATCCCGCGCTGAAATCTGTATTCGGGGCGATTGGCGATTTGGATGTCTGATGCTGAGTTCCGATACTGTGATGTGGCGTTGCCGGTACCTCTCGATCGTCTCTTCACCTACGAACTTCCGCTGACGGTTCGTCATCGCGTGCAGGTCGGCAGCCGCGTCTGGGTGCCTTTCGGCGGTCGCCGCTTAACCGGCGTAGTGCTGCGCGCGCACAATGAGCTGCCCGATGCGGGCACGCGCGAAATCCTGACTCTGGTAGACGAGGAGCCGGTACTCGATAGCGAACTCTTGCATCTGGCGCAATGGATTGCGGAGTACTACTGCGCGCCTGTCGGCGAAGTCTTGAAAGGGATGCTGCCGCTGAGTGGCGAGATGCGCCGCACCACGCGCTACTCTCTCACAGCCGTCGGACGCGACGTGGCACGTCAGCTCACCGTCCAACCGGCGAACGACGCGGCTTCCGCCATACTCCGCGTGCTGGAAGACCGTCCGCGCTCCGCTACCTACTTGTCCGGCAAAATTCAGAACGCACGCGCTGCGTTGAAAGCGGTGGTGAAGCGCGGCTGGGTAAGCGCGGAAGAAAAGCAGGATGAGCGCGACCCATTGCGTGCGCCCGCCGAACGCTTGCAGGCAGAGTTTCTACGCCGGCCCGCGGCCGAAGTAAAACTCAAAAAAAGCGAACGCGAACTGCTCGCCTTCCTGGAACTGCATCCCGGCCCGCATAACTTGGCTCAACTCGCGCAGCGCATCAAGAAAGCGAGCGAAACCGCCCGTGCGCTTGCCAGGCAAGAACTCGTCAGGCTGGAACCCGAAGGCCTACCAACTCCCAGCGGCTTCGAACGTCCCGTGCCGGTGCTCAATCAGCATCAACAGGAAGCGTTCAACGCCATTGAAGCCGCTTTGAAGGCGGACCCCTTCAAAGCCTTTCTCCTGCAGGGCGTCACCGGATCCGGGAAAACGGAAGTATATATGCGCGGCATTGAAGCGGCGCTCGCCCTCGGCAAGAACGCTCTGCTGCTGGTGCCCGAAATTGGACTCACGCCGGCCGTAGCCGGGCAGTTCTTTCACCGCTTCGGCCAGCAGGTCGCGATCCTTCACTCCGCGTTCGGTGATGCCGAGCGCGCCGATCAATGGCGTCGCGTGCGCAACGGGCAAGCTCGTGTCGTAGTCGGGACGCGCTCCGGTGTCTTTGCACCCGTTCAGAATCTGGGTCTCGTCATCGTGGACGAAGAGCACGACGGCAGCTACAAGCAACAAGAGAGCCCGCGCTATCACGGTCGCGACGTCGCGTTGATGCGGGCAAAGGAACGGGGCGCTATAGCCGTGCTTGGATCCGCCACGCCCAGCGTCGAAAGCCGCTACAACGCGGAAGCTGGCAAGTACACGTTGCTCCGTCTGCCGGAGCGCATCGCCCAGCGGCCCATGCCCGAAGTGGAGATTGTCGACATGCGCGTGGAGTTCCTGGAGACCAAACGCCAGTCGACATTCTCGCGAAAACTGCTGGAAGAAATGAAACAGCGGCTGGCGCAGGGCGAGCAGACCATGTTGCTGCTGAACCGGCGCGGTTTTGCCAGTTTCATGGTCTGCCGCGCCTGTGGAGAGCGGCTGATGTGTGCCAATTGCTCCGTGGTGTTGACTCATCATCGCCGCGACCGCCGCATGCTGTGCCACTACTGCGGGTACGCCGAGAAGGTTCCGGCGGAGTGCCCGAAATGCGGCAGCGATCACGTGCAGTTTCTCGGCACCGGTTCTGAGCGCGTTGAAGACGAATTGCACGAACATCTGCCGGGCGCCCGCATTGCCAGGCTCGATCGCGATAGCACCGGCACCAAAGGCGCGTTCGAACAGATCCTGCACAGTTTCCGCGACGGCGACATCGACATCCTGGTCGGGACACAGATGATCGCCAAAGGCCATGACATCCCCAACGTGACGCTGGTCGGAGTGGTACTGGCCGACATAGGACTCAGCATGCCCGACTTCCGGGCAGCCGAACGCAGTTTTCAACTTCTAACGCAAGCGGCGGGCCGGGCCGGACGCGGCGCCACGCCCGGACGCGTAATCATTCAAACCTTGAACCCGGATCACTACGCCGTCCGATTCGCGTCCGAGCAGGATTACGAAGGCTTCTATAAGAAGGAGACAGAGTATCGCAAGTGGCTGCGCTATCCACCGTTCGCGGCATTCGCAAACGTGCTGATACGCGCGGAGAAACAGGAAGAAGCGCTGCGCATGTCCACGCAATTGGGCCACGTGCTGATGCCGTCGCCGGAGACCGTGCGCGTGATGGGGCCTGCGGAAGCGCCCACGTTGCGACTGAAGAATGAGTTCCGTTATCAGATCCTGATTAAAGCCGCTAAGCGGCCTGTGCTGCGCGAGATCTTGAACGGTTTGCGCCGCTTTGCAGAGAAGGAAAAGTGGCCCGCAACCGCGCTGATCATTGATGTAGACCCCATTAGCCTGATGTAAAGCGGATGTTAAACTTATCTGGATACGGCGGCTGTAGCTCAGTCGGTAGTAGCGCCAGATTGTGATTCTGGATGTCGTGGGTTCGAATCCCACCAGCCGCCCCAGCCTGCATGGGTAGCCGTAGCCGTTTCATGCTGATCAAGATAGTGCCGCAAGGGGTGGGCAGGTTTTCGTCGAGCAACACCTTCACGGGACTAACTGCTGTTCGTGGGCGAACGCGCAAATAGCCGTGATCGTATCGACAGAAAGAGTAGGAAAGTCTGCGTGCGTTTGCTCGGGCGTGCGACCGTATTCTTTCTCAACCAGAACGGTTTCAGGTTCTATGCGGGTACCCTTGATGACCGGTCTTCCGCCCATCTTGCCGGGTACTTGTTCGATGAGGTCACATCCTTGCCAGTCCATCTTTTACCTCGCGTGCCACAAAACATCAGCATGACAGCGTCCGGGCGGCGTCGGAATATGAAGGTTACTACATCACGCGGCTTTCGGCTTGCATGTAGTATTTCTACGTGGTATTCAAGGTAAGAGCATTATCATCCATCAGTATTGGCTAAGACTGTTTAGATATGCCGGGATCTCTGCGGCATCCATTCTCTGTGCTCCGTAATCCTCTGTATCTCTCGACAGCGTGCCAGGCTCCTTTCGCAAGGAGCGGCATATATGCCCAATTCACGTTCGAAAAGGACTCTTGACAGTGGGCATACATCTCGTTAACCCGAGCGACATTTCGTTTGGAACCGCAGTAATCACGCCTCGTTGGCTCTATGTGCTAGCGTCGGCGACTCCTCGCTCATTCGGCGACCCGCGCATTTGTGATGAAACGTTGGAACAGCTTGATCCCGCCAGTATTCAACACGGAGATGTGGTCGGGATTGGTATCCACACCGGTAACGCTCTGCGCGGTTACGAAGTGGGGAAGATCGCGAGAGCGCGCGGTGCTTGGGTCATCTTTGGCGGAATTCATGCCACGTTATTCCCGGAAGAAGCGCTGGAATTGGGCGGCGCGCACTCAGTTGTAAAAGGCGATGGCGACGTAATTTGGAAGCATGCCGTTCAAGATTGCGTGAACGGTTCACCTGCGGCGATCTACGACGGCGGACGAATCGAGCCCGATCAATTCCTGCCCGCGCGCTGGGATCTGATGCCCGAAGGCCGCTACATGTGGGCGTCGGTTCAAACTGTTCGCGGATGCGCGAAGCACTGCTCCTTCTGCTCTGTTTGGCGAACCGATGGGCAGCGCCCCCGGCAACGTGCTTCCGATGGCGTGATCGACGAAATCGTCCAACTCCGCCGGAAGGGTTTCCGGTTTATCGCTTTGGCGGATGATAATTTTTATCCCGTCACATTGACCGATCTAAAACTCGCGGAACGGCAGAATAATTCCGCAAAGCTTGAACAACTGCGAGCCACTCGAAACGAGAGATTTGAGTTAATGGACCGGCTCGCGGACCTTCCCAGCGACATGGTCTTTTACACGCAAATCACCATGGAGGCGGCGGAAGATACTGAATTTCTCGACGCTATGAAGAGGGCCCGCATCAAGGGCGCTCTCGTGGGCGTTGAGGCCGTGACCGCTGAAGGTCTGAAGGCCGTTTACAAGGACTTCAATCTCTCGGGAGACAACCTGGTGGACCGGCTCCAGACCTTTCGAGACCACGGTGTCCACGTGCTGGGTTCCTTTATCTTCGGCCTCCCCACAGACAAGCCCGATACCTTTGACGCGACTGCGGCCTTGGCCCAGAAAGCCGGAATCACCTTCGCCCAATTCGTCATGATGACCCCATTCCCCGGCACCGTCGATTTCGAGCGCTGGGAAAAAGAGCAACAGCGAAATCCGACACTTGTCGCCGGCGTGCCAATCACCCGCTACTGGCTGATTCCCGCTCACCTGCGCCCTAAAATGTTTACGCCTCATCCCAGCATGAGTTCCGACGAGATTCGAGAAAGGACGCAACGTGTCTGGGACCGATTCTACGACTGGGGTTCCATTTGGAAACGTTCTTCTTGCGTTTCCTCCATCCGAGGACGGCTGGCTTTTGTATTTGTTTCGAAGCTCTATCGGCAGATGTACGCGAAAACCGGAATCAGCAGCGACAGCGCGCGCAAGAATCGAGCGAATCTGTTTGCCAGGTGGCTTGCGATACCCTGCCGCCGGTTGTTCCAGGCAAAACCAATGCCCGGATTGGAATTGCCGGTTAGATTGGAGTCCACGCCCGCCCCGGCCTTCACTGTTCTGAAGTAACTAGACTT
>JAABUQ010004107.1_pt1 | contig 18211 bp, 21 predicted proteins | sample 5560001 | NCBI WGS metagenome assembly JAABUQ01 (sample SAMN10711888, study PRJNA513371) | rock metagenome | isolation source: Antarctica rocks | place: Antarctica: Victoria Land, Finger Mt nord | collected 2015-12-18
ATAGCATGTTCAGAAAGGGCGCTACCGGTGTGTGTGTCTCCCGCGAGAGCGACATTGCCGACCGTGCCTGACCGAGAGAGATGGAGAGAAACGGCACGCCATAATCGGGCTCAACGTACACCCGCCTAAACCGGACGACTCCACTTGTTTCACGGCAAAATCCGCTTTCCCCAAGCAATGGCACTAAGGGCTGATTGCTCGCTTTCAGGGCCTCCACTGCTTTATGAGCCTCGATGCCGAAGGCGGCCGCATCCAGACGTGCTCCCGCAGCGAGCACTTCACTGAGCATGATGTGTGCGGATGAACTACGTTGCTTAGTAGCCGGTTCGGCAGCTAAATTTCCTTTCCGCGCATGATCTACCATCCCAGTACTGCCTCATGCTTCCAATCCAGGAAGTCGGCCGCAACAATGGGTGTGTCGTCATCGAGCACCTTGCGCCGGGGCAAGGGCCGGGCGGTAACCTGTCCCATCGCTGTGTGTTCTACCTGGGTGACGTTTACCGCTCCGAGGATTTCCTCTCCATCCTCATTTCGTCGATAGACCTTGTTGCCACGCTTATCGTGTCCTATGGCACCAACTTCGGCCATAAAGATTTGATAGTCACGCATGCTCCTTTGAATGGCCTCCTGATTGATCTCCTGCTCCGTTTTGCGTTGCAGGATCAGAACAGAGGTTTGCGTTCCATTGCGAGGCTGGAATGTGTCCGGGTGTAAGTCCACCGACGCGATCAGACGACAGTTAGTGAGCATCCAGAAACGAACCCAGGCAAGACCCGGAGCCCCGAGAATTGCATCAGGCAAGACGATTGCCATTCGACCGCCTGGGCGCAAGAGCTGCCAACAACGCTCAATAAACAAGATCTCAGGTGGAACAGACGTTTGCAGCTGGTCTGTCTCTTCCCACCGAGCTTGTACTGCCCCAAGGTCTCTTGATCCTTGATTGGCAGCTTGGTGCCGAAGGGAGGGTTGGTCGCGATGACGTCGAAGAAACCTAAATCCTTAGGCCCACGTAGATGATCCTTGCGGATACCGAGCGCCTTACAAAGGTCGTCACGAAACTCACTATCCCATTGGTGAGGATGGAGAAGGCTGTCCTGGCGCAGGATATTTCCTGATCCGTCGTTATTCATCACCATGTTCATTTTCGTGGCTTTGACGAGATCAGGGTTGATGTCCACACCAAAAAAGTACCTGCTGGCTACTTCCTGAATGCGTTGCTGAAGAGCATGCTTTACTGCCTCGCTGGCACCCTGCATGACTCCTGATTCTGCTTTGAGCCGCTCAATCATCTGGTTCATTGCGATTACAAGGAATCCTCCCGTCCCGCATGCAGGATCGAGAAATTTCTCTTCGGGCTGGATATCCAGCATTCGGATTGCCATGGATTGGACATTACGTGGCGTAAAAAACTCACCTCGATCGCCACGCAGGTTAGCGCCCACAAGCTCTTCGTAAGCCTTGCCCTTTACGTCAATATCAGTATCGAGGAAGCTGTAGCGCTGGAGTTCTCCAACGATATACGACAATGACCTCGGCTGAAGCTTGATGGTGTCGTTGCTGTCGAAGATTGCAGGGTAGCGGCTTTTTACCCGCTCGAAGATTTTTCCTAGCCGATTTGCAACAGTGAGTCGGCCATCGTTGCTGGCCTTTTCCTTTGCGGTCGCATAGAAATCCAAGGGCCTTCCAAAATTACGCTCGTCGTGAATTTTGCAGAAGATCACCTTTAGAAGCTCGAAAAAGGCCGGCTGCTTCTGCATGCCATCTGTCACATAGATGTGATCATGACAAATCTTGAAAGAGAAAAAAAGATTGTCGTCCGAGGCTTGCTTGAGCTGGTCGCGGGTGGGCCTGTCAACTTCTTCTGTATTACCATCTCGCGACGGGATGTCGTTTGGCTCTTCCCATTCCACTCGGCCTTCCGCGCTGATTTTGCGCCACACGGATTTGGACTTGCCATTGGTCCACATTCCCCATTCACTGTTGTGACAGGAGGCCATATAGGATTTCAGCTGTCCAACGCCGTCTTTTTGGCTGGAGGGCGGGACAGTGTCCTTCTTGCACTCGATAACTATGAAAAGGTTGTCCTGGTGGTGCTCACGCCCTTCGGGGAAGATTGCAAGGTCAACGCGAACGCTTTTGCTGCCGATCTTAATCGGAACTCTACAGCTATTTGCTCTGGCCTATAGCCCAACTCCAGAACAAGCCGTCGCTCGATATTCTGGCGAACATATTCCTCGGGGCTGTCGGGGCGAATTTTCTGGTCTATAAAGTCGCAAATCTTGCCGTCCGGTAACGTGGTGATGATTCGCGCGTTAGGCGAGGAGGGCGCGCTTGCTCCTCGTGAGATCTTAAGTGCCACGTTGTTCCTTTGCTTATCTAAAATTGTCCCTGCACTAGTGGAACCTTACAGCTAAACCAACTCCAAATGTATCTGCCGGCCAACGGCCGTAGCCGCCCTGAATAGGGTGTTCAAGGTTACGCCATCGCTCTCCGGATCGAGCAGACGTTCCAGCGCGGCGCGGCTGGTGTGCATTCGTTTCGCCATGGCCGTCTTTGAAAGGTGCTGATTCGTCATCTCCTGGACGATCTGCCGAGCCAAGACGCGCTTCACAGCTGTGGCCGTGACCGCTTCATATATCCCTTCCTGGTTGAGGAATTCATCGAAGCTGCTGCCAATATTTTCCTGTTTCATCGCTCATCTCCCTTCATGCGTTTCAGAGCCAATTCGATTTCCTGGGGCGGCGTCTTCTGGGTCTTTTTGATAAACCCGTTCAGAAGAACCATCTGCCCGCCGGTCACGCAGAAGATCACCCGTGCAATCCGCCCCTGCGTAAGCGAGCTGCGAACTTCGTACAATTCCCGACCGAGCGGCCGGACCAGCGGCAATCCGAGCGGCCAGGCGAACTCGACATCCTTGATGTCCTCGCCAAAGATGCGTCGGTCCTCGGCCGGAAGGTCCTTCAGCCACTCTCGTACGGGTTCCCGGCCGCTGGCTGTCCGGTAAAACCGCGCAGGAATGCGCTTAAGCGTCATAGGGGAACGTACCAGAAATGGTACGGGCAAGCAAGCAGCGAGATTGCGACCGTCCAGGTACACCCCCCGAGCCGTTGAATCCTACTTGCCTGATCATGAGGTCTGCTTGATCCGTCTTGTAGGTTCACTGGTCGGGAGTGTGCTAGTGGGGTATGCCTCATTGCCACGTAGCACATGCCCTTTTACTGGACAAAAGAGTGGTTTTCCGAGCGTGCTTCGGTGTTCTCGCAATCGCTGGTTAGCGAGAATGTACACGGGAGCTTTGCGAGGCCGCGCGAACGCTGGTGACGGATAGATGCCGACGATCGCGTTGAGCAAGACTTATCCCTTGGCGAATAGACAAGGAAGTCATTCGCGGAAGTGGCGTCATTGCGGTCGCGACATGATCGCCGATTACAATAGCGCATCCTCTTCAATGGAGATACATGAAAGCTCGCTGGTTTGCTGTCGGTACATTTCTCCTTGCTGGTGTAGCCGCTCTCGCGCAGAGCCAGTCTTCTAGTCAGCCGCCCACGCCCGCAGCGCTTAACGCTTTGGCGAAGCAGGCGCTTGCGTCCGGCAAGACCCCGGGCTTCTGCCTGGCGGTGCAATGGCAGGGTAAGCCATACTTCATGGGCAGCTACGGGCTGGCAGACACGGAAAAGCATATCCCGATTTCTGCGGAGACGCGCTATGCGATAGGGTCCATCTCCAAGCAGTTTGCGGCTGTGGCCGTGCTGCAACTATCGGACCAGGGCAAGCTGTCGCTGGACGACGCATTGGCAAAGTACCTTCCCACGATACCCAATGCGGACCGGATTACGCTGCGCATGCTGCTGAACCAGACAAGCGGTCTGCACAACTACCCAAACACTTCTGAACATGACTGGCCGAATCATGGCTCGATCCCGACGGCCCGGCTGATCGCCATCATGGCTCAAGATAAACCGGATTTCCCGCCGGGTACCCGGTTCGAATACAGCAACACCAACTACTTCGCACTAGCGGCCGTCGTGACGCAGGTCTCCGGTGAACCATTCAGCGACTACCTGCACCAGCACATCTTCGAGCTGCTCGGCATGGCGGGAAGTGGTGACGGATTTGCCTCGCAGCATGGGTTAGCGATCCCAGTTGGCGGACAGGGCGACCCACATCATCCGAATTCACTCGACCTCTACCAGGGAGCGGGTTCCGTGGTCTCCACCGCTGGAGATCTCCTGCGCTGGGATCAGGCACTCCTAGATAGAAGATTGCTTAAGCCGGAGTCCATGCGCCTGTTGTGGAGCGCAGGCCAGCCGGCTACAGGCACGAGTACCTATGCAATGGGCTTCGTCACTGCTTCTATCTCCGGCCACCGCGAGGTATGGCATAACGGACTCACCCCGACCGCAGGCGGCTACAATCTGAACGCGATATTTCCGGACGACAGGCTGGCCATCGTCGTGCTAAGTAACGGTCCGGACTTCCAACCCGAACCGGAGAAGCTGGTTAAAATGGTCGCGTTGCGCTTTCTCGGTGAATCAGCCATCCAAGGGAGCGGCGGGCCTGAGGACCCAGCGGTGACGGCACTTGCCCGGAAGGTGTACACGCAGATGCGTGCTGGCGGGGTCGACCCGGCGCTGCTGAGCCCTCAGATGGCCTCGTTGCTGACCTCGGACGCGCTGACGAAGCAGAAACCAGTCTTTGACCAGCTTGGTGATCCAACAAAACTAACGCTCGAGAGTCGCAGCACCTCGGCGCAAGGTATCACGTGGAGGTACCTTGCCGACTTCCCAGCTGCGCAGCTGCACGTCACCATCTCCATCGGCCAGGATGGCAAGGTAGCGGGCTACTTGCTGCAGCCTTGACGATGACAGCATTGCCTCACGGGTATCCTCCGGATCGATCCTGTTTAGAACGAACTGTTCGGTACGGAATGTCGTACTCTCACCAGCAATCCACAATAGGAGAGCAGTTGTCGGCACATACCGGATGTTCTCGCGAACGGAGATTAACGAGAGCAATTTCGATTGAGAATGCATTCTGCACAAACATTGGCATTTCACATTCTCGAAACGCATTCGAGAATGTTATTCTCACATCGTGGCGACACAGACCAGTTCCAAGAAGAACCCGCTGTCAAGAAGATCGGTGCCGTAAGCCGAAGCCGACCGCAAGATCGAAGCATGCTGATTGGATACGCGCGTGTCTCGACCTAGGACCAGAATCTGGAACTGCAGACCGAAGCTCTCGAGAAAGCTGGATGCAAGAAGATCTTCGAAGACAGGATGAGCGGAAGCCGAGCTGAGCGACCCGGGCTCGTCCAGGCTCGTGAAAGCCTCCGTGAGGGCGACACCCTTGTAGTCTGGAAGCTCGACCGGTTGGGTCGCAGCGTCAAGCACCTGGTCGATTTCGTAGGGGAACTTCAGAAGCAGGGCGTTCAGTTTAAAAGTCTGACTGACTCCATCGATACCGGCACGGCTTCCGGCCGCTTCTTCTTTCACGTGATGGCGAGTCTAGCTGAGATGGAAAGGGAACTGATCGTGGAAAGAACCCGCCGGTCTCGAGGTTGCACGCCAACTCGGTCGCAAAGGTGGCCGGAAGCGGCAGATGACAGAAAGCAAAATTCAGTCGGCCAAAAAGTTGCTCGCCGGCGGTGTTCTGCCTAGGGATGTCGCCGCAAACCTTGGGGTGTCCGTGCCGACGCTCTACAGGTGGATTCCTGCTTCTACAAATCCTTGACACTCTGCATTTCACGAGCCTCTCGGCGTTAGCGACGAATGTCTGCGGAAAGTCTGTCCCAGTTTCCGGAAGCGATCTTCAGGGTGTCGCTCTCGCTAAGCTCAGCTTGCTCCAGGAATGTGCCTGCGCCTCCCTGGGGAATTTGTACAAATGGGTAGTCGGTTGAAAACAGGATGCGGTCCGGGCCAAGAACCTCCAATGCCCAATGCAGGTATCGCTGGCTGAAGAGGCCACTGGGTGTGACGGAAACATGAGTTTGAATGTATTCGGATACCTTGCGGGGCAGCTTTGCAGAGGTGCTCAAGAGGTCCAAGCGATCTAGATAAAGAGCACCACCTCTCCCCAGTGTCCTGTGATGATCTGAAGATTCGGAAAGCGGTCAAAGACACCGGCTAGGACCAAGCGAACGATCTGCATCCCGGCCTCGTAGTGCCAGCCGATACCGGGACGAGCGAACAGCGCATCTGTCGCCGGCCCAAAGCCCGTGTAGTACGCATCCAGAACACCCTGCTGCGGGGATTGTGGGTGCAGATAGAGCGGAGCCCGCAATGCATTGGCAACCTCGAAAATGGGCCAGAACTCCTCGTCGCTGAGGTTGCGGTCGCGGGTGCGGCCGTGCAGCATCGCTCCGTTGAAACCGAGGAGCGGCATCACCAAGCATCAGGCCCTGGCCCAAGGCTCCAGCTGCCCGCTCCGAGCTCACCGATTAGAACGCCTGCAGCGACCGCAGCACATACTCCGGCGCAATCGGGGGGGCAAAGCCGCATGCAGCCGATCAGAAAATCCATCTGCGATGCGCCGCTTCCTCTCTACAACGTTTAGGTCTCGAGGTCGCGATGGTATGCATGGATAAGTGGACTTTCTATCTATAGATTGTGAGGAATGTGCCGATAGAGTGTTTGAGGTTAGTGACGTCCATGGCAGCTCACACGACAGTTCTTCCCACAGTAGATACTCGCCGCCTTTCCGTAACGCGTGTCCATCTAAAGATCGCGGTGGCTGCCGCTGTCGCGATGGCTGGAGCCTACGGTCTACTCTGCGAACGCGGTTACGTAGTCAGCTCAGAAGCCGTTGTCTCAACGTACGTACTCGAGATCCGCACGCCGATCGACGGTGTCCTCACCGGACTACCTTTGTCAGCGGGGCTTCCGGTTCATCAAGGAGAGGTGCTCGGCCACATCGAGAACGGCCGCGTCGATCATCAACAGCTGAATTCTCTGCGTACGGAAGTAGGGTCTGCGAATATCACAGCGGAGGCGCTTCTTGCGGAACGTGCGTCCCTTGAGGTGCAGCGGAACGCCCTGCTCGCCCGTGCAGGTGAGCACAGCTCGGCGGTGGCTTCACGCTTGGGGCTGCAGGTCGCCGAGGCCTCCCGTGTTCTGGCAGCGCGACAGCTCGCTTTCAAGCAGGCGGACCTAGAGCTCGCTCGCTCCCGCAGTCTTCACGACGCAGGTATCCTCGCCACGGCGGACTTTGACAAAGTCCTTTCCTCTGAACTTATTGCAGCCGAACAAGTCAAGGCTCAGGAAGCAGAAGTGGAGAGCCTGCGCGGAGAGGCTGGATCAGCGGCTCGAGGGATGTTTTCAGGGCCGGGCCTTGCCACAGACGTCGTCTATTCACGCCAGCGAGCGGACGAGGTTGCGATGCGCATTGCCGAGAGCACCCGCGCTCTGGTGACTGCCCGCGCACAGGCCCGCGAGGGGCGTATGTCGCTGGCATCTGAGACGCAACGCTCTAACCTGCTCGAGCGCACTGATCTCCTGTCGCCCATCAACGGCGTTCTCTGGAATCTGGAATCTGTAAACGGGGAGCGTGCTGCGACCGGGGACACCGTCCTTTCGATCGTGGATTGCAGCCGACAGTTTCTGCTTGTTCCCATCGCTCAAGACAGGGTGCCTGAAATAGCACTTCACCAGCGGGCGTCTTTCCGACTCGCAGGTGAAGCGATCGAGCACTCAGGTGTTGTTCTTTCGGTATCCGGGAACTCGGAGAAACGTGCCCACAAGTTCGCCAGTATTCCTACGCACAGAATCGACGAGGAGTTCGCGACCGTCATGATAGGCCTCGATCCACCAATCATGACTGAACGGACTGACACGGATGCGTGCGAGGTCGGACGGACGGCGCGCGTCCTCATCCCTACAGCGCCTCACAACGCTCTTAGTCGTTTGGTGCGCCGCTACTTCTAAGAAAGAACTCTCGAGGAAGTAGACCTTTATGACCCTCTCTATCTGGGCCGGAGTCCTGTTCGTTACAGGCGTTCTTGTTTTGGCTTTTGAGATCGGCGGCGTCAACAGGCCGGTCGTGCGGGCAAGTACAGCTGTTCTTTGTATTGCTGTTTACCTTCGATACATCTATTGGCGTCTCGAATACTCTCTACCTCAACAACAGAACGGACCGCAGACCTTCTGGGCCTACGCCTTTCTCTTTATCGAGATGGGTGCGCTGTTGAGATCCCTGTTTACGTGCTTCTTTTTGTCGCGAACGGTGAATCGGAGCGCCGCAGCAGACGCTCAACAGCATTCACCTCTGCTCCATGCGCCGACGGATGTCTTTATCGCCACCTACAACGAATCTTTTGAGATCCTTGAGCGCACAGCCGTAGCAGCGCTCGCAATCCAGCATCCCGATCTCCGCGTGTGGCTTCTCGACGACGGCGATCGAGCTTGGGTTCGCGACCTCGCCGACTCCCTTGGAATCAACTATGTTGCTCGGCACAAGGGGAAACATGCAAAGGCAGGAAATATAAACAATGGGGTGAGAGCTGCCCTTCTACCGGTCGCAGGCCCGAGTTCTTCCTTCTCCTTGACGCCGACTTTGCTGCTAGCCAAATTATTTTGCACCGAACTCCGGGGCTTTTTGCGGATGAATCCGTCGGGATTGTTCAAACACCGCAGCACTTCTTCAATCCGGACCCCATCCAGTCCAATCTCTTGTGTGCTTCAGCTTGGCCTGATGAACAGCGCCTGTTCTTTAACTACCTCTTACCTTCCAAGGACGCCTGGGGTGCTTGTTTCTGCTGTGGAACATCTGCTGTCTTCCGAATGGCGGCGTTTGAAAAAGCGGGCGGAATGGCGACAGAGACAGTGATAGAGGACATGCTCACAACATACAAGTTTGGAGAATTCGGTTACAGAACCATCTATCTCAATGAGCGGTTGTCGTTGGGCCTTTCTCCGGAGTCGGTCGTAGACTATGTGACCCAAAGGTCACGCTGGTGCCTTGGAACCATTCAGCAGATGTTCACACGATGGTCGTTCTTTGGGCGAGGCCGTATCTCATTCATCAATCGCCTGTCCTTCTTAGACGGAATCCTGTTCTGGGTCTTTGGAGCTACGTACAGGATCATGCTTCTGCTCGCTCCTATTCTCTGGTGGTTGACCGGCACTGCTTCAATGCACGCTTCCTTAAGGGACGTAGTCTCTTGGATGGGTCCCACGATCGCCGCGGACGCGGTCTTTATGGGATACATCAGCGGGGGTCGCACCCTTCCCATCATCGGCGATGTCACACAGGTTCTCTCAGCATTTGTGATCTGCCGCACCGTTGCCACAGCTCTCGTGCGCCCATTCGGACGTGCCTTCAAAGTTACTTCGAAGGGCTTGTCGACTACCGGCATCACAATTCAGTGGAAGCTCGTCTGGCCATTTGTCTTGATGGCGTCTCTCGGCGTCGGAAGTATGCTCGCGAACGTTTCGCGCTACAGTCCTGCTCACGGGAGTTCTGGTTATTCCCTATCTATTCTGTGGACTCTTATCAACACCGTTGTTCTCACACTAGCCGCAGTCATATGTGTCGAAGTCCCGCACCGGAGACTTCATGAACGCTTCGCCTCGGGAGAGACGGCAGCTGTGGAACTGGTCTCCATGTCGGATGGCAGTTCTCCCTCAAGGATCACCTGTACTGTGAAAGACATTTCTATCAGTGGTGCCGCCCTGTCTGCCGTTACGGGATGGGATCGGCTCTGCGGCCCAGCTCGCCTGGTTGTGAACGGTACAAACGTTGAGAGCCTTTCATTGCCGTTCACGGTCGTCGAGCGCCGCGGCGAGTCCCTTGCTATTCACTTCCACTCTGAACCGTGGATCCGCCACGCTTTGATTCGCAAACTGTTTACGGGTGAGTCGTCCAGTCAGTTCTACGAGCGGCCTTTCTCTCAGCGCCGGTGAGTTCCACCCCTGCAACATCTACAGGCTCAGCTCAGCACACCCAGGCTGCTCAGGCCTTGAGCGCTGAATAGAACGTTGAAACGCCAGGAAGGAGTGTTTCCGAGCGTCGCGCGAAGCAGTTCTGGAACGCACGACGACTACCGCCGCCGTGTCCGCGACGCTTCCGGCTCAGACAAGCGACCATCGTGCAGCAGCGGGTGGTGGATGGTCTCGGTGTCACGTCAGCCCTCCGGCAGAGTGGCCGACGAGGATGAAAGGACTCGCGACACCAACAACGCCCGCTGCATTGCCAGTGCAAGAACAAAACGATTTCCGCGTTTGTTCTATGCTCGACCTGCTACACGCTCAAGCGACAACATGAAGAGCACTTCCATGGCCTGCGTGAGGCTGTACTGGAAGGCGATGCCGGGTCTGTGACGCTTCGCGCCGGGACAAGCGTTCCATCACCGTCCACCACTGCGTTCCGGGCAACTCTGTTCTGAATCTGTTCATTTCGTATGTCCTGGCTGTCACGCTAAGGCATACCGACGGCGGCCTGAGCATTAGGCAGCTTGGAAGAACAATAAGCCGAGTCAGTTTGCGGTGAGAGTGAGGTATACCCGGATGCGACGTTGCAGGTCCTGCCTGAAAGTGTCGCAACAGAGTGCTGTTCTGCTCTATGCTACACATTATGGCGAAGCTCTTAGACCCAGACGCGACACCTCGGTCGAAGAAGTCTCCATCCGGCCAGCGCGTCGGCTACATACGGGTCAGTACGCTAGATCAGAACGAACAGCGCAGCGGGCACTCCACTGCCGTTGCGGGCGCGGCAAAGTTCTTGCCCTGGGCATGTGCGCCACCTGCTACACGCTCAACGCCAAGACGAGGCGTACTTTGGGGGTCTGCGGGAGCAGGTGCTCAAACGTGACGGCTACTGCTGCCGCGCATGCGGAGCGTCTGGCCGGGGAAAGCGTTCGATCGTCGTCCATCACCGGGTGCCGGGCGTCTCACGGCTGCACCTTATGATCTCGCTTTGTTCAGCCTGCCACGCCATCGTCAGCCGCACTCGCTTCATGCGCCGATCCATGCTGCCGCTTCTCTGGAACTGTGGCGGGAACAGCACCCGAAAGGATATGAACAGGCGATCATGAGCTTTGAGGAAACCGGCATTGTCGCCATTCCAGTGCCGCTCTTCGCGAGTGCCGACACAACCTCTCTGATATGAACAGCGGCGCGGCGCAGGCGCACGATAAAGAACATTATCATGCGTGCGCAGAGCTAACTACTGCCACTATTCGTCTGGTGGTGCGATCAGAAAGCGTGGTGGATGCACCGGCTACTATGACACGTTAGGATTCAAAGATCTTGGTGATATTGGAAACAGAGCGACTGATCCTAAGGCGGTGGCGAGAGTCCGACAAGTCCCCATTTGCTCGTCTGAACGCTGACCCACGGGTCATGGAATTCATGCCCAAGATCTTGTCCGTGGACGAAAGTAATCGGCTCATTGATCGTATCGAGCACTTTGAAGAGCGTGGTTTCGGACTATGTGCTGTCGAATTACGTCGGGATCATTCGTTCATTGGGGTCGTTGGCCTCTCCACACCTTCGTTTAAGACTGCGTTTACGCCCTGTATTGAGATTGGCTGGCGATTGTCGGCAGATCATTGGGGCCATGGACTAGCAACCGAAGGTGCGCAATCGATCGTCCGTTATGCCCTGGAAGCCAAGAGCATCCAACAACTGGTCTCGTTTACAGTTCCTAACAATCTGCGATCTCGGGGCGTGATGCAGAAGCTTGGCATGACTTGGACTCCAAAGGAAGACTTTGACCATCCCAACTTACCGGATGGTCACCCGCTCAGGCGGCACGTTCTGTATCGGCTACAGAGTCCAGAGCCTCCGAAAGGGGGCGGAGGTTGATTCTGAATGGATCGTCGTCGAACAGAAAAGTGAGATGCAGACCGTACAGGCCGCCCTTTGGTTCATAATCCAAAGGCCAAGGCTAGACTCGGCTGAAACGGTGGTTTCAGAGAGTACAAGCCTCATCTTAAACGTGGAACAATCAGACCATGGCAGCCAAAACCAAGCCGTCCAAGCGGGATGCCATCCTCGACGCCATGCTCGACCTCGTAGTCGAACGTGGCTTCCACGATGCGCCGATGTCTCTGCTCGCTCAACGCTCCCAGGCTAGCGCCGGCGTCATCTATCACTACTTCGCCGGCAAGGACGAGATCATCCAGGCCCTCTACGAGCGCATATGGGCTCTCAAGATCGAGAGCTTTCTTGAAGGTCTTTCTCCCGACCTCGCACCTGCCGAAGCCTTCGTCCAGTTTTGGCTTAATATGTACACCTTTTACCGCACGCATCCGAAAGAGATGCGCTTCTACGAACAGTATGAAAACGCGGGTTTCGTCTGCAAACCAAGTGGGCCGCCCCACGACGAACGCACAGCCGCCTTCGCCCAACGCTTCACCAGCAAGTCAAAGGGCGGCGTCCTCAACGAGTGGCCCAACGATGTCGTTCAGGAGATGACCCTTGGCCTCATAGCCCGCCTCGCCCGCCTGCCCCGCAAGCTCGCTCCTGCCGTCCTCCGTGACGTCGCCGAAAAGACCTGGAACATCGTGAAGGCGTGAAACTAGATTGAACGTTCGGTCGATCATGTAGACTCGATCTCATGAGTGAAGACCTCGTTCTCGTCACCGGAGGCTCCGGCTTCGTAGCCATCCACTGCATCGACCAGCTTCTCCGCGCCGGATACAACGTCCGCACCACGGTCCGCTCGCTCGCCCGCGAGCCTGATGTCCGCGCCATGTTGACGACTGCGGGCACACCTCGCCAGAAGGCCCTCACCTTCATCGCCGCCGATCTCACTGCGGACAAAAGCTGGCCCGAGGCCGTTGCCGGTTGCCGTTACATCTTGCACGTTGCATCACCGTTCCCGGCAAGCGCACCAAAGAATGAAAACGATCTGATCGTTCCTGCCCGCGAAGGTGCTCTCCGAGTTCTGCGCGCAGCCCGCGATGCAGGCGTCGAGCGCGTCGTTCAGACCTCGTCTTTCGCCGCCGTCGGCTATGGCCACAAGCCCCAGACCGCACCCTTCGACGAGACCACATGGACGAACCTTGACAGCTCGGATGTCAGTGCCTATGCCAAGTCCAAGACTCTGCCCGAGCGTGCCGCCTGGGACCTCATCGCCAAGGAAGGTGGTGCCCTTGAGCTCTCCGTTGTGAACCCGGTGGGTGTTTTCGGACCCACCTTCGGACCCGACTACGGGACCTCCATCCTAATCGTGAAGCGCCTCCTCGATGGCTCTGTGCCTGCCTGCCCGCGCATGGGCTTTGGTGTTGTGGACGTTCGCGACGTAGCAGATATGCACCTTCGCGCGATGACCAATGCCGCTGCCAAGGGCGAACGTTTTCTTGCCGTCGCCGGGGCCTCCATCTCGCTGCTTGACGTAGCCACGATCCTGAAAAAGCGCATGGGGGCGGCCGCCCGCCGCGTCCCAACCCGTGAACTACCCGACTGGCTCGTCCGGTCCGCCGCACTTTTCATTCCGGACATGAAGATGATCGCCCCTGAACTCGGAAACAAGAAGAACGTGTCCAACGAGAAGGCCCGCCGCGTCCTTGGCTGGTCTCCACGTTCCAACGAGGACTGCATCGCAGCCGCAGGAGAGAGCCTCAAACAACTCGGCCTGCTCAAGCAGTAACCAGCCTTTTGGCTGGGCTGTCACTGACGGTGGTTTCAGAGAGCACAAAGCTGCTGGGTGTCATACTTTAGCTATTCGAAGCTGTTCAGAAAGACCGGCTTCACCATAGCTTCAATCTTGGCGGCCATCTCCTCGGCAGGGACGCGGTCAGGGCTCTGATGCCAGCGGCGAGCGGCTCCAAAGACGGCCCAGGCCGCCGTGGTTGCGATCAGCGATGGATCGATACCGGGCACGATCGCATGATGAGCAACGCCTTCCATAAACATTCCCTCGATGACCGGGATCATGGATCCTTCGAGCGGAATCAGAGCTCCCTTAGCGGAGCAGTTTGTGAGCTCGGCTAAATAGTCACAGACGCCGAGTGCAACGGCGCGCAATGCTCCATTGCAGTCTGTGAAGGAGATGCCGCGGCGCGCAATCAGATCCCGAAAGCGGGACTCTGTCATGGCCTGGAGTAGGGCGATCTTATCTGGATAGTGAAGGTAAAAGGTGTTCCGGTTCAGTGTCGCCTCATCGGCGATTTCTTGAACGGAGATATGTTCGAACTCTTCTTCTTTTAGCAGTTTGGCAAGCGAATCCATGAGCATGCGGCGGCTCCGCACGATGCGGGGGTCCGTCGCTTGAGTCTCGGATTGGAGCAATTGAGACATTCCAGATATAAGAATACTGCTGTTGCGGCAGTCGGTGCTAATGCGACACTTGTTTGTTTTCCTGAATCACCATATGTTTAGTATGCATCAGATGCCTCAAAGGAGATTACAGCAATGCCCACTCTACTTCACATCGACTCAAGCCCGCTGTACGGTCGGTCCGTCTCGCGAGAGCTTACCGCTGCATTCGTCACACAATGGAAGGCTTCACACCCGGACGACAGAGTTGTTGACCGAGATCTCAATGCAACCGCAATTCCGCCGATCACTGCAGATTGGGTCGGGGCCAACTACACGCCGGAGGAAACTCGAACTCCGCAGCAGAGGGAACAACTGTCGCTCTCAGACTCTCTACTGGCTGAACTGGAGCAGGCGAACGAGTACATCATTGGCGTACCGATGCATAATTTCGGCGTGCCCTCCGTGCTCAAGCTTTGGATCGATCAGATTGCGCGAGTCGGCAGAACCTTTGCCTACGTGGACGGGAAGCCTAAGGGTCTCATTGTGGGCAAGAAGGCGACCTTCATCATCGCAACCGGCAGCTTCTACGACGCCCAGACTCAAATGGCTTCATTCAACTTTGTAGAACCGTACCTGCGATCGCTCTTCGGCTTCCTCGGCGTAACCGATGCGACCTTCCTCACCGCTGGTGGAACCATGGCGATGAACCGAGGGCAGGACCGGGAAGCGTTTCTCGCTCCACATCTTCAGGCTGTGCAGACGCATGCGCAAGCGTTGGAAGGACGACAGGCATGAGAATCGCTTCGATCATTGCTCGCTATCTACTCGGGCTAATGTTTACGGTCTTTGGGCTGAACGGCTTTCTCCACTTCATCCACCAGCCGCCCCCGGCGAACCCACTGGCACTCCAGTTCTTCGGAGCCGCCGTTGCTTCGCATTTTGCCGCGTTCTTCTTTGCGGTGCAAGTACTCGGTGGGCTGCTGCTGCTCTCCGGCTTCTTCGTGCCGCTTGCGCTCACACTGCTCGCAGCGGAGCTCTATAACATCCTTGCTTTTCACCTGATGCTTGAGTCAGGGGCCGGTATTGGTCCGGCGCTGGTGGCCTGCGCGCTGTGGGTGCTGGTCTTCCTTCAGTACCGCGAAAGTTTCACCGGCATCTTCAGCGCAAAGCCTGCGGCGCAGGCATAGTCCGCCTCGCAATCTAGAAGCCCTGCTCCGCGCTCCACTGATCGCAGGAAGGAGATTCAGCAATGGCAAAGAGTGACATTGAAAAAGTGTTGGCTGTATTTGACGGCATCAGCGCCGGAGATGCGGACCTTGTAACCAGGTACATCCACCAGGAACGGTTTATTCAGCACAATCCGTACGCGGTCGACGGCGTGGAAGGACTAAAGCAATTCATCAGTCAATCTCCGCGTGAACAACTCCACCTCACTGTGGTGCGAGCTTTCCAGGACGGTCCTTACGTTTTCACTCAGGAGAATGGACATAGATCCGGCCGGAATATCTTCTTCGACATCTTCAAATTTGAGGACGGACTGATTGTTGAGCATTGGGCTTTCTCCGCGATGGACGCTCGACCCAATCTAAGTGGGCACACTCAGATTGATGGACCAACCGAAGCAAAGCACTTGGAGGATACGGAGAAGAACAAGTCGTTCATGCGCGAGTACTACGAAACCTTTCATATCTCTGGCGATCACAGTCGAAGCAACCGATACTTCAAGGGAGATCTTTACATTCGGCACGAACCCGGCGTTCGCGACGGTGTAGCGGAGTTAATGCGGGATGTGGAAGTGCTCATGCAACACCGGACCATCGATGAAATGAAGATCCTGTTAGGACAGGGAAACTTCGTGTTCATCGCTGCGAAGGGAACACACGTAGGCGACCCGTGCGTCTACATCGACCTATACCGGGTGGAAGACCAGAAGATCATGGAGCACTGGGGCTTCCCCGAAATGGTGCCGCCTCAAGAGGAATGGAAAAACAACAACGGCATGCTCTAGGCCAAACCCGGCCAGGCTGCTTTCAGCGCGGCGGTTCGAGGCTTATTGCTCGCCGCTGCTTGACATCCCTCAACAACGCTCAGCACGTGCTGAGAGGACGGAAATCTCTATGAAGTATGCCATCATTGGTTCCGGCAAAATCGGCACCGCGCTCGCACGCACCTTCGCGCGCAATAAGATCGAAGTCGCGATTGCAAACTCACGTGGACCTGAAACGCTTGCGTCTTTCATGGAACAACTCGGTCCCACCGTCGTTCCCCAATCCATCCAAGACGCTTATGAGGCTGAGCTGATTTTCCTCGCTGTCCCATTCCCGGCTTATAAGGATGTTGCGAGACATTTCGAGCGGTGGAACGGCAAGATTGTGGTCGACCTTACGAATGCGTTCCGCGTTGCACCTGAAGAGCTAGCGGGTCTCCTCTCCTCTGAAGTAGTTTCCCAAGCATTTGCGGGAGCACGCCTCGTAAAAGCCTTCAATCACCTGCCCGCGGAACAACTTGGAACGAATCCAAGCATCCAGGGGCAGCGGCAGGTCGTGTTCATGTCGAGCAATGACGCCGGTGCAAGCGCTGCTGTTGCGGTCACAGCGACTCAGCTTGGCTTCGCCCCAATTGAGCTCGGAAGGCTCGATCAAGGCGGCGTACCCCTTCATGTCGTGGGCGGGAGCCTGGTGGGCTTCTGCTTCAGAATCTGGCGAAGCTCGATAAATATGATCGTTGAGGAGCTCGGGGAAGCGCCGGTATTAATCAAAGCCCATCTGCAAATCGCTCTACGGCAGGCGCGTGGTGCTTGTCGGTCAATTCCGCAGCTTAGCGAGCAGATCGGTCGGATGAACGGGCTTTTTAGGAATTCCCACCACTCCGGCGACGGGTATATGTATGTAATGACGAAAATACACAAATCACGATTTAGGACGGAGTTAGATGGGGGGGGCCAGTGGTGTTTGTGTTCCAGGCGGCGCGTTCCCGGTGGAATGGCCCGCTGTCACTAAGAATGAATTCGTTCCCTTTGAGCTGAAGGGTAGGCACATCGGGCGCGCAAGCTAGCGGGCCTGATCCCAGAGACGTGCCTTTGTTGCACCAGAGCGCGGACACAGCTTTTACCTCGCGGTAGGGCTGGCCATACTTGGTCAAGATGGAATCCCGAAACTGCTGGCGGTCGGCTTCCGTTGGGGTTACCGCCTCGTAGTTGATCCACGTGAGCTGTTCGGGCCGGGCAGGATCGAAGGGGTAAGTCTCGGTGAAGCTCAGGAGAGTTTTGAAGCGGTTGGTGGTGTAGAGCGCGGCGGAGGTGTACTTCTGGCTGGGCGTGAACTGCGCATCGGATGGCATGGGATACGCCGGTTGGATTCCGGGGATGCGAGCTGTGATCGCAGCGGCGGCTTCCTTGGCGGTCATGCCGAGTTTCAGAGTGAGAATATCGAACGCCGCAGGATCGGTCTGGTTTGGAATATCGATCATTCCAGTTGCGGGTGTGCCGGTGGACGTGCGGGCAACGAGTGTGGCCCCTGCCGCGCCCTGAGCTGCGAGCTGCTGTCCGCCCTGGGTCGTGATAGTCACATCAAGCGGTGCGCCGGTCTTGAACTGGATGAGCTGTTCCGGCTTGAGGTCGATTTCCTGGCCGTGGGTTAAGGCGTTGGCTCCGAGTCCAAGGACGCCTCCGCTGGCCGCGCCGATGCCTGCTCCTTTGCCTCCGCCAGCGACGGCTCCGAGAGCTGCGCCGCCGCCCGTCTTGGCTGCGGTATTGGGGATCCCTTCAGAAAACGGACAATAGAGCACGTTAAGGATGGCTTGACGTTCGGAGCGGCCTGAATTTGCTCTGCCCTAGCCTGGCACCCGTCCATTGGTAGTCGCCGGTGAGGTTGATGTGCTCCCAGCCGAGTGGGGAGAGGAATTTGAACAGCTCAGGGTCGAGGACCTGCCCGTTCCGAGCTGAGGGTTGGACCGCCCTCTCGATGTATATATACCGTGTTCCAGAGCGCGATGGCGGCTGTGACGAGAGT
>JAABUQ010006253.1_pt1 | contig 18208 bp, 16 predicted proteins | sample 5560001 | NCBI WGS metagenome assembly JAABUQ01 (sample SAMN10711888, study PRJNA513371) | rock metagenome | isolation source: Antarctica rocks | place: Antarctica: Victoria Land, Finger Mt nord | collected 2015-12-18
GTGATAAAGTTGGATGTATATTCTTACTTTCTACTTCCCCCCTCTCCCCCTCCCCCCCTCTCCCCCTCCCCTGCTCTCTTCAGATGGACTTTACCAGTGACTTTCAACCGCGTCAGATTTTGTGTTTAGAGCATGAAGGCATCTGCCTGTATGCAGAAGTCATTCAAGTTGTGGTTTCGCGTCAACTGTGTTGGGTCCGTCCTTTACTGCTAGGTGTTTTAACGAAGTCAACGCAGCTCTCGCCGTGGGACGGCGAGAGAATGTTGCCCTCTGACTCCTTCTCGTTCGATGAGACACTGCTACTAACAGATCTGCGCTTTGAAGCTGATCTACTTTGGCCCATAACATTATTTCGACCCGCCCTCGATATAGAAGTCATTCCGCTCTTAGCAATGTTGCCATCATTGCCTCAAAGTGAGCGCGATCCAACAGTGGCTCGGCGACTCAATCAGTTCATCCATCAAGTCTGGCAAGCCTACAAGGGTGCGTTTTCTCCGAGTCATCAAGCGTAGCGAATACCGGCGTCCTTCATTCGCTGAATTGCTTCTTGCATTCGTTCATCCCGTACAGTGAGCGCAATTCGGAAGAAGCCTTCTCCCGATGCACCGTAGCCGTTACCTGGGGGAACAATGATGCCACACTTTTCTAGTAGCAATGTGACGAATTCAGCCGATGAATAGCCCTGGGGAACTGGAACCCAGACGTAGAGCGTGGCTTTAGGAGGTTCGAGCGGCCAACCTAGAGATTGCAGTCCCTTGACTATGATGTCGCGGCGATTTTGGTAAACCGACATCACGGTTTGGAGTTCGGCTTCGCTTGTGTCATAAGCAACGATCGCTGCTCGTTGAATCGCCTTGAACACTCCAGAATCCACATTCGTCTTCACCTGACTTAATCCCTTAATTCCCTGGGAAGACCCCACCACAAACCCAACCCGCCAGCCCGTCATGTTGTAGGACTTAGACAGACTGTGAAACTCAAGCGCCACCTCTTTAGCACCAGGCACTTGTAGCACAGAAGGCGGTTTATAGCCGTCATAAGCCATTTCGGAGTAGGCATGATCGTGACACAGCAAAATATCGTATTGCTGGCAGTAAGCCACCAATTCCGCAAAAAATTCCAAAGTTGCCACTGCTCCAGTGGGATTGTTGGGGTAATTGATCCACAACAACTTAGCCTGACGCGCCACCTCTTCTGGAATGGCATCTAAGTTTGGTAAAAAGCCTTGTTCTGGTACCAGCGGCATGGTATAGGACTCACCACCCGCAAAAATAGTGGAAGTCCGATAGACTGGATACCCTGGATCTGGGATCAGGGTGTAATCTCCTGGTTCCACAAAAGCTAAGAATGTGTTGTGGATTGCCTCCTTCGAGCCAATTGAAGAGACTACCTCAGTCTTTGGATTCAATCCTGTAACTCCAAACCGGCGCTCCATCCATTTAACAGCTGCCTCTCGGAAATCTTTCGTGCCTTGGTAGGGAGGATAGTTATGGGTGGCGGGGTCGTCAATTGCCTCGTGCATTGCCTGAACTATGGGACTGGGGGTTGGTCGGTCTGGATCGCCCACTCCCATATTGATAATGTCAACTCCTTTGGCAACCATCTCATCCCGCTTGCGGTCCATCTCGGCGAACAAGTATGGAGGGATTTTCTCTAAGCGTTTGGCAAACTGCATGGCGATTTACACCAGACTCCTGCAAAATGTGTCAGTACTAATTGTTCACAGTTTACCGCTTTGCGCGCAGTGGGTCTTTACTCAGATGCTAGGCACTAACTGAATTCGACCAGCATCCATCTCTTCCATCAATAATTCAAGTGCCTCGTAATCATCATCTGAAATATAACCTAGTCGAGTCAGCTCAAAGTTAATTTCATTCTCAATATCAGGAGTTAATTTTTTAACGTTTAAAGCCTTTTCCACTAAATGGCGGATGACGTAGCTAGTTTTCATAACCGATTAAGGAGAATTTTGTTTGAAAGAATTTTGTATTGTATATCTGGAAACAAAAATGACTTGAGTGGGTGTGCTATGTTAGGATGAACTGTTGTGACATACATTCTGAATCAACTTATATCTAAAGATAGACATTGATATCAATAAAACCTACCCTGTAGTCTTTATAAGGTTGTGACTACAGTCTGTTGTCCAGGGAAATAGAGGGCATGATTTAGCCCCTTGGCCTAGTTTAGCGGTGTTCACCATCCCTCCAACGGTATCTTGACGACTAATGTTTTATAGGTTATCTGTTAGTAGGCCAATGAATTTATCTCCTTAGACTAGCTTATCATAGCTACTCTGTTTGAGACGATCTACCGTATAACTACACAGATTTTTCTCAAACACTTAATGAAAAATTTAAGTAAGTGCGGTTGACAAATAGAGATTTAGCTAAAGAGCTTAGAAATGAGTATTGGATATCTAGCTAAAGGGCTTATATCTAGGTTAATCTCACGTAAGTAATTGTTAGCCTCTATAGGAGTAAATGATGCAAACGATTATTGCCTGTCCGCACTCTTCCGTAATTCGGCTTTCTGGCTCTCTCAATGCGGCAAATGCTAGAGAGTTTCAGCATCAGGTGAAAACAGTAGTTGGACAAGAACAACGAACGAGTTTGTTGGTGGATATGGAGCAAGTGGAATCTTTAGACAGTGCTGGCCTGATGGCATTGGTTTATGGGCTAAGGTTGGCTCAGGCTTTAAACCTACGGTTCAGTCTTTGCGCGGTTTCCCCTTCGGTTCGGATTATTTTTGAACTCACCCAACTCGACCGGGTATTTGAGATGTTTGAGAGTATTGCTGCGTTTGAAGCCGCGACTGCTTAGAAGTTAGAACGCATCGCTGCAGCAGTTGTGAAAACTAATTAGTGCTAAGGTTAGATCTGAACGACTGGAATTAGTAAGAGTGGTAGTTGCGGTTGAAGAGTTAATCACAGCCGACATCCTTCGACCAGCGCGTTATCTGGGAAACGAGTTGGGAGCTGTACATAAGCCGTGGGATGTGGCAGCGGTACGGTGGGCGCTGACATACCCAGAAGTATACGAAGTAGGTGCATCTAATTTAGGGCACATTATTCTATACAGCATTTTGAATGCTCAGCCGCGTCAGTTGTGCGATCGCGCCTATTTGCCAGCTCCTGACCTAGCGGCGAAACTGCGTGCGACTCAGACCCCACTATTTGCTGTGGAGTCTAGGGCATCGCTCACAGAATTCGACATTTTGGGTTTTAGCCTGAGCTATGAACTAGGAGCAACCAATATCCTGGAAATGTTGGATTTGGCAGGAATCCCCCTGACATGGCGCGAACGGCAATTCTCGTCCTATCCCCTAGTTTTTGCTGGCGGACAAACAGCAACCTCCAACCCAGAACCCTACGCGGACTTTTTCGATTTCATTGCCCTTGGAGATGGCGAGGAACTATTGCCAGAAATTGGCTTAGTTTTGGAAGAAGGCAAGGCAGCAGGCTACCATCGAGAGCAGATGTTGCTAGATTTGGCACTGATCCCAGGTGTTTACGTGCCTCAATTTTATGACATGGCAGAGGATGGCTCTGTCCATCCTAATCGTCCGGATGTGCCGGAGCGAATTCTGCGGCGAGTCGCTACTCCCATGCCTGCCTACTCGATTGGATTGGTCCCCTATGTGGAGACAGTACATGACCGGCTGACAGTTGAAATTCGGCGCGGCTGTACTCGCGGCTGTCGCTTCTGCCAGCCAGGGATGCTGACTCGACCAGCACGAGATGTAGAACCAAAGCAGGTGGTAGAAGCAATTGAGCAGGGAATGCGTGCCACTGGGTACAATGAGTTCTCCCTGTTATCTCTAAGCTGTTCTGATTATCTGTCTCTCCCATCTGTGGGGATGGAGATCAAAAATCGCCTTAAGGACGAAAATATTTCCCTTGCCCTACCCAGTCAGCGAGTGGACAGGTTTGATGGCAATATCGCCAATATCCTCGGTGGCACCAGACAGGCAGGTTTGACCTTTGCCCCGGAAGCAGGGACTCAGCGGCTGCGAGACATTGTGAATAAGGGTTTGACTAACGAAGAACTGCTGCGGGGGGTAAAAACGGCCTTCCAAGCTGGTTGGGATAAAATCAAGCTCTACTTCATGATTGGCTTGCCGGGAGAGACGGACGTCGATGTGTTAGGAATTGCTGAAACAGTCAGCTGGCTACAGCAAGAGTGCCACGCCCAAGGTAGAAAGCGCCTTAGCTTCAATCTGACGATTTCTAACTTTACGCCAAAGCCCCATACCCCCTTCCAATGGCATTCGGTTTCAACAACTGAGTTCGAGCGCAAGCAGCGATTGCTGCGGCAAGAATTCCGCCGAATCAAGGGGGTGAAAGTGAATTTCACTGATGTGCGGATCTCGGCAATGGAGGATTTTGTCGGACGGGGCGATCGCCGTCTCGCCGCTGCGATCCGCCGGGCTTGGGAACTAGGGGCAGGCATGGATTCTTGGTTCGAGAATCTGGAGCGGGCTTTTGCCGCTTGGGAGCAAGCAATTGCTGAGTCTGAACTCACCTGGAAATACCGGCAAGTCGCAAACGGCGAGTGGAACGTGATGGAGGGCAGCAGCATTGATCACCGCTTCGACGCCCCACTACCTTGGGATCATATAGATACAGGGGTTGATAAAGCTTGGCTCAAAGCTGACTTGCAAAGGGCTTGGGAAGCGGCGACAGTGCCAGATTGCTCGTTCGAGGGCTGCTCTCACTGTGGCGTCTGTGGCACTGACTTTGGTCACAATGTCGTGGTCGAGCCACTGCCAATTCCGGAATTTGCAGGGCATTTTGTACCGAATACAACTAAGTCGCAGCGACTAAGAATTTGGTTCGGTAAGCTGGGTGATATGGCTTTGGTCAGCCATCTGGATTTACTGCGTTTGTTTGACAGGGCTGTGCGACGGGCGGCACTACCGATTTCGTTTAACGGGGGATTTCATCCCAATCCCCGGATAGCGATCGCTCAGGCTCTGTCTCTAGGCGCTACCAGTAGTGGTGAAATTGTGGATTTTGAATTGACCGAGTTGGTTGAGCCAAAGGTATTCCAAGCACAGCTAGCAGACCAACTGCCGGGAAATATACCGATTTACAGAGTGGCAGACGTTGATTTGAAGGCTCCTGCGGCTACCCAACTGTTAGTAAGAGGGGAGTATTTGATTACGGTGGCAGGACCGTTGGACGCCTCCTTTGGGCAATGGTGGGACTGGATTGAGGCAATTCGCGCTAGGGAGGCTATCTGGTTAGAGCAGACGACTAAGTCGGGTAAGAGTCAATTGGTGGATTTGCGCGATCGTTTGTTTGAGTTGGAGTTGCTAGAGAAGAGGGCTGAGGGAGCTGAGGGAGAGGAAAACTCTTCAGTTGTTCTGCGCTATGTGGGCAGTTCTCGGAATGATGGAACTCAACTGCGACCGCAGCAGGTTATTTCTATGCTGGAGCAAGTGGCGGAGTCGGAATTCCACCTGCTACACATTCACCGCAATCGGCTACTCCTACAAGATTGAATCTGCCTCCCCTGCCCCCTGTCCCCTGTCCCCCTGCCCTCTTTACGGGGATCCTATTGCTTTTTGTCAAGCTTGCGTTAAAATTAGGACAAAAGAAATCTTCTAGCGCCGCATTGAGTGATTTAGTTCACTCTCTTGGTCATCAGCGCTGAAGCGAAGATTTTTAAGTGCGACTTCGACGATTCTGTTGCATAGAAGCCGACGCGGATCGAGGGTTCTCTTTCTTTGTCGCTATGAGTGAATCAGTAACTAATACCAGGCGCAGCCCGCTTCTCTAACTGTCTATTGTTGAAGATTGCTGAATGTCTGACCTCAGGGTTAGGGCATTACACTAAGGCTCAATCACGGACAGAAGTTCTAGTTACCTGCCATAGCATCCAGTCATGCTGGAGCTACCTACAGTTCAATGCCTTGAGGTGTGAATTGCTCTACGACTTTGAGCTTGCAAGAGCGAAGCCAAGAAGCTGCTAAAGAGCGGAATGTTGAGTACAGTGCGAGATTTCGATCACCAGCAGCCCTATGCCAGGCTTGTAGAAGTAAGAGAGCAATCCTTAAAGCCTGGAGTGCTGCCAGTTTTTGAGGGAATTGGATGCCAAAACAAATTATCATTGCGGAGCAGCAACATATCGCTGCTGTCTTTTCTGAAGATCAAATTCAAGAACTTGTCGTTGCCACAGGTCATCACCAAATAGGTGACATTTATCTAGGGGTCGTTGAAAATGTATTACCTGGGATAGATGCAGCTTTTGTCAATATTGGCGACGCGGAACGAAATGGGTTTATTCATGTGACGGATCTAGGGCCTTTGAAGCTGAAGCGGGCTGCTGGAGCAATTACAGAATTGCTAGCGCCACAGCAAAAAGTCCTAGTACAAGTGATGAAGGAGCCTACGGGAAATAAGGGACCCAGGCTCACAGGTAACGTCAGTTTGCCCGGTCGCTATGTTGTCCTGATGCCCTATGGTAGGGGAGTGAATTTGTCGCGGCGGATCAAGAGTGAGAGTGATCGCAATCGCTTAAGAGCTTTGGCGATCCTAATTAAACCAGCTGGCATGGGAATGCTAGTGCGTACAGAAGCAGAGGGAAAGCCCGAAGAATCAATCATCGAAGATTTAGAGCTGTTGCAAAAACAATGGGAGGGAATCCAACAGGAGGCTCAATCTACACGGGCACCGGCACTGCTGAACCGGGACAATGATTTTATCCAGCGTGTGCTACGGGATATGTACGGCAGTGATGTCAATCGGATCGTGGTAGATTCTAGCACAGGTCTAAAGCGGGTAAAACAGTATCTAGTGAACTGGAGCGGAGGTCAAACACCGCAAGGGGTGATGATTGACCATCACCGCGATCGGATTCAAATTCTGGAATACTTCCGCGTCAATGCCGCGATTCGAGAAGCCCTTAAACCACGGGTAGACCTGCCTTCTGGTGGCTATGTCATCATCGAACCAACTGAAGCCTTGACGGTAATTGATGTCAACTCCGGCTCTTTCACCCGCTCTGCCACTGCCAGAGAAACTGTTCTGTGGACGAATTGCGAGGCGGCAACGGAAATTGCTCGTCAACTGCGGCTGCGGAATCTTGCAGGTGTGATCATTGTAGATCTTATTGATATGGAGGATCGCAAAGACCAGATGCAGGTGATTGAGCACTTCAACAAAGCGCTCAAAATGGATAAAGCTAGGCCACAGATTGCTCAATTGTCTGAGCTGGGTCTAGTAGAAATGACCCGCAAGCGCCAAGGCCAAAATATTTACGAATTGTTTGGTCGCTCCTGCCCCACTTGTGGAGGGTTGGGGCATCTGGTACATCTGCCTGGGGAACCCGATCGGGAGCGCGATGTCGGAACGCAACGAGAACGGGTGTTGCCACCAATTGGAGAGAATATGGCGGAGCGTCTACCGATGCCAGCTAGAGAATATCGCACTCCTCCAGTCACCCGGTTTTCTGAACCACGTGAGACTTATGAAGGAATAGGGGAAGCGGCGAATGCTGACGATGAAAACGACCTTTCTCCCCTTAATCTCCTCAATCATCCTAGCTATCAAGCGCTTGGGGATAACAACAAAAATCGCCGGACGCGGCGTCGCCGGATGAGGGGAAGTGAGTCAGCTCCGAAGGACGATCGGACACCTGCTGCTAGTCCGCGGACTTCGGGGAGTGACACCTATTTAGAAGTGGATCCAGAACCAGAAGTAGCAACAATGCCAGAGGAGTCTTTACCCTCGACTGGTAGAGCTGGTTGGATTGAGAAAACGGAACGGGCTAAGCCCACCAAGCCAGAGCCAGTGAAACCTGTTGTAGAGCCACCTGAGATCGTGACTGTAGAAATGACACCGGAGGAACAGGATGTTTACGCTTTGATGGGAGTTTCTCCGCTTGTACACTTGAATCGCGAGGTGAAAAAATCCAAGCCGACGATTATTCATGTGACACTGCCTGGGCAACTTCCTGCCACTACTACCTTAAGTGAAACGGACGCGCCGGTCGATGAATCAATGATGGAATCAGCCGTTGTCGAACCGGACAGGATAGAAGCGCTAGTAGACCGCACTCCCGAATCTTTCCCCTCGGCTAGCCCTGAGGACAGACCACTGGTGCAGGAGGTAACGGATGAGAATGAAGCCAATGGTAGTAGCGGGGTCTTCAACAGTCGGCGACGGCGCCGCCGGTCTTCTGCTTTGGAGGACAGCTTTCGGAGTGAGGAGTAGAAAACTCTAATGCAGCTATGGGAAAGACAGAGCTAACTGGTAATCGTGTTGCGTCCTCAACACCTCCTCAACCACCCATTTGGCTGGAATCTGCTATGTCAAACACTCACGGACTGGTTGCTGGTGTGGATGAAGTGGGGCGAGGGGCTTTGTTCGGTCCTGTAGTCGCGGCGGCAGTGATTTTACCTGCGTCTGCTCTGTCGTCCCTAGCTGCAGCTAACATCAAAGACAGTAAACAGTTATCTAGCTACCGTCGGCTACAGCTGGCAGAGCAAATCCAAGCGGTGGCTCTGGACTGGAATATTGGCATTGCCTCTACCACCGAGATCGATCGTCTCAACATTTTGCAGGCATCGCTTTTGGCGATGAAGCGGGCTGTACTCAAGCTAAAATTCCAACCCAACTTATGCCTAGTGGATGGGAATCACGCTATGAAAGACCTGCCAGTGCCACAACAGACGCTGATCCGGGGAGACGAGCGCTCGCTGGCAATCGCCGCCGCTAGCATTGTTGCCAAGGTCTGGCGCGATGCTTTGTTAGTTCGACTTGGATTAAAGTACCCTTTGTATGACTTAGCTAGCAACAAGGGCTATGGCACTAAATTTCATCTGCGGGCTTTGCAGCAATACGGTCCCACCCGTTGGCATCGGAAGTCCTTTCGCCCCTGCCAGATTAGAGCAGAGGGAGCAGGGGAGGCAGGGGGAGCAGGGGGAGCTGATTATATGGGGTTGTTAGATGGTAGTATCGGGGATTGATTTGAGGGAGTTTCCTCGGTCTGGGCGCAAACCCAGTTGCGGTAGTCGACCAGGAGTTGATACAGCAATCGTTGCTTAATTGTCAATAGCACACTCTTGAGCAGGCCATTGCCAGTCGCTTCCAAGATTGGCTTGGGAGTGAGCGAAAAGGGAAATGGCAGTTCCACCTGTACTTCTAAGTCGGCTTTTCCCTTGAGGCCAATTTCTCCATTTTGGTAGCACGGCGACAGATACCCTTCTAGATTCAAAGCAAAGCGCTGGTTAATATACTCAGTCCCACGAATTTCACAAGCTACCGACTGTAGATGAACGGTGCCGTTAGATTCAGACCAGACTCTAAGGTCGACGGTTGGTTGAATCTTCAGCGTCATAAAGGCCATTGGGCGCATCTTTAGGCGAAAGCACTCCTCACTAAGCTGCTCAATCTGACTAGGATCGACTAGCGCGTTTACCACGCGTTGGGGCTGACGCAAGTAGTGCTGAATGGGAATGGGCTGCTGTGGAACACTAATCTCAACGGACTGGGTTGCAGTAAACCGAGTAGGCATGAGGAGATAAAAACACCTATTTGATAATTTTATAGTTTTTTAAGCAATTGATTTGTGGCACTCACAATTCGGCCATACAAAAGCTTACCCTAAGCTTACGAATCATTTACAATTCTAAACATTCGTCCTGCCAATTCTCATCTCTCTGGAGAGGTGCTTTTGATACCCTCAAAAGGTTCTAGTGTATGAATAAATCTTCTTGACTATGACCGTATCCATCGCCTACTTAGGACCCCCTGGCACTTATACAGAACAAGCAGCTCTAGCCTACGTCAGCCAGGTTCACAAAGTTATGGGCGGAGCCATCTTGTGCCCTTGTCCTAGCATTGCCCAGACTCTCAGGGCTATCTCTCAAGCCCAAGCGCAACTAGCAGTCGTCCCGGTGGAGAATTCCATTGAAGGGGGTGTTGCGGTCACACTGGATATGCTGTGGCAGCTAGACACTTTGCAAATTCAGTTGGCACTGGTGATGCCGATCGCCCATTCTTTGCTGTCCTGCGCTCCCAGCCTGGAGGGCGTCCAAACTGTTTATTCTCATCCGCAGGCTCTAGCGCAGTGCCAGGGATGGTTAGAGCAGTTTCTGCCAAAAGTGCAGTTGATTCCAACTAATTCAACGACCGAAGCGCTGCAGCAGATAGAGCAAGACCGGAGTGCAGGTGCGATCGCATCCCCGCGGGCGGCTCAACTCTACAACCTACCAGCCTTAGCTAGCGCGATTAATGACTACCCCGACAATTGTACCCGGTTCTGGGTAATAGGTAAGGGTGACTCGCTAGCTAGCAAACACCAAGTTTCACCTGGCGGGACTCATACCTCGATTGCCTTTAGTTTGGCTGCCAATGTACCCGGAGCCCTAGTCAAACCCCTCCAAGTGTTTGCTCAAAGAGGCATTAATCTGAGCCGGATTGAGTCACGCCCCAGCAAGCGAGCTTTAGGCGATTACCTTTTCTTCATTGACCTAGAAGCTGGCGTTGGTTCCTTGACCGTTCAATCGGCTTTAGTCGAGTTGGCAGCCTATACGGAAGTCTTAAAATTATTCGGTAGCTACAGTGTCTTATGTATCAACTAGTTAAAGGTGTCTTTGAGGACAGTGCGAGCTGCCAGATGATTACGAGTAGAAGTGAGAATTTCCGCTTCCCGTTCCAGTCGGGCGGCTGTATCCTGGATTTCTAGCAATGCCTGTTGCTCTGCTGCCACATTATAAAGATTGCTTGCCACCCAGTAAGATAGCTCTGTGGGCAGATCGGGCAGGTCTTCTGGGAGTTCGATATTTTGGTCTGTTAACTTAGCCGACAGACGCACCACATCCCGGAGCAGTTGTTCCACTTCCCTGGCCAAAGCTTGTAAATCTTTGACTGGGGAGTAGTCTTCAATCCACTCCACCAAACCGACTTTGTAGGGCTTTTCTCGGACGTACTCTAAGACGCGAAACCTCTGCTGACCCAAGGTCAACATCTTCATCCGATCATCGGGTAGCCGCTGATATTGAAGAACTTCTGCACAGCAACCAACAGTCGCCGGTTTGCCTTGCACTGGATCCCAGAGTAATACTCCAAAGCGGCGATCACTATCCAGAATCGTGTTCATCATGATCCGGTAGCGAAATTCAAAAATATGTAAGGGTAGGGGCCGGGTGGGAAAGAGAACTACCTCTGGCAAAGGAAAAAGCGGCAGTTCTCGAACCGCAATTTTGGAAGAAGATGCCATCGTCGTCTTGGTAGAAATAACTGCGCTTTCTGTTCTTACTTTAGCCGATTTTTCGCAATTTAAAGCTTAACTTCAATATCTACACCAGATGGTAGATCGAGTTTCATCAAGGCATCGATCGTCTTCGAAGAAGGTTGATAAATGTCGATAATGCGGCGATGGGTGCGCGTTTCAAAGTGTTCCCGTGAATCCTTGTCCACATGGGGCGATCGCAGTAGACAATAGATTCGCCGTCTAGTCGGTAGCGGGATCGGACCAATTGCCGTGGCATTAGTCCGATTAGCTGTATCCACAATCTTCTCGCAAGAGGTATCAAGTAGACGTCTGTCAAACGCCTGTAAACGAATGCGAATTTTCTGTTGCTGCAGGGTTGCCATCTTAAGTTGTCCAGGTTCTATTAGGTAATGTAGCGAAAACAAAGAAGCAGAAAAGCCTTTTACCTAGTTGGTATTGCCTCTCTGCTTCCAATCAGTAGCAAGCGGTATCTTACTACTTCACGATTTTAGAGACGACGCCAGCACCAATGGTGCGCCCACCTTCTCGAATTGCAAACCGCATTCCTTGCTCGATGGCAATGGCGTTGATCAGTTCTACTGTCATCTTGATGCGATCACCTGGCATCACCATCTCCGCTTCGCTACCATCGTCCGCAGTAAAGGATTTGATTGTGCCAGTTACATCCGTTGTCCGCACATAGAACTGGGGACGGTAGCCAGGGAAGAAAGGTGTCTTGCGGCCCCCTTCTTTTTCCTGTAGGACGTAAACTTCACCCTCAAATTGAGTGTGAGGTGTAATCGAACCTGGCTTGGCGATCACCATGCCTCGTTCAATATCAGCCTTCTGGATACCGCGCAGTAGCACTCCAGCGTTATCTCCAGCCATACCTTCGTCTAGGCTCTTTTTGAACATCTCGATGCCGGTAACCGTTGTACTGCGAGTAGCTCTTATGCCAACCAGTTCAACCGTATCGCCGACTTTAACCTTACCACGCTCGATCCGACCAGTCGCTACTGTACCGCGACCTGTGATCGAGAAAACGTCTTCTACCGCCATCAAGAATGGCTTATCTATATCCCGCTCAGGCGTAGGAATATAGGAGTCTACAGCATCCATCAGTTCATAGATTTTGTCGACCCATTCATCTTCGCCCCGCTTGGTCTTGGGGCTAGCGGTCATCTTTTCCAGCGCCAGCAGACCCGAACCTGTCACCACGGGGATATCATCCCCTGGAAAGTCGTAACTGCTCAACAGATCTCGAACTTCTAGCTCCACAAGTTCCAGCAGTTCGTCATCATCCACCATATCTCTCTTATTCAAGAAGACAACTAGGTTGGGGACGCCAACTTGCTTCGCCAGCAGGATATGTTCGCGGGTTTGGGGCATTGGCCCATCTGCAGCCGAAACGACTAGGATGCCGCCGTCCATCTGTGCTGCACCAGTGATCATGTTTTTCACATAGTCAGCATGACCGGGACAGTCCACGTGAGCATAGTGCCGGTCTCCGGTTTCGTACTCAACGTGAGCCGTGTTAATCGTGATCCCACGAGCCTTCTCTTCAGGTGCAGCATCAATGTCAGCATACTTCCGGGCCTGGGCTTGACCCATAGCAGCTAATGTCATTGTGATTGCTGCCGTTAACGTAGTTTTACCGTGGTCAACGTGACCAATTGTACCGATGTTGACGTGGGGTTTATTCCTTTCAAACTTTGCGCGTGCCATTTAATGATCGGTTCCTTTTCTAGTTAAGCGTTCCCTTTGCTCTTAGCAATAATTGCTTCAGCCACGTTGCGCGGCACTTCCTCGTAGTTGCTAAACTCCATTGAGAAGATGCCCCGACCTTGGGTCTTCGAGCGGATATCTGTGGCATACCCAAACATATCCACTAACGGAACTTTGGCTGTCACTTTGGAAATGCTCTGCTCAGAGCCCATCCCTTCAATTTGACCCCGACGGGAATTGAGGTCGCCCATCACATCCCCAAGGAAGTTTTCGGGAACTTCCACCTCAACTTTCATCATAGGCTCTAACAGAACGGGAGTAGCTTTCATTACCGCTTCCTTGATCGCCATGGACCCTGCGATTTTGAAGGCCATTTCCGAGGAGTCCACTTCGTGGTAAGACCCATCGACCAGCGTCGCCTTAACATCAACCACCGGATATCCAGCGAGTATCCCTGATTCGCAGGTCTCTTTAATCCCCTGTTCTACAGGACCAATGTATTCTTTGGGTACAGTACCGCCAACGATCTTGGAGACAAATTCAAAACCGCTGCCTGGTTCTCCTGGCTCCAATTGGATGACCACGTGACCGTACTGGCCCTTGCCACCACTCTGGCGGATAAATTTGCCTTCAGCCTTAACTGGCTTGCGAACGGTTTCCCGGTATGCCACTTGCGGCGCACCGACATTTGCTTCTACCTTGAATTCTCGTAGCATCCGGTCCACCAGAATTTCTAGGTGCAGCTCTCCCATCCCAGCAATCACAGTTTGGTTCGTTTCAGCGTCAACATGAACGCGGAAGGTGGGGTCTTCTTCTGAGAGTGATTGCAGCGCTTTGGACAGCTTGTCCATATCCTGTTTAGTTTTGGGTTCAACCGCCACTGAAATCACGGGTTCAGGAATAAACAGAGATTCTAGAATCACTGGAGCGTTTTCTTCACAGAGCGTATCCCCCGTAAAGGTATCCTTCAGACCTAACGCAGCTCCCAAGCTGCCTGCTCGCAGTTCATCAACTTCAGTACGCTCATTTGCCTTAAGGACAATAAGCCGGGAGATCCGTTCTTTTTTATTTTTAGTAGCGTTGAGGACATAACTGCCTTTCTTCAGCACGCCGGAGTATACCCGTACGAAGGTGAGGCGACCGTAGGGGTCAGCCATGATCTTGAAGGCTAGAGCCGACAACGGTTCTTCGTCATCTGCATGACGCAGGACGGGATCGCCATTAGGTAATGTCCCTTGAATCGGCGGTACATCAATTGGCGCTGGAAGATAATCCACAACTGCATCGAGCAGTAGCTGTACGCCTTTGTTTTTGAAGGCTGAACCGCACAACGTCGGTACTATCGTCCCAGCGATCGTTCCTTGGCGCAAACCTTTACGAATTTCAGCTTCTGTGAGTTCTTCGCCTTCTAAGTACTTCTCGATCAGAGCTTCATCAGTTTCTGCCACTGCTTCAACTAACTTGGCACGGTATTCTTCGACCTGAGCCTGCATTTCAGCCGGAATCTCTGTTTCCTGAATGTCAGTTCCCTGATCGTTAGTGTAGATCCGGGCTCGCATTCGGACTAGGTCAACAATCCCCACGAAGTCGTTTTCGCTACCAATAGGGAGCTGGATAGCCACTGCATTAGCCCGCAGGCGATCACGTACTTGTTCGTGTACCTTGAAGAAATTGGCTCCAGTGCGGTCCATCTTATTGATAAAGGCAATCCGCGGCACTCGATAGCGATCTGCCTGTCGCCAGACTGTCTCTGACTGGGGCTGAACACCCCCTACGGAACAGAACACAGCAATTACCCCGTCCAATACCCGCATCGAACGTTCAACCTCGATCGTGAAGTCAACGTGACCTGGCGTGTCAATAATATTGATCAGGTGGTCTTTCCAGCTGGTAGTAATAGCAGCGGCGGTGATTGTAATCCCTCGCTCCCGCTCCTGCTCCATCCAGTCGGTCGTAGCCGTTCCTTCGTGGACTTCACCGATCTTGTGAACAATCCCAGAGTAGAACAGGATTCGCTCTGTCGTTGTTGTCTTGCCCGCATCAATGTGAGCCGCAATTCCCATGTTCCGCACTCTTTCAAGCGGGATCGTACGTGCCACAGTTGCCTCCTTAGTCTTTGCCGCAATTATCTCTATGTTACTATCTGTTAAGATTCTATACGCTTACGGAAAACCGTCCTCGAAACCTAGTATCGGTAGTGAGCGAAGGCTTTATTAGCTTCAGCCATCTTGTGGGTTTCTTCGCGCTTGCGGATTGCATTGCCAGTTTCGTTGGCGGCATCCATTAGTTCATTTGCCAGCTTACTGGCCATTGTCCGTCCTGGACGCGATCTAGAAAACTGGATTAACCACCGCAGCGCTAGCGTTGTTCCTCGCTCCGTCCGAACTTCCATTGGCACTTGATAGGTGGCCCCCCCAACTCGGCGAGCTTTGACCTCTACCAAAGGAGTGGCATTACGAATTGCTCGTTCAAACGTTTCTAGAGGATCGGAGCCAGTACGCTCCTCTATAGTTTTCATAGCGTCGTAGATGATGCGTGCGGCAAGGGACTTCTTGCCACTACGCATAACTCGTCGCATCATCATGCTAATGAGGCGACTGTTATACACTGAATCTGGTGGAACGGGACGCTTTTGAACGACGGCACGACGAGACATACTTAAAGACCTTAAACTTTATATGGTAGCGACTCGATTAAACTTCTTCAAACAATGGAATTACTGCTTAAACAGAACCTCAACTCGATAGCTCACTGATAGACTATTTCGAGCCTAGCGGACATTTGACCTACTACCCACTATTTCAGCTTACAGTCCCAGGTTCTGCGTTTTGTTGAAATACTAACTGTTCCAGTGTCTAGTTTCGCTATCGAGGCATTACTAATTGTATCACATTATTAACACAGAATCGGATGCCGAAGCTAGGTCTCTAGCTGCCTCGACAAATTGGCTTATTACTGCTAAGACGAATCTCATGTCTGCTTCGGGCGTTTAGTTCCATACTTTGAGCGCCCTTGCCGACGATCTTTGACTCCGGCAGTATCTAAGGTGCCACGGATAATGTGGTATCTAACCCCTGGTAAGTCCTTCACCCGACCACCACGAATCATGACAACTGAGTGCTCTTGCAAGTTATGACCAATCCCGGGAATGTAGGCTGTCACTTCAAACCCGGAGGTGAGGCGTACTCTCGCGACTTTGCGGAGAGCTGAATTAGGCTTTTTAGGCGTAGTGGTGTACACACGAGTACAGACGCCTCGCCGCTGAGGGCATTGCTTCAGTGCTGGCGATTTTGTTTTCTGGCTTGCTATCTGACGTTGGTCACGGATGAGCTGCTGTATAGTTGGCATGAGTTACAGCGCGTAAAGCTTTATTGCTGCTTTAATTTTAACAACATTTCACTATACCAATCTTGCTGGTTCTATGTCAAGTAGAGAAGGAGTTGCCGCAACCACATATCTGCTTAGCATTTGGGTTATGGAAGCGAAACCCACCTCCCATAAGATCCTCTGAGTAATCAAGTGTGAGGTTGCTAACGTAATCCCAGCTTTGATTGTCTACCACTACAGAGATGCCTGTACATTCATAAACTTGATCGCCAAGCCTGACTGCCTCGTCAAACTTCATGTCATAAAACAAGCCAGAGCAGCCACTACCTTGAACCTGCAGCCTGAAAAACATATTGGGCTGACGCTGTTTTGACAACATCCGCCTAATTTCACGGGCGGCTGCGGGGCTGATCTGAATCATAAAGAACGGGGTTGGGGTGTAGGGTGTGGGGGGTAGGGGAAAGACGCTGCAAAACCGTGCAGGTTCACTCACTTTCTTTACTGAATACATCCAAACAAATCCTAGCGTAAGGGCAAGTGGGAACCACAAATAACAATGGCAGCAACTTTGCCTGCTCCCCTACTCCCTACTCCCTACTCCCTTACTTAGTGCGGGCGTAATCGTCTTGAAACCGGACAATGTCATCTTCTCCCAAGTATTCCCCATTTTGAACCTCAATCAAGACTAGAGGAATCACACCAGGATTCTCCAGACGATGATTTGTACATTGGGGTACATAAGTCGACTGGTTGTTGGTCAGCATAACCTCTTGTTCGCCGCAAGTCACTTTAGCCGTACCAGAAACGATAATCCAGTGTTCGCTACGGTGGTGGTGCATTTGTAAACTAAGGCGGTGCCCAGGCTTGACCTCAATTCGCTTGATTTTGTATCCCCGTCCTTCTTCCAAAATAGTAAAGGCTCCCCAAGGTCGCAGTTCGGTGGCGGCAATGCCATTAGGGGCTTGAGCTGGGGGCAGGGGTAGTGCAGCTACATGTACAGTTTCGTGAAGCTGAGCCATTGTAATTATCTCTCCTTAGAACAGAACAGCCCGTCATTATTATCAAAAAATGATTAAGACAGTGCGCGTGAGGTTTCGACCGTGGAAATCAGTAAATTGAGCAAACTCTAGCCAAAGATAGCAGACTTACCCCACCTGCTGTCAGCTGGGAGAGTACATTGAATTGTGCTTCATCAAATCTTTATAGATAAAGCGAGCAGCTTTAACGAAGAAAAACACCTAAGCCATTGTGGATGCGAGCAGCAGTGCTAGGTGAGCGATCAAGGAGTTGACCTCCCAAGTAAAGGCTAGTGGAGCTACCACCGTCAAGATTAAGGGCATCAACGCACCCCATCTGCTGCATGATTCTGGCAAGTTCCGCCAAAGTAGGACCAGCTCCCCCAGAGCGGTTATGAACTGTGGTAGTTAACAGGGTTCCTGCTGCAGTTATGCCGATCGCGCTGCGAGGGGCTGTTTCTTTAATAAAGGCATCGCTAAATTGTTCCGCTTTGGCATCCAGAACAATTTGATGGTTTTGGACTAAAAGTGGTCCGGCTCCTATGATCTGGGGGTAGCGGGCAAAGTCAGATGGAACAGTAGCGCTCTCTAGATAAACAACAGTGCCAATGGGCAGGGAATTTGCAACGGCAGTGTTGTCTCGGATGGCTAGCAAGTATCCATTGAGTGGAATGGGAAAAGCGGTTTTACCTGCATTCCCTCCCGGAAGCTGAGCGGTGACTTGATGATTTTGCACGACTGCGATGATTTCATTATCGTTGAGTGGGGTGTAGGTGGGTCCCCAGTCGGAGGTGTAGCGGGCAATGCCTGCCTGGACGTAGCCGCTGTTGAGAGTCAGAATAGGTAAGCGCTCTCCAAGAGAAGTCGTCAAGGTTTCCTGCAGGCTGAGACGAGCAATTTTTATCTGCCCAAGCTCAT
>JAABUQ010006255.1_pt1 | contig 18206 bp, 10 predicted proteins | sample 5560001 | NCBI WGS metagenome assembly JAABUQ01 (sample SAMN10711888, study PRJNA513371) | rock metagenome | isolation source: Antarctica rocks | place: Antarctica: Victoria Land, Finger Mt nord | collected 2015-12-18
CGACGTGCTCCAGGACCGACACGGCCTTCTCGGGCGGGAGCCGGGCGTCGAAGAGGGGCGTGCCCTTGCGTTCGGAGGATCGGGCCTTGCAGGTGCGACAGCGGAGCATGCGGCGAGACTTGTCGGGCCCGTAACGGTGGGGGACGGTCAGGTTTCCCATGCCGCGTTTGCCGTGGTCGGGGCAGTCGGAATTCAGGCGGCAGAAGCGGGACAGGTCGTCCATCGGGCAGTCCCAAAGGTGCGATCGTCGGACGGGACACCGAGTTGCGTCCCACTGGAAGGATTACCGATCTTCCCTGGATCAGGCAACATTCCTGAGTCACGAGGAGATTGCAAGCATTTCCGATTCCAGACAACTTCGGATTTCCGATTCCAGACAACTTCGGGACGAGGGAAAGATCGGCCCCCTGAAATCGGAAATCCTTGGGATCCGCCATCCGTCTCCCGACCCGGCTTGAAGAACCGATCGACCCGGGATTTCGCCCCCTCCCTCTTGGCGTCGCCGGCGACCCGGGGGTTACAATGCGGGCTCGCGTGGACCCGTCGCGGCCCGGACCTCGGAAAAGGATGGCGATCGATGACCGGCCCCCGGATCGAGCTGATTCCCGGCAAGGCGGCGGTTTGCTCGGATGCGTCGATCGCGCTCGACGTGCTGGTCCGGATCGCGTCGCCGCCGCCCGATGTCCACTTCCCCAGGCCGCCGCTCAACCTGGCGCTGGTGCTGGACCGCTCGGGGTCGATGGCGGGGGCGAAGAAGATGCCTTATGCCGTCGAGGCGGCTTCCTTCGCCGTCCGCCAGCTCCTGCCGACCGACCGGGTGAGCGTGACGAGCTTCGACGACCGGGTCGAGACGATCGCGCCGAGCACCCTGGCCGTCGACAAGCCCGCGATCGTCCGCCGGATCGAGGCGATCGAGCCCCGGGGGTCGACCGACCTCCACGGGGGCTGGGCCGAGGGGGTCCGGCAGGCGGAAAGTCGCCTCGTCCCCGGCGGCCTGAACCGGGTCCTTTTGCTGTCCGACGGCCTGGCCAACGTCGGCGTGACCGACCCCAACGCCATCGCCGCCCATGTTCGGGAGGCGGGCGCCCGGGGGGTCGGGACGACCACCCTGGGCGTCGGCGACGACTACAACGAAGACCTCATGGAAGCGATGGCCCGGGCCGGCGACGGCAATTATTACTACATCGAGTCGCCCGTCCAGCTCGTCGACCTGTTCCAGACCGAGCTGGAAGGCCTGATGGCCACCCTCGGCCAGAAGGCGAGCCTCGCCCTGGAACCGGCCGCCGGCGCGATCGTGTCCGACGTCCTCAACGACTTCACCAAGGCCCCGGCCGGCCGGTGGCTCCTGCCCAACCTGATCGTGGGCATGCCGATCCAGGTGGTCGTCCGCCTGGTCGTCCCGCCCCGACAAGATCGGCCGGACGCCGCCGACGTCCCCCTCCTGGCGGTCCACCTGGCCTGGGACGACCCCCGCGAGCCGGGCCCGCGGGCCCTCGGAGCCCGGCTCGGGCCGCTCCCCGCCCTTCCCTTGGCCGACTGGTCGGCGCGGCCCATCGCCCCCGAGGTGGCCGAGCACGTCGCCCTCCTGATGGTCGCCCGATCCCAGAAAGAAGCGAGCCGGGCCCACGAGCGCGGCGACTACGCCGGCACCATGTCCGCCCTCGGCGCGGCCCGCGCGGCCACCTTCGCCGCGCCGATGTCCGCCACGATCTCCGACGAACTCGCCGCCATCGACAAGATCGAGGCCGCCGTCCGCGACGGCAACGACTCCCACGCCCGCAAGTTCGCCAAGTTCCGCTCCTACCTGCGCCACGCCGGCCGGACCAAACCGCCCCCGCCGCCGACCGACGCGGAGCCTGGGGAGGGGAAGAGTGGGTAGTGGGTAGTGGGTAGTGGGTAGCGAGAAAGTTCCCGGAAATTGTGCTGACCGGTCCCGCTCTCCACGATAAGGTCGCTGATCGCTGACCACTCTTCTTGGGGACGACGCCGATGCCGCCGATCCGCCGACTTGCCTTGACCATGCTGGCCCTGGTCCTGATCGCCCCGGCGTCGTTCGGCGACGGGCCGGAGATCGCCGGGAAGGTCCGCCCCTTCGTCGAGCGGGGGACCCTGGCGGGGGCGGTGATGCTGGTGGCGTCGCCCGACGAGGTCCTGGCGCTGGAGGCGGTCGGCTTCTCGGACGTCGGGTCCAGGGCGCCGATGCGGGTCGACTCGCTGTTCTGGATCGCCTCGATGAACAAGGCCATGACCGCGGCCACCCTGATGATGCTGGTCGACGAGGGCAAGGTCGGGCTCGACGACCCGGCCGAGAAGCACCTGCCCGAGTTCCGCGGCCAGATGCGGGTCGTCGAGCGGGACGCGAACCTGCTCGTCCTCAAGAAGCCCGCCCGGCCGATCCGGGTCCGCGACCTGTTGTCGCACACCAGCGGCTTGATCGGCCGATCGCCGCTGGAGCGCGAGCTGGACATGCTCCCGATCCGCGAAGGGGTCATCACCTACGCCCTCACGCCGCTCCAGGTCGAGCCCGGGACCAGGTATCAATACAACAACCCCGGGATCACCACCATCGGCCGGATCATCGAGGTCGTTTCCGGGAAGCCCTATGAAGTGTTCCTCCAGGAGCGCCTCCTCGACCCGCTCGGCATGAAGGACACCACGTTCTGGCCCGACGAGGCCGGTTCGCGGCGGCTGGCCAAGGCGTACAAGCCCGGCCCGGGCCGCTCGGGGCTGGCGGAGACCACGATCGCGCAACTGACTCATCCCCTGACCGACCGGACGAGGCGGCACCCCTACCCGGGCGGCGGCCTGTTCTCGACGGCGAGCGACGTCGGGTCCTTCTGCCGGATGATCCTCAACGGCGGGACCGCCCCGGGCGGCCGGCGGCTCTTGTCGGAATCGTCGGTCCGCGAGATGACCTCGACCCAGACCGGCGACCTCCTCGACGTCGGCAAGGGGGAGAAGGGCTACGGCCTGGGCTGGAACACGACCCGGAAGTCGCCGGGCCCCTCCGGCCCCGCCGTCCCCGGGACTTGCAGCCACGGCGGCGCCCTCGCCACCCAGATGGCCGTCGACCCCGGCCGCCGGCTCGTCACCGTGTTCCTGGTCCAGCACGACGGCTACCCCGGGGACGGCGACCGGGCCTATCCCGCGTTCGTCAAGGCCGCCGAGGAGGCCTTCGCCAGGCCGTGAAGGTCGTGGGGCCCGGGGCCGCCCGGGCCGCCTCGCGATCCGACCCGAGACGGTCCTGCCCGCCCCGATCCCCGGGGGACGGCGGCGGTTCGATCCGGTTATTTGCTGGAATCGGCCCGGTCGATGGGCTCGAATGACCGGGCCGATCGATCGAGCCTCGCCCTTCTTCCCGAGGAGATTCCCCCTTGCTCGGACCCCGGACCCCCTTCGGCCGGTCGCTCGCCGCGATCGCCCTCGCGCTGGCCTCCGCCCCGACGGCGGGGGCGCAGTCGCCCAAGGCCGCCCCGTCGGCCCCGAAGGCGTCGAGCCTCGCCCGCTACGTCCCGGCGAAGGACCTGGTCTTCCTCCTCGAATACGACGGGACCAACGCCCACGCGGCGGCCTGGAGGAAGACCGCGGCGAGTCGCCTGCTCATCGAGACCAAGCTCGGGCCGATGCTCGAAGACCTGGCGACCCAGGCGATCGACCGGGCCCTCGTCAACGCCCCGGCCGTCGACAGGCCGAAGGGGTCGGAGATCGTCCGCCTGATCAAGGCGGTCGGCGGCGACGGCCTCGCGTTCGGCTACTTCGGCGAGCCGCCGAGGGCCCTGGACGTGTTCCTCTGGGCGTTCCGGAACGGGAACAAGAACGGGCTCCGGCCGCTCCTCGAACGGCTCGACGCCGCGTCGACGCCCCGACGGATCGAGAAGCGGGGCGCGCGCTCGCTCCACTTCCAGAGCGGCGGCATCCGGGAGATCGCCTGGTGGGCCGAAGGGGACGATGTGATCGTCGCCCCGGGCCCCGCCGTCGACCTGATCCTCGCCGCCATCGCCGGCAAGGGCCCGAACGCCTCGACCCACCCGATCCGGGCCGAGCTGGCCCGCCCCGGCGCGGGGTTCGAGCCGGCCCTGACGGCGTTCCTCGACGTGTCCAAGATCCCGATGACCCCCCTCGCCGTCGGCTACGGGCTCGACGGCGTGAAGCGGGTCGACTTCCGCTGGGGCTTCCAGGACGAGGCCGTGTACAGCGTCCTGGCGATCTCCGCCCCGGCCCCGAGGCGCCGCTTCCTGGGCATCCTCGACGCGGGGGTCTTCCCCCGGTTCGACAAGTCCAACCTGCCGGCGGTCCCGCCCGGCGCGTCGAGCTGGACCACGTTCTCGTTCAGCCCCGGGGCCCTCTGGGGCTGGGTGGGCGACATCGCCAGGGAGTTGGCCCGCCCCGGCGACCCGCCCCCGGGGTTCATCGCCTTCGAGGCCAGCATCCAGAAGGCGCTGGGGGGCCTCCGGGTCAAGGAAGACGTCCTCGGCCCGCTCGGCCCGCGGTGGACGTTCGTTGTCGACCCGGAGGCCCTGATCCGCGGGGCGAAGGGGCGAGGGTCGCTGACGATCACGCTCAACGACCCGGAGGCCGCCGCCCGGGGGATCGACCGCGTCCTCACCTTCGCCAACCAGGCGCTCGCCGCCCAGGGGGACGCGAAGCCGGTCGAGTTCCGCAAGGTCGCGGGGGCGAGCCCGTCCTACCAGGTGGTCCCCCGCCCCGGGATGATCCCGCCCAACCTGGCGGCGACGGTGGCCCCGGTGATCGTGGTGGGCCGCAAGCAGCTCGCCCTCGGCCTGAACGAGGCCGAGGCCCGCGCGGCGGTCGCCTCGGAGCGGTGGAAGCCCGGGCCGGACCACGCGGCGGCGGTGGCGAAGCTGCCCGGCGACCTCATCGCCCTGAGCGTGAACGACCCCCGGACCACCTTCCCCCGGGCGGTCGCCGGCCTCCCGGCGCTGCTGGCGACCGTGAACGCGGCGATGCTCACCCGGGCCGAGCCGGGGGCCCCGCCGTTCGCCCTCAAGGTCGACCCCGCCCGGATGCCGACGGCCGCCGAGCTGGCCCGCCCGCTGTTCCCCGGGACGACGGCGATCACCCTCGACGCCCAGGGCCTCAAGGTCGTCTCGCGCCAGTCCGTGCCGGGCCTGGCCTCGCCGGCGACCACCAGCGTCGCCTTGGGCCTGCTCCTGCCGGCCCTCCAGGCGGCCCGCGAGGCGGCCCGACGCGCCGAATGCGTGAACAACCTCAAGCAGATCGGCCCCCGGACCATGCCCGATCCCGAGGGAATCCAGCTCGCCCAGGTCACCGACGGGGCCTCGATGACCTTGCTGGTCGTCGAGGCGTCGAAGGCCGTCCCCTGGACCAAGCCGGAGGACCTGGCGTTCGACCCCCAGGCGGCGCCCTCGCTGTTCGGCGCCGGCTCGACCCACCCCGGCGGGTTCAACGCCCTCCTGGCCGACTGCTCGGCCCGGTTCATCTCGGCCACGGTCGCCCCGAAAGTCTTCCGCGACATGATCACCCGCGACGGCGGCGAGGTCATCCCGATGCCCCCCGCCGCCCGCTGATCTCCCGACGACCCACCGCGACCCCTTGGAGACGGCTTCGATGGATCGGATCATGCGAACCTCCGCCGCTTTCGCCCTCGCCCTGGTCGCCTTCGGGCCGGCCCGGGGCGAGGGGCCGGGGCCGAAGGCCCGGCCGGCCGACCCCGAGGCGTGCGAGGTCACCGTCGTCGACCGCGACACCGGCCGCCCCCTGGCCGGCGCCACCTTCGATTACTCTAGGAGTTACGCAGTACTGAACCCCTGTCCGCGCAATGCAGTCAAATCCGAGAGGACTTGGGAACGTTGGGTTGGTCGGGGGATTTATTGAGTCACCAATTGACCCCGGATCACGCCAAAGTTCATGGACATCAGTACACTACTGCGTAACTCCTATACTCGCTGGATTTCCGGAAGGTCCACGCCCGGGCCGACGCCGAAGGCCGGCACCGGATCGTCCTGGCCGGGCGGAAGCTCGGCCGGGGGTCCTTCGTCTTCGACGTCTGGGACGATGACCACGTCCAGCAGCGCCATTGGTTCGCCGATTCCGGGCCCAAGGCCGCGCCGATCCCGGAGCGGGTCACGGTTTCCCTCCTGCCCGGCGGCGCCCGCTTCGGGGGCACGGTCCGCGACGAGGAAGGCCGGCCGATCGCCGGGGCCAAGGTCCGACTCTGGGGCCACCTCGACGAGATGAAGGACCCCAAGGAACTCCTCTATATGATCCACGCCCGGACCGACGCCGACGGCCGCTGGCAGGCCCGCAACGTCCGGCGGATGAAGTTCCTCAACGTCTACCTCGAACATCCCGACTTCCTGAGCGACGCGACGTTCACCGATCGCCGCTATACGCCGCCCACCGCCGCCTTGGTGGACGGAACGGACGTCCAGGTGATGAAGCTCGGGTTGCCGGTCGTGGGCCGGGTCCTCGACCCCGAAGGGCGGCCGATCGCCGGGGCCTCGGTGGTGGCGACGCCGATGCCCGACCTCCTCGCCGACGAGGAGTTGCCCAGGGCGACCACCGATGGCGACGGTCGGTTCCGCTTCCCCCACGCCAAGCCGGGGCCGCTCCACCTAATCGCCCGGGCCCCGGGCCGGGGGCCGGGCGTCGCCGAGGTCGACGTCGCGGCCGACCTGGAGCCCGCGGAAATCCGCCTCGAACCGGGCAAGACCCTGGCCGGCCGGGTGGTCGACGCCGGGGGCCGGCCGCTCGCCAGGGCGTTCGTCAACGTCGACTCCTGGCGGCGGTATCGCTGCCTCGGCGTCTACCTCGCGACCGACGCCGACGGCCGGTTCCGCTGGGATGAGGCCCCCGGCGACGGGGTGATGCTCAACGTCGGTCAATCCGGCCATCTCGGCGTCTTCAGACACCGGGTGGAGCCCGGGCAGGCCGATCTCGTCTTCGCCTTGAAGCCGGCGCTCGGGCTTTCCGGGACGGTCCGCGACGCGTCGACCAAGAAGCGGGTCGAGCAGGCCACGGTCGAGACCGGCCTCGTCGACCCGACGACCCGCGCGGTCACCTGGCGAACCGGCACGGGCCCGGGCCAGCCTTTCCTCTTTTCGGGGAATCTCCAGGGACAAATCGATGCCTCGGCGGCCCCCGCCTTCCGGTTCCGGGTGACCGCCCTGGGCTTCAAGCCGGCCGTCTCGCCCGAGTACCCGAGCGACGCCGGCGAGGTGGCCTGGGACGTGAACCTGGAACCGGGCGACGTGGCCGAAGGGCCGGTCGGCAAGGTTGGCGGCCCCGACGGCGCGCCGGTCGCCGGGGCGGTGGTCTACGTCGTCGGCCGCCGAGGGGGGCTGGGCTTGACCGACGGCCTGGTCCAATCCAGGGGCGTGGATACCTCGGCCACCACCGCCCCCGACGGCTCGTTCCGCCTCCCGGCGGTCGCCGAGCATTTCGCCCTGGTCGTCGTCCATGACCTGTTCTTCGGGATGGCGTCGAAGGCGGAGTACGAGGTCGACCGGACGCTCCGGGTCGCCCCCTGGGGGCGGGTCGAGGGGGTGGCCCGGGTCGGGTCGAAGCCGGCGGCGGGGCAGGCCCTCCGCTATTCCGCCGAGCCTTCCGACCGCTTCCCGGGCATCCACATCGGGTCGGAGGGCAAGGCCACGACCGACCCCGAAGGGCGATTCGCGTTCGAACGGGTGCCCCCGATCGCGGTCCGGATCGCTCGCGACCCCGGCGACGGCCCCGATCGCCCGTTCGGGGACATCGGCCGCCTGTTCCCCGTCAAAGCTGGCGAGACGACCCGGGCCGAGGTCGGCGGGATCGGCCGCCCGGTCGTCGGCCGGGTCGTCCCACCCCAGCCGGGCCAAGGGGCCAAGCCTCGGTTGAGCGGCCTCCGGGTCGACCTGGACAGCAACCGGGCCTATTTCCCCTACCCTCTGGAATTCCTCCGCTCCAAGGATTCGCTCATCGAAGGGTCGTGGGGCCGGTGGGGCGGCACCTGGCGCGAAAGCGACGCCGGGCGCGACTACCTCCGCGACCTCGTCCGCCGCTCGATGAAGCTTGGCCCCGACGCCGCCTTCCGGTTCGACGACGTCCCGCCGGGCGTGTATCGCCTGGCGGTCGAGCTCGACTCCAACGTCCCACCATCCCGGCGGCCCGATTCCGGGCCCAGGTCCGACCTGTTCCTGACCTTCGAGGTCCCCGAGGTCGCCGGGGGCCAGTCCGACGAGCCGCTCGACCTCGGCCCGCTGACCCTCTGGACCCGGACCGAGCCGGTGGTCGGCGAGCCGGCCCCCAACTTCAAGGTCACCACCGTCGATGGGCGCGAGGTCACCCTCGCCGACTACCGAGGGCGGTTCCTCTTGCTCGACTTCGGCGCCCCGTGGGTCGAGCAGGCACGAATCCAGGTCGGCCGGCTCGACGCGATCCGCCACCAGTTCGGCAAGGACGAGCGGCTGGCGATCCTCAGCCTCACCGTCGACCGCGACACCCCCGAAACCCGCGCCTACGTCGCCGACAAGCTCCAGAGCTGGGGGCAGGCCGTGATCGGCCCGCTCGGCCTCGACAACGCCGTCGCCCGGGCCTACGGGATCGGCGACGACCTGTTCCATCCGGGCGGAATGCCCCGCGAATTCCTGATCGGCCCCGACGGCAAGCTGATCGCCAAAGACCTGCACTACCAGAAGGTCGGCGAGGCCGTGGGCGCCGCCCTCCTCAAAAAGTGAGCGGCGCTCGCGTCGAAAGGACGGGGGGACCTGCTTCGAGCCGTCGATCGGCCCGTCCCCCCGTCCTTCGCCCGGTTACTTCTTGGCCTCCGGCGGCGCGAGGGTGGCGGTCAGGGCCTCGCGGAGCTTGGCTTCGAGGTCGGGGCCGCCGCCGACATAGAGGCGGGCGACCCCCCCTTGGCGGTCGATGATGACGGTCTGGGGGATCGCCGTGGCATTGTACTTCTCGGCGACCACGCCGTCGCGGTCGAGGGCGACGGCGACTTCGAGCTTGTGCCGTTCGAGCATCGCCTTGATGTCGCGCGGGTTCTCCTGGAGGTTGACGGCGACGAGCCGGACCCCCCGGTCGGCGAACTCCTTGGCCACCCGCTCGACCTGGGGCATCGCCTGGATGCACGGGCCGCACCAGGTCGCCCAGAAGTCGAGGACCACGACCTGCCCCTTGTTGTCGGCCAGGTGGAACCTCTTGCCGTCGAGCAGCTCCAGCTCGAAGTCGGGCGCCGGCTTGCCGACCAGGGGGGACTCCGCCCCGGACAGGGCGCCCGAGCCGTCGGCGGTGGCGAACTTCGGCTCCTCGGCGTTGTGGAGGACCCATCGGCCGTAGGCCAGTTGCGCCGCGGCCTTGTCGATGGCCGCGCCGATCAGGAGCTGGTCGACCTCGTCGAGGCGAATCCGGCAGGCGCCCAGGACGTCGCTGGTGCCCGAAAGGGTGCCGTCGGCCTCGGCTTCGGGCCGGAAGGTGAGCCGGGTCCCGTCGGCCCGGACCCCTTGGACGCGGATCGTCCGGGCGACGGGGTCGGCGGCGGCGGCGGGACCCTTGGCCGGGTCGGTCTCGTCGGGGTGGAGCCAGATGATCCGGGCGACCCGGTCGCGGGGGACCGGCTTGCCGTCGAGGCGGACCTCGACCTGGAGCGTCTTGTCGTCCATCGCCAGGATTCGGCCGCGGAGGTAGTCGCCGTTGGTCGAGCGGATCAATTGGGTCGGCGGGCTCCCCTTCTGCATCCGGGGGAGGGTGAGCATCCGGTCGCGCTTGACGTTGCCGACCTTGATGGCGTCGGCCGACAGCGGCCTCAGCTCGATCGCCTTGACCTTGGCGTGGGCCACGAAGGTCCCCGGGCAGCTCGGCGACCGGAAATGGACGCCCTGCTCGTCGATCGCCGTGACCTCGCCCTGGATCACGTCGCCGGTCCGGAGGTGGAGGGCGGCGCGGCGCCCGTCGTCGCCGGGCTTCGCCCCGCCGCCGGTGGTGAGCTGGTCGAAGACGTTGTTGAAGGCGACCACGGCCCGGGGCGGCTGCGGCGGGGGCGCCGGCGCGAATCCGGCCCGGGTGATCGGCTTCGATGACGCGGGCGAGGGCGGGGCCTTGGGCTCGGCGTAGACGATCCGGCCGGCCGCGCCCGGGCGGAGCGGGCTGGGCGAGCCGCTCCCGGCTTGCCAGACCAGGCAACTGGCGTCGGGGCCGCCCTTCCCGTCGACCAGCGACCCGGGCAGCCGGGCCCCGTCGAATTCGAGGACGCCGGCCCGCCCCGCCTTGGTCGGGGGCGACGCCTCGGCGACGAAGGCCAGCGAGCGGATCGCCGCGAACGGGAGCCGGGCGACCTCGCGGACGCCGGGGACGGCCAGCTCGATCGCGCCGGCTTCGAGCTTCCGCGCCGAGCCGCCGAGCCGGCTCCCATCGGCGAACACGGCCACGACCGGCCGGGGCGGGGCGTCGACGGGCGCGGACAGGAAGACGTCGGCGATCCGGCCTTCGGCGACCCGCGACTCGCCCGCGTCCCCCTTGAGGACGAACTCCCGGGCGGCGGCGTCGTACCGCTCGACCTGGCCATAAGCGATCGAGCCGTCGACGAGGTGGACCCGCGCCCGGGCGGCCTCGACGGTCCGGGGCGGCGACCCGTCCCACCGGGCGATCTGCAAGCGTTCGAGCCGGACGTCGCCCCGGACGTTGACCAGGGCCACGCCGGGCAGGGGCTTGGCGTCGGCGACGGGCACCGTCAGGTCGGCCAGCGGCTTGCCGTCGGGGGCGGCGACCAGGATGCGCCCGCGATCCTGGTCGAGGTAGGCCATCAGGTGGACCCGGTTCTTCATCCCGGCGATCGGGCCGAGCGAGGCCACGTCGGCCGTCAACTCGGCCTCGCGGCGGACGATCAGGTCGCCTTCCCAGACCTCGAACCGGAAGGCCCGGGCCAGGCCGTTGGGCTGCGCCCCGCCGACGGCGGTCCCGGTCCCGAGGGCGAGGAGGAAGTCGGGCTTGGGGCCCTTCCAGGTCAGCTCGAACTCGACCACCGACCGCGCCGGGAGCCCGAGGTCGGCGGCCAGGGTCGCGGCGTCGACGTCGGAGTACGGCTGGCCCGATTCTTCGGCCCAGGCGGGCAGGGCCTTCGGGTTCGCGTTCGCGGCCATCGGCGCGGTCGCTTGCCAGCCGGCCAGGCCGTTGGGCCCGGAATAGATCATCTCGGAGCCGTCCCGGCGGCGGCGGAGCCGGTGCAAGCTCGCCCGATCGACGTGGAATCGCCCGAACCGGGGCACGTCCACCTCGGCGGCGGCCTCGTCGAGGCCGACGAGCGAGCCGAAGACGACGTCGCCACCGGCCAGCTCGAACCGGTAGTCGCCGACCGGCTCGGGGAGCTGGGCGGGCGGCCCCCAGCGGATGGCCACGACCCCGCCGGTCGGGAAGTCGATCGGGTCGGCGAACGCGGGCGACCGCCAGCGGAGCTTGCCCGGCTCGGGGGAGTCGACCGGCTCGCCGGCGACGAAACCGCCGTTGGCCAGGTGGAGCACCGGGCCGGTCGTCACCGGGGCGGCGGCCGGCGCCGGGGCGGGGGCCGGCGCCGGGGCGGGGGCCGGCGCCTGCGCCGGGACTGGGGCCGGGGCCTCTACCCGCAACATGTCCTTCACCGCGGCCGGCGCCGGTGCCTGGGCCTGGGCCGGGACCGGCCTCAAGACCCGTGCCGGTGCCGGTGCCGGGGCTTCGGCCGGGGGATCGTCGGCCCGCGCGAGGTCGGCGAAGGGGGCGGCCAGGAGCAGGAGCAGGCCCCCGACGCGGGGCGAGATCGGCGACGACCGGACTGGGTGGCGCATGGGGTGACCTCGGCCTTCGTCGGTGTCGTTCATCGTTCGTAGATCGGCAAGAACCGGTAGTTGAGGGCCAGCGCCAGCAGCGACATCGACGTGCCGATCGACGGGCCGTACTGGCCGGTGATGCTGCCGTCGGGCTGCTGCGCCTGCTTGATCTGGCGGACCAGGAGCTTGTTCCACTTCTCCCAGGCCGCCACGTCCCCCTGGAAGAGGGCCTGGGCCTGGTAATAGCGGGTGTACTCGGGGTAGTTGCTCGCCGACTGTTCGAGGTTGCCGGTCAGGTAGGTGATCGTCGACTTGAAACTGGGCAGGTCCTTGCGGCGGGCGATGGCGTGGACGAGGGCGGCGATCGAGGACCGCGCGAGCGAGTCGCCGAACCCGCCCAGGCCGCCGGAGTAGCCGACCTGGCCGCCGGTGGACGTCATCGACTTGTAATAGGCGATCGCCCGGTCGACCACGTCGTCGGGCACCTCGATCCCGGCGTTCCGGGCGGCGAGCAGGCCCATCAAGACCGCGCCGCTGACCGAGGTGTCGGCGTCGGAGGAGTCGGGGGTGTACCGCCAGCCGCCGTTGGAGTTCTTCTTCTGCGAGGTGATCGCCCCCCGGACGGCCAGTTCGAGGGCCTGGCCGAGCGACCGCTTCCCCCGGGCCTTGGGGTCGGGCCACAGGTTCCGCTCGTCGACGGCCCCGTAGGCCTCGGCCAGGGCGAGCATCCCGAAGCCGTGGTGGTACATCCCGCCGCCGAGGATGCCGGTCGAGGCGTCCTGGGAGGCGATCATGCTCCGGAGGGCCTTGCGGACGTGGTTGCTGTAGATCCCGAAGTTGGGGTCCTCGCCCGAGGCGAGGAAGGCCATCACGCAAAGCCCGGTCCCCCCCGGCCCCTGGCCGTAGGCGCTGGGCCAGTCGCCGGCCTCGGTCTGGGTGGTGGCCAGGTAGTGGAGGCCCCGGTCGTACAGCTCGCGGACGTCGCGCGGGACGACCTCGCCCGACCGCGTCCCGGGCGGCGGCTGCGCGGGCGAGTCGGCGGCGCCCCAGGCCAGCAGGACGGCCGCCGCGAGGCAGGGGCGGAGGGTGAAGGTGAGGGTTCGGTCGGCGATCACGGCTCGGGTCCTCAATGTAAGCGGCGGATCGCGGCCGGCTTGTCGGCGGGTTTGGCGTCGGCGTCGAGCAGGCCGTTGGTCCTGAGGAACGTCTGGTAGCCCTTGGCCTGGGCGAGCGTCTGGCCGACGACCTTCCACTGGGGGGCGTCGAAGATCGGCCTGAGCTTCTCCTCGGGCAGCAAGGCCGCCTGGTACATGACCAGGTAGTAGTCGTACTGGCCGGAGCGGGGCGGGAGCTTGGTCTCGGCCTTGAGCACTTCCAGGAGTCGCCGGCGCTGGTCGGCGGTGAGGCCGACGTTGCCGTCGATCATCTCGACCACCAGCTCGACCCGGGCGTGGTAGCGGAACTCGCGGCGGGCGTGGGCGGCCTCGTCGAGGTGGGCGACCTGCTCGGGGGTCAAGGTCGACCGGAGCGTCTTGTCGAACAGCGAGCCCCGGCCGTAGGCCCCCTGGGTCAGCATCTCCTGGAGCGGGCGGACCTCCTGGAGGACCTCGTTGACCTTGTTCTGGTTGCGCTTCAGGACGTCGAATTTCTTCCGCTTCTCGGCGTACAGGTCGTAGAACCGCTTGGCGTCGCCCCGGCCGGCGAGCCGGAGCTTGGCCTTCTGGGCCTCGGTGAGGCCGCAGGATCGCTCCAGCTCGTCGAGCCGGAGCGCCAGCCGGGCGTCGAACCAGTCGCGGCCGTTGCCGGTGGCCCGGCCGTTGAAGATCCACATATCGAAGTTGGAATCGTCGATCCCGAAATGGGCGACGACCCCCATCCGGCCGGCCACCGTCGCCGCCGCCTCCGCCTCCTCCTCGTCGAAGCCGTCCTGGGCGGGGGCGGGGGCGGGGCCGGACAGGGCGAGGATCGCCGGCCCGACGAGCCAGAACAGGCGGCGAGGCGGCCGGATCATCGGGGCTTCTCCTGTTTTGGGGCCGCGAGGTCGTCGCGGTCGGCCTTCTTCTCGACGGCCGCGGGCCGGACCGGGGGCGGGGCCGGCGGCGCGACGTCGGCTTCTTCCTCGATCATGGCGTTGCCCATGAAGCCGAAGTTACCCCAGAACACGTTGCCGAACTTCTGCCGCTTCTCCCAGGCCTGCCGCTGGGTCGGGTTGAGGGCGGGCATGATGATGTCGTCGGGGATGCTCGGGAAGTATTGCGACCCGTACAAGAGCACCTGCGGCGACCCGCACCAGGCGTCGTTCCACTTCGCGGTCATCGCGCCGGCGATCGAGGCCCGCTGCTCGGCCGTCAGCGACAGCTCCTCGTCGAGGATCGCCACCAGGTTGCCCACGGCGGCCCGCTTGAAGTCCGCCGCCTTGGCCTCGGACTCGACCCGATAGAGTTCCGCCTGCTCGGGCGACAGCCGCTCCTTCACCACGTCGGCCATCCCCGCCGCGATCAGGCGGCTCGGGTTGGGCATCCCCTCGGACGTGTTCCGCCGGTTGCCCATCTGGGCCTCGGCGCACTTCAGGGCGACGTCCTTGAGGACCTTCTCGCCGTCGCTGGCCAGGGTGGCCCGCTGCTCCTTGGTCGGCGAGCACGACTTGATGACGAGGTGGATCTCCGCCCGGTGGATCGGCCGGAGCTGCTGCGTGAACCGCTGGGTCCAGGGCTCCAGGTTCATGGCATTCGCGCCGACGGCCCTGCCCGCGGCCGGGGCGGCGACCCTCTTCTCGACGACGACGGCCTTGGTCGTCATCTGCCCCTTGGGCTCGTCCTTCTTCGCCTCGGCCTTCTCGACCTTCACCTCGGACTTCTCGACGGTGATGGTCTTGGTGGTCGTTTCTTTGCCCCGATCGTTCCGGGCTTCTTCCTTCGGGGCCGCTTCCTTGGCGGCGTCTCCCTTCTTCTCGACGACGATGACGCCGATATCGGTGCTCTTCCGGTCCTGCGCCCCGGCCGGGACGGCGACGAGCGCCCATCCCGGCGGGGCGCCGGCGACCGCGAGCAGGGCGAGCGAGCGGGCGAGGCGGTTCATGCCGCGGACCTCCATCAGCGACCGCCGCCGGCGGGGCGGCCTTCGAGGCGGTTGAAATACTCGTCGAGGCCCGACCGGTATTCCTCGGGGAGCGAGGGGCCGGATTCGCCGGTGGCCTGCGACACGTCGCGGGCCTCGCGGACTTCCTTGTCGTTGGCGCCCCGGCCGAGCAGGGCCAGGGCCGAGTCGATCGTGTTGCTGTTGCCGCCGCCGCCGCCGGGGGTCGAGCCGCCCCCGCCGCCGCTGCTCGGGTTGACCCGCTTCGACTTCAGGAGCAGCTCGATCGCCTCGGTTTCCGCCGCCATCGCCGGCCGGCCGGTGTCGGCCTTGGCGAGGATGGCGACCGCCTCGCCCATCACGGATTCGACCTGGCCGAGCAGGTCGATCTCCTCGGCGAAGACCTTCTCGCCGTCGCGGAGGGTCCTGATCCGGCCGACGACCTTGTCCACCCGGTCGCGGAGGGATTCCTGCGTCCCGGACAGCTTGCCGGCCTGTTTCCGGTGGTCCTCGGAGGCCAGGGCGGGGCGGGCCTGCTCGGCGACCCGGGTTTCTTCGCGGAGGTTGACCTCGCCTTCGAGGATCTGGAGGACCTCCAGGACCAGCGACGGCGGCAGGCTATCGCGCGACTTGCCGCCGGGGCACGACCCGCAGTTGGCCGGGTCGACGCAGTCCTCGGCCCAGCGGTCGAGCGAGTCCGACCAGAACTCGGCCTGGGCGATCGACAGGCCGTTCTCGCGCTTCAGGTCGTCGCCGAGTTGGCGGAGGGCCCCGACGACGTCCTGCTTCTTCATGTCGTCGAGGATCGACCGGAACTTGGCGAACTTCCGCCGCTCGAAGTACGACTCCATGTCGTCCATGATCAGCGAGACGGCCTGGCTCCCCTTGGCTTCCTGGACGCCCATCTCGGCGAGGACCTTGGCCGCGTCGATCGTGATCTTGGGGCTGGCGACGCCGAAGGTGTTGCCCAGACCCTCGTCGATCCGCCCGGCGATCTTGTACTGGGCCCGCGACTCGGCCTTGAGCCGCTTGACCAGCGTGCTGCCTTCGAGGTTGGCCAGGACCTTGTTGAGTTCCTCGGCGACCCGCTCGAACTCGGCCAACAGGTCGCGCTGCTCCTCGACGGCCTTGATGACCATCTCGGGGGCGTCGACCGGCGGCTTGGGCGGGCCGGGCTTGCCGCCGAGGGTGGTCTCGGCGAGCTTGAGCCCGGGCGCCGACGGGTTCTTCTTGCCGGCGGGGCCGCTCTTGTCCTCGAAGGCGGGCTGCTGCTGCGACTCGCGGTCGACCACCTGGGGGCCGGGCGAGCGGGGGGGCTTGACGGGGCGGACCTCGGCCGGCTTGCCGCCGCCGCCCGCCTTGACCTGGCCGGCCATCGGCGCCCCCTTCTGGGGGTTCGCCGCCACGGCCGCCGGGGCCTGGGCGGCCTGCTTGAGGAGGTCGGCGACCGAGGGCATCCGGTTGCCCGAGATGTCCTTGAGGATCTGGAGCATCTCGGCCCACTTCTCGAGGTGGCCGACGCCGAACTCGGGGTTCCGGGTGGCCTGCTTGACCAGGTCCTCGCCCGAGGCGACCAGGTTGGACAGCCGGCGGCCGTTGGCCTTCTCGGCGGCGGCCTGGTTCTCGACCCGGCGCCGGGTCTCGGGGCGGTCGAGGTCCTCGGCGGTCAGGGCGCGGATCTGCTTGTTGGCCTCGTGGAGCTGCAACTCGCGGTCGCGGACCTCGAGCGACTGGCGGTGCCACTTGCTCAACTGCTCGGTCAGCCAGATGGCGTGCTGCTGGGGGTCGAGGATGTACAGGGTGTAGGTCGGCGAGTAGACCCGGGGGCGGCCCGGGAGGTAGTCCTCGGCGTAGACCCGGAGGGCGATCGCCTGGGGCTCGATGCCGAGCGACTTCGCCGAGAACGTCCCGCGGAGGTCGAGCGCCTCCTTGTCGGGGCCGCCGGCCCCGAGGATCTTCTCGCCCTGGGCGGGGGACTTGAGGGTCGGGTCCTCGATCCCCTTCCACTCGATGCCGACCTGGCGGACGCCGAAGTCGTCGAACGCCTTGACCTTGAACGGCAACTGCTCGGAGTCGAGGACGACCTTCTGGCGCGGGAGATCCTCGCAGGCCAGGGTCGGGGCCTCGTCGTCGCGGGCGGCGACCGCCAGGGCGAACGGGGCCTTGCCTTCGAGGCCGAGGACGTCTTTCCAGCGGAACTCCACCGTCCGGGTCGCGTCCACCGGCGTGGCCGGGCCGGTCACGGTGGCGCCGACGGGCCGGACGGGCCGGCCGTCGACCTTGGCCTCGGCCAGGTCGCGGCTGGCGGTGGCGGCGAACCGGGCCGTGCTCCCCTTGACCAGCGACACCGAGCCGCCGCGGGCGTCCTTGGCCGACGAGCCGGGGCGGCCGAGGTAGGCGGGCAGGGTCACGTCGGCGACGGCGGCGACCAGCTCGGGCCGGAGGGTCGGCTCGACGGAGATCCGGTGCCGGGCGTCGCCGACGCGGACGTCGAGCCAGCCCGGGGCGATCTGGGCGGGGAAGGCGAAGGCGTACCGGCCGTCGCCGAGCCGGGACGAGACGAGCCCCTGGCCGTCGAGCCGGGCCGTGGCCTCGGCGGGCTTCCAGGCCGAGGACCCCGCGAGCTTGGCCTCGACCGTGAACGGCTCGCCGTGGGCGACGACGAGGCGGCTCGGCAGCGGCTCGACGGCGGCGAAGGTGTAGCGCGGGGTCGAGGCCCAGGGGGCGGCGAGCCGGGCCAGGGCGTTGGTGGCCGCCAGCGGGACCAGGGCGAACAGGCCGAAGCTGACCGTCAGGGGGACCACGGCGGCCAGGGCCCAGGACCGGTGCCGGGGGTTGGGCACGAACGCCCGGAAGTCGCGGCGGCGGGCGTCGTCGGCGACCTGGTCGATCGCCGCCTCGCAGAGCCGGAGCGACCGCGCCTGCTCGGAGTCGCTGCGCGACAGCTCGATCACGCCGAGGAGCTGGTCGCCGACCCGGGGCAGGGTCCGGCTCAAGATCCGGGCGAGCTGCTCCAGGGTCCGGCTCCCCCAGACCCACCGGTAGGCCGCGACCGGGACCGCCGCCAGGCCGAGGACCGCCACGGCGAACAAGGCCGAGCGGGCCCCGGCCGGGGCCTCGATCGCCCGGTCGATCGCGAACATCGCCAGGAAGGCGAGCGCGACGACGAAGGCCGCCGCCAGGCCGCCTTCGGCCATCTTGACCGACCGGAGCCGGCGGCGGAATCCGCCGAGCTGGCCCTGGAGCGATCCGGGGATCCGTAACCGCCCGTGCGAGGGAGCGAGGCTCATGTCCGACTCTCCGTCAAGGCCACCGCGAGTTCCATCGTGCACGCGACCATCATACAAGCCCGATCAGCTTGCGTCCCGCCCA
>JAABUQ010006256.1_pt1 | contig 18205 bp, 11 predicted proteins | sample 5560001 | NCBI WGS metagenome assembly JAABUQ01 (sample SAMN10711888, study PRJNA513371) | rock metagenome | isolation source: Antarctica rocks | place: Antarctica: Victoria Land, Finger Mt nord | collected 2015-12-18
TGGACACGCAGCCGGGATCGAGGATGGTGATGCCGCCGATCCGCAGGCCCGCGAGCGCGAAGCTCATGGCGATGCGGTGATCGGAGTAGGTCCTGATCTCGGTGGGCCGCGTGCTGCCCGCCAGGCCGGGGTCGCCGGCGACGAGGAGGTCGTCCCCGTCCTCCCGTCCCAACCCCGGCACGATGCGCGACAGCTCGGTTGCCAGCGCGGCCACCCGGTCGCACTCCTTCACCCGCAGGTTGGCGACGCCGGTGAAGCGGACCGGCGCCGCGTTGAAGGCGGCCAGGACGGCAAGCGTCGGCACCGCGTCCTGCATCTGCGAGCCGTCAATGACCGCCGGCATGTGCGGGAAGTTCCGGATGACCTGGCTGGCCCGGGCATCGGGCTGGCTGAAGGCGTCCGCCGCAAGGCCGATGTCGATGCTGCCGCCGGTCAGGGCCTCGGCAGCCCACAGGTAGGTCGCGGCCGATGCATCCGGCTCCACCATGAAGTCCGCGGCCTTGTAGCCGGTCGGCGCCACGCGCCAGGACCCGGGTCCGGACGCCTCGGCCTGCGCCCCGAAGGCGGCCATCGCGGCCAGGGTCAAGTCCACGTAGCCCCGGGCGCCGATGGCATCGCCGGTCAGCGCGACCTCCACAGGCCCCTGTCCGCAGGCCGCGACCATCAGCAGCGCGGACACATACTGGCTGGACAGTCCGCCATCAACCGTGACCCGGCCTCCGGCGAAGCCGCCGCGGCCATGGACCGTCACCGGCGGGCATCCCATCTCCGCCGCCGCGTCCACGCCCAGCATGCCCAGCGCATGGACGAGCGGCGCGATTGGGCGCCGCCGCATGTGCGCGTCGCCGTCCATCACCACCGTGCCGTCAACCAGCGCGGCGGACGCCGTCAGGAAGCGTGTGGCGGTCCCGGCGTTGCCCAGGAACAGCGGCCCTGCTGGGGCGGCGAGTCGACCTGTCCCGGTCACGGTGAAGCTGGTGTCGTCCGGCTCCGTGATCGACACGCCCATGCCGCGCAACGCGGCAGCCATCAGCGCCGTGTCGTCGCTCTTGAGCGCGCCGGTCAGCCGGCTGGTCCCGTCGGCCAGCGCCGCGAGCAGCAGCGCACGATTGGTGATGGACTTCGACCCCGGCAGGACTGCCCTGCCGCGAAGCGGACCCCGGGACGGGCTAACCGTGATCGCGGGAAGGCGGGCGGCCACTGTCATCGAAACCTCATCGCGCGGACTGCCGCAATCAATGCTGGGGCTGGTGTGCTGTCAATTACAAATGGAAGCGTGTCAGCATAGCGCGAGGGTCAGATGCGGCTAGCAGCCTAGATAAATCAACTTAACAACAACAGAAACAGGACAATTAAAGGTCATCTATGTGCGGCGAACTGGATGAGGACTCTCCAACAAAGCACTTTCTCTGTGGTCAATTTTTTCATATACTTTACCATTGCCGGGATCACTTCTGCGGCTGAGCTGGTCCATCCGGCAGTTGCCCGCGGCTTCCTAGCCCGTTGGCCTACGACATCGGGGTGCATATTGGACGGTGTGACGCTCTTCACGGATAACCTGCTTGACCATCTCGCCGGGCGCAGCATCGCGCTGGTCGGGCTGATGGGCACGGGCAAGACAAGTGTCGGGCGCAAGCTCGCGGCTCGGATTGGGCTGCCCTTCCGTGATTCGGACGCGGAGATCGAGCTGGCCGCCGGCGCCAGCGTCGCGCAACTGTTCGCGCGGCACGGCGAACAGCGCTTCCGGGAGGGGGAGCGCCGGGCCATCCGGGATCTGCTGGCGGACGGCCCTTCCGTGCTGGCGACCGGCGGCGGCGCCTTTGTCAACGCCGCAACCCGGGCCGCTATCCGGCGCGACGCGGTGTCAGTTTGGCTCTGCTGCGGGCTGCCGACGCTGCTGCGCCGGGTTTCGGCTTCAGGCGACCGTCCGCTGCTTCACGACGGCGACCCGGCGGTCATCCTGCAAGGGTTGATGGCAGTGCGCCATCCCTTGTATGCCGAAGCGGACCTGGTGGTCGCTTGCGGCGACGAGGACCTGGATGCCACGGTGTCGAGGGTTTATGCCGCGCTGCAAGCCTGGCGTCCGCCCAGGCGGCTTGCTGTGCGGGCGCAGTCTGCATCCTACGACGTCATCATCGGACGTGGGCTGCTGGCGCAGGCAGGCTCCTACATTGCCCCGGTGCTGGCCAGCAGACGGTGCGTCGTGGTGACGGACGACACTGTTGCCGGGCTGCACCTGCCCACCCTGATGGAGAGCCTGGCCCAGACCGGGATAGCGGCGCAGGCCATCACCGTCCCGGCAGGCGAGTCGTCCAAACGCCTGGCTGTGTATGAGCGGGTGGTGGAGGGCCTGCTCGACGCCCGGGTTGACCGCCATACCGCCGTGGTCGCCTTGGGCGGCGGCGTGGTGGGCGACCTTGCGGGCTTCGCGGCGGCAACGACCATGCGCGGCCTGCCTTTCGTGCAGGTGCCGACCACCTTGCTGGCGCAGGTGGACAGCAGCGTCGGCGGCAAGACGGGGGTGAACGCGGCGCAAGGCAAGAACGTGATCGGCGCCTTTCACCAGCCATGCCTGGTACTGGCGGACACCGGCGTTCTTGGGACGCTGCCAGACCGTGAGATGCGGGCAGGCTATGCCGAACTCGTCAAGGCCGGGCTGATTGGCGACGCTGCATTCTTCAGCCACTGCGAGCGTCACGGCGCGGCGATGATCGGAGGCGATCCGGAGCTTCTGGCCGAGGCAGTGCTGCACGCCTGTGCGTTCAAGGCTGCCGTGGTCGCAGGCGATGAGCGTGAGGAAGACAGCCAGGACGGCCGCGCGCTCCTCAACCTGGGCCATACCTTCGGACATGCGCTCGAAGCCATTGTCGGCTACGGCGGCGCGTTGCTCCACGGCGAAGCCGTCGCGGTTGGGCTTGGCATGGCGTTCCGCCTTTCCGCCCGGCTCGGGCTGTGCAGCGAGGGGGATGCCAAGCGGGTTGAGGACCACCTGGACCATGTTGGGTTGCCCAGCGGGCCGGGCCAGCTCAACAGGCGGCTTTCGGCCAGTCGGATGCTGGACTACATGCGCCACGACAAGAAGAACCGCGACGGGCGGCTCCGCTTCGTATTGGTCCGCGGCATCGGCGAGGCGTTCACGTCCGACGGCCTGCCGGAGGAGGTCGTGCTGGAGTACCTGCGCGATCAAGGATGCGAGGCATAGCTCGCCAGTTCGGGGACAGGCCACGGCGCCTGCCCCACGCCGCCATCGACTCCTTCGGGCACACGGAGCCAAGACTGCCTTGCAGGAGCGTCAGCCCTTGTTGGGATTTCAGAGCGACGTGGCCTGGTGCCGGCGCGGCAACCGGGCGTCCCCTATGCTGATGTGGCGAGGAATGCTGACGATGGCCTCTACTGTCCGAAATCCAATGATAAACTGGTAGGAACTCCGGATAGTTTTGCTGTTTCTCTACCAAAGTATGTGGTTGTGATCATGTGGAGTATGCTTGAAAACTTGAGGCGCTCCCCGAACTATGTCGCGGGTGTCTGCTGACACCTGCTTGGTTGCAGACGCCCGTCTGCAAGTCCGTAAGCCCAAGTAGGCTAATCGTGCTCGGGAGGATACATAACATGTCGGATCCTAACTACGTGTTTGACTTCAGCGCTTTTCCGGGCGCTGCTGCTATGGGCCAAGGCGGGATGTCGTTCATCAGTGGTGGCGTTGGCATGGGTGCCCCCGGGGCGGGTGGTGGCCCGACTGGCGGCATTGGCGCAATGTCCGGCGGCGGCCAGGCTGGCGGCGGCGCACCTGCTGCCGGGCCCGCTGCGGGTGGTGCCGGTCAGAGTGGCGGCGACTTGGCGTCTCTCCTTGGTCAAAGCCCTTTCGGCCCTTTGCTTAACCTGCCCGGAGTGACCGCGCAGAACTTGTTCAGCAACGTCAATCCCAATGACTACAGCGGCGGTAATCCATTTGCCGCCTTGGGTGCTAACGCCATGTCCGGCGCCTATGGGGGCAACCCGTTTGCCGGGATCGGCACGAATTATGGCTCTGTCTATGCCACTGCCGGAGCAGGAAACGTTGCTGCGGGCACCGGTATGCCGGGCGGCGCCTGACGCCCATCCATGAAGCGGGTTGGCTGCACGCGCGGCCAACCCGGCTTATGTGGACTGCAGCATCGCGTCTGGTGGGTGATTGGGGATGTCGCGCAGCCCAAGGGGTCTTGACTGCTTCCAGAGGCTCCAACCCCTGTCTGCTATCTGGCAAGATAGAGCGCGAATTCTGCCCCGGGTTAGCGTCGCATGTGTAGGTCCGTCTGGGTGCGGATGACATCTGGATTACAGCGACGTTTCGTTTCGAGTTGGTTGCCAGTGTTACCAAGCATTTCGGACAATGTCTCGTCGTTATACCGAATTAGTAGTTCTGGATGATGTACAAAGAAAATTGCTTAGTTTGCGCCCGATGATGTTGCCAGGCTTTCCCCAAGCAGGCTACGTAGTAAGGATACCCTAGGAGCGGTCCTGGAAACACAGCCGGGCCGAGTAGATTAGGGGTTACCTGAAATTTTCATGTTTGCTTGCCCTTCGGCATGCTGAGCCCTTTGGAGACACACGATGAGTGGAACAATCAGCAACGATCCCGCCTCAAATGCCCCTGACCAGACTGGCACATCAGGCGCGGCGCCCGGTGGCGGCGGCAGCGGCGGCACGTCCGTGGGCGGCAGCACGGCAGGCATAACGGGCACGTCCACCCTTCCGCCACAATACGCGACGGGCAATCTCGGCTTCTTCACCCGGCAGACAGAGCCAGTGCCGACCGCCGTCACGGTCGGCCCGGACGGTGCCCTCTATGTCAGCATGCTGACCGGCATTCCCTACGGAGACGGCTACTCCAGCATCTGGCGCGTCGATGGCACGAACACCACGACGGGGTTCGATGGCTCGGTGGCCAGCGGCGTGCCGCAGGCCTGGGCCAGCGGCTTCAGCGAGGTCATTGGCCTCTCCGCCAACAACAACACTGGCGACATGTTCGTCTTGGAGTACCTAGTTTCCAACGAGGTCTATGACCCGACCATAGCACCCGCTGACCTGCCGCCCGGCGCGTTGATCCAGGTGAAGCCGGACGGCACCCGCACCACAATCTCGGGGCCTGAGCTGCACCTCGGCAACTACGTGCTGGTGAACCAGCAGACCGGCGATGTGTACGTCACCGTTGATAACCAGGGCGCCGCCACCGCCACGTCGCCGGGCACCGGCCAGGTGCTGGACTACAAGCAGGACCCGGCCACTGGCGCTTGGAGCAGCACGGTCATCGCGAGCGGCCTGAACAGCCCGCGCGGCATGGCAATCGGCCCCGACGGCAAGCTCTACGTGCTTGAGCAGGGCAGCGGCACCCCGGCCGGGACACCCGGCGCCGACACCGCGCCTGTCATCCCCTTCATCCCCGGCCTGGTCAGCGAGCGCGGTGGCAACACCGCCTCGATCACGCAAGTGGACATCACCAGCCCCGACGGCGGCCAAAAGGAGGTCCTCACGGGACTCGCATCGTTCCGCGAGTTCAACCCCACGACCGGCGAGGACCGCGTTATCTCAATCGGTATGAACGGCCTGACCATCACGCCAGATGGCACGGTTTACATTGCCGCCGGCGGTGGCCTCGCCCCCGAGACAGCAGCCGCTGTCGGCCCGCTGGCCGACCAGTTACAGGGCGTGCTAAAGGTCGATGGGCTCTTCGGCGCCAACCCGTCCCAGGCTACCGTGACGCCTGAGTTCAACTCGCTCCAGTATGCCTCGGCAAACGGGCCTGACGGCGCGAGGACACTGTACAACACCGAGAGCAACCTCAACGATATCGTTTACAATCCCAAGGACGGCAACGTTTACACCGTGGATGCGGCCCGCAACGACATGTATGGGCTGTCCAACGGCGGATCGGCGGTCAGCAGCGTCACGGTGTTCCCGAAGCAGGCACCTATTCTGACCCCCCCGCAATACGCAGCCGTCATCCAGTACGGCGGTGATCCCACACAGCAGTATGCGGCCGAGATCGCCAGCTATACTTTTAGGGGCGTGACCGGTGTCCCGGACGTTCCTGGCAACGTTCCCGCTGCCGGGCTTGCCGCCGCCGCTGCGGCGGCTGGCCTGGCACCGGCGCCCAGCACCACAGACGGCTCCTCGTCGGTGCCGGGCGGGACCGGCACCTCCGGTACGACTACTCCTCCGCACGGCGAGGATACGACCGGATCCGGTGTGACCGGAACCACTGGCACGGCGGGTTCCGGGAGCCCCGCGTCCGACACGCTGGTGCTTCAAGTCTCCGAAGACGCCTACCTGGGCGACGCGCAGTTCACGGTGAACGTGGACGGCATGCAACTGGGGGCTGTCAACACCGTTACCGCCCTGGACAACCTTGGCAACACCCAGGCGTTCACGGTCACAGGCTCTTTCGGTGCCGGCCCGCATACCGTGACGGTTGACTTCCTCAACGACGCCTACGACGGCACGCCGGATACCGACCGCAACCTATTTGTCAAAAGCGTGACCCTGGACGGCACAGCCATTTCGGGCAGCATGCTTGCCGAGTACGCGGCCGGGCCGCAGTCGTTCAGCTTCACCGGTCCTGCCAGCTCGTCCAGCACCGGCTCGTCCAGCACCGGCACGTCGTCCGGCATCTCCGCGACCAACTTGCCCACCCTTCCGAATGGCGCCACCTTCTCACCGGCCCTTCCCGGGGCGACTGACCCGCTCAACGTGCCGGTGCTCGCCAACAACATCTACTCGCAAGCCTTCGCGCCCTTCTTCGGCAATTACGCTCCGGCCCCGTCCGATCCACTCATTTTGAAGTCTGGGAACGGCAGCAGCTACACGATGAACAAGCTGCTCGTTTTCGGCGACCGGCTTGCTGACAACGGAAACTCCGCGGCGTTGGCAAAGTCGCTCGGCCAGGCCCCGGGGACCGGGGCAGCGCCCTACTCAACGACGGGCAACTTCTCGGACGGTCCGCAGTGGACCACTGACCTCGCCCAGTACCTTGGGGCGGGTGCGCCGGCGCAACAGGAGAACTACGCTTACGAAGGCGCAACAGCGCGGCCGCTCGGAGTGTCTGATCCGTTCATCCAGGACGCGAGCAAGACGCCGCTCAGCACGTTCGCTGGGCAGATACAGCAGTTCGAGCAGCAGGACGGCGTCGTTTCCCCTAAGGCGGTGGTGTCCATCACGTTCGGCGGCAACGACATCTCGCTGCCGAGCACGGAGTCTCCGGTCCAGGGCGTGACAGATAGTGTGAACGCGATCATCTCCGGCATGCAGACGCTTGTGGCGGATGGTGCCAAGCACTTCCTGGTCTCCAACCTGCCGGACATCACCTTGGCGCCGCTGTTCAGCAATCCCGGGTTCCTGGCGGCCACGGGGGCCACAGCTGCCCAGTTCCAGGGCTTGGTGGGAGCGTTCGACAACCAGCTCACGGCCGGTCTTGCACAGTTCAGCAGTGCGAACCCGGACGTGGACGTGAAGACGCTTGACCTGAACACGTTGTTCCAGGGCATCGCGACCAATCCGACCGACTACGGCTTCAACAACATCAGCCAGCCTGTCTTGTCGAGCACTCCCGCGCCCAACACGACGCCCACCTACAACCCGGCGATCGTCGGGCAGGACCCGCAGGCGCAGCATGGGTCCTTGTTCCTCGATCCGTTCTTCGACCCGACGGCGCTGGGGCAAGCCCTCATCGCTCAGACGGCACGCACCACCCTGACAGCGTGATGGTAGGCCTGCAGGCACCCAGTTCCGGGCGCCTGTAGGCAGCCCGGCCGTACCTTCACCTAAGCGACCACCTTCAGTCCAGCCATCAGGAGATGTTAGTGCCGACTATAACGTCCACGACGACCGGAAGCAGTGCAGCCATCACTAATGCAGGAAGAGCGGCATGAGCGCGTCCACGCTCGCCGCGCCGGTTCAGTCGCACCGGGATGACGCCCAGCCGGACCGCCAGCCGCCGGACGCTGCGCCTGTCCAACTGACTGTAGCCGAGGGCCTGGCAACCGCCTTCCACTCGCTCGGCATCAGGCACGCTTACGGCGTTTGCGGCGGCGCGCAGGCGCTGCTATGGGCCGCGCTGTCGAAGCATCTGGACCTGCTCCATTTCCGGCACGAATGCGGCGCAGCTTTCGCTGCGGCGGAGGCGCACTTCGCCAGCGGACGGCCGGTTGTGGTGTTCACCACCACCGGCCCCGGCATCACCAACGCCCTGACCGGCCTGCTCGCCGCGCGGAGCGAGGGAGCCAAGGTTATCCTAGTCTCCGCTTACGCTTCGGCTCCACGGCGCGGCCGTGGCGGCATCCAGGAGACCAGCGGCTACACCATGCCGACCAGCGCGCTGTTCGAGGCTGGGCACTGGTTCGATGACGCGGCGATCATCGAGACGCCGGACCAGGTGCCGCAAATCCTGCGGCGCATGGCAAGCGGCCTGCGCCGCCCCGGCGGCTACGTCGCGCACCTGAGCATCCCCAACGCCGTCCAGGGCGCACTGCTGTCGCAGCCCCTGCCTAGGCTTGCCGACACAGGATCCAACTTGGCCGGCAGCAACGGCAGCCGTCCCGCGGTGAACCCCGCTGCGGTCGCGCGCTGCGTCGAGCTGCTGTCCGCCGGGCCGTTTGCGATCTGGGCGGGCTTCGGCGCGCGCAACGCCGCGCCGGCGCTGCTCGAGCTGGCGGAACGGGCCGGCGCGCCGGTGATGTGCTCGCCCCGGGCCAAGGGCGTGTTCCCGGAGGACCATCCCTTGTTCGTCGGCGTGACGGGCATGGGCGGCCACGGGGCCTTCGCCGCCGAATACATGCGCGAACATGCGCCGCACCGCGTCCTCGTGCTGGGTACGCGGCTGGGAGAGCCGACGTCGTTCTGGAACGCGGCGCTGGTTCCTGACGGCGGCTTCGTCCATGTTGACGTGGACCCGATGGTTCCCGGCGTGGCCTACCCGCAGGCTGAGACCTATGCGGTGCAGGCCGAAGCCAGCGACTTCCTGGCTGCGCTACTTGCCGCTTGGCCGGCTGGCGCCGCGTTCAACCCGCCCATACTGCCCCGTCCGCATCCGCGGCACCCGGAGCTGGACGGGATCGGGCTGGTGCGTCCCGCCGCGCTCATGGCCGTTATCCAGCGCGCCGTCGTGGATGGCAGCGATGCCATCGTGCTGGCCGAGTCCGGGAATTCGTTCACCTGGGCCACGCACTGCCTCCGCTTCGCCCAGCCTGGCCGCTACCGCGTCAGCACGAACCTCGGCTCGATGGGCCATGCGGCGACCGGCGTGCTCGGGGCGGCGCTCGGGCACGGCAGCGCGGTCGCAATCGTCGGCGACGGTGCGATGCTGATGAACTCCAGCGAGGTGAACACCGCTGTGAAGCGCGGCCTGTCCGCGGTTTGGATCGTGCTGAATGACGGACGCTACAACATGTGCGAGCAGGGGATGGCCGCGCTCGGCATGGCGGACCTTGCCGATGCGCGTTTCCCACCTGTGGACTTCGCGCAGTTGGCCATCGCCATGGGAGCCGGTGGCCTCCGCGTCGAGCGGGAGAGCGACTTGGCTGGAGCGTTGACGCAGGCGTTGTCCGCTAACGGCCCGTTCGTCCTCGATGTCCTGATCGACGCCTCCCAGGTTGCGCCGACCCAGGGCCGCAACGAGGGTCTAAAGCCCGCGCGGACGCTCAAGGCGCACGATCAGCAGGCCCATGAGGGGCTGAGCTTCCCGGTCCTCCCAGTTATCTAAGGAGCAGGCAGATTATGGAAAGCAACACTTTCGCCACCTCCGCCTACTTCGCGACCTCGCCCGATGCGGCGTTCGAATACCTGCGCGAGCTGCGGAATCTCGACGAATGGACGCTCTATAGCCGCATGATCGAGCAGATGGACGAAAACACTTGGCGCGGCACGGCGTCAGGATATCAGCACGATCTTTACTACCATGTGCGTCCGATCGAGACGCCGGCGTTCCGCGGCGTGGAGTGGCACTGCGGCTACGAATACGGCAAATACTTCCAGTGCTACCCGACGTTGCTGTTCCCAGCCAGCTATCTCGGAACGGACGAGCCGGGCGTTTACTTCCATTGGCTCAGCTTCGTCGGCCCTGAGCGCCGCACGCCGATGATCATGCAGGGCATCCACCTCGTCCACACCGCCGAAATCCGCTCGCTCAAGGGCGCCCTGGAGCGGAAGGCCGGGTTGACCGAGGCGGCACAGAGCCGGGCCGAGATCAAGACAAGCTCCATCTTCGTCGATGCGCCTTATGAAACCGCGGTGGAGTATTTGGGCGACCTTAGCAATCTCGGCGAATGGGGATTCTCAATACATCCAGCCGGCCAGGTAGGCGCCGACCAGGACACCTTCACCGACGAGTACAACCAGGAGGTCAAGGTTCAGGTCCACCGGCACGACCTGCAAAACTATTCCATCCTGGAATTCGAGCACCACTATAAGCAATCAAACTGGACGCAGCGGAACTGCATGGTCCTTGTGCCTTGCTCATATGCATTCGGCAATCCGGACGCGCGGGGCTTCGTCCAGCACCGCATCGCGTTCTTCGATAAGGCTGCGCTGCCGCGCCACGGCAAGCTGCAGATCGAGGACTACGGCGCCGAAAGCATGAGCCTGAAGCGCGTGCTGGAGAACAAGGCTGGCAACCTGCAATCCTTCGGGCGGGGCATGAGCTACATCTCGGAGCAGGCGGCGTGAACGCCGTCCAGGTCCCGGAGGCGCTAGCGCCCCTGGCGCCGCTCCCGGAGTGGCCGGAAAATTGGCAGCTCCAGCGTAAAGCTGGGCGCCAGGTCGCCCCTCCAGTCCCTGTAGGGGTCAGCGTCGTTCTGATAGACAATTATGACAGCTTCACTTTCAACCTGTTTCACCGCCTAGGCGAGCAGGGTGCCGCAGTCCGAGTGTTGCGCAACGATGCGGCGACGCCCCGAGAGGTGCTCGCGATGGGAAGCGGCGCTGTGGTGATATCGCCAGGTCCGTGCGACCCCGACCGCGCCGGCATTTCCTGCGCCCTGATTGAGCAGGCTGCAGGGGTTTGCCCGGTGCTGGGCGTCTGCCTGGGCCACCAAGCCATTGGCCAGGTGTTCGGCGGCAGGGTGATGCGCGCCCCGTCGCCGATGCACGGTAAGATTAGCCTGATACACCATGACGGCACCGGGGTGTTCGCCGGGCTGCCGAACCCGTTCCCGGCCACCCGCTACCACAGCCTGATCGTGGAGCGGGCCAGCCTGCCGGACGACCTACGCGTCACGGCTTGGACCGATGACGGGCTGATCATGGGGCTACAGCACCGGCACCTGCCGGTCCACGGCGTCCAGTTCCACCCGGAGAGCATCGAGACGGAGGCCGGGCGCAAGTTGCTGCACAACTTCGTCTCCCTTATTCCGGCAAGGGTGGCGGCGGGCGTTGCAGAGCAGGCGGCGGTATGACACTGGATCTCCGCCCGGCGCTCAGCCTCGTGGCCGGCGGCGGGACGCTGACCACTGCGCAGGCCGAGTTGGCGTTCGACGTCATTATGGCGGGCGGCGCGACCCCGGCGCAGGTCGGCGGGCTGCTGATGGCCATGCGCGTCCGCGGCGAAACCGTCGAGGAGATCATTGGCGCCGCCCGCGCCATGCGGTCCAACATGGTTCTGGCAGCCGCGCCGAAGGATGCGCTGGACACCTGCGGCACTGGCGGGGACGCATCGGGCACATTCAACATATCCACCGCAGTGTCCTTCGTCGCCGCCGGCTGTGGCGTGCCAGTTGCCAAGCACGGCAACCGCGCCGTGTCGTCCAAGTCGGGCGCGGCAGACGTGCTGGAGGTCTTGGGCGTCAACCTCGACGCACCGCCCGATGCGGCGTTCGACGGGGATGGCGGCGTCGCCTTCCTGTTCGCGCCGAACCACCACGCGGCGACACGGCACGCCGGGCCGAGCCGGCGGGAGCTGGGCGTGCGCACGATCTTCAACCTATTGGGGCCGTTGGCAAACCCTGCCAGAGCACGGCGGCAACTGCTGGGCGTGTTCGGGCCGCAGTGGCTCATTCCGATGGCGGAGGTGCTGCGTGCCCTCGGGTCGGAACGGGCCTGGGTCGTCCACGGCGGCGACGGCCTGGACGAGTTGACGACCACGACGCACTCCTGCGTCGCCGAGTTGCGGGATGGCGTGGTCAGCCGGTTCGACATCGTCCCGGAGCAGGCCGGCGTCGGGCGGGCTAGGCCGGAGGACCTGATAGGCGGCGACGCGCAGCACAACGCAGCGGCGATGCGCGCGATGCTGGGCGGGGAGGTTGGCCCCTACCGCGACATCGTGGTGCTGAACGCTGCCGCGGCCCTCGTCATCGCGGGCAAGGCTGGCACCCTGGCCGATGGAGCTGGCTTGGCGCGGCGCTCCATAGATTCCGGCGCCGCCGCTGCGCGGCTGGAGGCCCTTGTGCGCGGCACCAACAGGGTTTTTGCATGACGGACAGGCTTACCGAGATCTGCGATGCAAAGCGGGCGCATGTAGCGGCTCGCCAGGCCGCCCGGCCCTTGCACGAGTTGGAGGCCAGGCTGCCTGCGGAGCCGGCACGCGGCTTCATTCGCGCCCTGTCTACGGAGATGGATGCAGGACGGGCCGGCCTGATCGCGGAGATCAAGCGCGCCAGCCCGAGCCGGGGCGTCATACGGGCCGACTTCGATCCTGCTGCACTGGCCCGTTCCTACGAGGCAGGCGGGGCGGCGTGCCTGTCGGTCCTGACGGATGTGCCGTACTTCCAGGGTGCCGACGAGCATGTGGCGGCCGCCCGCGCCGCCTGTGCCCTGCCGGTACTGCGGAAGGACTTCATGCTCGACCTTTATCAGCTACTCGAGGCGCGGATGATCGGCGCGGATGCGGTGTTGCTGATTATGGCGGCGCTCGATGATGGCCAGGCGTCCGAGCTTGAGGCGGCGGCGCATGAACTGGGCCTCGACGTGCTGATCGAGGTGCACGACGAGGCGGAGCTTGAAAGGGCGCTTCGGCTGAGGTCGCCCTTGATCGGCATCAACAACCGCGACCTCAAGACGTTCAGGGTTGACCTTGCCACCACGGAGCGGCTGGCGCGCCAGGTCCCGGCGGACCGGCTGCTGGTGTGCGAGAGCGGCATCGGGTCGCCTGCGGACATCGCGCGGATGCGCTCTGCCGGGACCCACTGCTTCCTGGTCGGCGAGAGCCTGCTGCGCCAGCCCGATGTCACGGCCGCAGCCGCGTCGCTGCTGGGCCGGCCAGCCCTGGCGAGGGCGGCCCTGGACGCCGAGGCGGCCGTCGCATGATGCACACTCTTCCCACGCAAGCCGCCTTTGCCGAGGCTTACCAGGACAGCAAGGCGCAGGTCGCCTGGACCACGCTTGTTGCCGACTTGGAGACGCCGGTGGCGGCGATGATGAAGCTCGCCGAGGGGCAGCGCTACGGCTTCCTGCTCGAATCGATCGAGGGCGGGGCAGTCCGCGGCCGTTACTCCTACATCGGCCTTAAGCCCGACCTGATCTGGCGCTGCAAGGGGGAGCAAGCCGAGGTGAACCGGTCGGTGCGCCAGGGCGGCGGGCGCTACGAGCCTTGCGCGATGCCGTCCCTGGCCAGCTTGCGCGAACTGGTGGAGGAGTGCCGCATCGAGCTGCCGCCCAGCCTGCCGCCGGGCAGCGCTAGCCTGATCGGCTTCTTCTCGTATGACTTCGTGCGCCTGGTCGAGCGCCTGCCATCCGCGAATTCGGACGAGCTGGACCTGCCGGACGTGATGCTGATGCGCCCGACCGTCGTGATCGTGTTCGATAACGTGCTCGACCTGATGACCGTGGTCACGCCGGTGTATCCCACCGCCGATCTGGGTGCGGTCGCCGCCTACAAGCGGGCGGTGGAGCGGCTATCCGACGTGGTGTCGGACCTTCGGCGGGGCTTGCCCTACCACTCTCCGCCGTCCGAGCCGGGGGAGACGGTGGCGCCCGTGTCGAACTGCAGCCGCGAGCAGTACCATGCGATGGTGCGGCAGGCGCAGGTGTACATCCGGGCCGGCGACGCCTTCCAGGTCGTGCCGTCTCAGCGGTTCTCCATGCCGTTCCACTTGCCGCCGCTGGCCCTGTACCGGTCGCTGCGCCGGCTGAACCCGTCGCCATTCTCATTCTACCTGAACCTCGGCGACTTTGCCCTGGTCGGATCGTCGCCGGAAATCCTTGTGCGGCTGCGGAACGGGACGGTGACGGTGCGGCCCATCGCGGGAACCCGCCCGAGGGGCGGCACCCGCACCGAGGATATCGCGCTGGAGCAGGATTTGCTGGCCGACCCGAAGGAGCTTGCCGAGCACCTGATGCTGCTGGACCTTGGGCGCAACGACGTGGGCCGGGTGTCCAAGGTCGGGTCGGTGCGCGTGACGGAGAAGATGATCGTCGAGCGCTACTCGCACGTCATGCACATCGTCTCCAACGTCGAAGGCGACATGGACCCGGAGCGCGCCGACTTGATCGATGTGCTGTGCGCCGGATTCCCGGCGGGCACGGTGTCCGGTGCGCCGAAGATACGCGCCATGGAGATTATCGACGAATTGGAGCCGACTCAGCGCGGCTTCTATGGCGGCGGCGTCGGCTACATCGGCGCAGACGGCAACCTGGACACCTGCATCGGCCTGCGCACCGGACTGGTCAAGGCCGGGTGGCTGTATGTGCAGGCGGGCGGCGGCGTGGTCGCGGATTCCGATCCCGACGCCGAGTACCAGGAGTCCTGCAACAAGGCCAAGGCCGTGCTGCACGCCGCCGAGGACGCGCTGCGCTTCGACGAGTCCGGCGCAATGCCCCACTTCGCACGCGGGATCGCCGTCTGATGCCGGCCGGCGTCGCCAATGCTCTCAACCAACCCTTTCTCCGTCGTAGGAAACCGCAGGCTGCGCGCCTGCCAGGCGCCGTAGGCTCTGCAACTAACAGGTATCGCCATGGCTGATCTCATGCACAAACGAGTGGGCCACGCATCGACGCTGACCGCCGACGCCATGCCAGCGGACTGGTCCCCGGCATCGTGGCGCAGGTTTCCGGTCCAGCAAATCCCGTCCTACGACAGCCCGAAGCAGCTTGCGGACGTCGAGGCGCGGCTGCAGTCCTTCCCGCCACTGGTCTTTGCGGGAGAGGTCCGGGAGCTTCGCCGGCAGCTTGGCGAGGTCTCCGCCGGCAACGGCTTCCTGCTGCAGGGCGGGGACTGCGCCGAAAGCTTCGGCGAGTTTGGCACCGACTACATCCGCGACACGCTGCGGGTGCTGCTGCAGATGTCATCCGTCCTGGCCTTCGCCGCCGGGCTGCCGGTCGTCAAGGTCGGGCGCCTGGCCGGGCAGTTCGCCAAGCCGCGGTCGTCCGACATGGAGCGGCAGGGTGGCGTCGAGCTGCCGAGCTACCGCGGCGACATGGTCAACGCCTTCCCTTTCACGCCAGAAGACCGGCGGCCCGATCCCGAACGGCAGGTGCAGGCTTACTCCCAGGCGGCTGCGACGCTGAACCTGCTGCGGGCGCTCACCGAGGGCGGCTACGCTTCGCTGACCCGCGTCCACGAGCACAACCTGGAGTTCATCGCCAACTCCGCCCAGGGCAAGCGCTACTGCGAGGTGGCGGACCGCATCACGGAGGCGCTCAACTTCATGGCGGCCTGCGGCGTGTCGGCCCTAACCACGCCCGCTTTGGCCTCGACCAAGCTCTACACCTCGCACGAGGCGCTGCTGCTCGGCTTCGAGGAGGCGCTGACCCGGACGGACTCCATCACCGGCGGCACCTACAACACCGCCGTCCACATGCCCTGGATCGGCGACCGCACGCGGAGGCTGGACGGCGCCCACGTCGAGTACATGCGGGGCATCGGCAACCCAATCGGCCTGAAGGCCGGACCGACGCTGCCGCCTGACGACCTGCTGCGCTTGTGCGACGTGCTTAACCCGCAGAACGAGGCGGGGCGGCTGACCATCATCGCCCGGATGGGTCACACGGAGGTCGAGAAGCGCTTGCCGCCGTTGATCCGCGTCGTGGAACGCGAGGGCATGAAGGTCGTCTGGTCGTGCGACCCCATGCACGGCAACACGGTAAAGGCGGCGTCGGGTTATAAGACCCGGCCCCTCCCCCGCATCATGGAGGAGATTAACAGCTTCTTCGCCGTCCACCAGGCGGAGGGCACGCACGCCGGGGGAATCCATATCGAACTGACGGGGCAGAACGTGACGGAATGCACCGGCGGTGCGCAGGCCATTACCGACAATGATCTGGCATACAGCTATCGCACCCAGTGCGACCCGCGCCTAAACGCGCAGCAAAGCCTGGAGGTGGCCTTCCTGGTCGCCGAACGCCTCAAGGCGGACCGCAACGCGCGGCGAGGCGAGGGTGTGCCTTGAACGAAGCAGTCAACCCCGGCGGCCCGGCGGCATTGGACGACGCGTTCTGGTCCTCCGGTGCGCCTCCCTTGTTCGACCAAGTGACGCTCGTCGGCATCGGCCTGGTCAACGGGTCGTTGGCCCGCGACATCCGGCGGCTTGGGCTGGCCAGGCGGCTTGTCGCAACGTCACGCCAGCAGGGTACGCTTGATGAGGCTTGCCGGCTGGGCCTGGTGGATGATGCGGCACTGGACGCCGCCGCCGCCGTACAAGGGTCGGACCTCGTCGTGCTCGGGGTGCCGGTCGGGGCGAGCGGCGAGGCGGCCCGGGCCATCGCGCCGGGCCTGCGTCCGGATGCCATTGTTACGGACGTAGGGTCGGTCAAGGGCAGCGTCATTGACCTGGTGGCGCCATTCCTGGACATGCGGCGCTTCGTGCCGGGCCATCCCATCGCCGGCACCGAGCGGTCCGGGCCGGCGGCGGCGGTTGACCGCCTGTTCGAGCGGCGTTGGTGCATCCTGACGCCGGCCGGCGCCACCGACCCGCTTGCCGTGGACCGGGTCGCGGCGCTTTGGCAAGCGGTAGGGGCGCGTATTGAGGTAATGGATCCGGCGCATCATGACCGGACCCTTGCGATCACCTCGCATCTGCCGCACCTGCTTGCCTTCAACCTCATCAACACCGCGGACGACCTAGAGGGCGCAAAGGGCGAGATCCTGAAGTATGCCGCTGGCGGCTTCACGGACTTCACGCGCATCGCGGCCTCCAATCCCCGGATGTGGCAGGACGTGTTCCTGCACAACAAGGCGGCGGTGTTGGAGGTCGTAGGACGCTACGTCGAGGACCTGCTGGCGCTGCAGCGGGCGATCCGCCGGGACGAGGCGCGCGTCCTGTTCAACCGGTTCGAGAACGCGGGCGTGGTCCACCGCGAGGTGGTCCGCACCGGGCACGCCTACAAGCGGCCGGTGATGGCCCGGCCACAGGCGGACGGCTGCATCGAAGCAGAAGCTTCGGTGCATTGACTCGGCGCCATTCGCAATAAGCAACAGGGGATGCTGCTTTTGGCGACTTCCATGCAGCAGCCCCATCATCCTAGAAATTTAAAAAGGGTAGAACAATGTCCGATAGCACGCTGAACATTACGGGCGGGAACAACCAGTTCGCCGTTGTTTATAAAGATGCTCCGTCCGGTGATGCCGGAGCGGGCGGGATCGGCGCCGGCCAGGGGGGCAACCCGCCCTTCGGCGCGCCAGGGTCGCTCAACAACACCAATCCAGCGTACGATTTCAGCAGCCTGGATAACGGCAAAGTCTATGTCATCACCAACGGCCAGGCTCAGACGACGATCGATGGAGGCAATCAGCAGTTCGTTGTCGAGTACCTGCTTCCTGCGCCCGACGGCACGGCAGGCGCGGCAGATACGGGCGGCAACATGATAAACGTTGGCGGCGGCAATAACCTGTTCGTTGTATCCTACGAAGCTACGGACCCTACCGCAGCCAGCGGCAATGCGGTCACGGTCGGCGGCGGCAACAACCAGTTTGTCGTGGCCTACGCGTCCCCGGGCGCCGGAAGCGGCAACTCGGTCGCCGTTGATGGCGGCGGCAACAAGTTCGTCGCTGCATACAACTCCGTACAATCCGGCGACGGCAGCGCCTCCCCGGCTGGCGCAAGTTCTCTCGGCCAGGGCGATATGGGCAGCAACAGCAGCGGCATCGTCGTGGGCAATCCAGGCAACAATGCAGTTTCTATCAGTGGGGACAACAACCAGTATGTCGTCCAGTATGGGGTGGCACCCAGCGCAGACGGCAGCCCGTCCTCGGCGCCCGGCGCGGGCAGCAACCCCTTTTCCTCCTTTGGTGGGGCACCGGGCAACT
>JAABUQ010006257.1_pt1 | contig 18205 bp, 5 predicted proteins | sample 5560001 | NCBI WGS metagenome assembly JAABUQ01 (sample SAMN10711888, study PRJNA513371) | rock metagenome | isolation source: Antarctica rocks | place: Antarctica: Victoria Land, Finger Mt nord | collected 2015-12-18
TATTATTTTTTTTAATTTTAAATTTATTTAATTCTTTTAAAATTTCATTTTAATTAATTAATTAATAATTTATTTATTTATTATTAAAATATTTATAATTATTTATAATTATATAATAACTTTATTAATTAAAAAGCTTTAAAATAAATTATTATTATTATATTTAATATTAAAATTAAATTGTTTATTTTTAATAAAATAAATTTTTTGAATATATATATTTTTAAATAAATTAAAATATTATTATTATTTATAATAATTAGCAAAAATTAGACTTAATTAATTAATTTATTCTTAAATTATTTATATACTTTAAATATATTAATATATATTAATATTAATTTTATTAAAAAATTTAAAATAATTATATTATTATTAAATAAATTTTTATAATTAAAATATTAATAAATAATTTTATTAAATCCTTTTTTTATTAGAAATATAAATAATTTATTTATATATTATAATTTATTAATTTAAATAATTATATAATTTTATTTATTAATTAAATAGAATTATAATAATAATCAGATTATTATTATTATTATTTTTTTATTAATCTGTTTTTCTTATTTTGCTTTCTCTAAGGTTATTTAGACCTTTAATTATACTACCAAAATATTATTATTATATTATTTATTCTCTACTTTATCAGGCGAAGCAATTAGTATAAAACAGGGCTAGGAACATTTATTTGCCCCTATCTAGGGCCTCATCATTATATATATTAGGGTGCTGTGCACCATTATTTATCAATCAGACGATTTAGCCCTGAGTGCATCTGACAGCTCCTCTACCAAACTCCAATAATTTTGTTAATACTATGACAGCTGAATGACCATTGGTGTTAATCATGTAATCTAAACAATACTTTGTTCTATATATACTCAATAGAAATATATCCAGTCGTCATCGCAGAAGTAGTTTACAGGGTGGTAGGTGTATATCTTTATCCTTCTACGAACGTCATCCCTCACGGCCAGGAGAGTAATTATAAGATTCGAGGGATCACCATATTTACGCCAAGGTGACGAAGTGGTTCAGCAAAATAGGCAAGGAGCTCCATGACTTCGCGTGTCTACAACGATAAGCATGTAGGGAAGGTATTCAAATTGTGACATTCCGATGATTGCATGAATATTAACAGCTGCTTTTACACATTAGTGATCTTAAAGGCTCTTCAAGCCGTCTGTGTTGGATTATGTACTTGAGTCAGTAGTTCTTGGTGTGGTCACGATCTGTTTCCGGTTTCCATACCGCCTTGTTTTACGACCTTGGTTATAGGCCCAGACGTACGAATCCTACGAGCTGAGAATGAACGTCAGCGCCTCTTTGCCTCCCAAAACTTTGAGATATCGCTGTTCCTGACTCTCTGCTAATGCTCCCGAGATCATTCGACCTATTTTGTCGGTAAGCATGGACATTGTCCTGACGTTATTAATCTTGCGCATTATTCAACTCGTTTGTTCCGGCCAGAATGGACCAGTCGACTGCAGCGGTTGCCTCGTCCACATAGACCCAGCCAAGACTTCGGGACTCTCAGGAGCCCAGAGGTAGGTCATCTGTATTCGTCTTTGATCGTAAGCTTTCTACCTTAACTAACTATTACTTCCGTCCCAGCTGGCTCCTGTTTAGTGCATATACGGTCACTAGTGAGATGTCGACCAACGGCTTGTGCTCTACAGAGACAGGGAGCCCAGTCACGCTTGTCACCATATTTTCGGTCTCGAGTAGGCCAACAGCGGACCCTGCTGCTCTTGCTGGCAGTGCAACAAGTTCGTTTGTAGTCGATTACCTAGGGCTCACTAGCTGTCTCTACACCTTAGCCCTGGCCACAACACTGTCAGCTTCCCTATCCTCTGTTTCTTCCGCAGCGACGCTCAATACTATTTCGAATACTCCACCACCTAATGTCCCAAGCACAGCGTCGGAGCAGGGAGCCAAGGCTGCCATCGCTATCGGAGTCGTGGTATTCGTTATCGTGGTAATTTCACTCAGCATTTTCCTATTGTGGAGGCACCGAAAGCAAAAGGAGGGCGCAAAGCAGAGGGAACAAGATACGCAGCCTTACCTTCAGAACAAACCGGAGCTGCAAGACCAAGAGACGAGGAAGCATGAATTGGAAGCAACTGAGACAGGATACGAAATGGATGGTAGTCATACGATAAATGAGCTGGTAGGGACAGAAGGCATACGGCAGACCTTTTCCCCTGGGCAGATGCAGGAGTTGAGAGGGGAAGAGTGTTCGCGAGAGTTGGAGGCTGATTCGCGTTGAAGCTGCTGGGCTATTGCATCGCAATGGAACTACAGATACTCAGAGCTCCTGCTGCACAATAAATCTTGGCCACATTCAAGGATGCAAGTGGTTCCGGATCCCTCGCACCAAATTGCACTCAGGCCAAACACTCGCACCAAAGTACTAGCTCGTGCCTCTCCGCTAGGGGACCGTCTAGGCCTCTTTGCTCGTTTTTCAGCCTGTAATTCTTGAACTATGGACGCAGGTAGAAACGAGTCAATAGGGTTGCGGTGGACGAAGCTTCCCAAGCGTAAGATAGAATGATTTAGGATAGAGCGCCAGACGAGGTGTATAAAATGAGGAAGAACTTCCGGCTGCTGTAGCACCTCGCCGGGGTAGGCAAGAGTCTAGTAGGCGGTGTTGGCTATAGGAGATTTCAATTGCCCTATCTACCTTGGTATATACAGCGGCGTAAACTTACCATACAATCTAGAACATTCATTGGGTGTTCTGGCCAAGCCACCCGAAATAGCGCCTTTTGCCTCGTGTTCCTGGCTGAATCTGCAAGGTACCGCCCTTACTGGCAAGTGATCTGCACGAAATGTCGACTCGTGACAATACAGACTTGACTACCATTACATGTGGCGTTCTCATTGACCCTTACGACGAGCCTGGCCCCTCCCAGCCCAGCAGATCAACGATATGGCGTCACGCCCGTGGCAAGCCCACACGAAGCGACAAGGCCGTTGGCCAACAGTATCTCACCCCTTCCGAGGAGAAGGCGGTCGTCGAATATGCTGTACGTATGTACGAACGTGGTTTTCCTATTTCTGTCAAATTTCTCGGTACTTTAGCGTATATCATCAAGCGTCAGCGTTCCTCCGTCTTCCAAACCCTCGCGGCCGACGATGGTATCCGTCTACCGGGCAAGAACTGGCCGCAAGGCTTCTACAAGCGTCACCTTGAGCTCCAGGCAAGAAAAGTCAGACCGTTGGATTGGGCACGCTATAACATCTATGATAAAGTTGTGGGATGGTTCACTCTCATCGGTAAGGAGTTGAGCAATCCCGCAGTTCTTCAGGAAAATGTCTACAATATGGACGAGACAGGCGTTCTGTTGAGTATTCTGAATTCTCTCAAAGTATTAGTGAGTTCTAAAGACCTCAGAAAATATCGAGGCGCCGCAGTCAAGCGGACGAACATCACAGCGGTTGAATGCATCTCTGCTGATAGCAGGTATCTTGATCCACTAATTATTTGGCCCGCTGCCACCCACCGAAGCACTTGGACCACCCATTTACCTAAAGGCTGGCAGTTCGCGCGCCAGAAGAAAGGATATACAGATACTGAAATCAGCTTGCACTGGCTTCGGCATGTATTTGACCCGCAGACGAAAGCCCGAGCGAACGGCAAGCCTCGAATCCTGATTAGCGATGGGTTTGGAACTCACGAGTCAGCCGAGCTGCTGAGATTTGCTTTTGAGAATAACATTCGCCTCCTTCGACTCGGCTCTCATACGTCCCATAAGACCCAACCTTGCGACGTTGGTCCGTTCGGGCCATTCAAAGCTGCATATCGTCATGAGGCTGAGCAACTATTCCGTGGAGGATCCAACATGATTGGGAAACAACATTTTACCTTGCTGTATGAACGGGCGCGTCATGTGGCGTTCACGCCTCGAAACATCAGGTCTGGCTGGACCAAGGCCGGAGTGTTCCCCTTGAATCCGGAAAGAGTCCTCAGCGACATTACTAAGCCACAAGTCGAAGAGGATATTCAACGTACTACTGATATGCCTATAGACCTCTCCAGCGACGTATTGCAGACGCCTGTGACCTGGGAAGGCTTCACAGGCTTACGAACTAAAATCGAACACGGTCCTGCTCTTGCTTCTCCTACTCAACGTCAATTTCAAAAACTTGCTAATACCACAGAAAAGCTCTTCGCCAATCGTGCTATCCTCCTCGACGAGAACAGGTTGTTGTTTCAGCAAAACAACAAGAAGACAACTCGACAGTCGGTCCGATCGACTATTACAGGTAACGCCAAAATCATGACCTACGATAACATTGTGCGAGCGGAGCAGAAGCGAGCTGCGAAAGTAAGTGCAAAAGGTGCGAAACGAGGTGGCCGATATCCTCAAGGTTCGAAGCCTAGTGAAGGGAAAAGATCGCATGCAGATGAATTGGAAGTTGGTAAGCGTAAGATCGAAGTATCGGGGCTAGAGGAGTATTGTTCTGTCTTGCAATTTCAAGTAGGTAAAGCGTTTTAGACTGGGCAAGATAATATTCATAGACAAGTATTCAGGTATTCTGTCTTGCTTAATAAGGATGCTGTTCTTAAGCTATAAGAATCTTCAGCCACTAGAGGCGCTCTTTCTAATTTCAGCCACGACTTTAGGAGTCTATAGAGACGATAATTAGTTATACTACGTAGTATTAGTCCCCTAGTCTTAGGGTAGAGTAGAGATAGTAATATTTATATCAATCTCTATAATGTCTTACTATATTACTTCATGTTCTCATTCCTATTGCCGAGAAGCTGTTCTGTATCACACATATGGGTATCAGAAAGAATCGTTGCATATGTAAAGTAGTAATGTACAATAGGACGGCTTTGAAACGTGTCTCGGTGACTATAAGCCACCGCTTCTGTCCCTCCACTTCTCCAACAATTCCCCATTGAAAGTCATGTCCAACATGGCCGTGCCGAACTCGTCAATGTCCGCGGGTTCCGCGTCGTCAAAGAGCCTCGCGCACTCGAAGCGCTGCAAGAACGCCACATTCCTTCCCAAGCACACCTTCTCCCACTCGGTGGCGCTCGCGGCATTCCAAAGGCCGCTGCGGTTCGTGTACATGACGCCGCCGGGGCAGGCCGACCAGCGCTGCTGCAGCGCGGAGAAGACGCAGGAGAGGCTGACGGCGACGAGCCAGGTGCGGCGGATGCTCTCCGACAGGATCCACAGGTACCACTGTTGCTGCGAGTAGGTGGACGGCGTTGGCAGACAGCCGACAAGATGCGTGGCAGCGGCGTGGGTGTTTGACAATGCCTTTGCGGCCGAGTGAAAAAGCTTGCCGGCCCAGCTATCCTGGACGGCCATGTGGCCTTCGGCGACGTGGCGGGAGCGGATGTCGCCGTCGAAGAGGCCGATGATCTGGTAGACCATGAGCGCGTGCAGCCTTGTTAGCTGCGCGAACAGGTCAACATCTTGCTCCCCTCCGTCGGCCCACTCCTCCGCGCCAACCCGGTCCAGAATAGCCCCGTTCTCCCGGAGTAAATCGTTCGACCTGTCCTCTACAATTTGGAGGACGGTATCCGTGTTTGCGGGTGTCCGGTGGATATAGCTAGCCAGCGTGGCATACGCGACCTGCACGCACGCCGGGGAGTTCGCACTGTACAGACAGGGATGGATAAAAGGGTTGCTGCCGGTGGTGACCCAGCGTTCGAACCAAGACTGCAGCACCGCCACGTACTTCTTCATCGTCGCTTTGCCAACTGGCATAGCGGCCGAGGTGTCCACTCTATGGGATATCCTCCACGTCTCGGGCGCAAGGAACCAGTCTGCCCTGGTCGCCGGCGCACTGGGCGTTTGAATGAGAGACGACGGGGCAGTGAAGTCACTGTCCATGAGTGGGAATGCCAGGTCCAACATAAGGTCGTCTGCAAGGATCAGGTTTGCGGTGCGGGAGGATGTGTTGCCTGCAACCTCAGCGAGCAGTCCATCCTCCACTCTCGGCACCGAGCCTCTCAACGCATCCGACAGCAATGGCCGAGACGAGGAAGCTGCTCTGCTTCTCGACGGCGGATAGACGCAGGACCTGCCCCTATCCGCGCATCGTGCGCACGACGGCATCTGCCGACCGCATTTCCGCTTCGACCTTGCGCAGGCGCTGCAGGCGTTTGATTCCGCGTGCGTCGGCATGGTCGAAGGACAAATCCTTTTGAAGTCTTTTTCGGGGGCAGAACTGGCTCCCGATCTTGTCCGCGGCGGAAGTCGAGGGGAATACAGTTGGTTGCATTACGGTTGGCGGTTCGCGAAATGGGCCTTCCCCCACCACCAATTGCGCACCAAAATCTAAGGTCGGCTTGGCAGCCAGCGCACCAGTACGCACAAATCGATATTTCGTATATCGGACCTCCATAGCTCTATACATTTATAGATAGCATATATAGCAACTGAGATTCATCCACCGCTGGATATCTCTCCCTTAGCAAGCTCCCTACCCCCTTCGCTATCGTTATGCCCCCCCCAATTGCGGCCTCAGTTAGGAAGGACATCAAGTACGAACTCCAATTGGGCTGGCCAAATAAACGTATTATGATAGAGCACTATATCGGCTATCGTACTGTGGAGCGTATGAGGGCCTGCTGGAAGTCTACCGGAGAATGGCTGAGGCAGTCTCTCCAGCAGCACTAAGCCAAATCAGGTCTAGCGTATCGCAATCCTAGGATCACTGTTAGTCAGGCTATATACCAAATAATAAGGGCTATGCTCAGGGTATATCAGCTCTACTAAATACCTTATTATCTATAAGGCCTAGATTAATCAGCCCAGTATATAAATAAGTTTATATTCTTAAATAAATAAAGCAATTAAAATTTCTTATAATTAACAAGTTATAAGCCCGGCTAGTATTTATATATTTATATAAAGAGAAAAATATTCAAGTTTTCAATTTATAAATATTACTATTTTATTTACCTTTATATTAAGTTATAAAAATAGTATATAAAAAGGTAATTATCCTAGAAAGGATCTTTAACTATAATAATTGAGCCCTTGAAATATAAGTTACCTTTATTAAAGAAAAATCCTAATTAACTATTAATAAAATTAAAATTAAAATTAATAATAATTTGTTTTTAATAAATAAAAAAGCTTAAATAATTATTATTTTAATATATAAATTATATATTAAAGACTTCTTTAATAACGAAAAGGATATTATAAAGATATAAAAGCTTTTGGAAAATAAATTTTAAAAGAAAAATAATTATATTATATATATAATTATTTAATATTTAATTAATATAAATTCTATTATTTTTAAGAGTATTAGCGAATATATTAGCTATTTATATTATTAGAATAATTACTTAATAATAACGATATAAATTATAAATAAAATTATATTAATTTATTTATTCCTAAAAGATTTCCTAAATAAAATTATATTATATTAAATTTAAATTATTTAAACTATAAATAATATTAATAAAAATATTACTTTTAAAGAGATTATTAAAGTAATATTTATTTATAATAAATAACGAAGCTAAAAAAGCTTTTCGAAAGCTTTAAAAATAGGAAACTTTAAAACGTAAGGGAAAACGAAAAATAATAATAATAATAATAATAAAAAGGGAAATAATAAAAATACTAAACCGAAATACCCCTATTATAAAAGAACTTATATAAAGGAAAAATATTAATATTTAAATAATAACTTTTGTCTTGATAATTAGAAGCCAAAATTAAAAAATTCTTCTTTAAAAAAAATAAAAAAAAAATAAGATAGGTTTTAAAGATATATAACTTTAAAATAATTATTAATTTTAAAAAGATATTAATAATATAATTAATATATAATATATTTAGAAAATTAAATATTTATTTTAAATATTAATATTTTATTTCCTATTATATATGTAATTACTTTATTAATAGAATTAACAATATTATTATAATAATAAAAGGGAAAAACTTTATTATTATAATAATTAATAATAATAAAGAAATCCAACTAATAAATATATATTATATTTTAGAGAGCTAATATAACGTTATTTTAATAATAAAGCTAGCTAAGAAGGGATATATAATATCGTTTAAAGGAAAATTTTTTAATATTAAGAATAAAATAAGGAAAATATTATTTTTAAATTAAAAAATAAATAATTATTATTTTATTTTCTAATTTCCCTTAAAATATTAAAAGTATATTAAGAATATTAAAATAAAGGATATTCTAGCCTTATAAAGGCTTTAATATATACGCTTTAGCTATATTAAAATAACTTTAATAAAAAGTATAATAAAAGTAACTACCGGAATAAATATTAAATAAAACAATAAATTTAAAAATATAATATTATTAAAATAATAATATAAAGCTTATATTATAAGAAAATAATTTTATATTTTTAATTATAAATTAATAAAAAATAAATAAATAATATTTCTAAACAAATAATAATTTATAAATATTATTAAAAATAAAAAAATTATTCTTATAAAAGGTAATATAAAATATATTTTAATACTTATAAATAAATATATTAATATAATAATTATTTATCTTTTTCCTTTATAAGAAATAAACCTTATTAATAATTATATTAGAAATTATATTAGAAAGAATAACATCAAAGGATATATTATTAATTATTTATATAAAAATAATATAAAAGAATTTATTAATTCGTAAATATAATTAATTTTTAATTAAGTTAATATTCAATAAGAGCTGATATTATTATATAACTCTTATTAAAATAGTATTATTAAATAAGGTAATAAAATATTATTCGAATAAATTAAAATAATATTATTTTATTTAAGATTAAATAAAGAATTTTAAGGGGAAACTTTAAATTTTATAATATATATTAGAAAGAAGTTCTTTATAACAATATTTAATAAAAAAATATTATATAAAGGATAAATTAAAAAGAAACCAAATATTAGTTATATAAAGCTATTCGAATATATTTATTAAATATATAATAAAAATATTAATAAATAGAAACTTAAATTCCGGAGTATTAAATATAAATTCTTAAAATTTAATAATAATTCTAATTAATATTAAATACAAAATAAAAAATAAAAAAACTAAAAGATTAAGGTTTTTAGCTTATATTATCTTCGATAAAATAATATTAATAAAGACGTATTTATCTAAAATAGGGAATAATAAAGAAATTATTCCTAATATTCCTAATAAAATAAATAATATATTAATAAATAAGCAATCCGCGAATATAAAAGCAAATATTTAAAATATTAATATTAATAAAGAAGTTAGCCCTAACCTTAATATATAAACCGGATTTAGAAAAGCTAATATTCCAAATACTCGGCTTAATAAGATAATTAATTTTAATTATAATAAGCAAAATATAGAGCAAATATTAAATATAAAGTTAAATAAGGAAATCGTAGTTTATATTAATAATATATTATTTTTATATAATAAATAAGGAATATTAGGAATATAATAAATACCTCTTTAAATTTATTAAAAGCTATTAATATTATTAAAATATTAACTAAAATAGTCTATAAGACTTTACTTATTAATAAATTATTATAATCTCTAAAAAGGAATAAGAAAGGGAGGATTTCCTTTTATATAAATTCCTTAAAAGATTAAAAATAAAAATATTATTCTTTTTAAAAATTAATAAAAAATACTTTTAAAATTAAATAAAGGATAATAAAAAATAATATTTTAATCAGAATTAAATATAATAAAATTTAAAGGAATATAGAAAGTTAAGAAACTATTATTAAAATATAAAATATTCCTAAAAAAATAAATATTATTAATTAAGTTAAATATTAAAGGCGAAATTATTAAATATAAAATTTAATAAGTTATTAAAAGTTTCAAATAAATAAAGGGAAAAGATTATAATATTACTTTCTTATTAATTATAAAAACTTTAAATTAGAAAATATTCTTAGCCTTAAGAGTAAAATATAATATAAAAATAAAATATTTTAATATTGATATTGCCTTCCTAAAAGCAATTCCTAAAGAAGAAATATAAATAAAATAGCTTTATAAATATACTAATAATATTAATAATATATATTATTTAAAAAAGACTTTATATAACTTCAAATAATTATTTAAGAAATAAGGAAAAATATTAATAATAAAACTAAAGAATTTTGGCTTTAAGCGACTTTAAAAAGACAATTCTATTTTTATTAATAATAAAAGAATAATCGTAACTATTTATATAAATAATTTACTAATATTCTTATATATAAAAAAAAGTAATAAATAAGCTAAAAGCTTAATTTAATAAGGAATTCAAATTAAAGTATTTAAAAGCTATTTCTTTCTATTTAAAAATAGAAATTTTAAGAAATTATAATAGTTATATAATAATTATTCCTTAAAAGGGCTATATTATTTAAATATTTAAGCAATTAAAAATAGAAGATTATTATATTATTAAAAGTATTATAAATAAGAATATAAAGTTAGAATAGTTACCTCCTAAATACGTTATTAATAAGAAGTTAAAAAATAACTTTATATTTATTATTAAAGCCTTAAATTAAATAGTTAGAATAAGATAATTTAATATTAATTTTGTAATATATTATTTGAGCAGGTATCTTATATAATTAATAAATTATTATTATATAATAATAAAATAAGTAATAAAATATTTAATTAATATAATTAAAATCGAAATAATATTTAAGCTAAATTATATATATAATAAGATTTTTAAATTTATTCCGATTCTTTTTAATATAATAATATTAATAATAATAAAGTTATAATAGGATATTTTTTCAAATTAACTAATAAACCGATTAGCTAGAAATTTAAATAAGAAATAATTATAATTATATTATTAATTAGGGTTAAATATATTATTATATCGGAAATATATATAAAAATTATATATTTTAAGGATTTATTCTAGGAACTCGAATATAATAAAAAAATTATAAAAATTATAAAAATTATAAAAATTAATTTAGCCAAAAACCTTATAATATACCTTAAAACAAAATATATATAATTTCGATATTATAAAATAAGAAATTGGTATAAAATAAATATATAATTATAAATTAAATTTTTATTAAAAAAAAATTAATAAATTTTTTAATAAAATTAATAATAATAGCAAGCTTAAGGTATATACTTTAATTGCTAAAGCTAGTATAGGAAGGCAAAAAGGGAAGTATAGAGCTTAATAAACTATTTATTAATAATATTTTAAAAATTATTATAAAGTTTAAAAAAGGGTATTGGAAAATAATTAAAGTAATTTTTCTAATAATATTAAATTAAATTAAGTCTAATATATTGCAATCTTAAGATTATTATTAGCTAGGCTATATACCAAATAATAAAGGTTATACTTAAAGTATATCAACTTTATTAAATATTTTATTATTTATAAAGCCTAGATTAATCAGTCAAGTATATAAATAAACTTGTATTCCTAAATAAATAGAGCAATTGAAATCTCCTATAGCCAACATATATTGAGAAGGATAGGAGGAAACAGGATTTCAAGTTTAGTAAGCTGTATTACAGTATACTGCTTATATATCTCGAAGACCGCCCCTAGGCTTATCTGGATAAAATAGCTTAATTCTTATATAATAATTATAACTTGGAAATTGACGAGAATATTATATAAAGGGCTTTATAAAAAATAAGTTAATTGAGGAAGAAACTTAAATATTATATAATTTAAGCCTTTAAGGAATTATTAAATAAATATTAAACAAATAATATTCTTTAATAAGAATATAAACTATAAGCGTATTAATATATTATTTAATATATAATTTATATTAAAAGGATTAATATTTAATTTTATTAATATTAATTAATAAGAAATAAGTTTAAGTATTAATTAAAGTTATATTATTATTAACATAATAATTAAAGAAGTATAAGAAATAGAGTATATTATTTATATATATTATTAAGGACTATATTACTTTCGAAATCTGTTATAATTCTTTTATTATAATTACTTTTTTAACTTTTATATAAAATTAATTTCTTTTATTATATAATCCTTTCTTAAAGCCTTATTCTATTATTATCTTAAATAATATTAAATTTTATTATTATATAAAACTAAAAGAAATATATAATAATAAAGGAATATATTTAAAATATTTATTATTATATTTATTTAATTTTAATTTAATTGAAATTTTATTTGTATTATTAAAAATATAAATTAAGTAATATTATAATAAAATTATTAAATGTATTTAAAATAATTTTTAAAAAGGTTTTAAAAGCTTTTTAAAGTTTATAATAAAATATTAAGAAAGTCTAAAGGATTTTAAAGCTTTATTTTAAAGTATTTATATTAAATATTAAAATATATAATAATAGAATATATATATAAAATTTTATTATAAAGAAAATATTTATTTTAATATTTTTATATATTTAATTAAACTTATTTCTCTTATATATTTAAATTATTTATATTTAACTTTTAATTATTTAAAAATTTAAATATATTAAATTAATTCAGAATTTATTTAAATTATTTAAATATATATTTTTACTTTTAATATTATTATCGTTTATTTTATCTTATATAGCAAATATACTTTATTAATTAAACAAAGGAGTAAAAGCTCCTTTGTTATCGCCGCTGCCGCCGCCGTTACCCCCTCCCTTAAGGGGGGCAGCGCAGTAATAAATAAAGGAAAGTTAATATACGAAATTTATATACTTAATTCTTATTCTTTCCTATTTGCTAATATTCTTAATTATTTAATATTATATATTCTATTTAATATAATAATTTCTTTCTTATTATATAATAATTTCTTCGCTTTTATATTTTTGAATATATTATAATATAAAATATTTTTTATTTAATTTATTAAATATTATTTTATATTTATTTCTTTATTATTTTAATCTTTTAATAATAAATTATTAAATATATTTTAAGAGATCTCGTTTAGGAGGAATAGGGTTATTAAAAAAGGTATTATTATTTAATTTAAATAAAGAAGGGAAAATAAAATATATAATGTTTTTTTTCCTCTTTTTTTATATTATATAAAAATACCTTTAAATATTAAAATAATTATCTATTTTATTAGAATATTAAATATAATATTTTATATAAAAATATTTTATATAAAGGTTTGAATTATTATTATAACTCTAAATATACTACTTATTAAAAAGGTTTTATTTATTATTTTCCGATTATTAATTTCTTATTATTTTGCCTTTTTATAATATATTCTAATACCCTTTAAAATACTTAAAGGAAGTTTATTCTTAATAAAACCGGAATTTAATTAGAATATTATTATTATTAATAATTTAATATTATTTAATTATATAAGTAAATAATAACCTTTATTATTATTATAACTATCTTTTTTATATATTAAATATAAACTTAATACTTCTAAATATTATATTCAAGAGTCGTTTCGTAAAACTTTATTATATTTAAATAATATAATATTTATTATAAAAGATTTATTTCCTTTAATTATTTTATTTTATATTTTATTAGCTTTAATTATTTACCCTTAACTTAATCGTTTAAATTTATATATTATATTTATTTTTAAGTTTTTCTTTCTAATTTTTTTTTATAATTTAAGTTTATCTTTAATAATTTGCTAATCTATTAATATAAAAATATTATATATTATTTTGTCTTTAATAATTTGTTTATTATAAAACAAAGTAATATTAACTTTTATTTAATAATATTTATAATTATATTCTTAAGTTTATTATATAATTTTATATTTATATATATTATTAAAAATAATTAAAATTATAATAAAATTATAATTTTTAATAAAAAACTCTTTTAGCTCTTTACCTTAATAAATAAAATCTTTATCATTCTTCTAAATAATTTTTATATAAATTTTATATAATATCGGCTTTAACTCTTTCTTATTTACTTTATTATTATTATTATAAAGTAAAAGGGGGTAAATTTGCTAAAAATTAAAATTAAAAGGCCGATTTATACCGAGAATTTAATATAAGTTAAAAAGTTAATTAAAAAGCTAATTAAGAAATTAATAATATTTTAAAAAATAATAAGAATATCCTTTTAAAGGGGGCTATATAATTTAATTATTATAAATTAAGAATTTGAATTTCTAAAAAGTTTATTTAACTCTTATATAATATCTCGTTTATATAATTATTATTACCTGTTTTTTTTATATATATCAAAACCTTTTTAACGAAATATTTTAATATAAAGGTTTAAGGAACGTTTCTTGCTTACTAAACCTTTAATAATATTTTTAATAAAGCTTTTATATATTTAATTATATTATTAAAAATAAATATAAATAATATAGTTTATATATTTATATTTAGATTTTCTATATTATTTTTAATAATAAAGCTAAAATCCTTCCTAAGAGTAATAAAATATAAATACGTTTAGCTTAAAGTTTTGCTTAAAATATTAAATAATAAAATAGATAATAATATAGAAAATATAAATATTTTATTTTAATTATATAATAATAAATAAGCTATTTCTTAACGATTAAAAGGTTTAAGATTAGAAAGATAAAGCCGTTTATTAAATTGTTATATTAAAAGTAATATATCTTTTTCCTTTTATATTTCTTCTATTATATTAGATTATTTCTTCCTAAGGACCTAATAGCCCTCCTATAATAATAAATTTTTCTAATAAAAGGCCTGCTAGCTATTCCTTTAAAAGGCCTATTTTAAAGGCCGCTTTAAAGGCTGCTTTAGAAATTGTTTAAAAAGTTGTTTAAAAGATCTTTTAGGAGGTATACTTTAATATTAATAATAGCAAAAGGAGTTAGTAGATATAATACGATAGTAGATATAATAGATTAGTTGCTATAGACTTATATATGAAATTTATAAATATATAGAGCTATAGAAATCTGATATACGAAATATCGATTTATGTATACTGATATACTAGCTGTTAAGCCGACCTTAAATTTTGGTACGCAATTGGTAGTGGGGGAAGGCCTATTTCGCGAACTGCCAACCGTAATACAACCAACTGTACTGCAGGCGCGTATTTGTCATCAGCTGGGTGCGTCCCCATGTCCATTGGGCAATCGCCCGCACGCTAACCCGAACGGCGGAAGCCTAGTCCGCAATGTAAAACACCTCCATTTCCAGGGGATCAATATCGAGGACAAAGAGCCTCTTATTGATGAGGCAAGATGGTTTGATGATATAGAGGCATCTGGAGTTGCAGTGCAGTCTTTATCGGCCATGCAATCGGCGGGTGCTTCTACTACACCATGGCCATACTACTTCGCCACATTTCCATTACGGGAAAAGATATCTCTCTGCCCTGAAGAAACGACAATGTACTCCAAGTCACACCCTGAATGCATTTTGTTTAGGAGACCGCGGCGGACCAGAGCCCACCGACATGTAGTAAAGCGGACCCGAACTTGTGCGCGGGCTAGCTCTCGGGACTTCGCACGGATGCCGTGAGGTGGCTCTGAGTATATATATAAGAAGACTCCAACGCAGACTTACAATCCATATCATAATTCAGTACTCTGCTTTGCATCCCACACCAAATTAAAATCACTCAATATGTCCGTTTACGTTATTACTGGGGTGTCGAAGGGAATCGGGGTGAGTCTGCCTTATGCCGTGTTACGCATTGCTTGTGCTTAATCCAGCGTAGTTCGAGTTCGTCAAGCAGATCTCGGAGGACCCGAAGAACCTAGTCGTCGGTCTGGTCCGCGACAAGGCTGCGACCGAGAAGAAGGTGGCGGCAGAGCTGGGCGACCGTTCCAATGTCCACATCCTCCATGCAGACCTCACCAGCTACGCCAGCCTGAAGCAAGCCGCTGCCGACACTGCCAAGATTGTTGGCGAGCGTGGTATCGACTACCTGGTTGCCAATGGAGCTTTCCTGTCCCACTTCGACGCCTATGACCCCATCGGCGCATTGTAGGTCTACTTCCCTCTGGCTACTGTCCGGGCTGGTCTGTGGTTAACGCTAGGTATTCAACAGGGGCGACAAGGTCGAGGAGCTGGAGGATGTTTCATTGAAGCTATTCCAGACCAATGTCGTCGGCAACATCCACCTCTTCAACCTCTTCCTCCCTCTTGTCATGAAGGGCAAGGTCAAGAAGGTCATCACCATTTCCAGCGGTCATGCCGACCTCGACTTGATCACCGATCTCGAGATTGAGACAAGTGCTTTGTATTCTGCCTCCAAGGCGGCCATAAACGTCATTGTGGCCAAGTTCAACGCGCAATACAAGAAAGACGGTGTGCTCTTCGTGAGTATCAGCCCGGGAGTGGTAGAGGTGGGCCAATATGTGAATGGTACGTATCCCTCTCTTCAAGATTGAAACATCTGGATATTTTACTAATGCAGACCCACAGCCACTCCAGAACAGATCCAAGGCTTGATGGGATTCATGGGCAAGCTTTCAACCTATGCCCCTCACTTCAAGGGCCCAACCCCTGTAGACGAAGCCATCCGAAATATCAGGTCGACCTGGGAGAAGGCCAGCATCGACAGTGGGTATGGTGGTGCATTTATCTCGCATTTTGGAAACAAGCAGTGGTTGTAAACCTAGGGTCCAGATCCATTACACCAGATACACTTATTGATGTAGGTGTACGCTACACGTACATCCACGTACACTCCACGAGACCAAGTTATATGTCAATAAACTCAATTTCAGATGTCTATTGATGTAGTTGATATAACTAGGTGAACCAAGGTTCGATTTGCTTCCCTAAGTAAGTACTCCCAGGCTTCCGGAAGGGTTATAGAGTAAGACGCCGCCATTATCACCACCGCCACCACCGCCACGCTCAACAAGCAAGGGGAGACGCGTGTAATCTGAGACGCGTATGGCATTGCCACCTTAGCACGGTGCAATGTTTCCGCACACTACGAGCCCCAGCTTTCGATATAGTTACTCCCAGCGGTACCGCCGAAATATGGCATTGATCTCTCGTGAAAGCTCGGCATGGTTTGACTTGTCAATGCAGCAAGTGTCAACCCAGAAGTACTGCAGGTCATCGCGTTTGGCTTGTTCTGCGCAGAATTGAAGCTTGTCATAGCCACTCTTGCTCTTGCCAGTACCATCTATCAGATCTTTGAAAGTCACCTCTTAATTCTCAACCCAAGTGTGCGACAGTATTGCTTAAGGAGGGATCGTGTCATTGCTAATGAGGTCTCTCGTCAGGCTGAACTCGCCTACATTGTTGCACTGCAACAAACGCATACCGTCTCAGTCCGCAAGGTGAAGGCAGCGGCGGCGACGGCGGCTGTGCACCAGTCTCGCTACATATATCAGTGGACTATGCGCGAGATATTAACGACAGCTTGTCTCAAAACTAGGTATCAAGCTATAGTTATAAGCGAGGACAAGATTATGGTAACTCATTAGCTGTAGGTTTAGACCCTATACCAATACAGGAGCTAAACGAATGACAAGGCCAACAAGCTTGGTGAAATTCTATATAAGTTAAGTTAAATTACACTAAGATAGTTATGTGAGAAATGCGGGCGCATATAGAAACTGTCAAATGCACTCAGGGCTAAATCATCTGATTGATAAATAATGGTGTATAGCACCCTAATATACATGATAATAAGGCCCTAAATAGGGGTAAATAAGTATTCCTAGCCCTGTTTTATATTAATTGCTTCGCCTAATAAAATAGAAAATAGGTAATATAATAATAATATTTTGATAGGATAATTAAAAGTCTAAATAACCTTAAAGAAAGTAAAATAAGAAAAACGGGTTAATAAGGGAAAATAAAAGTAATAATAATTAATATATTTCTTTAAAATAATAGCAGTTTAGCTATTATTATAATTTTATTTAATTAATAAATATAATTATTTAATTATTTAAATTATTAAATTATAATATATAAATTAATTCTTTATATTTCTAATAAAGAAAGGGTTTAATAAGGTTATTTATTAATATTTTAATTATAAAATTTATTTAATAATAATATAATTATTCTAAACTTCTTAATAAAGTTAATATTAATATATATTAATATATTTAAGATATATAAATAATTTAAAAATAAATTAATTAATAAAGTTTAATATTTATTAATTATTATAAATAATAGTAATATTTTGGTTTATTTAAAAATATATATATTTAAAAAATTTATTTTATTAAAAGCAAATAATTTAATTTTAATATTAAATATAATAATAATAATTTATTTTAAAGCT
>JAABUQ010006259.1_pt1 | contig 18196 bp, 12 predicted proteins | sample 5560001 | NCBI WGS metagenome assembly JAABUQ01 (sample SAMN10711888, study PRJNA513371) | rock metagenome | isolation source: Antarctica rocks | place: Antarctica: Victoria Land, Finger Mt nord | collected 2015-12-18
ACCGGTATGACCATTCCGTGTCTCCCGATGATCGGCACGATCGGCGTCGCACCCGCGGAGCCCGGGTCGTTCTCCGTCGTCCCGCCGACCCGGAACGGCGGTAATATGGATATTCGCCATATCGGCGCCGGCGCGACGCTCTTTCTTCCGGTTGCGGTCGAGGGCGCGCTCCTCTCGCTCGGTGACGGGCATGCGGCGCAGGGCGACGGCGAGGTCTGCGGCACGGCGATCGAGACGACGGCCTCCGCGACGATCCGCGTCTCGCTCGAACGCGACCGTCGACTCGTGACGCCGGTGCTGCTGACGGATCCGCGCTCGCAACGCACCGGCCGGGCGCTCGCAACGACGGGCATCGGCCCGGACCTGCTGGCGGCCGCGCGCGCGGCGACCGAGGCGATGATCGTCGAGATCGTGCACCGGACGGGCCTCGCGGAGATCGACGCGTATCTGCTCGCGAGCGTGGCCGGCGACCTCGAGATCAGCGAGGTCGTCGACGTTCCGAACTGGGTCGTGTCGCTCCACGTCGACGCTTCGGTGCTCGAGTGAACGGCGCGACTCACCGATCGCTCGGCCGCGTACTCGCGTTCGCCGTTGCGTGCGAGCTCGCTACAACGGCTACGCCCGCGCGTGCGGCGACGGACGCCGATCCGTGCGCGTCACTCTCGAATCTCGTCTCACGACCGACCGCCGCGACCGCGGCCTGCGCCGTGAAACCGGGCGACGGTCTTCTCGAGACGGGCTCGACCGTGACGTCGACGGGCGGCGGGGGCGGGACGACCACGGCTCTGTTGCCGCAGGCGAATCTCCGGCTCGGCGTCGCTCCGCGGCTCGAGATCGATCTCGTCCCGCCGTCGTACGAACGGCAATCCGGCTCACCGCCGGCGACGGGGACCTCGGATGCATTCGCCGGTTTCAAGTATCAGATCGGCGCGACGAGCAAGATGATCTACGGCGTGAACGTCCTCTCGACGCTCGATACCGGGTCGGTCGACTTCAGCGCGAACGGCGACGGCGTGCTCGCGAACGTCAACGCGGCACTCTCGCTCTCGCCCGCGATCGGGCTCTTCGCGACGTTCGGCTACAACGCCCAGAGCGGCGGCACGCGGCCGAACCCCGAGCGATATCGCGGCTTCGATCCGGCGCTCGGCGCGACCGTCGCGGTGCCGCTCGGCCTCACCGTCTTCGCAGAGGGTTTCGGCGCATCGTCGACCGCACCCGGAGGCTCCGGTCTCTACGGTTTCGACACGGGACTCCAGAAAGATATCGGACCGCGCGTGCAGCTCGACGTCAATCTCTTCGAATATCCACGCCTCCAAACCGGAGCACACCAGTCATCGATCGGTTTCGGCGCCGCCTATCTCTTCGGCCGATGAGTCGATCAACCGGGGCGCGGACGTTCGGCTTCGCATGACTTATCGGAGTCTCCCGTAGGGCGGCCGCGAGCGTGCCTGCGATCGCTTCAGCCGAATGACACGATCGAGGTCGAGAGGCGAAACCACACGTGACGACGATGCGAAGGTGGATTTTGACGGAATGATCTTGATGAGACAGTAGGAAGCCCCTGGCGTCGCGCCAAGGAACGTATAACCGCTCGGGTTCCCACTGTATCCACCCAGCTTGAGCGGTGTGAGCCAGACGTTGCCATCAGGTCCGAGGAACATGGCCCCGGAGCCGGTGTACGGCGCGGCAGATGAGTATTGCGACGACATGAGGACTGCGGGGAGTTGCAGCTTCGGAAGCGCGGAGTCGGATGTCGGTGTGCCGGCGGGAATGCGATCGACGGTCCCGTTCCCGATATCGAGGAAATAGAGCATCTTTCCAGCCGGATCGAACGCGAGTGAGACCGGAGTCGTCAAGCTCGTCCCGGGGATGTCGAGAAGCGTGTTCATCGATTTTTTTGTAGGATCGATGCTCAAAATTTGTCCCAGGGTCGCTCCGTAGATGAGCCCCGACGAAGGATCGGCAACGACCGCCGCGACCGGCAGGCCACCCGGGCCGGCGGGGAAGGCAGCGGTGCCGGGATTGTACGCCGCCCCGGGTTTCGCCGCCAGGACGCTCAGGTCGCAGCCCGAGGCGTTCGGAAACGTGATCGGGACATCCAAGATGTAACCACCGTTCGCGGTACCGTCGACGACGATCCAGGCGTCGTGCGGCGTCACGGTCGCCTGAGCGTATACTCCCGCATAGCCCACCGCCGCTGTTCCGAACGTCGGGTCCGTCGCTTCGAACGTACAACCGACATTGGTCATCGTCGAAGGATCGATGACGTCGAGGCCAGTACCCGACGCGTAGACGTGGCCGGTGGGATCGGCATGGTCGGAGAAGGCAGCTTCACCCGGGAGAGGCATCCCAAACGTGACCGTCGTCGCGGTCGACGTGAACGTGTCGATCGTCGGCGGAGTCGCGTACGTCGCGGATGTCAGAAACGATCCCGCACCTAAATCGAAGGCCGCGTTGCCTGCTGGGGCCGCACTCGCAACAATCTGAAAACTGCTCTTTGCGATATCGAAATCGTCCAGCTCCGCCGTAACCACGCCATTTCCTTGATTGTACATGCTATAGATGACCCGCGCCGGATCGTTCGCCAAACTCGGAAAGCTATAGGCCCCAAAATGTTGGAGTCCCAGGAAGCTGTTTGACGAGTTGCTCGCGACGGCGGCCATGAACATAACACCCGTCGGGTAGTATAAGCAAAGCCCGCTAGAGGCAGGGCATGCTGTCGTGATCTCACCGATCTGTGTCGACGACGGCATCGGGCCATTGGCGGTGTACTCGCTTCCGGCAATCGACGCTACGAGCGTCGCGTCGTCCGGCGTCGCGACGTCGCCGTTCGTTTTCGCATTCAGATAGACTTTCGCGGTGTCGGTGCTGGATTTGAATGCTGCTGGCGTCGTCACGATGCTGCCGTCGTTCGTGAAGCTGAAGAGCGTCTCGGGATCGTTCTCGAAGAGCTGCAGCGACAGCGTGTTGAGATACGGCCCGACGATCGCATTGCCACTCGCGTCCGCGGCCGTGACCGACACGGTCGACGTCGCCGCGTCACCGGTCGTGGGGGCGGCGTTCGTGATGTTCACCGATAGGATCGATGCGGCCATGCCGGTGAGGACGACGGGGACGGTCGTCTTCGCGCCGGCCGCGATCGGGTAGGAGATGGAGCCTTGCGAGAGCGTGTTGCCCGTGCCGTCGAGTTGGTCGAAAGCCGTCACGGAGAACGTATCCGTGCCGGGCGCGGGAGCGAGCACGTCCACACTGATCGTGCAGACCGCCGGCGTCGCCGGCGTACAAGAGACGTTGCCGGTCGCCGTCGACGACATCGTGTCTTTCGTGACGACGACCGTCGCCGACTTGATGCCCGGTGAGACGAAGGCCGGTCGCCGCGCGAGCGACGACTTCGTCGCCTGCGGGATCGAGATCACGACCGTGACCGCGACCCTCCCCGACGATGCCGGTACGGTCGAAGGCGGAGCGACGCTCGCAAACGGCTTCGGCACGGACGGCGCCACGGACCCGCCGCCGCTACAACCGGATGTCGCGAGGGCGCCCGTCACGATCGCGATTGCGACCGCGCGACATCTTGTCATGAGTCGGAACATGCTAGCGGAACCTCTTTCCTTGCACGATGATACCGGTCTGATTCACCAGGACATTGACTGTCGCGTTGCCGCCCGCCCCGTCCGAGACGGCGATCGTCGTCGCGCCTTGGCCGACCGGCGTGACGGCGAACATCGTCGTCGAACCCACGACCGCCGCTACCGTCGCGACCGCCCCGTTCGACGATGTCGCCGAGAACGCGGCGTGGTTGGCTTCGCTCGCGACGAAGGTCTGCGCCGGCGCACTCGGTGCGAGGAAGACGAGTTGGTTCGGTACCACCGTCACGGTGCCGGGAGTCGGGGTCGGCGGCAGCGGCGGTGCCGTCGGCATAATCGTCGGGGTCGGGATCGGGGTTGGGGTTGGGGTCGGCGTTGGCGGCGTCTGGCCCGGTGCGAGAGTCGGTGTCGGCCGTGGCGTCGGTTTGACAAAATTCAGCGTCGCCGTTGAGGTCGACGCTCCGAATTGCGCTTGGAAAACGGCGGTCGTCGGGACGACGCGCGTGCCGTTATATTGATAGGAAAGGGTCTGTCCCGGAGCCGTGATCAAGTACAGAAGCGATCCGCTGTTCGGGCCGCTTCCAACGGAGCCATTCGAGTTCGGAAACATGAGAAATGGTGGTAGATTCGGGCCGGGGGTCGGAGCGACGATCGAGATCGATTGGTCGAAGGGCCCGACGATCGCGTTGCCGGCGGCATCACGCGGAACGGCCGAGACGACGATCGTCGTCGCATTGCCGATGCCGACGCTCGCTGGTGTGAGCACGAGATCGACGCTGCTCACGACGCCGATCTTTCCGCTCGCGCCGGAAAAGTCGACGACTTGCCCTGCACGCGAGATCGTGACGGTGAGCGATTCGACACTCGTCTCCGTACCGGCGCCGCCCGGGCCCGTATAGGTGGCGACCTGAAAGTTCTGCACGCCCGCGACGGTCTGGGTCTTGCCCGTACAGATCGTCACGCTACCACTCGCCGCGCAATCGCTCGCGCCCGGTCCGACGTCGATGATCGACGGCGGAACCGCCGGGAACGTCGAACCGGCGAGTGGAGCAGCCGTGATGACGATCGATCGGACGCCGGCGGTCAGGAACGACGAACTCGTCGAAACCGACGTCACGACCGAAAGCAAGGCCTGCGCCGTCGGCTCCGGCGGCGTGATCGAGGTCGAGCCACTTCCGCCCGAACACGCGATGAGACATCCCGTCGCGAAGGCCGCGACGGCGGCGCCGGTGAGGGCGCGGCGCGGGCGCCGGGAGCGTCCGTCGTCGCTCATGGCGCCTTCACCATGTTTGACATCAAGGAGATTGTGGCGTCCGCTTGGGCATTCGGATTGCCATCCGGATCCCTCGTCCCGGCAATGGCCGGCGATTGCGAGCGACTTTGTGGATAGGAGAGTTCGTACAATGGATAGTCGACCCCCACGATCTGTGCCAATGCGCTCCCACCACCGCGGTTCGGGGGAACGCCGGAGGTCGATGAGGCAGCGGCGTTCTGGGCCGCGCTGCAGAGCGTCGGGCTGTTCGCCGAAGCGTCAATCGGAGGTCCGAGATTGTCCGGGACGGCGATCGTCATCGGTCCCGGCTGCGGCGACGGCAAGAAGAACGTGTATTGTCCGGCCGGGATGATGTTCGCATCAGTCGCGCCGGGATAACAGTAATTACCTAGATAGCTGAAAGTAACGAAGGCCTCCGTCAGCGCCTGCGGCACGACGAACGAGATCGCCCCGCCGCCCTTGCCGTCGAGGATCAGCGAAGGCTGCGAGATGGGTGGAAGGAGCGTGAGCGTTGCGAGATTGGCCGTCGCGTTCCACGTAGCGGATTGTGACGAGCCGGGGGGTGTCGTGACCGTCATCGTGTACGATCCGGTTGGGGCCATACCGTTGAATTGCAAGTCAGTGATGTCTTTCGCTCCGAAGGCAAAGCCGACGGGGTACGTGCCATCATTTGTGCGCGGAAAAGCGGGCGGTCCATCGAGCGAGCCGAAATTTGGTCGAATCGGCGGCGTAAGCGGATTTCCGATCGGAAGACCACCACGGTATTGGGCCGGGCCGGAAGCATCGAGGCCCTCCCCGTACGCGTACACTGAGCTGAGCACGCTGACGATTTCATTCGAGGCCCCTCCGTCGTATTGCGGTGCGGCGCCGACGATCAGCGATGGCGGTCCCGTCACCGTGACTACATCGGAGAGCAGAGCTGTCGTGCCGTTCGCCTGCCGAAAGGTCTCGACAAAATTCAAGGAAGTGTTCAGTAAGGAGCCATTCACCATCAATGTATTATTCGGGTCGTTGACCGTCCCAATCGCAAATTGCAGCTTGTCAGCCGAGAGATCCGCCGTCGGCCCGACCGGCAGCGCGCCGGTATTCCCGCCGCTGCAGCCGGATACAACAAGTGTTGCAAGAACGAGGATCGCGATGGTCCTCATAGCGGAAGCTGCAGGTAGACGCGAGCGGCGAACGGCTGGCGGTTTGGAAGCACGAGATATGGCTGCCTTCCACCGTAGGGATCGTCGTATTGCGCTGGCGACCCATTGATGATGGGGTTCATGTTGAGGGCGTTGATGCACGTGTTCCCCGGGTTGCTTCCGACGCCGCCGCTGGCGATGCCCGTCGCGATCGGATTGTAGTTGCAGAGTCGATCGTAGCGAGGATTTGGCACCGGCACCGAATACAGCTGGTCGAAGAGATTCGTGAGCGTGAGACCATAGACCGCGGACTTATGCGGCACGCCGAACTCGATCGTGAGATCCGTGTTGAAACTTGGCTGCGAGAGCAGACTGCCCGCCGATGGACCCTCCGACAAGCCATTCGTCGCGACGACGACGGGATTCGTGAGCGTACCGGGGTTCTGCGGGTCGACATAATAATACGGTGTTCCGCCCACGCCACCGGTCGAGGGCAGGGAGCCCTGCGCGATGGCGTTGGTGTATGGAACGGTCACGAGTTTTCCGTTGATCAGCACTTGGGTGAGCGTGCCGACGCCATACGGGTATCCTGCGTCGTACGTCACGACCGGATTGATCCGAAATCCCCAGCGGCTTCGATATTGAAGCGCGAGCGCTGCCTGGAACGGCGAGAAGAACGGCGATCGGTAGAGATTTCCCGAGACGAGTGACGCGTTCGTGAGGTACGAACCGGGCGGATCGTTTCCGAGCTGGTTCACGTACGTCGCGCTGAGTTGCCCCGAAAGCCCGTACTCCTGACTTCGGCTTAGCAACAACTCCACGCCCGTCGTCTTCTGAACGCCGAGGTTGGATTCGATCGGTGGCCCGAGCTGCTGGACGCCGGACGTAAAATCTTGCGACGTGACGTCGTTCGAACGCTCGACGATATCGTAGCCTCGGCGATAGAACGGCGTCACGCTGAGGGCGACGTTCTGCGGGAACTGATGCTGATACGTCAGGTCGAAATTCGTGAACGTGGCGCCGCGCACCGGCGTCCCGAGCGTTCCCGTGCCGAACTTTCCATCGCGCGCGAGCCAATACAGCTGATCGGCATAGTCCTTACAAAAGGTCATCGCGTTGAGCCCGCAGTAGGTCGCCGCCGTCGCGGCCGGATTGGTCGCATTGAACGGTCCTTTGAAGTTGTCGTACGACGGGATGCCGGCGAAGGCCGCGTACGGCCCGCGATTTACGTAGTTCCCGGCTAGCCCAGGCAACGGGATCGACAGCGTGCGTCCGAACGTGCCGCGGAGGATATCGTTTCGGCCGATCGTCTCCGTGATGGCGAAGTGTGGCTCGAACAGACGCTGATGCCGCAGCGTCGCGATCGTCGGAGGGTTCGTCGGATCGTTCGGATACAAGAAGTTGTAGCCGTCCAGCCGCATTCCGGCTTGAACCTTGAGCGACTGTCCGATCGAAAACGTGTCTTGCGCGAAGAGACCGTACACTTGCTGCGACGTCAGCGGATTATCTTCTTCGTAAGGGAGCCGAGCCCCGGCGAAGCCCGGCCGATCACCGATGTACCCGCAGTTGATCGCGCTGATGCTCGGTACGTATCCGATCGGCACCGTCCCCGGCGGGTTCGAATTCGTTCCTCCATTCGAGCTCGGTTGGGCGGGACAGGCGGCCGCCGGCAAAAAATCCACGGCCGGAAGGAAGCCGAACCCCGTCGGCACGGCCGCATTGGGTAGGCCGACGCGCTGCCCAATGTAGTTGCCCGTAGTCGTGAACTCGGGCGTGTCGGCGAATTGGTCGATCGTGCCGAAGGGGCGCACGAACTCGTATTTCGCACCGACCTGAACGAAGTGTCGCGTTCCGATCTGCGTATTGAGTTCGAGCGCTCCGGCCGTTCGAATACCGCCGTTTTCCGGCACGAGCACGCCTTGGCCCGGCTCTTGTAACGACTGGTTGTTGAACGTCTGGTAAAAACGTGCCGTCACGAACGAATTCTTGAACGTATTGGAGTACTCGAGCTTGTAGGCCGTAAAGGGGCTCGAGATCGAATCTTCGGATCCGAGCAACTGCACGGGCGACGTTTGGCCGGGGAAGAGCGGGACCAACGAACTCACCTGGCTCTGGTTGACCACTCCCGTGGAGAGATAGAGCGCGGCCAGCGGATCGCTTCCGCTGAGATACGGCGTCGAGGCGAACCCGTTATAGCCGAGGCCCTGCCGCACGATCTGGTTTTGAACGAAGAACTGGAACTGTTGCTTTTGGTCTTTTCCGAATTTCACGAAGAGGTTGTCGATGAACTGGTTCGACTGCTGGTTGAACGCGGTGTTGTACACGCCTACGCCCGTGCCGGGGTCGTTCGCTCCCGGATAGTAATAGCCGATGCTCGCGCCGTTCGTCCCCGACGCACCGTACTGAAAATATTGGTCATTCTTTTGGATCGCGACGAAGTTCGACACCGAATTGTTCTTTGTCGCCACGCCGAACTCGAATGCGTACTGCTGGTTTTTGACCGGCGTCGATTGATCTTCGAGGTCTAGCGTAGCGAACGCGGGGTACGTGCCGCGCTTTGCCGTGATCGAGACGAGACCCGTACCCGTATCGCCGTGCGTCGCGTCGCCGCCGCCCGGAATGATCTGCACGGCCCCGAACCCCGTGAGCAAGTTGAAGTTGCCGATATTTTGATTGGGATTCTGCAGATTCGAATTTGGCGTGGTGAGATCGATGCCTTCGAACTGATAGCCGGTTTGGAAGTTCGTGCCGCCACGAATCGAGATCGTCGAATTCTTGTCGAGCGTGACGCTCGGAAGGCGAGCGAGCAACGACTTCTCGTCGTCGTTAAAAGCCTTCCCTTGCACGGTCTCGAGTGCGGCACCCGAAATATTGTACTGCGTCTCGGCGGCGCCGCGTTGAAACGCCGCGTTGCTCGACCGCGCCTGCGACGTCGCGATCGTCTTGAGCGATGCGGCATTGAGAACGATATGCAGCGTCTCGGTCGCATCATCGATCACGGTGACGCCCGTCGAAAGCGACGAGCTGAAACCGGCTTTCTCGACGCTTACCACATAGGTATCGGCCGAGACGCCGATCAGCGCGAACGCGCCTCGCGCGTCCGTCACCCCGTGCACCACCGCCGTCGGGCTCGCTGCCGCGACGGTCGCGCCCGCGACGGGCCGCTGCGACGAGTCGACGACGGTGCCGACGATTTGGCCCGTGATCGCCGCGCTCGCCACGGTCGGAAGCGACGCCAAGAGAAACACAAAAGCGAGCAAGGCTCCGAACAAACGGGCTGACAACGCTGACAACGGCGCATCTCCGATGGGTCGCGGGAGCGAGGCGCTCGGTATGACCGAGCGCACTCTTGCGCCAGAGTACATCAGGAATCACATGTGTGCAAGGGGTGCGTCCTCTCGATTCTGGAGCTACGATCATGATTTGTTAATGGTCATAATCTCTCCATCACTTTCGCGCACTGGTGCCTCGGCGCGAGACGTTCGAAAACGCGGCGCAAGGGATTAATGCCTATCTGCAATGCCCCTCGCATTGCTACGCTCTTCGGGACTCGCGGCCGACTCCCGGCGACCGGGTCATTCCACCCGTCTTCAATGAGGTCTTTATGCCGACCGAACGTCTCTATTCCAAAGCCGTCGCAGCGGGCGCGCTCGCGCTGACGTTAGCGACCGGATCCGCCGGTGCGGCCGTCGTTGGCCACGCGCCCTTCGTGCAAGCCGTCCGACCGAACGCCACATCGCCGTTGCACGCAGGTCGTCGGAACGCGAGCGGCGCCGTCTCGACCTTCACCGTTCTGCACTCGTTCACCGGCGGCGACGGCGCGAACCCGGCCGGCGAGTTGCTGGAAGATCAACATAAAAATATCTTTGGCATTACCTCGGCCGGTGGCGCGACCGGCAACGGCACGATCTTCGAGTACACCGCGGCGGGCACGCTCACGACGCTGCATACGTTCAAGGGCGCGGACGGCTCCAATCCGCAGGGCGGCCTGCTGAACTTTTACGGCAACATCAACTTCGGCGGCACGATCTACGGCTGCACGCAGAGCGGCGGCGCGTATAACAACGGAACGGTCTTTTCGCTCTCGACGAGCGGCGTGCTCAAGACGCTGCATTCGTTCACAGGTGGAAGCGACGGCAGCGCGCCCGCGGGAACGCTATTCTTCTTCACCGACGGCAACATCTACGGCACGACGTCGACGGGCGGAGCGCAGAAATTCGGCACGGTCTTCAAATTGTCCACGAACGGCGCGTTCTCGACGATCCACGCGTTCGCGGGCAGCGATGGCGGAAACCCGCTCGCGGGCCTCTCCGGTAGCGCGAACGGCCGGACGATCAACGGCGCGATGTTCGGCACGACCTCGTCCGGTGGTGCGAACAACGCCGGCACGATCTTCGCGATCACGCCCCAAGGCGGGTTCAAGAACCTTCGTTCGCTCGCGTCCGCGACCGACGGTTCCGCGCCTCTCGCCGAGCTCATCCCGGACGACAGCGGCAATCTCTACGGCACCGCCAGCGCGGGCGGCTCGGGAAGCGGCGGCACGGTCTTCGAGATCTCTTCGACCGGTTCGTTCCGTTTGCTCTACGCGTTTCCGATGAATGCGGCGACGCCCCAATATCCCAACGGCACGACACCCCTCGCGCGTCTCGCCGGCTACAGCGCCGGAGCGCTCTACGGAACGGCTGCCTTCGGCGGCCCGGGCGGCGGCGGCGTGGCTTTCAAGTTCTCGAACGGTGCCTTCGCGACGCTCCACGCCTTCTCTGGGCCGGACGGCCAGTTTCCCGCGGGCCAGCTCCTCGTCTCGCCGGACGGTAACATCTACGGCACGACGGTCGACGGTGGCTCCAGCATCGACGGCGTCCTCTTCGCGCTTCCCGTTCAATAGAACGGGGAAAATCAAGCTGAACGTAAGCCCTTAGGCGCTTCCGCACCGCGAGAACGCTCTCGATCAGGAATCCATCGCAGCTTTCCGGCTTCGGTGGATTCCTGTCAACAGCTCCTGTTTGACGGCGCCCTCTTCGTCGCGGAGAACAAGGACAACGACGAAACGATTCCCGAAAGCGTAGAGGGCATCGACGTCGTGTGAGTCTCGCGCTTCGGCTGCCATCCGTGCACGGCCGCCAGTTCGCGAGGATGTACGTGGATCCGATCCTGTTGACAAATGTCTCCGGCCATCATCGGCGCCGCCTGCTCGTGCTCTTGCTTCTCGCGAACGGATTTTCTTCGCGCGAGATCGCAAGACTCGCCGACCTCAAGAAGCGCATCGTCGACAACGACGCTGCGTGGTGGCAAGATCGCCTCAACGCGAAATCGCGCGCGCAAGCCGCGGCGCTCGCCGTCGTGCGCGGTCTTCTCGATAACGACGACTTGGGTTTCGACGGCAGCGAAGCCGAGCTCCGTCGTTTCTTCGAAAAAAATGAACACATGTGTCCGCTCGAGCGCATCCGCTCGCAATGAGCTGTTAATGAACAATTCCTGGCGCGTTGTGTTCGCGCGCGTATCCTGAGATTGGAACGTCAAGTTCTTCCTTCTCTTTTGTAAAGAGGATCAAATGACCAACGCGACTCTCATTCGCGCACTGTCGGCTGCCACCGCCGGCGCCGTCCTCGCGACGACGCTCTCGGCGCAAGCGGCCATCACGGTTCGCCCCGCATCGGGCGCGCGCCCCAACGCGACCACAACCATTTACTACACGTACGGCGGAACGCTCGCCGCGACCCAGTGGCGCACATGGTTCTCCGCCGACGTGACCGGCTGCTACGCCGCGACCGGTACCGGTGCCGCTCAAAATGCCTTCACGACAGGCGCCCTCAAGCAAACGCTGAGCGGCACGGGCGACTGCAGCTACAATGCGTCGACGGGTTATCCGCGCGACGACTTCTCGGCAGGCGACGCCCCGCTCACGACAGCGCAAGTTCAGACGTACAACAACAACTTCCTCGCGACCAAAGGCCCGGCGATCGTGCTTCCGGTCGCCGGCGCGGCTCTCTCGGAGGCCTTCAACTCGGCGAGCCTCCCCGCGAACCTCGAGATCAACGTGACGGATCTCTGCAATATCTGGAAGGGTACCACGACCAACTGGACGGCCGTGACGAACCAAGCGACGGGCAAGCCCGTCACGACGTCGTCGCTTCCGATCAAGCTGATCACGCGCCTCGACGGCAGCGGTTCGACCTTCATCCACACGGCGCACCTCAACGGCGTCTGCAGCGGTGGCTATAACTATGTGGGCACCGCGTTCCCGACGACCGAAGGCAACCAGAGCGTCGCCAACGGCGGCATCATCCCCGAGACCGGCAGTGGCGGCGTTGCAACGGAAGTGGCGAACCAAGCCGGCGCGATCGGCTACGTCGCCCCGAACAGTTTGATCGCCGGAGAAGCTTCGGCGGGGCTCCTCAACCGGAGCGGTCAGTACGAGACGCCGACCTCGACCGCGATCACCGCAGCATTCACCTCGGCCAGAGACACGACGCCCCCCCCGGGATATCCCGCTTCCGGCGGCTCGCAAGTCGATCTCTATCTGACGAATCCTGCGGCGAGCGGTTCGTATTCGGAAGTAGGTTTCACCTACACGTTCCTCAATACATGCTACCCGGTTCCGACGACGACACAGCCTTCAGCAGCGTTCATCATGAACCTCTTCGATAACGAAGTCTACAAGACCGGAACGATCACGCAGACGGGCCTCGTCCCCATCGGCGCTACGGCGAACGAAACCGCGCAGATCGCCTTGATTAAACCCGGATCCTTGTATAACGCGAGACAAGGCTGCCACTAACTTTGCCAGTCCGGGCGACAGCGCTCGGGAAGGGAGGAGGCCGTTGCGAACGGCCTCCTCTTTCGCGCTTCCACCGAAAGGCATTGATTAACTCACATTAACAGCAGATTCCTTACGGCTTGCTGTGAGATTGTGCGCAAGGCATTCGTCGGCCCGAAACGTACAGGATAGCAGTATGTCTCGGCTCCTAACGCGTTGCGTCGTGGCCGCGGTCGCATCCGCGAGCGTTCTGCGCGCGCTACCGACTTCCGCGGACGTTCCGCGCGCAACGATCGCTGTGCGCCGCGCTCCGCTGAACGATGCCTTGATCGAAGTTGGCAAGCGCTTCGACGTGAACGTCGTTCTGCTTCAAGACTTTCCGATGCGGATCAGCGTGTCGCTCACGAAGGTGACGCTCGACGAGGCGCTCGATGCGCTCCTCGCGACGCGCGGTATCACATATGTCCGCAACGCGTCCCTCGTCATCGTGGGAACGCGCGGCATGACACGCGCGACGCAGGCCGTGCGGCGGGATTCCGATGTCGTGTCGCTGACGAACGTCCCCGCGAAGGACGCCATTCCGTTCTTGAGAGCGGCGTTGCCGCGACTCACCGCAACGCGAGGCCCGACGAGCAACGTCCTCGTCCTCGACGGCTCCCACGACGATCTCGCGACGGCACGGCGGCTCCTCGGCTCGATCGACGTTCCCGACCCTGCGCAACCCGTCTCAGGTGCGATCGTGCTGCAGCATGCAGACGCCCGCGCCATCGCACCAGAGCTCCAGCGGATGTTTCCCGCCGCGCGCTTCTCAGCGGGCGCGGGGCGGACGGTCATCGCCGACGGGGCGCAAGCGACGCTCGATCGCGCGAAAGCTGCCGCCGCCTCACTCGACCAAAGCCCGCCGATCAAGGCGCTTCCTTCCCAAGGCAGTGTCGCGGCCTTCACGGTCGTTCGCGCACGACCCGACGATGTCGCGCAGGCGATCTCACGAGCGCTGCCGCACGTACGGGCCGGCGTCGCCGGTTCCGGACAAGTCATTGTCACCGGCTCCCCGAACGACATCGCTCGCGCGAAAGAGATCGCTCAGGCCGTCGACCGGCCCCCGATCTCGGAACGATATCTACAGATCTACCGGCTCCACACGGTCGACGCGCGATCCGTCGGCGATCTCGTCTCGCGATCGTATCGCGATGCGAACGTCGCGGCCGATACGGACCTCAACTCGCTCGCGATTACGGCGACGTCCGGCGAACACGAACGGATCGCGGACGCGATCGCACAGCTCGACGGCGCCGCCCCTCGTCCGGGGGTCCGATCGAGCGCTGGTCCGCCGGTCTCGCAGGCCGGCAGCGATCAGTCGACGGGCACGGCCGAGGTCATTACACTCAAAGCGGCCGTCCCGGGTATCAGCGGCCCCGCACCGACGTCCGCGACCGACATCGCGACCGCCGTAGGGCAAGCCCTTGCCATCTCGGCCCCGGACCTGCACATCACGGTACCGGCAAACGCGACGCAGCTCATCCTCACCGGAAGCCCGAACGCGATCCGCCAGGCCAAAGACCTCATCGACAAGCTCGATACGTTGCAGAAGCTCGTCGTGCTCGACACGGAAATCTACGAGATCGACGAGAGTACCGCGAAGACGCTCGGTCTCCGGTTCGTCAATCCGATCCTCTCGACGACCTACACGGAGACGACGCCGAGCGCGCCTGCGGGGGGCGCCCTGTCGCCGCCCCTGCTCGGTCTTCAGCAGCTCGCTCGCTCGCCGCTCTCGCTTGGCGCACAGCTCGACTTTGCCATCTCGAACGGCAACGCGAAGATCATCGCGGATCCCCGACTGACCACGATCTCCGGCCGCACGGCCTCACTACGGGCGGGATCGAATCTCGCGATCCAAACGCAAGTCGGCGGCGGGACCGGAACCGTCGCGACAACGCAGATCCAGACGTTCCAAACCGGCGTCACGCTCGACATCACGCCCGTCATCAACGAGGGTGACTATATCAGCGTGACGCTGCATCCGACCGTAAACAGCAACACGGGCTTCGTCGCGGGCATCCCCCAAATCTCGACACGCGACACGCAGACGACGGTCGCGATGCACGAGGGGCAGACGCTGTTCATCGGTGGATTGATCGAAGAAGACACGACGCGAAATGAGACGAAGATCCCGTTTCTCGGCGATCTTCCGGGCATCGGCAAGATCTTCCGCGACACGCAGTTGACATCTTCGCGGAACGAACTCGTCATCACCGTCACTCCGCACATCATCGATCCGCTGGATCCTCGTCCCGTTCCGCCGCCACCGGCGATCGGTGCGGAACCGCAAGCCTTTCAGGGCAACGATCGACACGTCTTACAGGGCTTCCCGACCCTCGCGCCATCGACCACGTTGCGAACGCCCGCGCCGCACCCCGCGGCTGCGTCCTCCTCGGAGCCGCGCCAAACGAAGCCATCCGCGCATGTCGAAGCAACCCCGCCCGCAGCCGTCGCGGTCGCTGGTGCTTCACCGCCTGCAGCGACGGCAGCGGCTTCGAACGTGTCGTTACCTGCCTCATCCGGACACGCCGAAACGGCCGCGCCCAACACCTTTGTCTATGGCACGATCCCGTCGACGCCGCTCTCGTCGTCGACGTCGGATCCGCCGACGATTGCCTACGTCTCCGAATCGCCGGTCAGCTTTCGCGCCGGAGCCTCGCTCCACGTCGAGGCGGTGACATCGACGAACGTTTCGCGCATGACGATCGGGTACAGCGGCTTCGTCGCGCCTGTCAGCATGACGACGCCCGGATCGTGGAAGTCGAACCTGACCTTCATCAACAGCGGACTCGGTCAAATGCCACAGAAGATCTCCCTAACATTGACCGCGTATAAGCAGGACGGCTCGCTCACGACCGTCGCGATCCCCGTGTCGGTCACGCCGTAGATGCGTACGGCGATCTTCCTCGGTATGGCACTGCTCGCGGGATGCGTCGCGAATCTACCGCATAATACGCCGACTCTCTCGAACGGTACGCCGCCACCCTCAGGCGTGACCGCGGCGCCGGCACCGTCGGGTGCGACCGCTGCGCCGAGCACCGGACCATGTGCCACATCGGCTCCCGACGCGCAGCAAATCGGCATGACGCTCGAAATAGCGATTCCGACGGCGACGCCGTCTCCGTACGGCTACGTCTCGGGTTACGGCTTGATCATGTCAGGTCAAATTGCCAACTCCGAAGGAGCCGTCATCTTCCTGCGGCCGAGCGACAAGGTGCAATTCTACAATACCGACACCGTGACGGGGCGGCTGCTTTCGGCGGCAGGCATCGCCGAATCGGCCGTGACGCCGGGAGGAGCATTCCCGGCAACCTATGCTTTTCCGACCTCGGCGGCGAGGACGAACGGAAGCGTCATCGGGCCCGCCGGCTCGTGGTCCACGGGACTCGTGAATACGGGATGCTACTCGCAAGAATTCAACTTTTCCGGGGCGGGAACGTACTACTTTGGGGACGTCACCTACTACGGTGAGAACGTACGCGACGTCTTCGTCGTGTCGGCGTCCGCGGCTCAGACTGCTCATCGGCTACTGAAGGCACACCGCAGTAGCGGTTGGACCCAGCGAAGCTGGATATCCATAGACGCCAAGCGAGAAAATCTGCCGGGCATTCGTAATAAAGCGATCGCATCTCCCTAGCCGAGCTCGATCGCGGCGAAGTCAACCTGGTGCTTCTCGGCGCCGTCCACCAGGGGACGGTGAGCGAATGGGAGACCGAACTCTTGACCCCGTACCAACGTACGGCTTGTAACGTGGGAGCGCGATGATGGATGCCGTGATGAAGAACCGCACGATCGGACAGTTGGCCGCTTTTTTTTAGATCGCTGTTCGTCGTTTGATCAGTCCTTGCCATATCAGATCGCGATAGAGCTCAATCTCTCGAGCTAACCGTGGGCAGCGGCGCACTCGAATCGACTGAGGATCGATAAACGATGCAGACGGATTGGAACCGCGTGCGGCGTCGGGCGCTTCTCCTCATCGACGTTCAACGTGATTTTCACGACGACGGCCGGATGCCCATCGCGCGTCACCAAGTCGGGCGAGTGATCTTCGAAGCCAACCGGGCGATCGAGGACGCCCGAAGCCGGGGTGATGCGATCGTCGCGATCGGAAATGAGTTCGAACCGCACGACCGGCTCATGAATCTGCTACGACGCAATGCATCGATCGCAGGATCGGCCGGCGCGATGTGGGACCGTCGCATCGTTGTCGATGGCGCCGCATATTTTTCCAAGTCGCGCAGCGATGCTTTTTCGAACGCTCGACTTGCACCCTATCTTGCCGACCAACGCGTCGACGAAGTCGTCCTATCCGGCGTGTTCGCAAGGGCGTGTGCGGCAGCCACTGCTCGCGGTGCGCTCTCCCGCGGAATGCGAGTGCGTTTGGTCGAGTCGGCCCTTGGCGATAGCAGCGATCGCGCGAAAGAAAATGCGTTGCGAAAGCTAGGCAAACTCCCGGGAGTGGTGATCGAATCGGCTCGAGAAGAGGCCGTCTCCGTGGTCCGTGCGCCGCTGCCCCTTACGGAGGAACGATCGTTCTTGGTCTTTCGCCGGGTGGCTGCATGGCCGGAAACGAATGCATCAACGATGACGGCCCTACCGGAGGATATCACGCTCGCGGGGTTGTCGCATGGGAAGCGAGTCGGAACGAGCGGCACGAATATCAAAGCGGCCGCGTGACTGCCTTCGTAGGCGGCACGAAGCGACATGGGCGATTGCGCTCGACTCGCCGGTACATAGCTTCGCGCGCTGCGGATGGGCCATGTCGCGTCTCTGGTTCCGACGTCTCGATCGTGACGGCAACGAGCGGCCGTCATGCGGAGATCTACCGGGGCGCCGGCTACGACGTTACATGAAGAGGAGCGATCGATGCACGAACTGATGGAGCGCGAAGCCGTCGTCGCGGGCGGCGCGAACTTTCCCGACACCCCGGTCTACGCCGCGTTGCCCGCCGGCGCGCGCCGCGGCGTCGTCGTGATCCACGAGATCTTCGGGCGGCAGCCCGAGATCGATCGCGTCGTGCGCCGTTTCGCCGCTAACGGCTATGCGGCGGTCGAGCCGGATCTGTTTCGCGCGCCCTCTGCGATCGGGTGCGTGCGCAACACGCTGATCGGACTGCGAACGGGCGGCGGACCCGCGGTCGCGCAAGCGGCCGCGATTCGCACGTGGCTCTGCGAGCAGAGCGGCATCGCGGCCGAAAACGTCGGCATCATCGGTTTTTGCATCGGTGGCGGTTTCGTTCTCGCCGTCGGCCGCGGCTGGGGCGCGGTGTCGACAAATTATGGTGAAATTCCGACGAACCCGGACGTGTTGCGCGGCATGGGACCCACCATCGGTTGCTATGGCGGCCGCGACCGCATGGCCGGCAAGCGAGGCGCGGTGCTCGAATCGCGTCTGCGCGCGGTCGGCGTCGAGG
>JAABUQ010006260.1_pt1 | contig 18195 bp, 13 predicted proteins | sample 5560001 | NCBI WGS metagenome assembly JAABUQ01 (sample SAMN10711888, study PRJNA513371) | rock metagenome | isolation source: Antarctica rocks | place: Antarctica: Victoria Land, Finger Mt nord | collected 2015-12-18
TGGCTCAATCAGGTCGAGCGTTTCTTTTCCGAAATTACGCGCCGCCGCATTAGACGCGGGACATTCACGAGCGTTCCGGACCTCGAACGCGCGATTCGAGAGTATCTCGCGTATCATAATACGGCAGTCAAACCGTTCGTTTGGACTGCTACGGCCGACGCCATATTCTCGAAAATCGTCGGCGTTTCTTTAACGAACTCGTGAATCATCACACTAGCTCGTTGCTTGCGATGAGGTGGTAGCGGCTGACGTCGAAGGCCATGGAAACCTCAGCGGGATGATGGGTCCCAGCGGGCTTCGGCGCCTGACGCTGATTCTCAATAACCTACGACGAGCTGGCCGAGCGTCTCGACGTGTTTCGAAACTTTCGGCTCGCTGGATGTGACACTTGTGCGTTGTTGACGCGCCGAGATGGCGGCGAGACGCGCTTGGATGCGCTGTAAATCCGAGAGGATGGTATGGTCGATACGGTCGACCCGACCGTACTCGCTTTCGAACGCGAGAATCTGCTCTTCGCGGTGCGTGCGGGCTTCGTGATACAGTTCGAGGGCTCGCGCTTTGACCAATTCGTTCGCTTGAGCCGGGTGATTTGCCGCGCCGGCGTTGCGGCTTCGACTGTCGCGAGCGACGTTGAGCCATTCTTCTTACGGGACATGGTGATTCCTCAGCCGTGCGCGTGACGGCGTTGAGCAATCCGAATCGCGTGAAGTCGCCGCCGGTCGCGAGATGCCGCAAAACGCCGCTCTGCTCGCGCTCGTCGAGTCCGAAGCGTTTAGCCGTAACCTCGACCACTGCCGGCGGATCGTCTCCCAGCGTATCGGCCGTCGCGGCGCTGAGTTTGTTCACGAGCCGGTAGAAGATCGACTCATCGACGGTGGCGTTGACCGTGTCGCGGACTTTGGACCACAGCGCGGCGTCGTCGAGCCGGCGCGTCCGGTCCGAATAGAACTCGTACGCCTCGTCCCCGCTTCCGTTCGTGCGGCCGACATGGTTGCGGCGAATCGACGTGCCGGCGATCAAGCCGTTGAGGCAAATCAAGCGATAGATCATCGGCTCGATTGCGAGCGCTCCGGCTCCGACCTCGCTATTGGAGATGACGATGCCGGGCTGGACAACGTCGTCCTTGTTGCCGGTGCGCTGTGCGTGGGCGATCGACGCGGCGAGTTTGGATGAGACCGCTTGGATGTAGAACCGCGTCTCGGTGACTTGTGCGGACTTGATCTCCCAACCGGGCGCGAGTAAGAGCGGGACCACGGCTTCAGCGAGATCGTGATTGTCCAGCGGCCGATAGCGGTTGGAAAGAAAGGCGCGCAGCGTCGTCTGGCCGTTCATCTTCGTGCGCAACATCCGTGGTGCAGGGTTTTCCTGGAACCAGTGGTTGACGTTGGCGGCGAGCAGCGCAGGGGCTTGCGTCGCCATGCGATCGAGATACTTCGCCGGGATGTCGACGTGCGTGCCGATCTGACGCAGCGCGTGCTGCGTCGGTGTAGCGGTGATCGTGGTGCCGGTCGTTTCGAACTGCACGGTGGGCACGCCATCCGCGACATCGACGAGCGTCTTGCGCGTGTCGGCGATGAAATCGCGATGCGCCCTTGCATCGCCGAGAAGTTGCTGTGAGAGTTCAGGGAGCGTAAGTCCAGCGATCATTGAGAACCTCCAGAAAAGCGAAGCGGCGCTCCGGAGGGCGCCGCGGGTGAAAGGATCGTCGATATTAGCGTACGCCAGTCGGCGCAAGCGCGGTGCCGTTATGGTGCGGCGAGCTTGTAGCTGAGGCCGTGGATCGTCACGATAACGTGCGGCCCGCCGTGTCGTCGGGGAGTCGTGCGCGGCGGCAACACGCCGTCCAGGTGTTGTTTGCGCGTGAAGGCTTGGCCGGGAGCGACGATAGGTTAGGCGATCCGGCGACGGCGCTGACTGCCGCGGGCGCGCAGCTCGAAGTACGAGGCGTCGAACTCGGTCGGCTCGTCAGTTGGGCGACCCTCGAGCGAGTGGGTGCCGAACTCGCGTGCCGCGTTGCCGGCTTGGAGCAACCCAGCCGCGTCGCGGCGATCCAAAGCGTCGAGGTCGGACGACGCTTCGTTGGGATCGACGCCCCAGGCGAGCGCGGCGGTAGCATCAACGATCATCTCCAGCAGTGCCTCTCGCATGGGGGCGCTCGCGCGCGTCGCCCGATAGAGCTCGCACACCGCATTTGCATGCGCCGCGGCGTCACCGAACGTCCACGCCCGCGTTACGGGATTCCAAGCTCCGCTCTGCGCTTTCATCGCATCGCGGCAGAAAATGGTACGCTCGTCGCTGATCGCGTAGAGCTGACCCATCGTCGGATGCTCCTTTCCGGTCCGCTCGCCGTTGATGGCTCTCTTACAGCCGCGAGCGTGACGGCGCGCAAGGACGACGCCCGAGTCGAGGCGTGGACCGGAGCGCAGCAAGGACCGGAAGCCGCTCCTTGCGCGACGGCACGATCGCGGCTAGTCGTTCCGATCAACGGCGAGCGAACCGGAAAGGACGACGTCGCTCGACCACGGGGCGCCGGTGAGTTCCCGCTCCGAGTGTCGAACACGCCACCGGGTCGATGGTCGGCTACGCCTTTATCGTCCTGGAGGCAGTTATCGCGACGCGGCCCCGCGTCTCCAGCCGGGCGACACTCCTGGATGTCCAGTTCGAGGATGCAGTCGGCGCGCAGCAACGGCTGCGCGTCATCGTTCCCCGCTCGATTCAGGACTTTGACGATGTTACGCGCGGCAGCCGTGTCTTGATCGGTGGTGATTTTCGGTCCGGGGTTCGCGTGTACATCGTGGCCCGGGTCGGCACGGTGTTGTGGCAGGCTGCGGAGCAAGATGGTGACGAACGCGCATCGCCGCCGCGTGTGCATCATGTCGAGGCCCACTGGCGACTTCTCAGCAGCGGAAAGCGAGTGCGCGTCAACGCTCACGTGCGCGGGCGTGCCGGCGTCGCGCGGTTTGTAAAAGCGTTGGCAACACCGCGGGATTGCCGCACAGAGTAGAACCTTACCGGTGGCAGGCTCGCGTCGCCGTGGGCGTATCCCTGCTAGCGACGTGGAGACGATTAATGCCCAAAAGAACCGAATTGCATAGCGCTGGCAATTTGAACGGGACTGCCGGCAAGGAATATTTTGCACTCCGGCGGTCGGTGACAGCATAGTTTTCCACGCGTACACTGTGCGTGACAAAGTCAGCCGCGGAGGGCACTTCATGCAAGGTCCGTCTTAACTTTGCGTCGCCGCGCGATGGGGATCGGCATGTTAGCCGCGCTCATCATCGCTTGCTTGGCCAGCACCAACGCGGTCGCGCAATCTTCGGGGCCGCCAAGCGGAACGGTGACGATCTCCGGCACCGTTACCGACGAACAACAGCGTCCGTTGGGCGGCGCTCGTATCGCGCTGTCCGGTCCAAGTGCGCGCACGGCCACAACGAACGCGGGCGGCGCCTTCAGCTTCGGGCAGCTGCCGCAGGGCGTGTATCGGATCGATGTCACGAAGGCCGGCTTCGTCGCCGTTTCTCAAGACGACGTGGCGGCTACCGCCGGATCAACCGCGAGCGTAAAGTTTGCGCTACGGCAAGCCTCTTTTTCGTCGCTCAGGGAAATCGGCCGCGTTGTTGTCTCCCGCAATGGGGCCACATCGATCAACACGACGACATCGGCAGTCTCCGATGTAAGCGGACAGACCTTTGCAACCCAAGGGCAGCTTTCAGTCACGCGCGCCCTGAACCAAACTCCAGGCATCGTTGTCAGTCCGATCAACGGGTTTGGCTTTGACAACCTGACCAACGCCTCGAATCCCGCAGCGAGCGGTGTCCCTCAAATTCGTGGCGCGCTACCGTACGAGACTGAGTCACTCATCGATGGTAGTCCGATTTCGATCGGAAGGTTCGGAACGTTCAACCCGGTCTTCATAAACCCGTACATTCTGCAAGACGTCGAGGTCGTCAAAGGTCCGGGGGCGTCCCCTCCCAATATCAATTACGCGATCGGGGGAACCGTCAACTATCGGACGCTTGAACCGACCAGTAGACCGCTATCATCATTTGATTACGGCATCGATGAGTTCGGCGGTCAATTTGCAAACGTGCGCGCGACGGGCACCTTACCGGGCAGTCGCTTGTCGTACGCCTTGGATTATATAACCAATGCCACGCAAGGCCCCGTGCGCGGCCTTTCGTCCCCAATCAGCCCGATCGCGGGTTTCGTTGGTACTTATATCAATGGTATCCCTGCCTGCGCTGCAAACCCCGCGACGCAATTCTCTTGCCTTGAACCAATCGCGCCCGGAGACCCAAAATATTTCGCGAGCGCCATCATAAAGGGGCCGATCGCGCTGTGCTGTCCGCCTCTTCCAATGGACTTCAATCAGAGAAACGAGCTGGCGAAGATACGCTACGCGTTCTCGCCGCAGACGGCACTGACCCTAAGCTATACCGGGGGGCAAGCTCGCGCTGCAGAAGACGGTGCAGCATTTTTTGATACACGAAACTTTAACTTCTTTGTGCCTCCCCCTGGCTACGCCGGCTCCGTTGCGCCTGGGCCCGTGCAGTTCGATGGCTCAGATGGCGGCACTGATCGCATTGAGAACAATGCCGATTTATTTCAGCTTGAACTCCACGCCCCAATCGGGAGGGGAACGTTTCTCACACGCGCGTACAGCGCTACAGAAACGAATTTTTTGGGAGGCCCGGGCAATAGCGGCTCGCCGGCTCCGCTTTTGCTCAGTGGCGCCCTGTACGGTGGCATCCCTCTGGGCAACCGCAAGTCGTTGCGGCCGCGTATCGTGATCCACTTTTCGTCGTCACGTTTGCGAGCGGCGTCGAGCTTGCGATTCCGCGCCGACTTCTGCAAGGTCTCGAGCACGCCGAAGAAAGCGAGCTCGCGAAAGTGGAGATCGTAGGTCACGATATGCTGCATTGGGAATCGCTCGACGTGGACCACTACAGGGATACGCGCGCGGGGACGAACGCGTTATACTGTACAAATCGAGATGGCGCCAGCGGTGTTCCCGACGGTCGTGTTTCGGCGCGGCACGCCCACACGTCGAGCACGTTGCGACACCGCCAAAAACGACGATCGTTTCGACCGTCTTAGCCTCGTGCTCAACGAGCCATCGGCGACGCCCGACGGGCTTCAATGCCCGAGAACCTTCGTGGAACTCAGGATCACGCACACCGCAGGAGTACGCTACGCGGATCGCGACGTACTGCTCAGCGCCACCAAAAAGTCAGAACAGCCCCCGACTTCTAGTAGCTGAATGGCTCAAGTTGTTGTTGGAATGGTCCAAACGCGTAACCGCTCCGACGCGCAACGTTCAATTGAAGATCGTTCGCGTTGACGGTAGAGAACGTGTTCAAGAAGTTGAAGCGCTCTTCGGCTTTGAGGACTTTGCCGCTTTCGTCGAGCACGAGGACTTGGCTCAGGCTGTTGTTGTTGGTGTAGAAGTCGGGCGCTATGGGTTGCTCGACGACGAACTGGTGCGCCTTCTGATCGGCGGCCGTGTGGTATCCGCCTCCGACGGCTCCACCGGGGAGCATCGTTTTCGTCGCCGTCTTCGCAGCGAGGTCGTAGATGCCGAAACTGTTATCGCAGAGGGTCGGGACACCAACCTTGTTCGTTGCCGAGTCGATGGCCGTCGCCTTCGCAAAGCCGGAACCCACGCCGCTCATCGAATGGAGCTTGCCTGTGCGCAGATCGACCGTAACGATCGTCGGCGGTGAGCAGATGTTGTAGAAATCTATCCCGCCGAGTACGCCAGTATTGGTGGTCGTATTCTCGCCGAAGCTGGTGTAGACCGGTAGCCCGAAATTCTTGATTGGTCCCGAAACATCGAATACCGGGCCAAACGTGTTGTCGCGAATCTTCGACGTGAAGACGCGGTACTGGTCATTCGGCTGGGCGGCGTAATCCTGGGCGAAAAACGCGCCGATATCGTTGATTTGATTCGGACCCCCTTCGAGGACGATTTTTTCCGGTGGCGTCCACGCGACACCGACCGTGCCGCTTGTGACTGGGTTCAGAAGGTTGTACGTGATCGACACCAAGGAGTTCCCAGAATAGGTCTGGGTTTGAAACAGCCCCAGGTCGTTTCCGAAAATGCCCCAGCCGGGCACTTCCAAGATTTTCGAGTTGCTCACCACGGTGTCGACGATGCTGTTGGTCGTTTGGTCGAAGGTCTGCACCGACCCGAGAAACTCGCCCGCGGCCGTCGTCTGATTCGACGTGATGAAGCCGTCGTTTCCCAATTCGTTCACGCCGAAACCAAAGTTGAGGACCCCGTGGTCGGACGGTGCGACGCCGTCCATCGCGATGCTGCTCACGTCGCTGGCTTCACCGGCGGGCCCACCAAACTTCATCGGGATCACGCGAACCACTTCGTTGAGAGTCGGGATCAGTTTGGCAGTCAATCCCTTGAGCGTAATCGTACCCGACGTTCCGGACAATGGGGCGAGGTAGAGTGAGCCGCTGTCGATTCCGTTGTGATCGGGAATGGAACCGTTGGGGTTATTGAAGGGGTTGTAGATGCCTGTGCCTGTCGGGCCCGCAGCGCTTATCTCCAGCAGTGCGCCGGTCGCTCCGGGAACGTTACGGACGTCGTAGTTCAGCTGAAACGTTCCGTTGTACGGGAGGACGAGATAATGCCCGGGCGCCGAACCATTGTAAGAGAGCGTCGGTGCAGCGGGGCGATCCGCCGGCGCTGGAGCGACCCGCGCGAACGCGAAGTCGCTGTAATCGAAAGCACCGCCGACCAATTGGATTCCGATGCCATAGATGCCGCCGCCTTGCAGCGCCGAAACCGGAACGTTCACCGTCCCTTTTAGATTTGGCAGTGGGGCGGTGTAGGCAGGATGGAATATCCCTTCTTGTCCCGGCTTCGTGCGCCCCGGTTCGGAGACGACGACCATCGGGCTGCTCACCCCGCTGGTTTTCGAAAGGTCGTACGTCACCGGGATTGTGGGCCCGGTGATAACCGACGGTACGGTGGGAGCGAGGGCCACTTGCGTCGTTGCATCCGCCGGCCCAAAGGTCAGCGAAAAGCTTTTATCGGTCAGCCGTGTTCGCCCGGCATACGCCGCGTAGGTCAGCTCCACCGTCCGGTTCGACGGCGATGCCAGCGGCAGACCGGCAGCACCGAGGATATCCTTGGGCAGCAAGCGCGCGTAACTCGTCGTCGCGAGTTTCTGCGACGGCTTTCCGTGGACGAAGAGGCTGAACGTCGCGTTGTCCGGGAGGCCCTCCCAATCGGGCGCGATAGTTATCCACGCCAGCTCGTTCGCGTCGGTCCCGCCGCTTTGGAGATCGATTGCCCCGGGGTCGGTCGCGCTCAAAAAATACGAGTTGAGATCCGCGAAGTTCTGCCGCTGTTCGACTGCGACGCGGGGCGCTGCCGGCGGTGCATGTACGCCGCGCAGCATTCCAATCGTCTCGACGGCCCGGCGCAGATCGATCCGTGGGCCGATGTTGACGGCTTTATCCTGCTGTGTCACCGGCTGAACGGCGCTACCGTTTGCTTCGAGGAAATTGCGCAGTCCCGCGACCGTGCGGAATGGACGGCCGGCGAGTCGGCCCAGTTGCAGCACGACCGCCGCCGCCGCAGCTGCCTGCGGCGCGGACGCGGACGTGCCGCCCACGAGTACCACGTTGACCGCGTCGTCGGCCCCCCCGAAGGCATGCTGGAAACTGAGCACGTTGTCGGACGGTGCAGATAGATTCACGCGAGAGCCGAAGCCGGTCGAGAAGTTCGTGAAACCGGTCCAGCGCGTCTCGGCGAAAGCGTGCTGGTTGCGCAGCGAGGCGAACTGCGGGTCCTGCGGGGGCGCGGCAAAGATATCGTCGAGCGTCGTCCCGCCGACGTCGATCGAACCGCTGTCGAAATCCTCCGAAGGCACCGTGGAAAAAGCGACGTCGTTGAGGTTGGTCGGGTTGCCGCCCGGCGGGACGGTGTTGGTCGCCGCTGAGCCGCCGCGCGGCCCGATTGCCACGAACGTGAAGTTACGCGTACCGTCGCCGGCCGCCACGCACACCGCGATGTCGTACGACTTTACGAGCGCCGCGATGATCGCTTCGGTCAGCGGGTCATCCTCTAGATATCGGCTCGGAAAGCCGTAGATATCCTCTCCGATGCCCAGGCTCGCGGTAATCACGTTCGGGCGCGGCGACTGCATGGCAGCCGCAAGGAAAGCGGCGTCGATGTCGCTCAGCGTGGGGTTCGAAGACGCCGGCACGACGAGCCGATAGTTGGCCCCCGGGGCGACGCCGAACAGATCGGTGAGCCCGGAACCTTGTTCGCCACCGCGTTGCCGATTGTGCGGCAGCGGTGCCATCATGCCGAAATCGAGGTCGACTTCTGTATCGTACGGATCGACCCCGCAGACCTCACCGCTACCGGCTAGATTGCCGTTGGCGTCGGCCGTGTATGTCGGAATCAGCGGCATCGACGGTAAGTTGAGGTATCGCTGTCCGCCGAGGATTTCGGTCGTCGGCCCGTAGACCGAAGCGTAGAAGTTACACGGGTCGTTTTTGTTGCTCGCCGTGCTCGCATCATCGAGGTCGCCCAGCGAGACGTTGGTTATGAGTTCGCCTTGACCGGGAAGCTCGTGCGTCGCTTTCGCGATTTCATCGTAGGCGGCGATGTCGTCGTCACTTGGGGCATTCAGCATACTTTGTGCGCTCGAAACGACGGTGTAGTTGGTCGGGATGTTTGGGTCCGCGATCGCAGAACGCAGCGACGGCGAAAAGCGCCGAGCGGTTTCAAGGTCTTGTTGCGGCACGGGGATCGCAGGAGACTGCAAGCTTTCGACATGCCAGTCGGGCGAGGCGTATTCCACGCTTGGCAGCTTCAGAAGCGCGCTCACGGCCGAACGCACCGAGGCACCGGTGATGTGCAGCCGGTACGCATTGGAAAAATCGAGTGACCGAGCCATGGCGGATTGCGTCTGCGCGACCATCCCGCCGAGCGCCGACCGGTTGAACTGGCGAAAGAGCCGTTCGCTGCGATCGACCCCCAGGGTCGCCAGCACGCGGTTCGCCGTCGCGTCGTTCGTGTATGCCGGGACCGCGCCCAGTTGTTGATGCGCGACCTCGACCCGCATTCGCAGCAAGGTCGCTTGATCGACCGCCTGCACGTCCTGAGCAACGCTCACGCCCGCGCGAAAAACGACGATGACCGTGTCGGCGGCAAACGGCGTCTTCGGTCCGATCGCCAGATCCGCCAAAAGCTTTCCCTTGTCCGCAAGGCCCGCATCCGGCGCGAGCTTGCCGTACTTCGGCGTTGTCGGAAAGAGCCGCGTCTCGACTTTCGTGTGGTCTTTGTTGAAGACTTGCGCGACGCCGCTCGGGAACACGACGGCACTCTGCCCGTGCGGCAGATTGAACGTATACAGCGGTCGCGAGTCCGCCGCGGCGGCGGGCCCACCGCTCCAAGCGACCATCGTGCTCAAGTAAATAGCCGAAAGAGTGCCGATACCACCACGTCTCATCGAAAACACCTATCAACCCTCCGACTTACAGCGAAAGAACGCGCAGCTATGGAAGCGGTGACAGAGTATAGGCCCGCCGCCAAGCGTCCGTCAATATGGCGACGAGGAGCGACGCTCAGGACAGGGACTACACGCGAAGATTGCACGAAAATTGAAGGTTTTCAAATGTTCCGGCCGTCGGCGGTCGGTAAAGACGCACCTTCAATTGGATAGGACCTCACGCAGTTCGAGGGCAGCCGTTCGATGCGCGCGCTTGCCGGTCAACCGCGCTCTACACGTCAGCGCCGAGTCGAGGTAGAAGGGATTGTTGACGCGCTCGAGCAGCGCCAGAGCGTCGGTCAACGTTCGCAACGCAGACTTTCGATTCCCCAACTGTTCATGCGCCCGCGCCGCGGTAAGCAGCGCCATGCCGAGACCCCGCTCGCTGCCGATAGCGCCGTAACCGGCCGCCGCCGCCGCCGCCGAGTCAAGCGCCCCGGAAAATTCGCCCATCTTCTCCTGCGTTTCGGCCTCGAGAAATTGCGCGTAGTGGCGAGGCATCGGATTGCCCGAGCTCGGGATAACGGGCAGCGAACGCAACATCGCCAAGCCGAGCTGCGGCTCGCCGGCGGCTCCCAGCATACGCGCGTGCAGCATCGCCACTCGCTTCCGTTCCGACTGCGGGCACATAGCGTTGACGATCGGGAGCGCGTTGCGAATATGCGTGAGGGCGCTTTTGTAGTTGCCGCGATAGTACTGCGCGACGGCTTCGTTCGCGTGAGCACGCGCGACCAGTGTCAGCCATCCTTCCTGCGAGGCGATCGTCAACGCACGAGCGTTGCGCTCGTGCGCTCGTTCCATCTGGTCCGGAAGCAATGACTCGGCGTAACCGAGGCGGAGCAGCAACTCGCAGTACTGCCGAGAAGGCATCGAAGGGAATCGCTGGAGGAGGGCAAGCGCGTTGCCATAGTTGGCGATCGCGTCGTGCATCGAGCCGAGTTCGGTCTGCGCGTCTCCCAGCCACTGTAATATTTCGCCCTCGAGAAGACTCGTTCGTGCGTCGCCACGTCCCGAGAGGGGCGACAGACGGTCCGCGGCACGGCGCAAGCACTGCATCGATTGGCTGAGCCGACCCGACTGCCAAGCGATCTCCCCTTCGGCGTACTCAAACTGCGCTTCCTCGCAAATTCTGCTGCTTTCGTTTTCGGCGGAAGCCGTGAGAAGGCGCCGGACGCGTTGCAAAACGATCTTGCCCTTGTCGAGTTCGTCTCTGTCGCACAAAACGTGCACCAGCCGTAGGGAACAGGCGACGACGCGCATGCGGTCGACGCCGGAACCCTCGATGATCCGCTGCAGAATTTGGGCGGCAAGGTCGAAGCGACCGAGTTGCACGAGCGCATCGGCAGTCCGTTCGTCCTCGATCAGCGGCTCTGCGGCGTCGCGTAAGGCGACGGTCACTCGGAACGGTATCATTTTGAGCGCTTCCGCGATGCGTGCCATTCCGGCGCGGCGCTCATAGTACAGTTTGCGAGTCGAGATACCCAAGTCGCGCGCGACGTGCGCCAACGGTTCTTTGGCAAGATCGTACCGCGTGAGAATCGCATGTTGACGGCGAGCGTGCCGCTCTCCGTGAATGACCGCAGGCGGACGCTTCAATCCCTCGACGGCAGCGCGCACGGCAACATGCAGATCGCGAAGGCCAATGGGACCGAGCAACGTTGCACCGTCGCCGCGACTCGGAACAAAACGAACGGCTAACGGATTACGCTCGAGTGCGCCCGGGTTTTCAAGATGCGCCAGAAGATGGTGCACATTGCGAATGTCTCCCCGAACGGACTCGGCATTCACGCGATTCGACCTCCGGTCGCTTCGCGGCTTCGCCGCGCGCGGTGTGCCGCCTGTCGAATCGACTGGGCGGGTCCGCGGCCGCGCCAATAAGGCTGGGCCACGAGGAACCGATGGGCCGACTGGTCCGCGATCGGATAGATGCCGTACAGAGCGCCCGGAAGAATCGGCTCCGCCCCGGTTTTACTTGCGCAACGGATACTTCTTCGGACCACTCGAGCAGCAACTGGAACCTTTCACGTACTAAGACGTCGGCCGAGCGCGCGCTCGGACAAGCAACTCCCGACGTGCCGTAAAGTGGCGCTCGGCTAGCAAAGCGTCATGTTTGTGTCAGGCTTCGGCCGTATCCCCGCGGCAAGTGCGGGGTCGTAGACTGCTGAACGCACATACTTCGGTCCCGGTTTCTTCGGTCCGGCTCCTTCTGCACCCCGGCTTTCTTCATGCACCTCAGAGGAGTTTTATGTCTACGCTTCGACGCTTCGCTGCCGGCGCTCTTTCAGCGGCATACATGAGCACGACGATTGCTCGGAGCGGATCTCCGGTCGGCGCAGCTCCGTCGCGACCCCTGTACACGTTGCAGTTGCCTAACAGGGCGCGGATTTAAGCGCGAAAGATGGCAAGAATCGCTTACTCGGTAAGCCTTTTCGACTTCGGTCTCGCCCAGGATCGGGCGTTTTCGCGTCGTTTTCGAGATTTTGCTCACCTCGAGAGACAGTGATCCCGTGCTCATGCGGCTACTGAGATCAGCTTGCGCAATGCGCACGAGGTTGAAGGCCGCGAGCGAAAGGGTGAAGAGGGCGCCGACGCGATCGAGCCCGCGAACTTTAACCTTACGAATCCCACCAACCACTTTGTCCCATCCGAAGATTTCTTCGACTCGCTTGCGCTTGCGCTGGCTCACTTCGTATCCGTCGTGACGCGTCGTCCTGTCGTCGATAGCACTGCGCCGGTTCGTATTGTTTTGCGCGACGTGAGGCGTCACGCCACGGGCTCGCAGTTCCGCCACGAAGTCCGCCGTATCGTAAGCCTTGTCGGCGCCGAGCGTAACGCGGCCGCCGACGCCGTCGATCATCTCCAAAGCCGCTACCCGCTCGGCGGTGCCCGTTGCCAACGTCAAGCGTCCCTTTCTCGGCGACGGCGCCGCTGCACGACATCACGTTCTTCACGAATCTTAACCGCCTCCACGATCACTTCGGGCATCTTGCGCAGACGCAAAGCCGCGGACAGATCAACTTCGATTTTCGCAACTTCGTGACGCTACATCTGTACAGCAACTCCGAGGGCGTCCGGACGTACGGTGGTGAGTTTCTGCCGTTCAACGTCAACGGTGCCTACCTCGGCTACAAGACCGCGACTCCGACGCCGACCTCCATCGAGTACGCTGACGGCCCGTACTATCCATGGCCACCTCCTTTCCTGGTCGTACATCACAACAGTGCCGCGGCGCCGTAAGCTGAAGCTGGGGCTCGAGCTCGACGAGAACGATTACGCGCCCGCGGCGCAGTTCGCGCCCGCGGAGCCTGCGGCGCGACAGTGGCTGGAGCGCGCAAGCCTCGACTGGCAGTTCAGCCGCTACGCGTCGCTCGACCTCGGCGTGCGGCGCATCATCGGGCGCAATCTCCCCAATGCGTATCAGCCACCTGATCTCGCCAAGGGCACGGCGTCTTGCGGGACGCAGAACGGCTACAGGCCCTTCAATTGCGTCAACGCGGGTAACGTGAGCCTCGCATTCCATTTCCTCGCCGCGCGCAACGAGTTCTACGTCGTCTACGGAGATCCCAACAGCCTCGCAACGACCCCCGCTCTCTACCTGAAGTGGATCCGCTACATTGGGGCCGAGAAGGGGACGTAAGGAGCGCTCCTTTCCAGTTGCGGTGATCGCGATCGCGGCACTTATCATGGCTGCATCCATAGCGAAGCGTAAATTGTGCGGAAAATCGGTCGACGCGCCTTTGGCAGAGAGAGGAGGGAGTTCCGGCGCAACGCAGAGGGGTCATCGAGCGAGGCCACCAGTCGACCGCAGATGGGCGATGAAGCGAAGTTCTCCGTGTGCCGGCAGCTATTTCCGCTTGAATGAACGGATGCGAGGATTACCGCGCTATTGTGTGACCACGACCACGTCGCGCATATTCGTTAGATTGTAATACGTATAATCGCCGAGGTAGTATGTTCCGGTGCTTGGGATCGTGAACGGCTGCGAGTAGCATCCCGAGCCGCCTTGCGAGGGGATCAGGCCTGTCGACCATGACTGACTCGTGGAGATCGCCGTGCCCTGCGGCGTTTGCGATGCGGACTGGAATGTATACGGGACGTTTGGAAACGACTTGGCGTTCGGAAATCCGACAGCAGAGTGGTCGATCGGATTCGCATCGACGTTGACGAACTGAATGATGTCGGTCGTTTTGGCGTTGATCACCGACGCCGTTTGTGAACCGCCCGCCGCGTCGGTGTAGCCGTTGATCGTTCCGTAGGGCGGATCGGTCGTGGCGGTAATCGACGACGACATCGCAATGACGAGCGTCGTACTGGGCTCCTGCGTCGTATTACAGAGCCCGGGCGAACTCGAAGCGGTCCCGGTCGGAGTGGGCGACCCGGGCGGCGGCGTGGGGCCAACGTCGAGGTGCGCGCAGCCCGAGACCATCGCGACTGCGCAGATCGCAGCGAACAAGGAGCGCCGAATGTTGAACTGTCGCGGCATGAGTCCTCGCTATTGGGTGAGCGTGATGGGCACCGGGATCGAGGCCATCGAGCCGTCGTTACGCTGAGCCTTCAAGATCAGCTGAACGCCCGAAGTATTGTACGGGATGCCGGTGGCGTCGAAATTGTAGGTCGCTTGAAACTGACCGGCACCTGTTTCCGCGATGTCGTGGGTGAACGTTCCGTAACCGAGCGTCACCTTCGAGACGTTCGATGACGTAATCGCCGAGACGCTGATCGACGTTCCGCTCTTGAGCACGGTCGGCGAAACCTGCACGTAGTAGATCTGCACCGGATCCGTTGGTTTGGCGAAATTGTTCTGCGGCGCCTGACCGTACGTGAAGACGTTGACCTGCGCGAAGGCGGTTGGTACTGCTCCCGGCGTCGCCCCGGCAGAAGGAGAGGCCGACGATGTTGCACGTGGCGATGCAGTGGAACTTTGCCGGCCTGCCGGCGCGGGCGGTGTAGGACTTTGCCGGCCAGCGGGCACGGGGGAGGACAGCGGCTGTGGCGGCGGCGGACCCGCCGGCTGCGCGGGCGGCTGTCTCGCGATCGGAGTGGGTAGCGGAGTCGGAAGCGGCGTCTCCACGGGCGGCGGTAGCACCGTGCCGGGCGGAAGCGTCGGCAGCGGCTGCGCCGTGGGGATCGCTGGCAATGCCGGCCCCGACGACAGATTGAGATTTCCGGGCTCGACGATGTGCGGCGTAACGGTGATGATCAGCTCGTTACGCTGCAGGTTGTAGCTCTCGTTTCGGAAGAGCTTTCCGATCAGTGGGATGTCGCCGAGAAACGGAAGTTTATTCTCGGTGCGGTTCGTCGTGTCTTCGATCAAGCCGCCGATCACCAGAGTTTGATCGGCTTGCAGTCCGACGGTCGTCGTCGTGTCGCGGGTCGAGATTTGCGGGACGCCGTTGAGGATGCCGGAAAGATTGTTGACCGTCGGGTGCAGTGTTACGGTGACATAGTTTCCGGCGTTGACGAGTGGCGTGATGTCTAATGTCACGCCGGTTTGGAAGGACTGAAGTTGGGTGGTCGCGATCGTTCCCGCGCCGCCTCCTGCGGTGGTGAGAATCGAGAGAGTATCGCCTGCGCGAATGCTCGCGGTACGTCCGGAGACCGTCGTGATGCGCGGATCGGAAAGTATACGAGCCTTGCCGTTTTGGATCAGCAGGTTCAAGGTCAGACCGAGCGAGAGTGGCGTGCGGGAGAACGGCTGAATCCCGATCGTCGCTGGCGGAGTACCTCCGCTGGCGGGCGCGAGCGGTGAGCCTTCCGTGAACGTGGTGCTGACGACGGGCTGCGTTAGTTGAAGACCGAGATTTTTGGCGACGGTCTCATCGACTTCGAGCACTTCGGTATCCATCACGACGAGCGGCTGGGCGGTGTCGAGTTGATTGATGAGGTCTTTTGCGAGCTTGAGACTGTACTGGCTGCCCGTCAAGACCAGTTCGCTCGAGTTCGGCGGCACGGTGATCTTCAGATCTGGCGCTTGCGAAGACAGAGCTTGCGTCACTGTCGTTGCTACGTCGGTCGCGGTTGTCGATGGTGCACCGTTTAATCCCGGCACCGCGGCTTTGAGCGAATAGACCTCGACCTCACCGCCCGGCCCAAGCGACGTGCCCGTCGTCGTCCCGGGCTGCGTAACCGCAATTCCGCCCGAGGTCGTGACCTCCGGTCCCCCTGCAGCGCCGTCGAGTTGCGTTACCGCGCCCGCGATGCGCTGCTGTTCGGTCGCGGTGGCGTAGACCGTGATCGCGTTGAGGTCTTTGTCGACCTGGACCGCAATGTCCGAGAACGAGCGCTTGAACAAGTCGGCGACGGATTGCGCATCGACGCTGTGCAGACGGTAGACTTGCGTGTATTTCGAGCCGGGTTGCGGTTGGTCGAGCTGCGTGATCACCGTTTTCGCCTGCGCGACACGATCCGAGGGTCCGCTGAGCAACAGATCGGATCCCGAAACCATCACGCGGACGCCGGGAACCGCAACGGCGACCGCATGCGCGACGTCACGAGGACGGCGCTGCATCACGCGAACCGCCTCGGCGGGCGGGTAGGCGGGCGGCGGGGGGGAGGCGGGCGCGGTATCGATCGCCGAGACGATTGCATTAATCTGCGTGAGGTCGAGTTGGGTCGCCACGACGAGGACCGTCTTGTTGGGCCCGATCGTGAAGCGAGCGTGAGGAAACAGCGCGCGTAGGCGCGCGATGACGTCGGCCGGTTTGGAGTTGTGCAGCGGCACGGCAGTAGCAGTCGTCGCTAACGGATTCTTGACGTCGATTCCACTCAGCACGGTCCGCATCGCGTTGACATCGTCGGGAGAAGCGACGACGATGATCGCATTCGCGTTGCGGTCGACACGAATGCGCGCGCGTGGATAGAGCGCCCGCAACATGGTGGCGGCTTGATCTGCTTTGATGACGGTAACGCCCAGCACCGCCGCGGGATACGGTGTCTTGCGCGGAGCAGGCGCTGCGACGACGTTCGTCAATCCGCTCGTCGTCGCGGCAACGACGGCGAGAAGGATGAGCGCAAGATAGGTTCGCCGCAATGCGTACCTCGTGAAGCGGCACCAGGAGCAGGAAGCCCGTGGTATGAGACGCAGCCTCGGCATTCCTGTATGCAAGCCAGGCTGTCTTCGCTGCGAGGGAGGCTGCGCAGATTGCAAAGTGTCGCGTCGCGACGAACCTTCGGGAGCGCGGGGCGCCACGCCGCAACGCATTGTGATCGCGTGGTATGAAGAATCGTTTTGCGCCGCAGTCGTGAACCCGGCGGCGTGGAAGAGCCGTTGCGGCTGAGCCCCGACTTTGCGCACCCTTGGATCGAGGTGGTCCCGGGAGCGAGCGCTCCTGACGCTCAGGTCATATTCCCCCAGATCGGGTATCGGCGGGTGAACGCGCTGTCCAGCAAATCGAGGTTGCGTCGCCGATTGACCACGATGCGCGGCGTTGGGCGCAAGCGACCTAAGACGCACATCACTGCAAGAACCGATACATACTTGGAAACAATCGCGGGGGCTTAGCCCGGCCGTAGCGAAGCTCGACGCTGTCCTAATAAACTCTGGGAGCCCTTGGCGTGACGGTTCTTGATGATACTGTGGCGGTCCGCCACCTGCTTCGTCACCTAAATGATCCGCGCGCGCTACGCCGGAACGTCTTGTCGAGTCCGTTTTTCGAAACGGTAACCACGGCCGCCGAAGACAACGCTACGGGCGAACGGCTGAAAACACTTGTCGCTGACTGCATTGAGTCGCTGGCGAGACCGAAGGGGGGGACTTCGACGCGACCCACGCGTCAAGGCAGTACTACATCGTCAAAAATTACGACTTGGCGCGAGAGCCGCGAAACCAAGTTGCTGCTGACCTGGGAATCGTTGTGAGCACCTTCTATTTGGAGCGACGAGCCGCACTTCAGAGGCTTGCGGATGCAATCCGATCTCACAGCCCGTCGTTAAGGGCAATAGAATCGGCTAGGCAAGAGGACCTCGCGCTCGATTACGCGGACAGCCTTGCCGCGTCGGGGCAATTGACGGCATGCATCAGCGTACTTCAATCGGTTACTGCCGTCGCGGATCCGGCGAGCCGACTTACCGCTTGGCGGCATTTGATCGAAGTGTTTGTCGAATCCGGACGACTCGGCGATGCAGCCGAGGTGTTAGAGCAGATGCATCGCACCGCGACGGCGCTGCGGCCTCGGGGACCCGAGAGAGCCGCCGTCACGGCTGAGCTTTGTTATGCTAGGTCCCATCTTTCACGCAGTGCCGGTGAAACGGAAGCTGCCCTTGGGGAATTGTGCAGAGCTCGACAATTACTGACCTCGGCCCAGGTTGGGACACGCGTCGGTCGCATGCTTTTGATTTCCGTGCTTCAGTCTCTGGGTAAAATCCACAACGAGTGCGGTTCGCTGAACAAAGCCGCCGATTTCTTTACTGAGGCGCTTCGGATTATTGATACGCTTGTTGATCCGCCGGCTCGGCTGCGCATCCAGTCCCTTTTAGGCCTGTCGTCCGCGCTCGGTGCCCTTCCTGGCCGGATGCAAGCGGCGAGCAAATTGAGCCGAAGCGCTTTAGCAGGATGCTGAAAAAGTCAATTCGGCGGCTTCCATCTTTGGGCGCTTTTCGGGTATCATAGGGACAAGTCTCCTCGATACTTTTGAGGTTGCGGCCGATGCGGTCCAATGATGCCCAGAAGACGGCG
>JAABUQ010006261.1_pt1 | contig 18192 bp, 12 predicted proteins | sample 5560001 | NCBI WGS metagenome assembly JAABUQ01 (sample SAMN10711888, study PRJNA513371) | rock metagenome | isolation source: Antarctica rocks | place: Antarctica: Victoria Land, Finger Mt nord | collected 2015-12-18
AGAGAGAACCGTCACAGCAACGTGGAAACGCATCGGGTCTCTGCTCGATAGCTTCTCTTCAACAGAGTGCAGAAACTATCTCACCAACTCAGGTTATGTCGCAACGTGATACAAACACGCTCTAGGCAGCGCCGTTACTGTGTCGCCAGGCCGCTTCTGCGATCGACTGCTCGACCCGTGCTCAAGCCCGGGCGCGATATCGCCGCATCTTGTTGCGGCTGCCGCAGGTTTCCATCGAGCACCAGGTTTTCGCCGCAGCCTTGGAGGCGTCGTAATAGGAGGCGCGGCAGGTGGGCTCGCGGCAGAGCTTGAACCGACGCCAGACATCCGTCTGCAAGGCCTCCAAGGCCAGGAGGATGAGGCGCACGACAGGATCGGCAACTCTGTCCGAAGCGAGGATGAGTTCGCCATCCTCATCCAGGCGCGGCTGGATGAGGTAATGCACGATCAGGCTGTTCAGCGTCTCGCGACCGGCGCCCTCCTCGCCAGATCGAAACCCGCTATTTGCAGCCTGCAGCGACCTGAGCGCCGCATGCAGCCGCATCCCGTGGTGGAACGCGGCCGCCGTCGCTCCCGAACCATCGGGCATTTTTCGGCGAACCCACGCATTCCAGTCACCCCGGCCGGCTTCGAAGTCGTTCCAGAGGAATGATTCCAGGTCGCTGAACCTGCCCGGCGTTTCCGCGCGATGTTCCGGCATGAATGCCCACCCTTGCCGATTCGATTGTTACCGTTCATAATTATTATATGGTAACTACGTCACCGATCAAGAGGCGGCCGATGGCGCTGGTCAGCCGCAGGACCGTCGCGTTCGCGCTTCCTGCGGTCGTCGGCGGACTGAACACATACGGCAATGGGGTGGGTCGAAAGATGCCAGGCAAGGTCTTCAGCGTCAGGTTCGAGACCGCTCTCAGGGAGGACCTTCGGCGCCGTCTCGGCGCGGTGCGCTGGAGCGACGCCGTCACGGCGGATTGGCGATACGGAATGAACGAGCGGTTCCTGAGGACACTCGTGCAGTATTGGGGCACGGCCTATGATTTCGACGCCGCGGCAGAACGGCTGAACGCCCTGCCGCAATTTCGAACCACCATAGAAGGGTTCGGCGTCCACTACGTCCACCTGAAGGGACGTGGTCCGCGACCGAGGCCGCTGCTTCTGATGAATGGCTGGCCTTCCAGCTTCGCCGAGTATGGAAAGCTGGCGCCACGGCTCGCCGACCCTGCCGCATTCGGCGGTTCAGCGGATGACGCCTTCGATGTCGTGATCCCCGCCCTCCCCGGGTTCGGCTTCTCGGACCGACCGACGCGTCCCCATCACGTCGATGCCGAGGACCTGTTCCACGCCTTGATGACCGGGCTGGGCTATCCGAGCTACATCGCGTCCGGGACCGACATCGGTGCCGGCGTGGCGGCGCGCCTGGCATTGCGACACCCCGGCGCGGTCCAGGGCATCCATGTATCGGCCGTCGTGGACCCGCCCCTGACGGCACCATCACGGAAGCTGACCGAGGCCGAGGAGGCGTACAAGACCCACGCCGCGCGATGGGAGGCGGAGGAGGGCGCCTACGAACATTTGCAGTATACGAGGCCTCAAACCTTGGCGTTCGCCCTGGCGGACACGCCTGCGGGCCTCGCCAGCTGGATCGTGGAGAAGTTCTACTTCTGGAGCGACCATGGCGACGACCTGCTGCAGACGTTCCCGCTCGACATGCTCATCGACAACCTCATGGTCTACTGGGCCACGGGGACCATCGGATCGTCGATGCGCTACTACTACGATTCTCGTCATTTCCGGCCCCCGTTCCGGACCGGCGATCACGTCGACGTGCCGACCGCCATCTGCATGTGGCCCAAAGACTTGGTGACCGCACCCAGGGAGTGGGCGGATCGCTTCTACAATGTCCGGCAGTACACGGTGCAGGCGCACGGCGGGCACTTCCCCGGCTGGGAAGCGCCTGACGCCTACGCCCATGACGTCCGGCTGTTCGCAAGATCCCTGGACGAGCGGTGATCTCCGCGACATCACGGCCAATTCATTTCATCCGATAACTGATGCGGTCCTAGCTTCCGGGTGCGCCTGAAAAGTCGCCAAGCAAAAAAGCTGAGGAAACAAGATGGCCGTCAACCGTCGTGAGATGCTCACGCTGTCAGGGATGGCGACGTTCACCGCGTTGCTTCCGCCCGCCCAGGGCCTGGTTCTTCCCGATGCGGCGCATGCCGCCACACGATCGCGCGTCGGGTTCGACACCCATTCGCTGATCATCGACGGCCGGCGCATCTACCACTGGTGCGGCGAGTTCCATTACTGGCGGCTGCCGAGCCCGGCGCTCTGGTACGACGTGCTGCAGAAATACAAGGCAGCCGGCTTCACCGCGGCGAGCGTCTATTTCCACTGGGGATTCCACAACGCCTCGCCTGGCGTCTACGACTTCACCGGCATACGCGACGTGCGGCTGCTGATGCGAATCGCGCGCGAAGTCGGCATCTACATCGTCGCCAGGCCCGGCCCCTACATCAATGCCGAGACGGACTCCGGCGGGTTTCCCGCTTGGCTGGACCTGCAGGCGGGAGTCGCGCGCAGTTCGTCACCGGACTACCTCGCGGCATCGCTGGATTGGTGGCACACCATCAACACCATCCTGGCCCCCTACCAGCTCGATCGCGGCGGCCCGATCATCCTCTACCAGATCGAGAACGAGTACAGCTCGGGACCGCACGACGTCGCATACATGCAGAGGCTGGAGGCGCAGGCGGCAGCGGACGGCATCACCGTGCCCACGTTCCACAACGACGCGTCGATACGCTATGATTGGCTGCCGGGCACGCCGGGCGGCCCCAACATCTACGCCTTCGACTCCTACCCGCAAGGCTTCAACGCGTCGCAGCCAGAGGTCTGGCACCAGTTCCCCGACTTCGCGTTCGAGCGCACCCGCGGTGCCGCGACCAACCCGATGTTCGTGGCCGAGAGCCAGGGCGGCTCGTTCGACCCGTGGGGCGGTCCCGGCTTCGTCGCCTGCCGCGAGCTCACCAACGAGAACTTCAACCGCGTCTTCTTCAAGAACAACGTCGCGGCCGGCCTGAGCATGCAGAACATCTACATGCTGTTCGGCGGCACCAACTGGGGCTGGCTCGCTTCCGAGCAGCTCTACACCTCGTACGACTACGGTGCCGGCATCACGGAAGCGCGCCAGCTCACCGCGAAGTACAACGAGAACAAGCGGCTCGGCTACTTCCTGCGAGCGGTGACACCGATCACCGACACCCAGCAGCTTCCCGACATCAAAGGCAGCAACACTAACATACGCATCCGTGCGATGCAGAACCCGCGTACGGGGACCCACTTCGTCACCCTGCTGCACAGGGATACCACCTCCACCTCCGACGAGCAGGTGACCTTCCCACTCACCCTGCGCGACGGCACCTACCCGACCGTGCCGCAGCAAGGCAGCGTGCGGATCAACAGGCGTGACGCCAAGATCCTCGTCGCCGGCTACGATCTCGGCAGGCATCGGCTGATGTACTCGACCTCCGAGATCATGACGCACGCGCCCTTCGCCGATGGCGACCTCGCCGTGCTGCACGGGCGCCTCGGCGAGCAGGGCGAGACCGTGCTGCGTTTCGCCTCGCGCCCCGCAGTGCAGATCCTCGCCGGCCGGGTCACGGTGAGGTACGGCGCGACCGGCGACCTGCGCCTGAACTACGTGCATGGCGGCCTGGCCGTACTCCGCATCGGGAACGGTCACGGCGCCTTGCTGATGCTGATCGCCGACGACGATACCGCGGGCGGGTTCTGGCGCACCGACACCCAGGGCCATGCGGTGCTGGTCGCCGGTCCCACGCTGCTGCGTTCGGCACGGCTGTCAGGCTCCGTGCTGAGCCTGCAGGGCGACGTCGCCGCGCCGACCGCGCTGCTGGTGTTCGCGCCGGAGCACACGACCGAGTTGCTCTGGAACGACAGGCCGCTGGCGGTGGTGCAGGACCCCTCGCGCGCGCTGCGTGCCACCTTGCCCGGCCCGCGTTCCGTACGCCTGCCGGCGCTGACGGCCTGGACCATGCGGTTCGAGACGCCCGAGCGCGCGCAGGACTTCGATGACTCTCGCTGGATCGTCGCCGACCGTACCAGCACGAACAATCCGCTGCAGCCTCCCGCGGGCCAGCCGGTGCTGTACGCCGACGAGTACGGCTTCCACCACGGCGACGTCTGGTATCGCGGGCATTTCCACTCGACCGGACATGAGGTCGGGATCACGCTCTCCGCGATCACAGGACGCCCCGGCAAGTTCTCGGTCTGGCTGAACGGCGCCTATCTCGGTTCCGCCAGTGGCGGCCTCAAGGACGCCGAAGCGACAGGGACCTTCCTGCTGCCATCAACCTCGCTGGCGGACGAGGCCGTCAACGTCATCGCGGTGCTGGTGGAGAACCTCGGCCATAACGAGGACTTCTCCAGCAACGACTCGCACAAGCAGCCGCGCGGGCTGATTTCCTACCGGACGGAAGGAGGCTGGGGAAACCTGACCTGGTCGATCCAGGGCGCGCTGGGCGGCGAGCATCCGGTCGATCCGGTGCGCGGCACCTACAATAACGGCGGCCTCTACGGCGAGCGCGCCGGCTGGCATCTGCCCGACTATCCGGCACGGGACTGGGCTCCGGTCACGCTGCCGCACACCGAGACGCAGCCCGGCATCGTCTGGTATCGCACGCGCTTCGCGCTGGACCTGCCGCGCGACCAGGATGTCTCGATCGCCCTGCAGATCACCGACAACCGGTCGCGCACCTATCGCGCGCGTCTGTTCGTCAATGGCTGGCAGTTCGGCGTCTACATCAACCAGTATGGGCCGCAGACGCAGTTCGTCGTACCGAACGGCATCCTGCGCGGCGACGGCGAGAACAGCGTCGCGATCGCGTCGTGGGGCGAGAATGACGGCACCGGAGGCTTCGGCGCGCTATCGCTCGTCGTGCTCGACAACGTCCTCGGCGGCGTGCCGGTGCCGGACGTGCAGGCGCCGGGCTACGACCCGAGGCTCTATACCGGCTGATACCAGCCGCCTTATGGGGCAACCGGTATCAGAGTCATATCTTGCACGTGGCCGCCCCGCCAACCCCACGTGCATACCGGTCAGCCCAAGGGGCCGCCGGTATGAGACGAGCCCGCGGCGATCAGCTCGCCGCGTGCAGCAGCTTGATCCGCCGCCCATCGACACCGAGCGAGACGCGGCCCTGCTTGAGTGCCAGGGCGTCGGCGCCGAACACCTCGCGTCGCCAGCCATGCAGGGCGGGGATGTCCGGCTCCGGCTCGACCGCCAACCGGTCGATCTCCTCGGAGGAGGCGAGCAGCTTGGGGGCCACGTCGTGCTGCTCGGCCTTGGCGGCCAGCAGCACCTTGAGCAGCGACACCAGCGCGGGAGACGGGCGCGGGCCGTCCTTGCGCGCGGCGTACGGCAGCTCGGCTTCCGGCTCGTGCCGGGCGGCCTCGATGGCGGCGATCAGGCCGGCGCCCCCGCGGCCCTCGGCGAAGCCGCGGCTGACGCCGCGCACGCGCGACAGCGCCTCGATGTCGCGCGGCGCGGTGGCGGCGATCTCGAGCAGGCTCTCGTCCTTGAGCAGGCGCTGGCGCGGCACGTCGACCCGCTGCGCCTCGCGCTCGCGCCAGGCGGTGATGGCGCGCAGCACGCCCAGCATGCGCCGGTTGCCGGTGCGCGGGCGCAGCCGCTCCCACAGCGTCGTCGGATCGGGACGGAAGGTCTGCGGGTCGGACAGGTAGGCCATCTCCTGCGACACCCAGTTCAGCCTTCCCTCTCGCTCCAGCCGGACGCGCAGCTTGAGATAGACGTCGCGCAGGTAGGTCACGTCGGCGGCGGCGTAGGCGATCTGCGCCGGCGAGAGCGGGCGCGCCGACCAGTCGCTGAAACGGTGCGCCTTGTCGATCTCGCCGCCGGTAAGCGACGCGACCAGGCTGTCATAGCCGACCTGGTCGCCGAAGCCCGCCACCATGGCCGCGACCTGGGTATCGAACAGGGCCGTCGGCAGGTGGCCGAACCGGTGCAGGAAGATCTCCAGGTCCTGGCGCGCGGCGTGGAACACCTTGGTCACCGCCGGCTCGTCGAGCAGGGTGCCGAGCAGGTCGAGGTCGATGCCCTCGGCCTGGGCGTCGAGCACGATCACCTCGCTCGCACCGCCGAGCTGCACCACGCAAAGCTCCGGCCAGTAGGTGCGCTCGCGCACGAACTCGGTGTCGATGGTGACGAAGCTTTCGCCGCGGAGACGCCCGATGGCGGCGGCGAGCACGGCGTTGTCGGTGACCAGGACGGGATCGGGATAGGGACTGCTTGCGGGACGAGGCATGACGAGGCTGTTACACCCTGATCGCGGGAGGCGGAAGCACCCCGGCTTGGTTGACACAAAGCAAGCCGGTCGGCTTCCTGCCGCCACCTCCTTCGAGCAGGACCCAGCATGCATCCCTACCGCACCCATAGCTGCGCCGCCCTGCGCCGCACCGATGCCGGGCAGACCGTGCGCCTCTCCGGCTGGGTGCACAGCAAGCGCGACCATGGCGGGCTGCTGTTCATCGACCTGCGCGACCATTACGGTATCACCCAGATCGTGATCCCGGCCGGCTCGGACCTGATGGCGGTGGCCGAACGGCTGCGCGTGGAGAGCGTGCTCACCGCCACCGGCGAGGTGGTGCTGCGCGAGGGCGCCACGGTCAACCCGAAGCTGCCGACCGGCGAGATCGAGCTGCGCGCGCGCACGCTGGAGGTGCAGTCCGCGTCTGCGGTGCTGCCGCTGCAGGTGGCCGGGAGCGAGAGCTACCCCGAGGAGCTGCGGCTGAAGTACCGCTTCATCGACCTCCGGCGCGACAAGCTGCACCGCAACATGATGCTGCGCGCGCAGGTGATCGCGGGGCTGCGGGCGCGCATGATCGCCCAGGGCTTCACCGAGTTCCAGACGCCGATCCTGACCGCCTCCAGCCCGGAGGGGGCGCGCGACTTCCTGGTGCCGGCACGGCTGCACCCGGGCAGGTTCTACGCCCTGCCGCAGGCGCCGCAGCAGTTCAAGCAGCTCGCCATGGTCGCGGGCTTCGACCGCTACTTCCAGATCGCGCCCTGCTTCCGCGACGAGGCGGCACGCGCCGACCGCTCTCCCGGCGAGTTCTACCAGCTCGATTTCGAGATGTCGTTCGTGACCCAGGAGGACGTGTTCGCCACCCTGGAGCCGGTGATGGCGGGCATCTTCGAGGAGTTCGGCCAGGGCCGCACGGTGAGCGCGCTGCCGTTCGAGCGCATCCCATACGACGCGGCACTGGCGCTGTACGGCAGCGACAAGCCGGACCTCCGCAACCCGTTGCGCATCGCCGACGTGACCGCGCAGTTCGCGGGCTCCGGCTTCGGGCTGTTCGCGCGGATCGCGGCGGAGGGCGGCCAGGTGCGCGCCATCCCGGCACCGGGCGCGGGTGGCCGGCCGCGCTCGTTCTTCGACAAGCTCAACGAGTGGGCGCGCGCCGAGGGGGCGGGCGGGCTCGGCTACATCGGCTTCGAGGCGGACGGCGCCAAGGGCCCGATCGCGCGCAACCTGGAGCCCGAGCGGGCAGAGGCGATACGCGACGCCTGCGGCCTGGCCCCCGGCGACGCGGTGTTCTTCGTGGCCGGGTCGGGGGCGGACCCGGGCGGCGGAGCCGCCGCCGACATGGTCAGGTTCTCCGGCCTGGTGCGCACGCGCGTCGCCTCCGAGCTGGGCTTGATCGAGCAGGACGCGTTCCGGTTCTGCTGGATCACCGACTTCCCGATGTACGAGATCAACGAGGAGACCGGGCAGATCGATTTCAGCCATAACCCGTTCTCGATGCCGCAGGGCGGCCTGGCGGCGCTGGATGGCCAGGACCCGCTCACCATAAAGGCGTTCCAGTACGACATCGTCTGCAACGGGATCGAGCTGTCGTCGGGCGCGATACGCAACCACCTGCCGGAGGTGATGATCCGCGCCTTCCAGATCGCAGGCTACCCCAAGAGCGAGGTCGAGGCGCGTTTCGGCGGCATGCTGAACGCGTTCCGCTACGGCGCGCCCCCGCATGGCGGCTCCGCTCCGGGCGTCGACCGGATCGTGATGCTGCTCGCCGACGAGCCCAACATACGCGAGGTGATCCTGTTCCCGCTGAACCAGCAGGGCGAAGACCCGATGATGGGCGCCCCTGCCCCGGTGGCGCCGGCGCGGCTCCGCGAGCTGTCGCTGCGTCTGGACCTGCCGCCTGCCCGAAGCACGGCCGCGCCGCCGAAGCCGGCCGGATGAGCGCACGCGCCGCCGGCCGCATCGCCTGCCTGCTGGCGCTGGCCGCCGCGACGGCGGGACCGGCGCTGGGTGCGGCACCCATGGCACCTCATGCCGCGGACCCCCCTGCTGCCGATGGTGGCGGGCTAGCCGCGCATCGCGCGACCTACGAGCTGGCGCTGGACAGCGTGCAGGGTCGCGATACGGTCGCGGCCTCCGGGCACATGGCCTACCAGGTCAGCGATGCCTGCACGAGCTGGGCCACGCAGCAGCAGCTCCACCTGCGCACGGTGAGCCGCGACGGCCAGGCGATCGACCTGGTCTCGGACTACGCGACGCTGGAGGGCAAGGATGGCCGCCACCTCGCCTTCGACATGAAGCAGCGCGCCAACGGCGCCGTGACGCAGCAGCTTCGCGGCGACGCGGTGATGGACGCCTCCGGTGCCGGACGCATCCACTACACCCTGCCGAAGCGCGCGACGGTGGCGCTGCCGCCGGGCACGCTGTTCCCGATGGCCCACACCGCCGCGATCATCCGTGCCGCGCGCGCGGGCCTGAAGAGCATCGCGCCGGAGCTGTTCGACGGCACCGGGCCGGACGGCGCCCAGGACACCTACGTCACCATCCTCGACTGGCACCCGTCGCCTTCGCAGTCGGACCAGCCGGTGCTGGCGGCACTCGGATCGAGCCGGGTGCACGTCGCGTTCTTCTCGCATGCGCCGGGCACCATCACGCCGGACTACGAGAGCGCGATGCGCTACTTCGACAACGGCGTCGCCGACCAGCTGCTGATGGACTTCAGCGGGTTCACCATGCGCGGGACCCTGCGCAGCCTGACCCTGCCCAGGCAGCGGACCCGCTGCTGACCGCGGGCGTGCCCGGACCGACGCAGCCTCGATGTTGCGCCCTGCCGTGATTGGTATAAAATCATTAACCAATCGGGATGAGGCTGGGCGTGGCACGCGTGCGCTGCATCATGATGCAGAAGGATGAAGGCCTGCTGCTGGATGCGTGGCTGCGCTACTACGGCTACCTGTTCGGCTTCGAGAACCTCGAGGTGCTCGATAACGGCTCGCATGACCGCCTGACCCGCACCATCCTGGAACGGTTCGAGGCCGCCGGCGTCACGGTGCATCGCCAGTACACGCTGATCGAGCACTTCGAGGCCAAGGGCGCCATCGTGGCAGGGATCATCGAGGGCTGGGACCGCACCCTCGAGTACGATTTCGTGATGCCGTCCGACGTCGACGAGTTCCTGGCGCCGTTCACCGTGGACGGGCTGTCCTGCCGTCGCGACCAGATCGCGTCCTGCCTGGACGACCTGCTCGACTGCAGGCAGGCGCTGTGGATGGAGACCTCGCTGTTCAACGTGCCGTCGCGGCCGGGCTGGTTCCACCCGGAGATCTTCCCGAAGGGGTTCCTGCCGAGCCGTTCGATCCTGAGCCTGGACAGCGGCTATCACATCCCGCAATCGCGCCTGAGCGAGGGCACCCGACGCACCAACCTCACCTACCTGCACTACCACAACAAGCCCTACGAGCTCGTGCAGGCGCATACGCGTCGCAAGCTGGACCGGCGTGTCGATGTCGGCGATCCCGTGGCGCTGCAGGCCTATCGCGGGGCCGGCTGGCACATGACCAAGGACCTGCTGATGTCGCGGGACCAGTACGTGCACCAGTTCGACCATGCGGTCACGCTGCGGTTCGAGCAGTTCGCGGCCCTGCTGCGGGCACTCGGCGCGCGCGATGCCACGGTGGTGGGCGAGGCGGTCGCGACGGGCGGGCGGCCGGAGGGCATCACCCTGCGCCTGCCCGCGACGGGAAACCGCGCGGCCGAACTGGTGGCGTTCGACGGACGCGGCTACCTCGACGACCACTCCGACGTCGCGGCGTCCACCGGCTGCGGCCTGCCGCACTACCTCTATTTCGGGTTCGAGGAGGGGCGTCGGCTGCGCCCCGCCGCTGCCGCAGCCGCAGCCGCAGCCAAGGCGCTGGCAGGTTGAGCCATCGCATCCCACCCCCATCCAGATGGAGCCCCGGCATGACTGGCGACACGCCCGGCCACGACTTCCTGCTGCCGCGCCTCGGCGCCCTGGTCGAGGATGCGGTGGCCCACGGCATCGCGCGGGATGTCGCCGTCGCGGTCCTGACCGACCTGATCACCGGGCCGGTCTTCAACGATGCGGTGCCCGACCCGGCCGCGGACTCCGAGCCGCGCCCGGATCGGGAGCAGGGCGCTTCGGACCAGACGCGACTGATCCGTGAGAAGAATAGCCTCATCGAGAGGGTCGTGGTGCCGTCCGGGTTCCTGTGAAGCAGCGCTGCCGGGGGAGCGCAGCTTTCCATGGATTTCGTTACGATACCGTGTTATTGCGATCGGGAGGAACTCGATCTCCAACCTGTTCGCAGGAGGGCCGCGTCATTTCCGGAACCGCAACAAATTCATTCCACCTGACCGCCCGTCCATGGGCCGCCACCGGTGTCGCGGCCAGCGACCTGCTGGCCCGGGTGAAGGGCGAAGTGGCCTACTGGGCGACGCAGCAGGCCGCGGACGGGTCGATCCCCGATCCGTACTCGCAGCAGACCTATGCGGTCACCGCCTCGAACTTCGCCTACGGGGCGGCGCTGCTGGTCTCGACGGGAAACACCACCTACCTGTCGCAGGCGGTGTCGGCGATGGACTGGGCTTCGAACCATTACGGCCACACCGCCGACACCTCCACCAGCGACGGGCTGGAGTTCGACATCACGCCGCTGGTCAATGCCTACAGCCTGCTCAAGGCGAGCGGCCAGGTGTCGTCGTCGCAACTGGCGACCTGGGCGAAGGACCTCGGTGCCATCACCACCAACCAGAACCAGCTCGACTCCAACTGGTCGACCTACGCGATGAACGGGGCTTGGCTGCAGGCCAAGGCGGGCCTGATCAGCGTCGCCACCGCGACCGGCTTCATCGAGAACATCTGGACCAAGTACCAGGCCGCACGCGAGAGCGGCGCCACCGGCGGGCTATACGTCGACGGCAACAACCAGCCCTCCTCGCTGTCGGTGGAGGCGGTCGGACGCGGCAACTTCGTGGCCCTGATCGCGGAGGGCTATGACGGTCCCAGCGCCGGCGCGATGGCCGCCGTCAGCAGCCAGGGCAGCCAGGCGTCCCTGCTGATGGAGGACCCGTCCGGCCAGGTCCCCGCCGGCGGGCGCACGGACGACCATCTCTGGGTCGATGCGGGCTACCAGGCCATCGACCAGACCCTGGCCGCCACCACCGCCGATCCGACCCTCGCCGGCCAGTACCAGACCGCCGCGGACCTCACCTTCCAGCAGATGTCCCGCTGGCAGAACGCCAACGGCACCTTCCAGGTCACCAAGAACCAGTTCGATTCCAGCCAGCGCGTCGGCTTCCAGACCGCGAGCACCTTCAGCGGCTACAACACCAACTTGATGGCGAGCACCGCGACCGCCTACCAGGAGATGGTCTCCGGCGGCGTCACCGAGCAGCCGACCCAGGCCCAGGTCGGCGGCTATGTCTACAGCACGCCGACCGGCTTCGCCGCCAGCTTCGCCAATGCCGGCGGCACCGCGGTGCAGATCGAGACCAAGGGCAGGACCAGCCCGATATTCGGCCAGTACTGGAACGCGCTGGGCGTGGACCGGATCGGCCGCGTCGGCTGGGATACCCGGCTCGGACCGTCGGACGGCACCTACAACGGCAGCGACGGCGTGAGCTTCGGCCCGACCTGGCAGTCCAACGGCAACTGGGATCACCTCGCCGCCAGGGCTGCCACCTATGCCGGCACGGTGACCAGCAGCCTCGCGACCCCGGTGCTGACCAGGCTGAGCGTGGTGTGGGCGCCGACAAGCGGCACCGGACCCAGCTTCACCCAGAGCCTGACGATCACCCCGGACGGGATCCTGTCGCAGACCACCGAGACCGGCGTCGTCGGCGGCTGGGGCATGACGCTTCCGCTGATGCGCGACGACGGCAAGACCACCATGACGCAGACGACCTCGAACGGGATCGCGAGCGTCTCCTACCCGGGCGGGTCCGACGCGGAGAGCTTCATCGCCCTGAACCCCGGCACCAGCCTGACGGCGGAGACCGCGATCCTCGGCAGCTACGGCAACGTAACACCGGTGCGCGCCACCGCCACCGGCAGCGAGGCCGACACGTTCGTCTACCAGTCGTCGGGCGGCGACCCGTCGGCGGCGAGCGTGCAGTCGAGCTTCGGCCTGACCCAGGCCGGCTTCAGCTCGAACCTCGGCTGGGTCAGCGGCTCGCTGTATTCCGGACGCAGCTCGGCGGGCGGCTTCGGGTCGTCGATCACGCCGTCGTCGCCCGGCGCCACGGGCACGCCGGACATCGGCTTCAGCAAACCGGTGAACTTCATCGCCCAGGTCAATGGCGGTGCCGTCACCAGCATCGAGGCGGACGCCGCCGTCACCGCCGTGGTGCAGGGCAGGAGCTACGCGCTGGGCGCCTACGCACCGCAGGCGGTGAACTGCTTCCTCGCCGGCACCAGGCTGGCGGTGGAGGATGGCGGCGAGGCGCCGGTGGAGCTCCTGCGCCCCGGCGACCTCGTGCGCACGCTCGACGGTACGCTGCAGCTGATACGCTGGATCGGACGCAAGCACGTCGATCCCGACGCGCCGGAGCTGCTGCCGGTATGCATACGCGCCGGGGCGGTGGCCGACGGCCTGCCCGCCCGCGACCTGCGCATCACGCCCGAGCACTGCATCCTGCTCGACGGCGTGCTGATCCCGGTGCGCATGCTGGTGAACGGCCTTTCGATCGTGCGGGAGGATGCGGGCGCGCCGTTCGAAGTGTTCCATGTCGAGCTCGACCGGCACGACATCCTGCTCGCGGAATCGCTCGCCGCGGAGAGCTACCTCGACACCGGCAACCGCCAGAGCTTCGGCAACGCTGCCGAGGCGGGCCTCGGACGGGGCTGGATGCGGCCCGCGGCACCGCTCGGGGTGACGCGCGAGATCGTCGAGCCGATCTGGGTGCGGCTGCACCGACGCGCCGGCGGGGACGGGTGCTTCTGCCCCAAGGCCGGCGCGCTGACCGCGGATCCGCGGCTGAGCCTGCGCTTCGCCAACGACCGCGAGATCAGGCCGCAGCGGATCGGCGTTGACTGCCTGGTGTTCGACCTGCACCGGGCGGGACGCGCCGGCCGGCTGGTGTCGCGCTGCTTCGTGCCGGCCGAGCTGCACGGACCGTTCGTCGATGACCGGCGCAGGCTGGGCGTCGCGGTCGAACGGATCACCCTGCGCCAGGGCCGGATGATCCGGACGCTGATCGGCGAAGACGATGGCGCGCTCGAAGGCTGGCACGCGCCGGAGAGCCAGGACGGCTCGCGCTGGCGCTGGACCGACGGGAATGCAGCACTGCCCGAGATGGCGTTCGCGCCCGGCGCGGAACTGGAAGTCCGGCTGCACCGGACGGGACTCTACAGGCTCGCCTGAGCGCGATCGCGTGCGTGATACCAGGATCGGGTGATCAACCCTGCACGACATTGGTCGAGCAGGTCGTTGCTGAACGTAAACATCCGGTTCAACCGGCAGCGCCGCCTACCGCTACCTCGTCGGAAACCGCTTTCAGCTGCAGCGACATCCCCTCAGTGTTGACAGGCGCGATACCTGTCTGACGTACACTAGATGAGACACAGTACCCGATCAATGAGACGGATGCGCAATAGACGAGTGCTGGCGCATAACAACCGGTCCATGACTTACACGAGAGATGTTTCCGAGAATGTAGATGTAGCGGCGTGGCAAACGCGCAATAAACACCTGACGGCACATAGGCCGATAACACAGGCCAGCCTATGGAACGGTAGATGGGTCGATATCCGCTCGGAGATAAGATACAAAGCGTGGCATGACGGAGTCTGTAATCCGAGACTCAAGATAACGCCCGTGGAGGTCTGCGTGATCGAAAGGTGAGACTCGAGTGAAGCCACTTTCACGCAGCAACGTTGTGATGGCCTCGGTGGTCAGGAAGGTCAGCCAAGGTTCGCCAACCTTGGCATAGCCGGCGGTCATGCGCTCCAGCGGGATGCGCTCCTCCGGGTCGAGCAATGAAAATGGCGGAATGTGTTCCATGACCAGCGTGCAGCCAGCGTCTGAAAGGGCGGCGATCTCGCGCAGTGTCTGCGATAGAGCAGCTTGGGTGAGGTACTGGCTCACCCCAAGCAGGGAGGCAAATCCTGGTTTGAGGCGATCGAAGCCCGCTACTTCTAATCGGTTAGACAGAACGTCGTGCTCAAAATCTACCGGCACGTAATGCAGCCGCTCTGGTACGAGCAGACCCAGTTCAGCGACTCGTTGACGCTTCCATGCTTGGCTACCGGGATGATCAATCTCGAACACATCAAGCCGGTTCATTAAGTCCGGACAGCGGTAGGCGAAGGAATCGAGGCCGGCGCCGAGGATCACGTATTGCGTGGTTCCGCGCGAGATGGCAGCGGCGAGCTCGTCCTCGGCATAGCGGTTGCGCAGAGCGAAGACCGTGGTGATCCCAGGGTAATGAGACAGGGGTTGGGCATCGAAATACTCCAGTAGCGACTGGTCGTCCTCGAAGCCGAGCAACCTTCTCGCCACCCTGTCGGAAAGTAGTTTTGGTTCCTCACCACGGATCGAATGAACCGCACGGCACATTGCCGTGACTCTCGCCGTCTGGCTTGGCGGCCGTAATTCGATGGCAGTCGAATGATCCGGTATTAGATAGCAAGCACACCTAAGCCAGAGCGAATCATGTGTGCCCCGCCCCTTGCAAAAGCGCTTACGCATCGCCAAGCTCTGCGAATGCGTAAGCGTTCATGCAGGAGACATGATGAGCGACAATTCTGAAAACCGGCTCACCCCGGCAAAGAACCAAGCGGCTGCCGAAATGGGGCGGCGCGGCGGCAAGAAGGGCGGCGCAGCTCGCGCCGCAAACATGACGCCGGAAGCGCGGGCAGAGTCTGCCCGCAAAGCAGCTCTATCTCGGTGGGGCAGCGTTGAGAAGAACGAAATGCCTACGGCGATGTTTGGTTCTAGCGAGAGGCCGCTTCGGATCGGCAACGTCGCGATACCTTGTTATGTGTTAGATGACCGCCGCCGCGTCCTAGTACAGCGCGCCTTGCAAACCGCAATTGGCATGTCCACAAGCGGTGGTTCGGACGGTGCGCAGCGGATGGCTCTTTTCATTGAGAGTCTGGCGGAAAAAGGTGTTAATTGCAAAGACTTAGCTGTGCGCATCCGCTCCCCGATAATCTTCCGGCCAAAGGGGGTCGGGAACCCCGCTTATGGTTATGAGGCGACAATCATCAATGACATCTGCGAAGCGGTACTTGAAGCCCGAAACCTCGGAAAACTAGCACGCAACCAATCTCATTTTGCAGAACAATGCGAGTTGCTGGTTAGGGGGTTGGCCCGAGTTGGTATCGTTGACCTAGTAGATCGGGCTACAGGCTACGACAAGGTTCGGTTCCGTGAAAACATAGACGAAATCGTTGAGAAGTTTGTTGCAAAAGAGTTAAAAAAGTGGGTTCGGACATTCCCTTTAGAGTACTATGAAAACATCTATCGGCTTAACGGGTGGCCCTTTGACCCAAGCTCAAACAAGCATCCAGGGGTGGTTGGCCATTGGACTAACGACATTGTTTACGCGCGTTTGGCTCCTGGCGTTCTAGAAGCCTTGCGTAAGTTGATTCCTAGAGACGACAAAGGAAGGCTCAAGACTAAGCTTTCACGAGGGTTGACGCCAGAATTAGGACATCCAGCCTTACGAGAACATCTTTCAGGTGTGATGGCTCTCATGAAGATTGGTAGAAACTGGAAGATATTTTACGAGTACTTGGACAACGTGTATCCCCGATACGGTACAACAATGCAATTGCCGTTTGAAGATGCTAAAGCAATGGAGCGCATCGGCGACGAACCGAGGACGGCGGAACAGATCGAAGCATGAGTGGAACAAACAGAGCGGCACTAGCAAATTTATGCGTAAGCGCTCTGGCATATTGATTATGCGTAAGCGGTCTGGCATAGTCTGTCTATGGCCGTTCACTTCCTCCTCTCAGCGAAAGCAAGGACGCTCTCCCTAGCGTCCATCTTCCGCATGAGCGACGACGAGGCGCACGCGACGTTCACGGCCATTCGCTTCACTGACAACGGCGGCGCGGCGTTCTGCCCGCGCTGCAACTGCACGGCGGTCTACGCCTACGCCGCCCGGCGCATCTGGAAGTGCAAGGCGTGCAACCACCAGTTCAGCGTCACCAGCGGGACCATCTTCGCCAGCCGCAAGCTCGCCAGCCGCGACTACCTTGCCGCGACCGCCATCTTCGTGAACGCGGTTAAGGGCATCTCGGCCTTGCAACTCGGCCGCGATCTGGACGTGCAATACAAAACTGCTTTTGTTTTGGCACACAAGTTGCGAGAAGCGATGACGGCTGAGCAGATGCAAGGCGAGCTGTCCGGCGTGGTCGAGGTAGACGGCGCTTACTTCGGCGGTCACGTCAAGCAAGAGAACGTGAAGGCGGACCGTCCCGACCGTCGCCTCGCGGTCCCGGCCAAGCGCCAGTCAGTCGTGGTGGCCCGTGAGCGCGGAGGCCGCACCCTGCCGTTTGTGGTGGCGCGCGAGGCCGATGGCGTGACGCTGGTTAAGCAGGTGATCGCCATGGGTAGCATTGTCCATGCTGACGAGGCGGGCGGCTGGGATGCCCTCCATGCCCGCTATGAGATGCGCCGGATCAATCACTCGGTCGCCTTCTCCAAGGATGGCGCTTGCACCAACCAGGCGGAAAGCTACTTCTCCCGCCTGCGCCGCGCCGAGATGGGGCAGCATCACCATATCAGCGGCAAGTACCTCGCCGCCTATGCAGGGGAGATGGCGTGGCGGGAGGATACCCGCAGGCAGGCGAATGGAGCGCTGCACGTGGCCGCTACGGGGGCGGCGTTGGGCCATCCGGTGTCGCGGATTTGGGCGGGGTATTGGCAGCGCGGGCGCTAGTAGCAGATATCGCGCCTAGTTGCTCATCAAGGAAAGCGTCCCTCGAAGCTCACCAAGTCTGATGCTGGCCGCATGCTCAGATACGCCTAGCCTCTCAGCAAAGGAGCTGTCATCCCTTAATCCTTCAAACCATAGCTGCTTCATAGCAGACAGGGGCATTAACAACTGAGCGGCGTATCTATTAGCCTCCCATTCCATTTGTTCAGGCAACAGGCTTCTATACATAGCGTTATCAACAATACCTCCTGCATCTAACTGCTTTCGATGTTTTATGAAGTGTGCAATCTCGTGGGCAAGAGTGAACTTTTGACGGTTTACTGAGTCATCCGAGTTAATTGTGATAACATATTGAGGTTCCTTGCCACCTAGTTTTCGCTCGATCTTTCCTGCATGGCCCGCCATACTCTCATACTCCACGATAATACTGAGATCGGCTGCAAGTGAGAGCAAATCGGTTGGCGGTGACTTCCGCATATACTCTAGGGCAATTTCGCTTGGCTGGCGCCCTATGGTGCTGCCCAAGTCCGACATAGGTTTTGTTCCTTATTTGTTCTTTATTATGGCGTTTCCCGAGGCGCAGCGCTAGTAGGAGTTTGAGCGTAGGCATCTGCGCCCGCCCCGGAGGACAATCCTTCGCCCTGTTCCTCCTCCTCTTTCCTGACCTGCCTCAGTCTTTCCAGGACTTGACCCACATGTCTCTCAGTCGCCTCGCTGGCAACCGAGACGGCAACCTCCCGAGCTATCGTCTCGGCGGCAGTGCGAGCTATCTGAGGAGCAATTTCCTCTATCTTCTTCAACGCTGCAGCTTGGGCTGTCGAGCTATGCTGGAATTTGGGTGACGCGGTGATCAGGCGGCGCTCTGTGCTGGCGTGCTGGTGACCTCGACGCCGTTGGTGAAGGTGACGCCCTGGACGACCTTGGGCAACTGGTTTTCGCCCTT
>JAABUQ010006262.1_pt1 | contig 18190 bp, 15 predicted proteins | sample 5560001 | NCBI WGS metagenome assembly JAABUQ01 (sample SAMN10711888, study PRJNA513371) | rock metagenome | isolation source: Antarctica rocks | place: Antarctica: Victoria Land, Finger Mt nord | collected 2015-12-18
CCGGCGAACGCCTGCTTGCCGGCGTCGTCGAGGTAGCTGGTGGCACTCTCCGCGTTACCCGCGCTGCGGGCTTGGAGGAAGGCCTCGAGGACGTCCTCCTGGGTCGAGGCAGGTGCGGGCCGGGCGCTCGGCACCCTGGCTGTGAAGAGCTGACCCGCCCGGTGAAAGGCGAACACGCCAGCTCCGGGCGCCCAGTCCGGCTGCCCATAGGCGCCTGTGGAGAGCAGGCGGAGCTCAGAGCCATCTGCGTGAACGAGCGAGATACCCGACGAGCCGGCCAGCAGAAGATCATCGCCGCCCGACCAGCTGAGGCCGCTGAGCCCTGTGACTGCGGTCAGCAGCACAGGTGCGTGGCCGTCGGTGATGTGGGCGCCGTCCACATCCAGGTAGGCATAGCGTGAGGAGTCCGGCGACCAGTCACCCAGTCCAGTGGCGCTGCCGATGACCGAATCCTTTCCGGTGCTCAGCTCCAGCACATGGAGTCCCCCGGCGGTGATGTAAGCGAGGCGGTCACCGTTGGGCGAGAAGTCTCCGGCGCTGGGGTCCTGGCTGAGACTCGCGAGCTGCGTCGGCGACGCCGGAGTTGGGCTCGGCGTGGTCGCTGACGGGGTAACAGTGGGAGACGGCGTGGCCGGTGTGGACCTCACCGCTGGGCTGGCTGAGGTCTCCGGCGCCGGGGGCTGGGCGGCCGGCTGCTCGGCGACTGTCAGGACTGAGCGCCCGGCCAGCACAAGCAGCCTCCCGTTCCTGAAGCCAAGCGCCAGCGGCCGATCAGCTGTCAGCTTCTGCTGCCCGTAACTCACCTCGCCGCCGCTCGCGTAGGCCGGCGTGCCGTCAGGTCCTACGGCCACTCTGGTCACTCCGCTGGCCACCACCGCGGTCTTGCCGTTCGCGACCGTGTAGGCGACGAGCTCGCCTTCGGGCGTGATCAGGTACAGCGTCGAACCGTCGCGGGACCAGGCGGCGGGGGCGGCGCCGACGCTGCCGAGCAGCTGCTCAGCAGCAACTCCGGGAGCGGGTGTCGGAGTGGGGGCCGGGGTCGCCGGGGGCGCCGGCTGGGTCACGAAGACAACTGCCGGCCGGACAGGGACCGGCTGTCCCGACTCGGTGCGCGCCGATGGCGCCAGCGACACCTGGTACTGCGTACCGGGCGCCAGCCGGTTGACGGGCGTGACTTTGAGGTCATTGCCCTGCCACTCGTAAGTCACTCTGGTGGCCGGCTCAATTCGGACGGCCGCTTCGACCGAATGGTGATCGACCGGCTCCTTGAAGGTGAGGACTATCGGCTGCACTGTCGCGACGGCATGAGCGTCCTGCAGCGGGCTGTTCCAGGCAACTGTCTTGCTGCTGGTGGTCGGGCTCACGGTGAGCGTATAGGCGAGGAAGGCGACCAGGAGAACCCCGATGGTGGCGCCCGCCCAGGCAAGTCCTGGGGGAGCCAGCAGGCGGCGCCACCAGGGCAGCCGAGGTTCGGCCATCGCCCAGGCTTCCTGCATCAGCCGTCGGCGCAGCGTGGCGCGATACATCAGGTCCGGCTCGATCCTGTGCGGCGGATTCTCACTCAGCAGCTTGAGCCGGCTCAAGTGCTCCGCTCCGGGGAAGATTTCGTCCAGCTCAGGATCTCGCGGCCAGCTCATGCCTCGATCTCCTCCAGCTCGCCACCCGCCAGGTTGAGCCGAAGCCGGCTCACCCCCCGGTGGATGAGCAGCTTCACGGCCCCAGCCGTCTTGCCCATGGCGATCGCTATGTCCTCGATCTTCATGTCCTCCTGGAACTTGAGGACTAGCGCTATCTGCTGCTGCCGGGGCAGCGTCTCTACCTGGGCCCAGATGCGGCTCATGCGATCCCGCCGCGCGGCCATCTCCTCCAGCCCGGGTCCACCCACCGAGACGTCGTGCTGGGCGTCGATGTCCTCCAGCGGCCTGGCGGCGCGGAAGCGATCGGCCACTGCGTTGACAGCTATCTGATACAGCCAGGCAGAGAAGGGCCGGCCCGTGTCCTGATAGCGGCCGATGCCACGCAGGGCCTTCAGAAAGACGTCACTGGTGACGTCCTCGGCGATCGCTTGGTCGTGAACTCTGGAATACACGAATTTATAGATCTGGAGGAAATAGCGGTCATAGAGCTCACCGAAGGCCGGTGGCTCGTACTTCGCACGCTCAACGAGCTCCCTCTCGTCGTCCCGAGGAGGGAGGCTCAAAGACCGTTCTCTCTCCGCCTGCTCAAACGACTGGGCGGCGGAACCGGTTACGTCCACGACTACGAGTGTCGAGGCGCGGAAGGTAGTCGAGTGCATCGCGCCAGGCAGCTGCAGTCTGCCGCGATCTGCCGGCGGTTCTCTGGCACGAGGCGGGAGGGCGCTGCATGAGCCTCTACAGCCTAGCCAGAGCAGGTAGCCGCAGGGGCCGCCAGCCGCTATCTTGTGGCTACCCCACGTAGCCGATACTAGATCTTGCCGAATCTGTTTCTCTCTATACTGACAGCACCCCTTGCCAGTCCAAGAGGTTTTCTCTGCTTGATAGAACGCTACGCACCTGCCCGCATGCGCGAGCTGTGGTCCGATCGAAGCCGTTTTCAACTCTGGCTGGAGATCGAGATCCTGGCCTGTGAGGCGTGGGCCCAACTGGGCCGGATCCCGGCCGAAGCGCTCGCCAAGATTCGCTCAGCCTCCTTCCAGGTGGAGCGCATCAACGAGGTGGAGGCCCAGGTGGGTCACGACGTGATCGCCTTCCTGACGGTGATCGGGGAGTCCGTCGGCCAGCCGGAGGCGCGCTACATCCATTTCGGGCTCACCTCTTCAGATGTCATCGACACCGCCCTGGCTATGCAGATCCGGCGCAGCGCGGAGGTGATCCTGGACGATCTGGCGAAGCTGCGCCAGGCTGCGGCAGAGCTGGCGCTGCGCCATCGGAGGACGCTGATGGTCGGGCGCACGCACGGGATTCACGCCGAACCGATCACCTTCGGCTTCAAGGTCGCCGGCTGGGTAGCCGAGCTGGATCGCGCGCGCGGCCGCATCAAGCAAGCGGCAGACGAGGTGGCGGTGGGCAAGCTGAGCGGGGCTGTCGGCACCCATGCCGGCCTCGATCCACGGGTCGAGCAGTATGTGTGTGAGCACCTCGGCCTTCGTGTTGATCCTGTCAGCACCCAGGTGATCTCCCGCGACCGCCACGCCGCCTTCACCTCCGCCCTGGCAGTGGCAGGAGCTTCTCTGGAGCGGATAGCCGTCGAGATCCGGCATCTGCAGCGGAGCGAGGTCGGCGAAGCGCGGGAGCCGTTCGGCTCCCAGCAGAAGGGCAGCTCCGCCATGCCTCACAAGCGCAACCCGATAGTCAGCGAGAGGATCTCCGGACTGGCCCGCCTCCTGCGAGGCTATGCAGCCACCGAGATGGAGAACGTGGCGCTCTGGCACGAGCGAGACATCAGCCACAGCTCGGCGGAGCGCGTGCTCTTTCCTGACGCCTGCTGCCTGCTCGACTTCATGGCCGCCGACCTGACCAAGGTTCTGAGCGGACTGGAAGTGCGGCCGGAGCGGATGGCGAGAAACCTGGCAGCCGATGGCGGCATCGTCTATTCGCAGCGGGCGCTGCTGGCGCTGGTTGAAAGTGGGCTCAGCCGCGAGGCGGCCTATCGGATAGTGCAGTCCGCCGCTCTCCGCGCCACCGACGGTGAGGGGGACTTTCGGCAGAACTTGGCGGAGGACCCTGAAGTGGCGCAGCGCCTGGGACCCAACCTGGATGCGATCTTTGACCCCTCAGCCTTCCTGGAGCACGTCGATCTCGCGTTCGAGCGCACGGGGCTCCTGGCCACCGCCGCGAGTAAGACTTGATGGCCGAGGCCCTGCGCGCTGTCACCAGCACTGATCTCGACTACCCGGTCTTCGCCAGGGGGAAGGTTCGCGACACCTACGCGCTGGATGCCGGCCGGCTGCTCATGGTGGCCACCGACCGAATCTCGGCCTTCGATTGGGTGATGCCTGACGGCATCCCGGACCGGGGCCGGGTGCTGACCCAGCTCTCGGTCTTCTGGTTCGAGCGCCTTAGGGACGTGCAGCAAAATCATCTGCTCGGCGCCGAGCTGGAGGGCCTGCCGCCCGAGCTGGCCGGCCGCTGCATGGTGGTCAGGCGCGCTGAGCGCATCGACTTCGAGTGTGTGGTTCGAGGCTATCTGGCGGGCAGCGCCTGGTCGGAGTACAGCCAGCGCGGCACCATGGTCGGCGAGCCGCTGCCCACCGGTCTCCGCCAGAGCGAGCGGCTGCCGGAGCCGATCTTCACGCCCGCCACCAAGGCTGACACGGGCCACGACGAGAACATCAGCTTCTCCCGGCTGGCGTCCAGTCTGGGTCACGACTCTGCCGCCCAACTACGAGATGCCAGCCTCACCCTTTACGAGGCGGGCGCCCGCCTTGCCGAGGCCCGCGGCCTGATCCTCGCCGACACGAAGTTCGAGTTCGGTCTCATCGACGGCAGGTTGACCCTGATCGATGAAGTGCTGACCCCCGACAGCTCGCGGTACTGGGATGCCGAGAGCTACAAAGTGGGCACTTCGCCCGAGTCATTCGACAAGCAGTTCCTGCGGGACTGGCTCGCCTCCCAGACCGGCTGGGACCGGAACTCGCCGCCACCCAGGCTGCCCGAGCAGGTCGTGGAGCAGACACGGGAGCGCTATCTGACCGCCTACCAGCGCCTCACAGGCAGTTCCCTCAGCTCCATTTCGTGAGAACGGCCCGGGTTCTGGTCACGCCCAAGCCGGTCATCAACGATCCGCAGGGGGCCACTGTCAAACAGGCGCTGAACAGCCTGGGCTTCGCCGGCGTGCAGGAAGTCCGCATAGGCAAGTACCTGGAGATCCAGCTGCAGGCGTCCTCAGATGCCGAAGCTCGCAGCGAGGTGGAGCAGATGTGCCGGAAGCTCCTCGCCAACCGGGTGATCGAGGACTTTCGCTTCGACGTCGATCCGGCAGAGGAGGCCGAAAAGACTGTCGAAGATGCGGCCGCGGCAGGCGACGCCAAGGCTGCCCAGGGCGGGAGCGGCGAGAGGTGAAATTCGGGGTCGTCGTCTTCCCGGGAACCTGGTCCGACCGCGACATGCAGCTGGCTCTGAGCCGGGTGGAGGGCGCCGAAGCGATCCCCCTCTGGCACAAGGAGCGGGACCTACACGGCGTCGACTGCGTCATCCTCCCCGGCGGCTTCAGCTACGGCGACTACCTGCGGACTGGCGCCATCGCTCGCTTCAGCCCAGTGCTGGAGAGTGTTGTCGAATTCGCCGCCCAGGGCGGCCTGGTCCTGGGCAGCTGCAATGGATTCCAGGTGCTTTGCGAAGCCGGTCTGCTGCCGGGGGCACTGGTCAGGAATGCGAATCTGGAGTTCCGCTGCCAGTGGCAGCACATAGTCTGCGAGCGCGGTGACACTCCCTTCACGCAGGGCATCCGCACCGGCGAAGTGCTGCGAATCCCGATCTCCCATGGCGAGGGCAACTATGTCGCCGATCCCGCCGCGCTCTCCAGGCTGGAGCAGAACCGCCAGGTGGTCTTTCGCTACAGCGACTCTCGGGGCCTGGTCGAGGCGGAGGCCAATCCCAACGGCAGCCAGCACAACATCGCAGGCATAGTCAACGAGCGCGGCAATGTGCTGGGGATGATGCCCCACCCGGAGCGGAGCGCGGACGCGGATCTGGGAGGCGTGGACGGCCTGCGCCTCTTCGCCGCGATCTTGAGAACCCCGGCCGGTGCGAGGGTGGCGTGAGCCGCACAGAAGCCTTCATCAGCAGTTGGCAGCTGCGCGAAGTGGCGCTCAGCCGGGCCGAGTACGAGCTCATCCTGAAGCGCCTGGATAGGGAGCCCAACCGGCTTGAGCTGGGCATGTTGGGCGTGCTCTGGTCTGAGCACTGTTCCTACAAAACCTCCAAGTCGCTGCTGCGCAGGCTTCCGAGCCGCGGGCTGCGGGTGCTGCAGGGACCTGGCGAGAACGCGGGAGCTGTCGACGTCGGCGACGGCTGGGCCTGCGTCTTCAAGGTCGAGTCGCACAACCACCCGAGCGCGATCGAGCCCTACCAAGGCGCGGCCACCGGCGTGGGCGGCATCCTTCGCGATGTCATCGCCATGGGCGCGCGCCCCCTGGCGCTGCTCGATTCGCTCCGTTTCGGGACCCTGCCGGAGAGCCGGCCGCACTTCGAAGGCGTGGTGGCAGGCATCGGCGGCTACGGCAACTGCATGGGCATCCCCACGGTCGGGGGGGAGATCTACTTCGATGAGTGCTACGCCGGCAACCCTCTGGTCAACGCCATGTGCGTGGGGGTGGTGCGGTCGAAGGAGTTGATGCTGGCGCGGGCGGAGGGCACCGGCTCCCGGCTCCTGCTGGCCGGCGCCCGAACTGGTCGCGACGGTATCCACGGTGCCTCCTTCGCCTCGCTCGAATTGGACACCGACGCGGACGAGCGGCGCCCGGCGGTCCAGGTCGGCAACCCGTTCCTGGAGAAGTGCCTGCTGGAGGCCTGCCAGGAGCTGCGCGGCATGGGTGAGGTCGTGGCGGTACAGGACCTGGGCGCTGCCGGGCTCACCTCTTCAGTGGCCGAATGCGCCGGCCGGGCCAAGGCCGGGGCGCGCATCGACGTGACAAGGGTGCCGCGGCGGGAGACTGGCATGTCGCCCTACGAGGTGATGCTCTCCGAGTCGCAGGAGAGGATGCTGATAGTCGTCAGGCCGGGGGGCGAGGCCCGGGTGGCCAAGGTCTTCGCGAAGTGGGACCTGGAGGCGGCGGTGATCGGCGACGTCACCGACGACGGCCAGCTGACGGTGACCGAGGACGACTCAGTGGTGGTTCGGCTGCCTGTGCAGCTCCTCACTGAGGGAGCGCCCGAGCGCAAACCTCGCTCGCAGGCGCGGGCCGAGCAGGCAACCATCTTGAACCTCGATCGCCTCCTCAGCGAATCGGAGGATGTGGGCGGCGTTCTGGTGAGGCTCCTGGGCAGTCCCAACCTCTGCAGCCGGCTGCCCGTTTACCGCCGCTACGACACCATGAACGGCGCTGCCACCATCATCCCGCCGGGGGGCGACGCGGCGATGGTGCGCATCAACGGCACCCGGATAGGTCTGGCGCTGACTCTGGATGGCAACGGCCGCTACTGCCAGCTCGACCCCTTCACTGGGGCTCAGATAGCTGTCTGTGAAGCGGCCCGGAACATAGTCGCCACCGGCGCGATCCCCATCGGTGTGACGGACTGTCTCAACTTCGCCAACCCCGATCGACCGGAAATTTACTGGGAGTTGGAGCAGGCGGTGGCTGGTATCGCCGAGGCCTGCAAGGGCCTGGAGCTGCCGGTCGTGAGCGGCAATGTCAGCCTCTACAACGAGAGTGAGCAGAGCGGGGCCATTCAGCCCACTCCGGTGATCGGCATGGTGGGCGTCATCTCCGATTACCGCAGGCGCCTGACTGCAGGTCTGCAGAAGGCGGGTGACTTCGTCCTTCTGATCGGGCAGACGCGCTCGGATGTCGGTGGTTCGGAGTACCTGAAGGTCATGTTCGGTCAGGTCAGCGGACCACCCCCGGCGCTTGATCTGGCCCGGGAGAAGGCGGTCCAGGGCTTCATCCGCGAAGCACACGAGACTGAGCTGCTCCACTCTGCCCACGACGTGGCGGAGGGCGGAATGCTGGTGGCGCTGGCTGAGAGCTGCCTGCTCGGCGATCTCGGGGTCCGCTGTCCGGCCCTGGTGGGCGAGGGCGGACTGCGCCTGGATCTGGCCTGCTTCTCCGAGTCGCAGAGCCGTTTTCTGATCAGCGCTCCGCCCCGCGCGATGCCGAATCTTCAGACCCTGGCGCGCAGCCACCGGGTCGAGATCACACTGCTCGGCCTGGCCGGCGGCTCGGAGCTGGAATTCGAGGGCCAGATCAGGCTTTCCCTGAGCGAGCTGCGACAGGCCTGGGCAGACGGGCTCGAGAAAGCGCTCCGGAGCACGCGAGAATAGAGCAAGGTGTGCGGCATCTTCGGCATCCACTCTCGGCAGGTGGACGTCGCCAACCTGACCTACTTCGGCCTCTTCTCGCTCCAGCACAGGGGCCAGGAGTCGGCAGGCATAGCTGTCGGCGACGGTCACGGTGTGAAGCTGCATAGGGACATGGGCCTGGTCGCCCAGGTCTTCAATTCGGCGACGCTTTCAGGCCTGCGCGGGACTGTGGCCATCGGCCATACCCGCTATTCCACGACTGGCGCCAGCCGGTTGGAGAACGCGCATCCTGTGCCTTTCCTGCACCCGGCGCTCGGCCCCGGTGCGATCGCCCACAACGGCAACCTCATCAACTCGCAGGCGATCCGGCGGGAGCTCGAGGAGGACGGCGTCACCTTTGACACAGGCCTTGACACCGAGGTGATGGCGCGTCTCATCGAGCACACTCATGGCAGCGACTGGGGCCAGGTGCTGAGCCAGGCTTTCCGGCGGGTCGTGGGCGCCTATTCCTGCGCGGTGGTCACCTCCGACTCGGTGATCGCGCTGCGCGATCCCTATGGCTTCCGCCCGCTCTGCCTCGGCTACCTTCCACTCGCCGGTCAGCCGGCGCACCTGGTGGCGTCCGAGAGCTGCGCGCTGGACACTGTCAACGCCAAATTCGTGCGCGAAGTGCAGCCCGGCGAGATGGTGATCATGAACGACCACGGCCTCTCATCAGTCCAGTTCCAGACCTCCGGCCGGCATGCGATGTGCGTGTTTGAGTTCATCTACTTCGCCCGACCCGATTCGCTGCTCAAGAACTGTGAGCTGGAGGAGGCGCGCATCCGGATGGGTCGCGAGCTGGCCCTGGCGGCCCCGGTGGAAGCCGACATGGTGATCGGCCTGCCCGACTCCGGCACCCCGGCCGCGATCGGCTACGCCGAGGCCTCAGGCATCCCCTACCGGGAGGGGCTGGTCAAGTCGCGCTACATCAACCGCACCTTCATCCAGCCCGACCAATCCCTGCGGGAGTCGGGCGTGATCCTGAAGCTCAATCCGCTCAAGCGTTCGCTGCGGGGCAAGCGGATCATCGCGGTGGACGACTCGATGGTGCGCGGAACCACTTCCCGACGGATCATTGAGGTGCTGAAAAAGGCGGGCGCCAAGGAGGTGCACCTGCGTATCTCCAGCCCGCCGATGCGGTTTCCCTGCTTCATGGGTGTCGACATCGGCTCCACCAAGCAGCTCGTCGCCTCCGGCCGCTCAGTTGAAGAGGTGCGGAGCTTCATCGGCGCCGACTCCCTGGCCTACATCTCCATCCCGGGTCTCATGCGCGCGGTAGGCGCCGGCACGCTCGACCAGTTCTGCCGAGCCTGTTTCGACGGCGCTTATCCCGTCCCTGTGCCACAGCAGCTGGAGATGGACAAGATGGCCTTCGAGGCGCCGCTCGCCGCCCAGCCGGCCAGCTGACGCTGATGCCCGAGCTCCAAGAGTTCGAGGCGCTCCCTCGCACCTACGCCGAAGCAGGCGTGGACATCGCCGCCTACGGACGACTGCTGGCGCGGGTGAAGCCCCTCATCGAAGCCACTCAGACCGAAGGCGTCGTGGCAGGTGTGGGTCAGTTCGCCGGCCTTTACAAGCTGCCAGGCGGGGGCTGCCTGGCGGCCTCAGCCGACGGGGTTGGTACCAAGATCAAGGTGGCCATCGCTTACGGCCGCCACGCAGGCATAGGTCAGGACCTGGTCAACCACTGCGTCAACGACATCCTCACAGTCGGCGCCACCCCCCTGTTCTTGCTGGACTACTTCGCCAGCGGTCGGCTGGAGGACGATGTCTTCGAGCAGCTGATGACCGGTGTCAGCCAGGCCTGCCGGGAGAACGGCCTGGCCCTGCTCGGTGGCGAAACCGCCGAGATGCCAGGCGTCTATGCGCTGGGCGACTACGACCTGGCCGGCTTCATAGTCGGCCACGTCGGCGAAGGCAGCGCCCGAGAGCAGGTCCTAGCGGGCGACCTCCTGGTCGGCCTGCCCTCCAGCGGTCTGCACACCAACGGCTTCTCGCTTGTCCGCCGTGTCTTCCAGGATCTGCCGCTGGAGACGGTTCTGCCGGGCTTCAAGAGGCCTCTGGGCGAGGAGCTGCTGGAGCCCCATCGGTCGTATCTGAAGGAGATGCGGACGCTGCCCTGGAAGGCAGCTGCCCACATCACTGGCGGCGGACTGCTGGAAAATGTGCCGCGCGCGCTGCCGGCCGGCCTGGCGGCGGAGCTGGACCTCAGCAGTTGGGAGAGGCCGCCGCTCTTTGCGGCCATCCAGGGCCGTGGGCAGATAGCCCCTGCCGAGATGCTGTCCACTTTCAATCTCGGTCTCGGCATGGTGCTGGTCAGCGCCGAGCCGATTGCCGGCTACCCGGTGGTCGGGCGGGTGGTCGAGCAGACCGACGAGCAGCGTCTGACATTTCTGGGGGCCTGGGCTTGACGGGACCCAGGCTGGGCGTCTTGAGCTCGGGCAAGGGCTCCAACCTACGCAACCTCTTTTTGCGCGGCTATCGAGTCTCGGCTGTCGGGACCAACCGGCCCAGCTGCGGCGCCGCCGCCTTCGCCCGCCAGCAGGGTCTTCGACTCGGCGAGTTCTCCCAGAGGCGTTATCCTTCCTCGCTGGCCCGCGATGAGGCCCTGAGCAGCTGGCTGCTGCAGGTCGGCGTCGACGTCGTCGTCAATGCCGGCTACGACCGCATTCTCGGCGAGCCGATGACAAAGGCTTTCGCCGGCCGGATGCTCAACATCCACCCCTCTCTGCTGCCCAGCTTCGGTGGCGGCATGGACGCCGTGGAGCGCGCGCTGCAGCACGGCGTTAAGATCACCGGTTGCACAGTTCACTTGGTCACCAAGGCCGTGGACGCGGGACCGATCCTGGTTCAGGCGGCGGTGCCTGTGCTGCCTGGCGATGACACTCAACGCCTGCTTCAGCGAATCCAGGCTGAGGAGCACAGGATCCTGCCCCAGGCCATCGACCTGCTCTGGGCCCGCCTCGGCGGATCACCCCAGATCGTGCAGGAGACGACAGTTGTCTAAGCGAGCCCTGCTCTCGGTCACCGACAAGTCAGGTCTGCCTGCCTTCGCCCGGGGACTGGTTCGGCTGGGCTACGAGGTCTACTCCACCGGCGGCACCCAGCGGATGCTGGAGGAGGCCGCCATCGATGCCCTGTCGGTCTCGAAGCTGACCGACTTCCCCGAGATCCTGGATGGCCGGGTGAAGACTCTGCACCCGGCTGTTCACGCAGGTCTCCTGGCCCGCCGCGACGTGAGCCAGCACCTGGAGACGCTGAACCAGCATGGTCTCCAGACGATCGATCTGCTCTGTGTCAACCTCTATCCCTTTGCCGAGACGCGCGCTCGCCCCGGGGCAGGGTTCGACGAGATTCTGGAACAGATCGACATCGGCGGCCCTGCCATGATCCGCTCGGCGGCCAAGAACCACTCAGCTGTGGTGGTGGTGGTGCGACCCGAGCGCTACAGCCAGGTGTTGGGCGCGCTGGGCAGCCCCGATGGCGTGAGCCCTGAGCTGCGCCGCCGGCTGGCGGCGGAGGCGTTCGCCCATACGGCTGCCTACGACGCTCAGATCGCCGCCTGGCTGGAGGAGGGCGAGGGTGGCTTTCCTGCCCAGATCAGCTTTTCGGGCAGTCTGGTCAGGACGCTCCGCTACGGTGAGAACCCGCATCAGAGAGCGGCGTTCTATCGCTCCGGCGCTGGCACCGACGGCCTCGGCTCGGTGCGCCAGCTGCACGGGGCGGAGCTCAGCTACAACAACATTCATGACGCCGCGGCGGCCTTCGAGCTGGCCCGCGACCTTTCGCAGCCGGCCGCCGCCATCATCAAGCACACGAATCCCTGTGGCGTGGCCGCGGCGGAGCAGTTGGCCGACGCTTATCGGGCGGCCTATAGCTGCGACACCACCTCCGCCTACGGCGGCGTGGTGGCTGTCAACCGGGAGCTGGACAGCAGTACGGCAGGAGAGATGGCGGGCATTTTCCTGGAGGTGGTGGTAGCGCCTTCAGTTGACACCAAGGCACTGGCGGTGCTCTCGGCCAAGGAGAACCTGCGCATCCTGGAGGTGCAGCCAAGCCGGTCGCCCGACCTAGCGGTCAGGTCGGTGCCCGGCGGACTGCTGGTGCAGGACTGGGATCGACGCGGCTTCGACCGCAACGCCTGTCAGGTGGCGACGCAGCGCCAACCCACCGCCGGCGAGTGGGCCGAGCTTGAGTTCGCCTGGCTGGTGGTCAAGCATGTCAGGTCCAACGCCATAGTTCTGGCGCGCGACCGTGCAGCGGTGGGTGTCGGCGCCGGCCAGATGAGCCGGGTCGAAGCGTCCCAGCTGGCCGTTCAGCGCGCCGGTGAGCGGGCGCGCGGCTCCGTGCTTGCATCAGATGCGTACTTTCCCTTCGCCGACGGACTCCAGGTCGGCATCGAAGCCGGCGTGACGGCTGTGATCCAGCCGGGCGGCTCCAAGCGCGACAGCGAAGTGATAGCTGCGGCCGACGCGGCCGGCGTGGCGATGGTCTTCACAGGAGAACGCCACTTCCGGCATTAGCGTGCCTCGATGCAGGTGACAGAACGCGGACAAACGGCCGTGAATCGGCTAGAGGCGCCCGACTGCCAGGCGCGAGAGGCGGATTAGAGTGACAAAGCCGCCGGCTCGCGTCTAGACTTAGCCCACCTTGATTCTGTTCCTCATCCTGCTGGTGATACTGGTTGCCGCACTGGTCGTCTATGCCGCCCAGAACGGCAACACGGAGAACGTGAGCTTTCTGACTTTCCAGCTCAGCAGCGTGCCGGCCTGGCAGCCGCCGGTCATCGCCGGGGGCGCCATGGCCCTCCTGCTGCTGCTCTACATGCTCTACGCCAACGCACGCCACGGCTTCCGGCGTCGCAGCCTTACCCGCAAGATCAGCGAGCACGAGGCGAGCCTTGCCGAGCTGCGCTCCGAGAATGAGAGCCTGCGGCGCGACCTACACGAGGCGGCGGCGCGCCTGGAAGGGCGGGGCCCGGTGGCCCCGGGCGATTCTCGGCCCTGAGACAGGCTGATCGGCCGGACCTACATCAGAGCTTTCCCGGCGAGCGGCCGGATCAGCTCATGCGGAAGCTTGAGCGCTCGAATCCACGGGTGACCTGTGGCTCCTGCCGCAAGTTCGACGGCTTCACCTGGTGCCGGCGCTGGAACTACCACACCGCCAGCGACGCTCCCATCTGCGGCGACTACCGACCGACCCCACACTCGTCAGTCCCGCCGCTTTCCGGTCAGGACAGGACGGCCACCGGCTAAGCCAACACCTGCCTCCAGCCCCTCGACGGGCGTCGGCGCCTACGCATCAGGTCTCGTCGCGCCTGACCAGAATGGCGCAGCCGATTCCAAGCGCTGCGAGACAGTACAGGGCCAGGACGACCGCTGCCTGGCCACTGCCCGCGTTGACCGCCGCCACCGTCGAGCCGGTGCCGCCGCCCAGGTTGTGGACCAGCGCCACCGAGTTGGGTCCAGGAAAGCCCATGGTCAGATCGCGCAGCGACTGGGCGCTCGATTTGGCGATCACCCCGAATGCGCGATCCTCGAAAACGAAGAGGTAAGTGAGGCCGACGGCGTAGGCGATGGAAGCGCGCCGGAAGATGAGTGACAGCAGGGCTCCGAAGGAAGCGTAGGTGATGGCGATCAGGCAGGCCGCCGCAAAGCCGGTCGCCACATCGCCGGCTGGCGGCAGGCTAAAGGGGAGATCCAGGGTGACGGCCGAGATGACGCTGCTGGCGAGCGCCGTCACGAATCGGAGCAAAACCAGCAGGACAACAACCCCCACCAGCACCACCGTCTTGGCCCCGAACACAGTTGCCCGGCTGGGACCCACCATGAGCATGGCGGCCAACGTCCGCCAGCCGTATTCGCTCCCAAAGATGAGGACGCCCAGCACGAACTCGAGCGCCCAGGTGACTCCGCCGGGGTTGCCCAGCGCCTGCTGGGCAAAGGCGGCAGGCGCCAGGGCGTGCTTGTAGCCTGCGATGATCGCGGGGGACAGTGTGGCGGACGACTGCGACATGAGGAACCAGTCAAGCCCGTAACCGCGGGCCAGCAGGACCAGCATCATTAGCAGTCCCACAGTCCAGAGATAGGGGCTGCGCCACGCCTTCAGCCACTCTCCCTTGACCGGTCCGATCACTGGCGGCCCCCGGTTATCTCGAGGAAGACCTCTTCCAGCGACCGCTCGGCCGGCCGCAGCTCAGTGATCACGACACCCGCCCGGACCAGGGCACGGTGGATCTCGGCCGCTTGGACGTGATCGGCATTGACCATGAAGGCACCGTCACGCACCGCTATCGCCTTGGCCCCCGCCACCCGCTCCAAGGCCACCCTCACCCTGCCGGCAGGGTTGCCTCTGATCAGCAGACCGGCCTGCCGGGCGTCCGCCAACTCGTCCTCCGCGATGAGACGGCCGTTCTGGATCACGCCGAAGCGATCGCAGATCTGTTGCATCTCGCTGAGCAGGTGGCTGGAGACGAGCACCGTGCGGCCGGCCGTGCCTAGGGACTTGATCAATCCCCGCATCTCGACCATGCCCTGCGGATCCAGTCCGTTGGTGGGCTCGTCCAGGATCAGGAGTTCAGGTTCCTTGATCAGCGCGGCGGCCACGCCGAGGCGCTGCTTCATGCCCAGCGAATAAGAGCCGTAACCGCTTTTGGCGGCGGGCAGCAGGTCCACCTCCTCCAAAGCCGTGTCCACAGCTGTCTCGGCGATGCCACCGTAGTGGGCGACCACCCTCAGGTTGTCGCGGCCTGACAGATAGGTGTAGAAGGCAGGGTTTTCGATCACCGCTCCGATCCTGCGCAGGCCGGTTGGAGCGCCCGGCTTGTGGCCGGCCACTAGCGCAGTTCCGGAGGTTGGTCGGATCAGGCCCACCAGCATCCGGAGCGTGGTGGTCTTGCCAGCTCCATTGGGCCCCACCAAGCCGTAGATCTCGCCCCGGCGGACCTTGAGATCCAGTGAGTCGACGGCCAGCTGGCCGCCGCGGTAGCGCTTGGTCAGGGCAGTCGTTTCCACCACCAGGTCGCCGGTGTGCATGCCCCGAATTATCCGGTCAAACTTGCGGAGCCAAGGTACCTGTGCGGTTGTCGCGACCTTCCCCCGCCCAGCCGGACCGGAGACCCATCGTCGACGGGCGCTCCTGCTAGACTGACGGCAGTTCCTTTAAGTCTGGTCCCGAGAGGCCTGTAAGGAGGTTTTTTCATGGCAGTGAGCCTGCGCAGCAGGGCGCGGCTGCGCCACCTCGTGCAGTCCCAACAGCTGTCGCGGCAGCTCTTGGACGAGATCTTTCAGCGCGCCGATGAGATGCGGGCCAGTCCCCATCGGGCAGCAGGTCGCCTGCAGGGCAGGGTGATGGCCGCGCTCTTCTACGAACCCTCCACACGGACCCGGCTCTCTTTCGAGGCCGCCATGCTGCGACTGGGCGGCCAAACGATGGGGACCGACAACGCGCTGGCCTTTTCCAGCGCTGCCAAGGGGGAGACGCTGGAGGACACCATCCGCATAGTCAATGGCTACGCCGACGTGATAGTGCTGCGGCACCCCGCCGAAGGCGCCGCGGAGCGAGCGGCAGCGGTGAGCGACGTGCCCATCATCAGCGCCGGCGACGGCCGCGGCCAGCATCCCACCCAGGCGCTGCTCGACGTCTACACGATCAAGGACGAGGTGGGCCGGCTCGACGGTGTGAAGGTGGCCATGGTGGGCGACCTGGCCAACGGCCGCACGGTCCGCTCGCTCGCTTACCTGCTGGCCAAGTACCGGGAGGTGGAGCTGACCTTCGTCGCTCCGCCCCAGGTGGCGATGCGGGACGACATCAAGGCGCATCTGGATCGCCACGGTGTGCGCTGGCGGGAGGTGGCGGACCTGGACGCGGTGCTGCCTCAGGTCGACGTCGTCTACCAGACGCGGATCCAGAAGGAGCGCTTCAGCGACGACGAGTCGTACCGGGCTGTGAAGGGAAGGTACGTGATCGACCTGGCGGCGATGCGCCGGCTCCGACCGGACGCTGTGGTCATGCACCCCTTGCCGCGCGTGGATGAGCTGGACCCGGAGGTCGACTCGGATCCCCGGGCTGCCTACTTCCGGCAGGCGCGCAACGGCATGCACATCCGGATGGCGCTCCTGGACATGGTGCTCTCGTGACGATCACTCAACGCAGCGTCGTGAAGGCGACTGTCATGGACGCCGACGGAGTCCGGCGCAGCCTCTCCCGCATAGCGCATGAGATCATCGAGCGCAACCGGGGCGTGGCGGGGGTGACGCTGGTCGGCATCCTTTCTCAGGGCGACGTGTTGGCCCAGCGCCTGGCCTTGAAGCTGGTCGAGCTGGAGGGTGGACGAGTGCCGGTGGGCCGGCTTGATGTGAGCGAGCATAGGGACGATCTGCATCTCCGGCCCCGCAGCGACAAGGGGATGAGCGAGGTGCCCGACCTGAACGGCCGCATAGTGGTCCTCGTCGACGACGTGCTCTATCACGGCCGCACAGCCCGGGCGGCGCTGGACGCACTGCTTCAGTTCGGCCGGCCGGGCGCAGTCCAGCTGGCGGTGCTGGTCGACCGCGGTCACCGCGAGCTGCCGATCCGAGCCGACTATGTAGGCAAGAACGTTCCCACAGCGGAGTCAGAGCAGGTCCAGGTCTGCCTGCTCGAGAACCAGGGTGTCGATGCGGCGGTGATACTTGCGGGCTGAGCTGGAGCCGGTGATCGCGCCGGCCAGATTGGAATACGCGGCGCTCGTCCTGGAGGACGGCCGAACTTTCACCGGCAGGGCTTTGGGCGCCGACGTCTTGGGCCAGGGCGAGGTTGTCTTCAACACAGCGATGACCGGGTACCAGGAGATTCTGAGCGATCCCTCCTACGCGGGCCAGATGCTCTGCATGACCTACCCGCTGCAGGGCAACTACGGCACTCGTACAGCCGATCAGGAGTCAGAGCGAGCTTGGGCGCGCGGCTTCATCGCTCGCTGGGTGAGCCCCCGGCCCAGCCACCACTCGGCCGACGCCTCGCTCGACGGCTATCTCAAGGCGCAGGGCATCCCCGGCATTTGCGGAATCGACACCCGCGCTCTCACCCGCCACCTCCGCCGGCAGGGCACGCTGCGGGCGGTGCTGAGCCACGAGACCGAACAGCCCAGCGGCGAGCGCCTCGCGGAGCTCGGCAGGCTGGCCGGGCGGGTCACGCCGCTTGCCGACCAGGACTTGGTCGCCGAGGTCTCCCGCCCAACCCAGGTGGAGTGGTTCGAGCCGCTCCCGCCCGAGCTGCGCCGGCAGGGCTACGCGGACGGTCGCGGGCTCACCATCGCTGTCGTCGACTACGGCGTCAAGTCAGGCATCCTGCGCAGCCTGCGCGAGCGGGGCTGCCGGGTGGTCGTGCTGCCCCACTCGGCAGGCTGGCTAGAGGTCGAAGCACTCAGGCCTGACGGCCTGCTGCTGACCAACGGTCCAGGTGATCCAGCGGTGCTGAAGGGGCCTGTCAAGCTCTGCCAGGCCGCCCTGGCGGCGCGCCTGCCGCTGTTCGGCATCTGCCTCGGCCACCAGATCCTGGGCCGGGCGATCGGAGCCACCACCTCCCGGCTGCCCTTCGGCCACCATGGGGCCAATCATCCCGTCCGGGACACGCGCACGGGCGAGGTGCACATCACAAGCCAGAACCACGAGTTCCAGGTGGACGCCGGCAGCCTCCCAGAAGGCGAGTTCCGGATCAGCCACGTGAACCTGAACGACGGCTCAGTGGAGGGCCTGGCGCACCCGACGCTGCCCCTGATGAGCGTGCAGTATCACCCGGAGGGCTGCCCAGGGCCGACCGACAACCACTACCTGTTCGATCGCTTCGTGGAGATGTCCAGGGCGCGCCGGCCGGAAGCGGTGGCCGCCGGCGCTCACGAGCCGGCCGAGAAGCCCCGCAAGGTGCTCATCATCGGCTCAGGTCCCATAGTGATCGGCCAGGCGGCCGAGTTCGACTATGCAGGCACGCAGGCCTGCAAGGCGCTGCGCGAGGAATGCGTCCAGACAGTCCTGGTCAACTCCAACCCGGCTACCATCATGACCGACGAAGGCGTGGCCGACCGCGTCTACATCGAGCCGCTCACTGTCGAATCCGTGGAGCGCGTGATCGCCCGGGAGCTGCCGGATGCTGTGCTGCCCACGCTGGGCGGTCAGACCGGCTTGAACCTCGCTATGGAGCTGCATCAGGCGGGCGTGTTGGCCCGCTACGG
>JAABUQ010006263.1_pt1 | contig 18187 bp, 11 predicted proteins | sample 5560001 | NCBI WGS metagenome assembly JAABUQ01 (sample SAMN10711888, study PRJNA513371) | rock metagenome | isolation source: Antarctica rocks | place: Antarctica: Victoria Land, Finger Mt nord | collected 2015-12-18
CTGAACTGCAAACCAAAGTGGACAAACTCGTTGCTGATTTGACTGCCGAAGTCGTTGCTTCCGTGACTGGCTTTAGTTTTATTCTAGATGCCCTATCTGTCGCAGGCATTTTTTGATTTGGTATAAGTTTAAAGTTGTACTATTTTCAACACTGAATCTATTCGTGGGCAATTCTGGCTGCACAGAAATAGATTCAATCGCAACCTGCTATGTGTTGTAACACATGTTGAGGCAAATCAAGCTTACAACTCAGATAATCTGTGATCTAGGGCAATGCAATTAAGTGTGAGCCACAAACATATGTAGGCATAGAATAAAAGTCTGATGGTTGCAGTCTTGGAATAAGGCTGAAACAGTTATACACAGATCGCTGGATGGTAGTGGCACGTATGGTAAGGTTTCAAACTCCTCTTTTTCCGTTTCCGTCAATAAGTAGTAATATTCTTTAAATGAGTGGTTGGTGCCTTTCGCTGGAGGTTTGAAGATGATAGTCTTCTGTACTTCATCCGACCTGGGATTGCATACGGTTTCAGTCACTTGGATACCTGATGTGTCCAAAACACAGAACGATTCCACCATCGGATAATTGCGGCTCAATTGGCTTAAACGGTGTTCAAAACTTTCCGCTCCAACGGATGCTAGCTGCGCGGTAACTTCCTTGGCGATCGCTGTCCGCTGCTGATGTCGCAACTCGCTAGTCTTTAGTTTCTCTAATGTGTGGATTTTGAATTTGGCAGATGTGTCTTGCACAGGATGCAGATTCCATTGCCTACTATCGTTGCTAACCAGTGGCTGAGGTCTGGCAAAATAAAATCCCTGGAGCATATCGGCCCCTAAGTCAAGCGCACAAATAGCTTCTTCTTGCTGCTCCACTCCCTCTACAATCAACCAACCGCCAATTCTTTCTGAAAGTTGGATTAGAGACCTTAACACTTCTTGTTTGTAATAATCGTTGTTGATTTTTGCTACCAACGACCGATCTGCCTTCAAGATATCTGGTTTGACGTAAATCACTCGGTCTAGGTTAGAGTGTCCAGCACCGATATCGTCCAACACCATTAAGAACCCAGATTGTTTATTTCGCTCAGTCGCTGTTCGCCACTGCGTTGCGCTGTCAAATTCCGATTCTAAAATCTCGATTGCCACATTTTGCGGATCGAGATTTAGGCGCTGCACAAGTTTGAGAAAACTGTGATTACCTACAGCTACCTCTTCAATGGCTGTAGCGTGAAAGTTCACGAACAAGATTAGTTCCGAGTTGGTTTCATGTAGTTGTAGAAAACTTTCGACGGCTTTTCGACGGCACAAGCGATCTAGTTCTAGCGTTAGCCCCTGAGCAGCCGCCTGGCTAAACAAGTTCATTGGTGGAATCCGCTGATGATTGCGATCCAAACCTCGACTCAAAGCTTCTACTCCCACAATCGTGCCTCGTCGGATAGAAGCAATCGGTTGAAAGTGGATTTCAATCGATTCTTGCTCAATTAATTCACGAATATTGAAGTTTGAGGTTGAGACAGCTTCCATTTTAAAAAAATTTAGGAATTACTTGTCAATTTAGATTTTGTGCTTAGATTTATACTAATAACACATACTATGACTAATAATAAGTATTAATTATTGTCAATGAGCAGATGATGTTGTTAATAACTTATGTGTTGAAAAACACAAATAATTTTAGCAACATAAAGTCTTAAAATAAGAACAATCTACAATAATATTCCTTTTTCCTGTGTGATTTGAACTGCTTATAACTCATTGCTGCAAAGATTAAGTTTAGAAATTAACGGTTTGCTAGTGTTGTGTTATACTAAAATATAGTAAATATATTAATAGCAAATTCTACAATTCATTGTATTATCTACATCAGCCTTTGGGAAGAGTACGTGGAAGTATGGAATAGTTACGTTTTTATAAACTAGAATAGCACTATTTCTATACCTAGTATACGTAGTATAAAAAATTACTTAATTCAAAGATACACAAGCCCAGCCCCAAATTAGCAATGAAACTCAATCAACCTTTAAAAAACAAAATGGAGGTAGACAAAGCAAAAATACCAACGCAAATTCAATCCGATCGCCTTTTAGCTACGATGGCACTCCGAATTCGTCAGTCCCTTAATTTAGATGAAATTCTGGACACTGCTGTAGCTGAAGTGCGACAACTTCTTCAAACCGATCGGGTAATTGTTTACCGCTTTGAGCCAGATTGGAGTGGTGTTGTAGCTGTAGAATCTGTAAGTTCAGACTGGGTATCAATCTTAGGAGCCACAATCCAAGATACCTGTAGCGAAACTTACCTTGAGCCATACAAACAGGGTCGCACCAGCGCGATTGAGGACATCTACACGGCAAACATTAGCCAGTGTCACGTCGATTTACTTGCCCGATATCAGGTGAGAGCTAACTTGGTGGTACCAATCCTGCAAAGAGAAAATTTGTGGGGATTGCTTATTGCTCATCACTGTAGTCAACCTCGGCAGTGGCAACAGTGGGAAGTTGAATTACTCTTACAACTGGCAACGCATATGGCGATCGCGATCCAGCAGTCTAGGCTTTATTTATACGCTCAAACGGAACTGCTGGAGCGGCAACGGGTAGAAGCAGCACTGCAAAAAGCCAAGGATGAACTAGAAGCAAAAGTAAACGAGCGCACTGCTGAACTGAGAAATATCAACGAGCGACTGCGACACGAAATTGCTGAACGCCAACAAGTCGAAGCGGCACTTAGAGTGAGCGAAGAGCGTTATGCACTTGCTGTAAAAGGCGCTAAAGACGGACTGTGGGACTGGAACCAGGAAAGTAACGAAATCTATTTTTCCTCTCGCTGGAAATCGATGCTGGGCTACGAAGATCATGAAATCGATTGTAGTCCGACTCAATGGTTCAGTCGCGTGCATCCTGAAGACATTGAGCAGCTAAAATTCACTCTGGCTAAGCATCTTAGAGGATATAGCGTTCACTTTGAGAGTGAATATCGCTTGTTGCACAGGGATGGTACTTATCGTTGGATGTTGAGCCGGGGACTGGCAGTTCGCAATGCCTCTGGTGAAGCACTTCGCATAGCAGGATGTCAAACAGACATTACAGAGCGTAAGCTAGCTGAGGAAAAATTACTTCATGATGCCTTCTACGATGCCCTGACAGACTTGCCAAACCGTGCCTTGTTTATGAAACGGCTAAGACATGCAGCCAAGCTTGCCGCTCGGCATCAAGATTATTTGTTTGCTGTTCTTTTTGTGGATCTAGATCGCTTTAAGATAGTTAATGACAGCTTAGGGCACATGATTGGCGATCAGCTACTGTTGGCGCTAGTTCAGAGGTTGAAGCATTGCTTGAGGACGGGAGACACGATATCGCGTTTTGGGGGAGATGAGTTTGCAATTCTGTTGCAAGACATCAAAGACACTAGTGATGCAATCAGCGTTGCCGATAGAATTCAAGCAGAACTAACTCTGCCTTTCTGCTTAAGCGGACATGAGGTATTCACTACCGCTAGCATTGGTATCGTTTTGAGTACAACTGGCTACGAGCAGCTAGACGATCTCTTACGTGATGCTGACACGGCAATGTATCATGCTAAGGCACAAGGCAAAGCACGGCATCAAGTGTTTGACAAAACCATGCACGTTCAGGCAGTAACACTCCTACAGTTAGAGAACGAGTTGCGGCGAGCTGTCATCAACGCCGCAGCCAACTTAATGTCAAAGAAGCAGCAATTAGGATGTCAATTTCAGCTCCAGTATCAGCCTGTTGTATCACTTTTAACTGGCGAAGTTCAGGGTTTTGAGGCACTGTTACGCTGGCAAACAGCTAATAGTTTTATACCTCCAACAGAGTTTATTCCGATCGCTGAAGAAACTGGACTGATTGTTCCATTGGGCTATTGGGTACTGCGCGAGGCATGTAGTCAGACACGTACATGGCAAGAGCAGTTTCCTACAAACCCTCGTTTAACAATCAGCGTCAATTTATCCAGCAAACAATTTTTGCAACCTAATTTAATTGAGCAGATCGACAAAATTCTCCAAGAAACTAATCTTGATGCCTCTAGTCTAAAGCTGGAGATTGCTGAAAGCGTCATCATAGCAAATGCCGAAGTGGCAGTCGCAACGTTACAACAACTGCGAGTTTTAGGTGTTGAGCTGTACGTTGATGATTTCGGCAGCGCCTATTCATCTTTGAGTTACATACAACGCTTTCCAGTTAATGCCTTGAAAATTAGGCAATCTTTTGTCAGCAATTTAAAAGTTGACGGCGAGGAATCAGAAATTATTCAGACTATTTCGAGGTTGGCTCATAAGCTTGGATTTGATCTGGTGGCAAAAGGAGTGGAAACAGCCGAACAACTAGAGCTACTCAAGCAGCTAGGTTGTATAAATGGTAAAGGACAGGGTTATTTTTTCTCTCAACCACTAGATAGCACTGCTGTAAGTAGTTTAATTGCTGCTCAGGCTCAGTGATGTAGTGAAATGGGATCGATTTTGAGTAGGCAGCTAGGCTAAAGTAGAGAACTATGTTCAGGGCAATCAAAAGCAGACAATTATATTGATCCGACGTACAAATCGCCATCTTCAAGCAATACTGAATTTTTTGCTCCAATCTAGTTGCCCTTTGTGTCAGCGCCAGACTGCCGAAGAAGTTTGTCAATACTGTGCCAGACAGATGCAACTGCAAAAACTGCCTAACCAAGACTTGTGGCAAGGACAACTACCAGTGTTCGCTTGGGGAAAATATGGCGGTACTCTCAAACGGGCGATCGCGGCACTAAAATATGAAAACCAACCCCAGTTAGCTCAACCTTTAGGCGATTGGCTGGCAAAATCGTGGTTAGATTGGCAGCCTGCGGTAAAAAAGCTGATTGTTGTGCCGATTCCACTCCACGTTGATAAGCAAAAGCAACGGGGCTACAACCAAGCAGCATTACTAGCTGAAAGTTTTTGCCGTACTACTGGGTTGTATTTAGAACCAAGGGGATTAAAGCGAATCAGAGCAACTCAAGCCCAGTTTAGTGTCTCAGCCAAAGAGCGAGAACAGAACTTAGCAATGGCTTTTGATTTAGGAGCGATTCGCCGCCATCCAGATACTTCTGTACTTCTAGTAGATGATGTGTATACGACTGGTGCTACTGCTAGGGCTGCTGCCCATATCCTAGTTCAGCATGGAATTCAGGTACATGGATTAGCCGCGATCGCTACACCCCAAAAGTTTAATCACAACTCTGATTAGTCTTGTTTTTCTAGCTGTATTTGTCTAAAGTTAGTTGCCAGATAATCTGCTATCTTCTAACTTTATATGGCAAGTATTTCCGAAACCTTAGCATCTGCTTTTGAACACCACCAAGCAGGGCGTTTACCACAAGCGGCACAGCTATATCAAGAAATCCTCCGCCGCAATCCCAATCAATTCGACGCTCTACAACTGCTAGGCATTATTGCTGCTCAAAGTCACAATCATCAATTGGCAACTGAGTGTTTTAGCAAAGCAATTAAGCAAAATCCATCAATGCCAGGTTTGTACTACAACCTTGGCAATGTCCTACAAGAGCAAGGGCAACTAAAAGAAGCAACAGCGAGTTACAGGCTCGCTCTCGCTCTCGCTCCCAATTATGCTGAAACTCATAATAATCTAGGTTTAGCGCTGGAAAAACAAGGGGAATTAACAGAGGCGATAGCGAGTTACAAGCTCGCCGTTGCTCTACAACCAAGCCAAGCTCAATCACATCAAAACTTAGGTTTAGCGTTGCAGAAACAGGGCGATTTAGCTGCAGCAATTGCTTGTTTTCAAGTAGCCGTTACCCTCCAGCCAGATTGTGCCGGATTCCAAGTTAATTTAGCTAACGTGCTGCAAGAGCAACAAAGATGGCAAGAAGCGATCGCCCACTACCAGCAAGCATTGTTTCTCCAGCCAGATTCAGCCGAAATTTATCATAATTTGGGCATGGCTCTGCATTCTCTAGAACGGTGGGATGAAGCGATCGCTCATTATCAGCAAGCACTTGTCATCCAGCCAGACGTTGCCGAAATTTACAGCAATATGGCAGCTACCAAGCGAAAACAGTGGCGGTTTAATGAAGCGATCGCTGACTATCGGCAAGCTCTCTTTCTCCAGCCCCACGCTGCCGAGATTCATGACAATTTAGGGATGATTCTGCATGAACAACTACGGCTAGAAGAAGCGATCCTTCATTACAAGCTCGCTCTGAACCTTAAACCGAACTACGCTAATGCCCACTTCAACTTGAGCATGGCTCTGCTACTGAGCGGAAATCTACCGCAGGGATTTACTGAATATGAATCGCGATGGCAGAAAGTAGATTCTCCACCACGTCCTTTTTCTCAACCACTTTGGGATGGTTCCAGCCTGAAAGGCAAAACTGTTCTATTGCATGGAGAACAGGGATTCGGGGACCAAATTCAGTTCATTCGATACGTGTCGTTAGTCGCTCAGTTTCAAGGGCGCATTGTCGTTGAGTGTTCTCTGCCGCTAGTTCGTTTATTTACTACTGTGACTGGAATTAATCAAGTGGTACCTAGAGGCGAGACTTTACCGACTTTTGATGTCCATGCCCCACTAATGAGCCTACCGCTAATTCTAGGTACTACCCTAGAGACAATACCCGCTCAAATTCCTTACCTCTATCCCTCACCAACGATACCGATGCCGCTAGCAACTGCTGCTAACACCCTGAAGGTAGGAATTACCTGGGCAGGCAGTCCTCTTTTGACTGGAAACCAAAATCGTTTTTGTTCTCTAGAAGACTTTTTGCCATTACTCGATATCCCCAATGTTGCCTTATACAGTTTACAAACAGGACTCCAGGCGCAAGAATTAACTTCCTTATCAGTGCCGATTCCAGATTTGAGTCCTCAGTTAAATGACTTTGCTGATACTGCCTCAATGCTGGCACAACTCGACTTGATTATCAGTATAGATACGGCTGTCGCACATTTAGCTGGAGCCTTAGGCAAACCAGCCTGGGTAATTTTGCCTTTTGCTCCAGATTGGCGCTGGCTGCTAAAGCGGGAAGATAGTCCTTGGTATCCAACTTTGCGGCTATTTCGTCAATCCCAACCCGGAGACTGGGCAGGAGTTATGCAGCGAGTTAAACAGGCATTATTGCAGTGGACTTAATCTGAAGCAAACGGCAAAGGCAAAAAATGGTGCGGCAAAAATACCAGGAACAGCTAACCGCTAAAAACAACATCGCAATTTTTTGCAACAAAGCAAGCAATTTTTGCCAATGTTTGCCAAGATAAAGTTGTTTGCCAGCAACTTAATTTGCTAAAAAGGCATGAAAGAAAAAGCAATAGACAATAATTCTAGTGGTTGCCTCATTCTCATTTTGCCAATCGCGCTTGCGATTATTTTCCTCTTTGCAACTTGGCCAATTCTACTAGGAACATCAGTACTAATTCTGAGCTTGAATGCTTGGCAGCGCCATCAATGGCAAGAGTGGAGTCGTACCGTTAACCCCATCTTTAATCAACTGATTCTGGACAACCGGGGTGGCGTTACTCCCCTAGACTTAGCAATCAAAGCCAACTTCTCAGCTCAAACAGCTAAGCGTTATTTGGATTCTAAAGCTGAAGAATTCGGCGCCCAGTGTCGTAACCTTGAACAAGGTCCGATGTACTACTTTATAACTGCTAGTACTCTAGGCAGTATATTTGATGACAGCGAACCACAAAGTAGGGATACGGTTGGACTTGAGGGTGAAGCGGTTGCTAGCGATGCATCACAATTAGCTCCAACGGTTCTAGAAGGGCATCAAATAGAATCACTGACTCAGGTAAACACCATATCGATAGACGAAAAGAGACTTTCAGCATCTTTAATTCAAGCCGAACTCGCCAAGCGGCTTGAGGTTCATTCTAGTACTGTTTATAAACGCAGAGAAGATCCAGACTTTGCTGAATGGAGTCAAAGTAGAGATCCAGAAGGAATAGCTTGGAAATACATACCAGCAACTAGGGAGTTTGAGCCTTTGCCGCCAAACCCACAGCTTCAGTAATAGAAGTTAACTCTTGCTGCTCTAACTTTTGCAGCAGCCCTACTAAAAGGTGGCGTACCATCCACGGACCTTCGTAAATCCAGCCGGTGTAAACTTGAATCAGGCTAGCACCAGCAGTGATCTTCTCCCAAGCGTCTTCGGCACTAAAGATGCCACCTACTCCAACAATCGGTAACTCACCTTGGGTTTGTTGCCAAATAAAGCGGATGATTTCAGTGGAGCGATCGCGCAATGGAGTACCGCTAATTCCGCCTGCTTCCTCTTGGATATTAAGTGGTGATGAATGTCGATTAAAGATGCCAGTTGGCGAAATTGTTTGAGTTTTCAGCCCTTGGCGGCTGATGGTGGTATTAGTCGCAATAATTCCAGCTAGTTGATATGTCTTGCTTAGATCGATCGTATCGGCGATCGCTTCCCACTCTAAATCTGGAGCAATCTTGACAAAAATCGGCTTTTGCCCTTGGTTTTCTTGCTGTAGAGTGTCGAGAATAATTGCTAAGTTAGCTGCTGTTTGGAGCGATCGCAATCCTGGCGTATTGGGTGAAGACACGTTGACAACAAAGTAGTCTCCCCAATCTTTAAGCAAACGAAAGCTAGCAAGATAATCGTTTTGTGCGGCTTCCAGAGGTGTCACTTTAGATTTGCCCAAGTTGATCCCGATGGGAATTGGTTTTGCTGTGGGCGATCGCGCCGCCAATCTTTGTGCCATCGCTGCTGCTCCAGCATTATTAAAGCCCATCCGGTTGAGAGCCGCTTTGTCTTCTGGCAAGCGAAACAAGCGGGGGCGGGGATTACCTGGTTGAGCCAGCGATGTTACAGTACCTAACTCAGCAAAGCCAAAGCCGAGACTCGACCAAATACCAGCAGCCATCCCATCTTTGTCAAATCCTGCTGCCAAGCCTACAGGGTTTGGGAAGTGGTTGCCCCACAGTGTTTGTTCTAAACGAGAATCACTAAGGCACAAGGACTGCTGTAAAGAGTTTTGTGCCAGGCTTCCTATGGGATGGTACTGATTTTTGTCTAACCAACTTAGAGCGCTGATTGTCCAACGTTGTAGCCATTCCGGATCTGTATTTAATCCGGAAAAGAGTACAGGTCGAATCCCTTGTTGATAAATATCCAAGTTCTAGCTTTAAACTAACTCTGATTGTGCTTCCACTGTTGGCGGTTCAATTTGAGGTTGGAACTGGAATAAAGAGTAGACTACATTGCGTCGAATGTTAGTCATCATATCTAGGAACAGTTCGTAACCCTCACTCTTATACTCAATCAACGGATCTTGTTGGGCATAACCGCGCAATCCCACCGACTCGCGCAAGGCATCCATCTGTTGCAAGTGTTCTCGCCAGAGAGTATCAATCTGCTGCAAGATAAAGTATCGCTCAGCTTGTCGCATTAATCCAGCTTGAATCTGATCGATCTGTGCTTCTTTGATGTCATAAGCGATCCGCACTTGCTCGTGCAGGAAAGTTTTAATTTCACCAATTGACAGATCTTCTAATTGACTAGGCTCTAAATCTGCTAGCAGGTAAACAAACTCTTTGACCTTTTCAACCATAGTCGCCAAGTCCCAATCCTCTGCTGGTAGTTCGGGATTGATGTAATACTCAGCAATGTCATCCATCGTTTTTTCAGCGTACTCAATCACTTGTTCTTTCAAGTCAAGCCCTTCCAGTACGCGACGACGCTTGGCATAAATCGCCCGCCGCTGATTATTCATCACCTCATCGTACTCAAACACCTGCTTGCGAGTGTCGTAGTAATAAGTCTCTACCTTTTTCTGTGCCCCTTCTAAACTGCGTGTGAGCATCTTCGACTCAATCGGCATGTCTTCCTCAACGTTAAAAGCTTTCATTAAGCCAGCAACGCGATCGCCACCAAAAATCCTTAACAGATTATCTTGTAAGCTGAGGAAAAATCTCGTAGAACCAGGATCGCCCTGCCGTCCCGCTCTACCTCTTAACTGGTTGTCAATTCGCCGCGATTCATGGCGTTCTGTCCCAGTTACATGTAAACCTCCTAAAGCCACCACCTCATCGTGTTCTTTCGTGGTGAATTGTTCGTATTCGTGCTTGAGTCGGTTGTAAGCTTCCCGCAGTTTTTGAATTACCAAGTCGTCTGTCGGCGCTTTTTCTGCCGCCACTGCCACTCGGTCTTCTGCCTCTAATTCTGGTAAACTCCGCTCTCCGTATTCCCTCACCGCAAATTCCACTGCTTGTTTTAGCAACTGCTCTGTCTCTTTTGAGAGCTGGCAGGGGAAAATTTGTGGTGATGCCTTCCAAGTTTTAACTTTTTTCGTGGGAGCAAAGCCCAATCCACTGCTATTAGCAGATGGCACATTAGGCGAACGGACACCGAAGAAGTCTTCATCTTCTGGCTGAACAATTCGCGGCATAAAGTATTCCCGCAACTTCAACCGTGCCATGTATTCCGCATTACCACCCAGAATGATGTCAGTTCCTCGACCTGCCATATTCGTTGCGATCGTCAGTGCCCCTTTACGTCCGGCTTGGGCAATAATTTCTGACTCCCGCTCTACATTCTCTGGTCTAGCGTTAAGAATGTTATAGGGTACATCCCGCTCATTTAACAACTGGCTGAGATATTCTGATTTTTCGACGCTAGTAGTTCCTACCAATACTGGTCGCCCAACTGCGTGCATCTCAGCACATTCATCCGCAACTGCCCGCCACTTTGCCTCCTCGGTTTTAAATACCATGTCGGACATGTCTTGGCGCTTAGTAACTCGGTTAGTCGGAATAATTGCCACTTCCAGCTTGTAAATCTTTTCAAACTCTACTTCTTCCGTCTTAGCAGTTCCAGTCATCCCAGACAATTTGGGATACAGCAAGAACATGTTTTGATAAGTAATTGTCGCCAAGGTTTGAGTTTCTGGTTGAATTTCTACTCGTTCTTTAGCTTCAATTGCTTGGTGCAGCCCATCACTCCAACGTCTACCAGGTAGCACCCGCCCGGTAAACTCATCCACAATTACTACTTCGTCGTTGCGGACAATGTAGTTTACATCCTTGAGGAACAATTCTTTGGCTTTAATGGCATTGAAGATGTAATGTGCCCAAGGATCGTTAGGATCGTATAAGTCGCTCACTTCCAGCAGTCGCTCAGCTTCAGCGAACCCCTCATCAGTTAACAGTACATTCCGAGCTTTCTCATCAACTTCGTAATGATCTTCTTCCCCGTTCTTCAGCATTGCCGCCACTTGGGCTGCTTGCATGTACTTTTCTGTTGGTCGTTCTACTTGTCCAGAAATGATCAATGGTGTCCGGGCTTCGTCAATTAGAATTGAATCTACTTCATCGATCACGCAGTAGTTAAACGGGCGCTGTACCACTTCCGCCATTGACGTTGCCATATTGTCTCGTAAATAGTCGAAGCCGATTTCGCTATTTGTGACATAGGTAATGTCGCAGTCGTAGTTTTTCTTCCGCTCAGACGGTCCCATTCCCTGCTGAATTAGACCTACAGAAAGTCCTAAAAAGCGATGTACCTGTCCCATCCACTCAGCATCTCGCCGAGCCAGGTAGTCATTAACCGTAACAATTTGCACCCCTTTGCCAGTAAGTGCGTTCAAATAGGCTGGTAACGTGGCGACGAGGGTTTTTCCTTCACCAGTTTTCATCTCGGCAATTTGCCCTTGATGCAGGATAATACCGCCTAAGAGTTGGACATCGAAATGGCGCAGTCCTAACACCCGCCGCCCTGCTTCTCGGACTACGGCAAACGCTTCTGTCAGCACATCATCAAGTGATTCGCCGCGTTCCAGCCTTTGTTTAAATTCTGCTGTCTTACCACTCAGCGCCTCGTCAGAGAGGGCTTGGATGTCTTCTTCTAGCAGATTGATTTCTGTAATGTAAGGCTGGTATCTTTTGAGCTTGCGAGTGTTTGGATCGCCCAGCAAGGTTTTCAGCATGGCAGGTGAGGGAAACTTTAGGATTTATATTTATGGTTGAGTTTTTTTCAACTCTGAGATTTACTCCAAAACTCATGGCAAGAGCTTTGGGTAAAAACTCTCATGGTTTTAGTCAGTTTTAGCTATTCGCTTCGTCAGACTATCTCTATAGTATCATTTAGACTTGAATGGAATGGTAAAGCGGTGCGATCGCCTCTTACTGAGATTGCCACTGGGCGCTGAGGCGACGGAAGTTGTACTGAGCCGCGCCAGGATGACAAGTAACGCAACTACTGATCTCGACTGGTCTGGCTAATTTAACTTTGGGGTGAAGGGCTTTAAAATAGCGGGAATCATTCACCTTGTAGGGAGTCGGTTCCTCTATTCCTCTAGGACGTGAGAAAGTCCTCATATAATTCCAAATTAGCAAGCGTGGTGGGTCAACTAAAGGCTTTAGCTGTACGCCATAGTGATTTTGATCTTGCAGTAACTGTTGCCAAGTTTGCGTTGGTAGCACCGCCGGGGGCAAAGCAATATGGCAGGAGGCGCAATTTTCTAGATACAGTTGTTCGCCCAACTGGTAAGGCTGAGTAACTGGATCGACAGTGCCAATCGTGTCAGTTGATTGGGCATGAGCTACCAAGGATAGCCCCCACCCCATAGCGAGGCTCCAAATCAAAACCAATAGAAAGGTCGCGGGTAATCGCCATTGGTTTTTTTGGTGGTATTTCCGCCTAACTAGATATGGCATAACCTATCGTGCCTTCAAGAGCGATCGCCTAAAACTATCTTAAGCATTTTTGGTGAAGGCGATCGATCGCACTTTAAATGATTTGAGTCTGGTTATCTGCCCAAAATAAATCCCCTTACCCAATTCATTTTTCATAGTTTAGGGGATTTAATTGCGGTTGTAGCAAACTTAAAATTAATTAAGTTGTGTAAACAAAATGAGAGAAGTCTACCCTAAAGCACCACTAATCATCGTCATCATAGTAATGATGCCTACAGTTGTCAGCACCAGTAAAACGCCCATAGAGACGGATTGACCCAAGTGTTTTGAAGCTTTCATTTTATTGGTTTGTTAGGTATGCCTCAAATTTAACATTGCTGTTGCATCCGTAAACAAAACATGACAAAAGCTTAAAGAAACGTAAAGATTTTTAAGAAATACTCAGCAAAACCAACCATCACAATTAAACTCCTTCTATTTTGCTAGACCATGTTCAAGCGCGAATCTTACCAATTCAGTCCGGCTATTTGTGCCAGTCTTGCTGAATAAGCGGCTGACATACTTTTCCACGTTACGGACACTAGTTTCTAGACGACGGGCAATCTCTTTGTTCATTAACCCTGTCGCGACTAAATCCAAAACACTTTGTTCTCTAGGTGTTAAGTCAATTTTGATCGGTGAGGGGGTTTGATGAATCGCGCTGCGTTGGGTTAAAAGAGCCTTAATTTGGGCGATCTGGCTGGCTAATTCGGCAATGTCTGGTACATCACTATCGCCATTACCGTTTGACACTGCCCGACGATCTAGCAAGTTTTCCACAATTGCCACCAATTCATCAGGATCGAACGGCTTTGGCAGATAGGCATCACAACGAGCTTGATAGCCTTGAATGCGATCGCCCGTCATTCCTTTGGCAGTTAAAAACACTACTGGCAGAGCCTGGAAGCGGGGATCTTCTCGTAACTGCTTGAGAAATTGATAGCCATCTACCCCAGGCATCATCACATCAGAGATTACCAAGTCAGGAGTGTTTTGCTGCATCCACTCCCAGCCTTCGCGGGCGTTACTGGAAACTTGAACAGTGAAGCCACTCTCTTGTAGATAATCTTTAACGGCTTCACGTACCCCAGGTTCATCGTCAACCAATAACAACTGTGGTGCCATCTAAATTTTCCTTTCCGCTACTTTACTTCCAATCTAGCGGAAATTGAAGAGAGCTGAGACTTCAGCTCCCTGGGTTACTTCACTTTTGTGATTCGGCGAAGGAATTATCGCCTAGAACTGCAACGGCTCGTGCATATTGAGGATCGTCTTGAGTCGCAATTAAGGATGGGTTAGTTGCTAGTTGTTGCTGTTGAGCTTCTGTTAAGTCAATTTTGATATTAGGCGTAATCCCTTTGTGGTTAATATCAGTTCCATCCGGTGTGAAGTAATGAGCGATTGTGACTGCCAAGCCAGAACCATCTGAGAGTGAATGAACTGATTGAACTAATGCTTTGCCAAAGGTTTGACTGCCAACAATTTTCGCTCGACGGTGATCTTGAAGCGCACCAGAGAGAATTTCGCTAGCACTAGCAGAATTTCCATCTACCAGCACGACTAAGGGTAGTTTAGTCAGTTGCGTGTGATTGGCTTTGAGTTCTTCACTATCCCCAATTCGATCTACTGTGCGGACAATCGCGCCGTCATCTAGCCACATCCGAGCGATTTCTACACTAGAGTCTAACAAGCCACCGGGATCGCCGCGCAAATCTAGCACAAACCCAGTAACTTGCTGAGCTTGGAGAGTTTGGATTGCCTGACGCATTTCTTTTGGGGCGGGAGCGCTGAATTCTGACAAGCGGATATATCCAACGCGCCTAGATCCTTCCTGCTTCAAGCTATAACTTACTGTTGACACCTCAATCTGAGCGCGTGTCAGCTTCACATCAAAGTTACCCTGTCCCTGTCGCCCCAGTCGCAGAGTGATTGCTGTGCCTGCTTTACCGCGAATTAACTTCGAGGCATCCTCAATTTTCATTCCTTGGGTAGGTTTACCATCAATTCCTAAAATTTCGTCTCCAGCCCGAATGCCAGCCTTGAGTGCCGGAGATTTTTCTAGTGCATCCACGACAGTCAGCCGCTTAGTTTTTTCGTTGAGTTCCATCCGAATCCCAATTCCCGAAAGTTCGCCGGATGTTTGGTCAGTCAATTCCTGGTATTGTCTAGGATCGAGAAACCGAGTGTAGGGATCTCCTAGCTGTTTTAGAGCGCCTCGGATGGCAAGATATGCTTGATCTTTAGAGGTATAGTTTCGATTCAATAGGCTTTGTCTAGTTGCTTGCCAGTTAACGCGATTGAATGTGCCATCAACATACTCGCGGTTAACGAGTTGCCAGACTTCATCAACTACAGCTTTTGGACTGTCTTGTAAAGCGGCGTTGACACGGCATGGCATAGAACCGAACAAGGACACAGTAGCCGTTGTAGCGATCGCTCCTCCAAAAAAGGCAACATGGAGCAATGAGTAGCGTCTTGAAGATTTGGGCATTGATGGGGCGGAGGTAGTTGGATTAGCGCTGATTTACTTAGACAAGAACATCGTGTGGAAAGTTCATCTTTACCGATGCTACACTCTCGACCACGATTGATGTGGCGTAGAACTTCCGGATTTCTATTACTTTTCAGTTTAGCCAAAGCTATTTACGCTGAACTTAACAAAACTTTACATAACTATAGAGCTGTTGTGGGTATTCAAGGCGATCGCTCCTAGAGTAGACAAAGGAACTTGATAGAAATACTGTTGTAGGAATTGTTCTTCACGCACAACAGTGAGAAATTTTTCGATTTTCCAGCAAGCATCTGAAGTTGTCTCTACGGCTGCATTGGTACTAATACTCAAACCTTGGGCAACAGACGTGACTTGGAAGCCCAAAGCAGTGAGGGCAATAAATCCTAAATGCAAAGAGCGATCGCTAATACCCAATTTCTGATGTAGTTGCAACCGAGTGACGGTTTGATGAGTGCGGCTGAGGTGTTTGGCAATACCGACAAAAGATAGCCAGATTTGGTTGGGTGGGACTAATTGCGGTTCTGCCCAAGCGATCGCCAGTTTTTGTTGGGAGTTGATAGCTCGTCTCAACCAAACGCGCAACTCATCCCAGTTAGTCGGGCACTGTGGCATTTGCATAATTGAGGATTCCCCTACTTGCCGACTTTGTTCTCGCCGCCAGTCAAGGAGCCAATCAATTTGGGACGAGTTAGTGTTCCAAGCTGCTTGTTGGGTAGTTCGCACGGCAATCAGCCGGATTTCATAGTCTTTTTTGTATGTGTTGTAGTCCAGTTCTACTAGGCAATCGCAGCGTCCTAGAGGTAATTCCTCCTTGTAGTGTCCCCACCACGCACCAGAGAAGCTATTGCGAGTCGAGTCATCCCGAATGTCAAAGGTGGTTTTAATGTACTTAACTTTTTTCCCCTGCCCATCTTTAATATTGCTATGCCAACCGTTTTCAAACCAGCAGTTTTGTAACAGTAATTTGGGGACGGGGTTTCCCATACCGCAAGGTTCTAAGAGTTTCAGTTCTCGGAATAAATCTTTTCCCAAATCTGCTACTGTTACTACCAAGTCTGCCTGTACAACTGATGTTGCGATCGCACTTGAATATTGTCGCAGTCGTTGGTTAATCGCCTGGGTAAACAAAGGAATATTCTCAACTGGCAAGCTTAACCCCGCAGCAAAAGGATGTCCGCCAAAGCGATTCAATAGGTGTGCTTGATCTTTCACTAACTGATACAAATCGATTTGATTAACCGAACGAGCCGAACCACGGGCGAGAGGAAGAGGGGGGGAGGGGGTGAGGGGGGGAGGGGGTGAGTTTGTACCCGTTTCCTTGTTGTTATGCTCTATTTCTGTACTTAGGAGGATTGTGGGGCGATCTGTTTCTTGTGCTACTTGCCCTGCGACTAGACCTAGTACTCCTACGGACCATTGGTGATCTTCTAAGACGATAACGCTAGTTGTGGAGAGATCTAGCTGAGTTAGCTTGTTTGTTACTTGCAAGACGACTTCTTGCTGCAATGCCTTCCGACGAGTGTTCGCAAGTTCGGTGTCTTGAGCCAACTGATTGACACGGGTTAAATCTCGGCTAGTAAGTAATTCGACGCAGAAGCTAGCATCACCTTGGATGCGACTGACAGCATTGATGCGTGGTCCAAGTCCAAAGGAAATATCTGTGGGGCGATCGCCACTTTTTTTACACAATTCTAGCAGCCGTCCTACTCCAGGTCGTCGTCGCATTGCCTGTGGTTGTTTAAAATCTTGTTGCAGTTGCTCAATTCCAACTTGAGCTAAATAGCGACAGTCTCCATTCAATTGTACTAAGTCAGCAATCAAGCCAATTGCCACTAAATCTAACAACTCTTCTAAAGGCTGTTGTGGTATCTGCGGCGAGGTTTGATAAAGAGCTTCTACTAATTTGTAAGCAACTGCTACCCCTGAAAGATGGAACATTTGATGGTCGAGCGCTAAATAGCGGGGGTTGATAATTGCTGCGACTGGTAGGCGCTCTGATGGCAAAGTATGATGATCTGTAATAATTATATCTATTCCTGATTGATTTGCATACTCAATTTCACTGAGATTAGTACTGCCAGTATCACAAGTAACAATGAGCTTGATGCCTTTTGCCGCTAGTACATCGATTCCTTGATAGTTGAGTCCGTGAGACTCAGTTAAGCGATTGGGAATGTAGTAAAGTAGCTGCGTATTTTGAGGAAAAAACTGTCCTAAACCATCCCAAAGAACAGAGGTGGCTGTAATACCGTCTGCGTCAAAATCCCCCCAAATTGCGATAATTTCTTGGGCTTGGAGCGATCGCAATAGTCGCTCTACTGCTAACTGCATTTCTGGAAATTCAAACGGACTGGCTGGTTGATAAGCTTGCGGATTCACAAACCCCACTAGCTGTTGTTCGGTTTGAATTCCTCTTTGCCACAACAATTGAGCAGCATAATGCCCAGGTAAATCAGGCGCGTATCGTCTCACTGCTGCAATGAACCACCCCGGCGGTACATCGTCTGATGCTATCCATTGTTGTTCGCTCATATATTCCATAGGTAATGAGATTGCTAAAACTAAGATTGATGGTGCGATCGCCGTTCTACAGCATTACAATCTAAAGACAAACAACTAACCTATGGAATTGGCACCGATCGCAACAGCCGCTCTACAATCGCCTTCGCTTTCCGTCCCCCAGTAGGAATGAGGCGATGGGCAAGGACATGAGGGGCAAGAAACTTGATATCATCGGGAATGGCATAATCGCGACCAAGCAAAAAAGCTAGAGCCTGAGTAGCTCGTTGTAAAGTAACTGTGCCGCGCGGACTAATACCAAGAGCAATTTCTTCGTCTTGCCGTGTCGCTCGGACAAGGTTGAGGATGTACTGTTGTAAAGAAGTCTCCACTTTGACTTGATGACAAAGTTGCCGTAATTTCTGCACTTGCTCTGGGGTAATACAAGGTTCTACTGTGACAGTAACCCTATCCTGGAGCCGTT
>JAABUQ010006264.1_pt1 | contig 18186 bp, 21 predicted proteins | sample 5560001 | NCBI WGS metagenome assembly JAABUQ01 (sample SAMN10711888, study PRJNA513371) | rock metagenome | isolation source: Antarctica rocks | place: Antarctica: Victoria Land, Finger Mt nord | collected 2015-12-18
ACCAGCTCCACCATCTGACGCCGAAACTCCGGCGCGTACGGAGCGCGTGTCTTGGGCATGGAATACACCTCCTGCGAAAGCCTGGGGGTGTCCACGAAAGCGGGTCAACTCCAGGCCCGCGTGCCAGCCCAGCGCATGTAACCGGCAAGCCCGCCACCTAACCCGGCTTCGGCAAGGCCTGCGGCACCGTGGCGGGCAAACACGTTCAACGCCTGCCGAAGCGCCCGCGCCGCCTGAGTCGGGGTCAATCCCTCCACTATCAACGGCCGGTGGCGGGCGGTGATGCCGATTTCGAGCCCTTGCATCCGCAGCGTCGATTCGAGCAGGCCCGCGACCGATAGAAGGTCCGCTTCCGTCCCACCGTTGCCGAGTAACCCGAAACGCCCGGGCGCGATCTCGCTAGCCAGCGCCTCAGGCGCCACGGTCTCCAGCGCATGACCGATTGCCTCGCTGGCCGAGACCGCCACCCCGCCTTCGGTCACGATCTCGAGCAGGCCGAGGTCACAGGGCTGTCCCGAGCGCAAGCGCGCCTCAGTGGCGCGGGCGAGCCCGTGCCCCGTTGCGGCCCGCAGCACGGCGGCGGCCGGAGCAGGTGGGCGGGCAAAAGTGAGGCACAAGCGCAACGGACGGTCCTGCGATGAGAACGCGAGGCCGGCCAGGGCAAGGCAGCTTCGATCCCGATCGGCCAACCGGACGATCAGCGGCAGCAGGCGACCGCGTTCCCGGAGCAGAGCCAAGGCCGCATCGAGCGCCTCGTGATCGACGGATGCGACCAAACTCCGCAGTGGCTGGCCGACAAAACTCTCGGGCGGCCGCCCGAACTTGCTCCGGAATGCGCCCGCAGCGTAGGTGAGGATTCCGCTTGCCTCGGTCTCGGCCACCATCTCGGCCCCGGCAAACGCAAACGCGACGAAGCGTTCGTTGTTGTCGGTTCGACGCGGGTGTATCACATCCAAAAGCGGCGTGGCGGGCATCATCGGCGAACTCCTCCGGGCGGCCGAGCATCCGCGGCCAGCCGTAATTTGCCTCGAAGACATTAACGTCCCGTGCCGCGGGCACCGCAGCTGCTCTGAACGTTGTGCGGCTCCTGGCTCCTGGCCGCTTGGCGGACAGCCGCAGGGCGGCTACAGAAGCCGTCCATCGTCACAATGCCCTTGAAGGTCACAGATGCGCGCCCGCTTGGCCATGCTTGTTGTGCTTGCCGCTCCCCTGCTTGCTGTGGGGCTCGCGGGGTGCGGTGACTCAGTCGCTCCACCGAAGTTGCCGGCCGGTGCCGGTGGGAACGATCAGCTCAACTCCGAATACAACAACGATCAGGCACGAGGCGGCGCTCAGGGACGCTTGTTCAGCGAGCAGGGCCTGGTACTCGGGGTAGGAAAAGGCGCAGGTGGCGGGCGCGAGGAGGGAGCGGCGCTGGGCGTCAACGCCTTCCTTTGGCGAGGCGCGTTAGACACACTTTCTTTCATGCCTCTGGCCTCGGCCGATCCGTTCGGCGGCGTCATCATCACCGACTGGTATCAACCGCCGGCCGCGACCGGCGAACGGTTCAAGGCAACGGCCTACATCCTAGGGCGACAGCTGCGGGCCGATGCGGTGCGTGTCTCGATTTTCCGCCAAGTGCAACAGGGCGCCGCCTGGGTGGATGCCCCGGTCAGCGGCGAAACGGTCGGCGAGATCGAGAACAAAGTCCTGGCACGCGCGCGCGAGCTTCGCGCCCAATCCGCTGCGAGTTAGCCTGTCCAGAACATCTCTGCCTCTCCTTTCAAGCAAACTCGGTTGCCCGCTCCTCGATTCTCACCGATAAGGGCGGTGAATCCTGCAGAAGGAGCGTTGCGTTCCTTGCCTGACACCGCGACCGATCGCGCGGCATCCGCCGCAGAAGCGCTCCGTTATGATTTCCAGAAGGCGGAGCCTCACTGGCAGCAGGAGTGGAACTCGCGCGGATGCTTCCGCGTCGCGGACCTACCGGCTGGCCTCAAGCCGAAGTATTACGTGCTGGAGATGTTCCCGTATCCCAGCGGCAAGATCCATATGGGGCACGTGCGCAACTATACGCTCGGAGATGTGGTGGCACGTTACAAGCGTGCCCGCGGCTTCTCGGTGCTGCACCCGATGGGCTGGGACGCATTTGGGCTACCGGCGGAGAACGCCGCGCGTGAACGAGGCATTCATCCGGCGACCTGGACTTTCGACAACATCGCCGCCATGCGGGCCGAACTGCAGCGGCTGGGCCTATCGATCGATTGGTCGCGCGAATTCGCGACCTGCGACCCCGCTTACTATGGCAAGCAGCAGGCACTATTTATCGACTTGATGCAGGCCGGCCTTGCCGAACGTCGCGAGGGCTGGGTCAACTGGGATCCGGTGGACGGCACCGTGCTCGCCAACGAACAGGTGATCGACGGGCGCGGGTGGCGTTCGGGCGCGCTCGTCGAAAAAAAGCGGTTATCGCAATGGTTTCTCAAGATCACCGAATATGCGCCCGAGTTGCTCGCGGCGCTTGACACGCTCGAGCGCTGGCCAGGACGCGTGCGAGCGATGCAGGCGAAATGGATCGGCCGAAGTGAGGGCGCCCGGCTTCAGTTCGCCCTTGCTGAGCCCGAGGCCAGCGCGGAAAACGACGGCTCGATTGCCTCGATTGAGGTCTATACTACGCGGCCCGACACATTGTTCGGTATGTCATTCCTGGCGTTGGCAACGGAGCATCCGTTGGCCGCGCTCGTGGCCGCCCGCGACAGACGGGCCGCCAACTTCATCGCCGAATGCCGCCGCATGGGAACCAGCGAGGCGGTCATCGAGACTGCGGAGAAACAAGGCTACGATACCGGGTTGCGAGTCCGCCATCCCTTCATCGAAGGTGCCAGCTTCCCGGTGTGGATCGCCAATTTCGTATTGATGGAATACGGCACGGGCGCAATTTTCGGTTGCCCCGCGCACGACCAACGCGACCTCGATTTCGCCCACAAATATCAACTCGGCGTGACGGCCGTGGTGCTCCCGCCGGGCTCGCCGCCGGACCGCTTTGCCGTTGGCGGGGATGCTTATACCGGACCAGGAACTATCTTCAACTCGGGCTTTCTTGACGGGCTTTCTACTGAAGCGGCGAAGCGTTCAGCGATCGCCGCGCTGACCGAAAGGAACGTGGGCGCGGGCGTCGTGAATTGGCGGCTGCGTGACTGGGGTGTCAGCCGGCAGCGCTATTGGGGCTGCCCAATCCCCGTCATCCATTGCATTACATGCGGCGTGGTGCCTGTGCCAGCTGAACAGCTGCCCGTGCGGCTGCCTGAGGACGTATCGTTCGATAATCCCGGCAATCCGCTCGACCATCATCCGAGTTGGAAGCACGTGCCGTGTCCGCGGTGCCATACCCCGGCGGAACGCGAGACCGACACCTTCGACACATTCGTCGACAGTGCCTGGTATTTCGCCCGGTTCTGCAGTCCTCACGCGGTCGAGCCCCTGGCGCGCAGCGCGACGGATCACTGGATGCCTGTCGACCAATATATCGGCGGCATCGAGCATGCCATTCTACACCTGCTCTACGCACGCTTCTTCACCCGTGCGATGCGCGACACCGGTCGGCTCGGGGTGGCGGAGCCGTTCGCCGGCCTGTTCACGCAGGGCATGGTTAACCACGAGAGCTATCGTGGCGTTGACGGACGCTGGTTATATCCCGAAGAGGTCGAGCGTCGGCTGGACGGCCACGTTACCCACCGTGACACCGGCGAGGCGGTCATTGTCGGTCGCGTCGAGGCGATGTCCAAATCCCGCCGCAATACGGTCGATCCCGGCGCGATCATCGCCCGCTACGGTGCAGATACCGCGCGATGGTTTATCCTGGCTGATAATCCACCCGAGCGGGATATGGAGTGGACGGAGGTAGGCGTGGCTGGTGCGTCCCGATTCGTCCAGCGGGTGTATCGACTGGGCGAGGCCCTGGCCGCAGATGCAGCTCGGACCCGTGAGACGAGGCCGGACACGTTCTCAGTCGAAGCGCGCGCGCTTCGACGCGTGACGCATCGATCCATCGCGGCAGTCACGGAGGCGTTGGATGCATTCAGTTTCAACGTTGCGGTGGCCAGATTACACGAGTTCGCCAACGCCATCGCAGACCCAAGTCGTGACACGAGCGGAGACGACGGCATAGCGTGGGCGCGCGGTGAGGCAGTCACCGTCTTGGCACGATTGATCGCGCCGATGATGCCGCACTTGGCTGAGACGCTGCATGCCATCCAGTCGCCGGATAGCCGATGTCTGATGGCGGAGCTGCCCTGGCCGGAGCCCGATGCCGCGCTTTTGCAAGAGGAAACGGTGATGCTCGCTGTGCAAATCAATGGCAAGCTGCGCGGCACGATCGCCACCGCCTCCGACGGCGATGCAGCCGCGGTTCTGGCGGCAGCTGCGGCGGAGCCGAATGTCGCTCGGCTTCTGGAGGGCAAGAGGATCGTGAAGCGTGTTCACGTGCCCAACCGGATCGTCAATTTCGTCGTTGCCGACTAACGTGCCGGCACCTCATTTTTGCCGACGCAACGTGGTGTTGGGCTGCGTGGCCCAGCTTCTTACAGGCTGCGGTTTCACGCCACTTTACGCCCGAAGGGGCTCAAGCCGCGGGAGCGCGGTGGCAAAAGAATTGGGAACCGTATCGGTGGACGTGATCGGTGACCGACCCGGTCAGCTTCTCCGGCAAGCCTTGCAGCAGCGTTTGGACGGTGACGGAACCGTAGTGGCGCGTCGATATGCCCTGGCCGTCGATTACGGGATTTCGGGCGAGGGTGTCGGCATCAGACAAGATTCCACTATTACGCGCCTGCGGCTCATTGGCCGAGCACGATGGGCTCTACGGGCAGAGGATACCGGGCAAACCGTGTTAACTCGTGACCAAGCGCAAGCGGTCGACGATGTTAACATTCTCAACGAGCAGTATTTTGCTCTCGATCTGGAGACTGAAGCCGCGCAACACCGGATTGCGGAGACATTGGCAGACCACATCGTCAGCCAGCTCGGCGTCTATTTCCGCCGTCGTACGGCCCAAATTGCTCGTGCGAATTGAACCGTGCGGATCGACGCGCGGCGTGTGCCTTCGTTCTTGCGCGATCCCGGGGCGTGCCGGATCGTGCTGCTCTATGGCGAGGATGCCGGACTGATCCAATCCCGGGCCGATGCTCTGGTTGAGGCCGTCATTGGTCGGCTAGACGACCCTTTCCGCGTGACTGTGCTGGGCCGCGAAGCAGCAATCGGGCTGCCAGCTGCGGCGGCCTCGCTGTCGCTCGCGGGAAGCCGACCGGTGGTGCGCGTGATAGATGCCACTGACGCTATCACTGATGCTGTCAAAATGGTGCTTGCCGGCCCGGGTGAGGCCTTGATTGTCCTGCAGTGCTTAAACCTTCCGGCGCGCTCCAAGCTTCGAGCCTTTCTGGAAGGGAATGAAGCGGGTGCTGCAATCAGGTGCTATCCTGCACAAGGGCGAGATCTCGAGCGAACCGTATTAGAAGTGGCGGTCGAGTCGGACATCTCGATTTGTGCCGAAGCGCTTCATTGGATGTGCAGCCAGAGGGAGGGCGGACACGGACAGATACGGATGGAAGTCGAGAAGCTCGCGCTTTACGCCGGCAAGGGTGCCACGATCGATTTGTTCATGGCGCAGGCATGCCTCAGTGTGGAATCGAACCTCTCGCTCGACGACGCAGTGTTTGCCGCGACCGAGGGCGATGTGAACGGCTGCGACAATGCGCTGGCCGCTGCTTTGGGCGGCGGCCACGCCGCGACTTCAGCGCTGCGTGCCGCGCTCTTGCATGTGCAACGTCTGCTGCGGACCCGCCAACTGATCGACGATGGATTAACGCCGGAGCGGGCATTTTCCTCCGTGAATCCGCCGGTGTTCTGGCGAAGGCATGTCTCGCTTAAACGCGCCCTGGATTGCTGGCGAGCGCCGACACTCGCCCGCGTGCTCATTGCGCTCAGTGACGCTGAGCGCCGGTGCAAGCAGAGCGGCGCGCCCGCCGAGGCCATCTGTCGGCACGCATTCATGGCGATCGCTACGCACGCCGCTGGAACACGCGGCATACGGCCAATCAGCCGCTTCTGAGTAGGGTAATCACGCCGTCGAGCTGGTCCAGGCTGCGATAACGAATGCGGATCATGCCTCCCTTGCCATCGAAAGTGATCTGCACGCGAAGACCAAGCCGCTCCGTCAACTCCTGCTGCACGGAATGGGCAACGTTCTCGTCGACCAACGATGGCGAAGTGCGCGGCACTCGGGACGCCGACAAGGCCTCTGTCTGTCGAACGGACAAGCCCCGGGCTATCACGTCGAGGGCGACCGCTTGTGGATCTGCTACGCCGAGCAGTGCCCGGGCATGTCCGGCAGTGAGCGCACCTCTGCGCACATCTTGCTTGACCAGCTCCGGCAAGTTTAGCAAGCGAAGCATATTCGCGACGTGGCTTCTTGACTTACCGACCATGAGCGCGACGCTGTCCTGCGTAAGCCCGAACTCCCGCATGAGACGGAGATAACCGTCCGCCTCCTCGATCCCGTTGAGATCCTCGCGTTGCAGGTTCTCCACCAAGGCCGCACCAATTACCTCGGCATCCGTGAGTTCACGGACAAGCGCTGGCACCTCGTGCAGCCCGATTTCCTGGGCCGCCCGCCACCGACGCTCGCCGGCGACGATCTGATACCCGCCGGACTTGACAGGATGCGGGCGCACCAGGAGCGCCTGCAGGATTCCGTGTGCCCGAATGGACTGCGCGAGTTCGTCAAGCTTCTCCGGCTCTACACGACCACGGGGCTGGAACGGATTTGGCTCTAGAACGTCGGTAGACAACACCTGCACAGCCAGCGGGACAGTCCCCGCATCCTCGGCCGGTGTGTCGCCCCACAGCGCTGCCAAACCCCGACCAAGCCGGGGACGCTGGTCACGGGCGTTCATCAGCGCACTCTCGCGTTACAAAATTTGGTGTCGTGAATGTTAACAGAAGCTGTCTCATGTCATTTGTTCACGAACGAGTACCTCGCGAGCGAGCCGAATATAAGCTTGTGCACCGGGCGAGCGCGGGTCGTAAACCACGACCGGTTGACCATGACTCGGTGCCTCTGACACTCGGACATTGCGGGGGATCACCGTGTTATACACACGCTCCCCAAAAAAGCCGCGCGCGTCGGCCGCCACCAGTTCGGAAAGGTTATTCCGCCTATCATACATCGTAAGCACGATGCCGTTGACCCGGAGGGCAGAATTAAACCTACTGCGAACGCGTTCGACCGTGCGAACAAAATGCGTAATCCCTTCGAGGGCGAAGAACTCGCATTGCAAGGGAATGAGAACCGCATCGGCCGCAGCCAGGGCATTTAGCGTGAGGAGCCCAAGGCTGGGAGGGCAATCGATTACTGTAAGGCCGTGCGCACTCGCCGGGTGGCACAACCCTGCTAGGGCCATCCGGAGATGGTATTCCCGATCAGTTGACGTGACTAACTCAATTTCCGCTCCGGCGAGATTTGGTTCAGCCGGGATTAGACTTAACCCCGGAACAGCCGTGGACCGTATAACTTGGCTTGAGACAGCATTTCGAGCAATAAGCGCGTAACTGCCGCGATGCTTCTCCTGCACACCAAGGCCTGTGGAGGTATTACCTTGCGGGTCGAGGTCGATGACCAGGACTGGGCGACCCATGCCAACGATCGCGGCAGCGAGATTGATGGTCGTGGTTGTCTTTCCGACGCCGCCCTTCTGATTGGCTATCGCGATGATCAGAGAGGATTGCCGGTGTGGCGATCTACGATGAGGGGCCGACAGGGCTGATTTCACTTAGAAAGAAGATGGTCGAAGAAGATGCCGTTCGGCTCGACAACTCTTGCGCTTGCATGTGCCATCGTAGTCTAGCCGAGGTCAACTCGTTTGCGGCTTCGCGCCCCTTGGGAAAGATACACACGCCGTCCGGCGTCAAAAAAGGATAGCTCAGAGCCAGCAGCTTACTCAGCGGGGCCAGCCCGCGCGCTGTTACCAGCTGCGTCGAATCGAGACTCGCACGTTCAGCGCGTACTACGTGGACCCGGACGGGTGCCGCGGTTATTCGTGCGGCCTCGCGCAAGAAGCTGGCTTTGCGCTGATCTGGTTCGATAAGTTCCCAAGACACTCCAGTCGAAATAGCCAGGACAAGCCCGGGAAAGCCACCGCCACTTCCGAGGTCGACCGCCCTATCGATCCCGACCGGGATCAACCGTTTGAGTTGAAGCGAATCGTTAATATGTCTCTCCCAAAGGGAGCTCTCGTCCGCTCGCGCGATCAAGTTAACAGGCCGGTTCCATCGCAATAGCAAATCCGCAAACAATCGAAGGCGCGCTCTCACGTGCGAAGTAGTAGCAGCAGGTCGGTGTTTCACGTGAAACACCTTAAGCTCGGGATCCTCTGCTGCTTACAACAATAGGCCATAATTGCGGTCAGCGCCGCTGGCGTCATGCCTTGTGGCCACCCCGCTTCGCCAAAGGTCTGAGGCTCAGCACGCGTGAGCCTAGCCCGCGATTCGGCACTAAGACCTTTTACCTGCCCGAAGTCGATATCATAGAGGGCCACTGAATTTTGCCGGCGGATGATGTTTGCCATCTCGACTTGTTGCCGTCCAAGATAGCCCTCGTACAACGCCTCGATCTCAAGTTGACGCCTGACACGAGGCGATAAGCCGGCCACCCAGGAAGCTACCGAGACGGCCGCTTTGTCCATAATCAACGTTGTAGCCTGGAGCGGCGCCGGCTGACCTGCGCCCCAACTTCCCTCCACTCAAAAGTAGAGTCCGCGGGTGTCATCGCGCCCATCGTGACGGTGTTTCTCGGTTCGGTCGAGCGCCGTTTCTCCGTCCCGGCCACACTCTTCCGCGCCGTCGCGCGCAGCCTGGGTCAAGGCTGGCCGAAGGCCACCGGCGCAGCCGGCGCGGCGGCCTTGACGCAGGCGAGCACGGCGGCACGCTGACCATGCCGGGTGCGCGACCTCCCAGCGCCGAGTGCGGCCGCACCGCGTTGTCTCGTTCAAGCATTCGTCCCTCAGTCGCCCGTTGAAGCTCTCCACGAACGCGTTCTGCTGCGGCTTGCCCGACGCGATGTAGTGCCACCCCGCCCCGCGCTCCTGCGACCAGCGCAGGATGGCCGTGCTCGTCAGCTCCGTCCCGTTATCGCTCACCACCACGAGCGGCAGCCCGCGCACCGCCACGATCGCGTCCAGCTCGCGCGCTACCCGCAGCCCGGATAGCGACGTGTCCGCCACCAGGCCCAGGCATTCCCGCGTGCGGTCATCGACCACGCACAGCACTCGGAACCGCCGCCCGTCCGACAGCGTGTCCGACACGAAGTCGAGCAACCAGCGCTGGTTCGGACCGTCCGGCACTGCAATCGGCGCCCGCGTGCCCAGAGCCCGCTGCGACGTCGCACCTGCAGCCGCTCCTCAGCATACAGCCGACGCAGCTTCTTGTGGTTCAGCACCACACCCTCGCGCGACAGTAGCAGCCCCAGCCGGCGATACCCGAACCGCCGCGGCTCCCCCGCCAAGGCCCGTAGCTGGCCCCGTACGGCCGCGTCGTCCGGGCGGGTCGACCGGTAGCGGACCACCATCCGGTCAGCCCCCCGCACTCGGCATGCACGGCGTTCGCTCACCGAGTGCTGCTCACGCAACTGGGCCACCGCCTCGCGCCGAGCCCGGGGGTCACCATTTTTTTCCAGCCACATCTTTCAGCATCGCGTTGTCCAGCATCGCCTCGGCCAGCAGCTTTTTCAGCCGCGCGTTCTCCGCCTCCAGCGTCCGCAGCCGCCGTGCCTCGGACACCTCAGCCCGCCAAACTTCGCCTTCCACTGGTAGAACGTCGCAGGGCTGATCCCATGCTTGCGGCAGATATCCGCCGTCTTGCCCCCGGCCTCCTGCTCGCGCAGCACGCCGATGATCTGCTCCTCCGTGAACCTCGAACGCCTCATTCGTCCGCCTGCTCGGGCGGACTCTACTGAAGACTGGCGGAGATTCAGGGGCTCAGGTCAGCGAGGCCTTTGGTCGACTCTTCACCCATACGACCGGTGGGTCGCCGTTGATCCCCGATGCGGGACCGAGCGATCTACCGCGCCGCGCCGCAATATCGCACGTTTTTGGGTGCGAGATATCCGGGAATTTGCGACCAAAAACAGCCCTCCGGTCCCTGCGTAGCCATCGCCGGCTGCTTCTCAAACGAGCCGTGCAGCGCGTCCCGGTCAATATACCCGATCGCTCGTCCGTATTGTACCTGGCACCATTTCCCGCGGCAGTCACGAATGTCCACGGTCTCATCGTGCTTCACTTCGTCGATCACCGCGTAAGTATCACCCGGACCCGCGCGCATGTATGTCGACCACACGGTGCGCGCCGGCGCTGCAGTGGCGGATCCAACAAGAGTCGGGACGCCCGCAAGTGCCGCCACCACGCAGCACAGTCTGTGGATAACCCTCATGCAACGCTCCGCATCCATGCGCGATGAGCAAAGGCGATGGTGCGAACAGGTCTCTAACGCTCTATTGACACCCCGTTCTGTCCAGTCGCATTGACAGTTCAAAGTGTCAACTCATACTGACGGTATCGGCCCACCCGGAGTTTGCTGGCCGGAGTTCGAACAGAAAGGAGAGCCGCCGCATGTCGATGCTCAGTTTCGAACGCAAGTACCGCGTATGCGGCGGCACCCTCTTAGGCGGTGATCTGTTCGATTTCTGGGTCGGGCCGTTCTATGTCGGCTTTTTCGGCATCGCCACCATATTCTTCTCGCTGCTTGGCACGACGCTAATCATCTACGGCGCGGCCATCGGCCCCACGCGGGCGCTCTTCAAGATCAGCATCGACCCGCCACCCATCGCGTACGGACTCGGCTTCGCCCCGCTCGCACAGGGCGGGCTGTGGCAAATCATCGCGATTTGCGCGATCGGCGCCTTCGTTTCCTGGGCGCTGCGGGAAGTTGAGATCTGTCGCATGCTCGGCATCGGCTATCACGTGCCGATCGCATTCGGCACTGCCATCTTCGCCTATGTCACCCTGGAAGTGATCCGCCCGATGCTGCTGGGCGCATGGGGCTATGCCTTTCCATACGGAATTATGAGCCATCTCGATTGGGTGTCAAACGTTGGCTATCAATACCTGCATTTTCATTACGACCCCGCACACATGCTGGCGGTTACGTTCTTTTTCACCACCACTTTCGCGCTCGGGCTGCACGCTGGCGAAATCCTATCGTCGTCCAATCCGGGCAAGGGGCTGCCGGTCAAATACGGCGAGCACGAGAGCGTCTACTTCCGCGACACGATTCTCTATTCCATCGGTGAGTTGGGCATCCATCGGCTCGGGTACTTCCTCGCCCTAAATGCCGGCGTCTGGAGCGCCATCTGCATCCTCATCTCGGGGCCGTTCTGGACCCGTGGTTGGCCGTATTGGTGGAGTTGGTGGCTCAACATCCCGATTTGGAGCCCGCTCGGAGCGGGCTAACCCAAAGGAGAGCGCGGCCCGTGGCGCGATTCCATACCCTCTACACTTCGATCGCGGTGAGAGGACCGGACGAATACGGCGAGCCGTTGCCCCCCGGCGACCTGCAGCGCATAGGCCGACCATTCCACTCGCGCTGGCTGGGCCGCATCGGCGAGATGCAGGTGTTGCCGACTGGGCGGCGTTGGCATTGCCTCGCTAGTTTGTGGTTTCATTACGATCGAGATTATTGGCCTCCATATGTGGGCCTCGATGGACTGGGACCCAATCCGCTTTCTCAAGATGCTGCCCTTCCTGTCGCTTGACCCGCCTGCGGCCAAGTACGGGTTGTCGATTTTCCCGCCGCTTCAGGAAGGCGGATGGTGGCTGATGGCGGGGTTCTTTCTCACCGCCTCCATCCTGCTGTGGTGGGTGCGGATGTACCGGCGGGCACGGGCAGTCGGGATGGGAACGCACATCGCTTGGTGCTTCGCCTCGGCGATCTGGCTCTATCTCGTTCTCGGCTTCATCCGGCCGCTGTTGATGGGATGCTGGTGCGAGGCGGTACCGTTCGGCGTCATCGCGCATCTCAATTGGACGGCGACTTTCTCAGTGCGCTACGGCAATATTTTCTATGACCCGTTCCACATGCTGTCGATCGTGTTCCTGTGGGACGAATACCTCCTGCAAGACACGCCCGGCCTCGCGCAATCCAACACGGCGCTGCCAAGCGGGGAGGTGTCCGCGCAGATCGTCACCAAGCGGCTTTACGAGTACATGATGCAGATGTCGGACGGGATCGGCGTCAATTGCGGCTATTGCCACAACTCGCGCGCCTTCGCCGACTGGACCGAGAGCACGCCCGCGCGCTGGGTCGGCTACTACGGCATCACAATGACGCGCGATCTCAACCGCAACTTCCTGCTGCCCGTCGCTGGCCTGATCCCGCAAAGTCGCGAGCTGCCCGGCAAAGCCAGAATGCCGATCCTGCCGGCGCGCGAGGCGGGGCCGCAGGCGGGCAACGGCCTCGTGCTCTGCGCCACCTGCCACCATAGCGCGCCCAAGCCTCTCAACGGCGCGGACCTGGTGCGCGACTACCCGGCGCTGCACGGGCCCGACATCGGCGCCGGGCTGCCGAGCCCCCTGTCTTCCAACCGCTGATCTCGGAGAGAGCGATGCTCGCTGGCGCCATCACCAGCCAGATTGACGTGACGCAGCTCGTCACAGCCCTGTTCTTCCTGTTCTTCGCCGGACTCGTGTTCTATCTCCGCCGCGAGGACAAGCGGGAGGGCTACCCGCTCGAGGATCCGGGACCGGGCAAGCAACCGCTCGTCGGCTTTCCCCTGCCGCCGCCGCCGAAACAGTACAACCTGCTGAACGGCGGCACCGCCGAGATGCCGCACCACTACTCGCCGTCCGAGGTGCGCGCCCGAGAGCAGTTCGGCATCGCGGGCGACGCGCTGGTGCCGACCGGCGATCCGTTGCTGGACGGCATCGGCCCCGCGGCCTACGCGCTGCGCAAAGACGAGCCGATGTACGCCAGGGAAGGCATGATCCAGATGCTGCCGCTGCGCGAGCTGCCAGCGTGGCGTGTCGCCGAGGGCGACCCGGATCCGCGCGGCATGACCGTGATCGGCGCGGACGGCGCGGTAGCCGGCATCGTGGGCGACATCTGGATTGACCGTTCGGTGAAGATCCTCCGCTACATCGAGGTCGAAGTCACGACAGGATCGCCACCTCGTCGCGCCCTGCTGCCGATCTACTATGCCGACGTCCGTAGGCGTCGAAACGAAATCCGCGTCCGCGCGCTGCTCGCGCGCCAGTTCGCCGACGTTCCGGAACTGCGCGAGCCCAACCGGATCACGGCGCGCGAGGAGGACCGCATCAACGCCTTCTTCTCGGGCGGATTCTTCTACCTTCGCCAGCAGGACACGGGACTCGTCACATGAATGCCGCCACGCACATCGGCGCGCCATCCGCACGCGCTGACGAGCACCCGGTGCTCTGGCAAGGCCGACCCTGCTGGCGTTCGGCAGCACGACGCATCTTCCACATTCGCATAATTGCCAGCTACTGCGCGCTCATGCTGGCGGCCGCGGCCGCCTCAATGTTCGACGGACACACCGGCACGGCGCAGGCTGCAGAGAGCACACTGAAGTTGCTGGTGATCAGCGCGATCCCGCTTGCCGGCCTCCTGCTGCTCGCTTGGCTGACTCAGCGCACCACGGTCTACACGATCACCGACCGGTCGCTGACCCTACGCTTCGGCATCGCCCTGCATGCGACGCTTGCCATCCCGTTCGGCGCGATAGCTGAGTTCTCCCTTTGCCTGCACCCTGATCACACTGGCGACTTGGCACTTCAACTGAAGGACGGCCAACGCGTTCCCTACCAGAAGCTTTGGCCCCACGCGCGGCGCTGGCGCTTTGTCAGACCGGAACCGATGATGCGCTGCGTTCCGCAGGCGGCGGTGGTCGGTGCTTTGCTCAGCCGGGCGCTCAACGCGCGGTGAGCAGGGCGTAGTGGGCGGCCACACGCTTTCCTCGAAGACAGGGGTTTGATTGGAGGCCTACGAAGCGGAACCGGCGAAGGTCGGCTTTGGATCCGAAAGCACCGGTCCTGACGAACACGCGCTGCTAGTCACGCGCTGCCTGCTCCAGCCGGAACAGTGCGGCCGGGTACACGCCCAACACCCGGACCTCGGTCGAGAAGAAGCCAAGCTCTTCCAGCGCGCGCCGCAACGGCGGCTGCTCGGGATGACCGTCCACGTCGCAGAGGAACTGGGTCGCCGTGAAATGCCCCCCCACCATGTAACTCTCCAGCTTGGTCATGTTCACGCCGTTGGTCGCGAACCCGCCCAGAGCCTTGTAGAGTGCGGCGGGCACGTTGCGGACGCGGAACACGAACGTCGTCATCAGGTCCGGCGCGGCGGCGTCGGGAAAGCGTGGGGCCGGGGCCATGACGTAGAAGCGTGTGGTGTTGTGCGCCGCGTCCTCCACGTTGGCCCGCAGGATATCCAGCCCGTAGATCTCGGCGGCCAGCGCGGAGGCGATCGCGGCGTCGGCGCCGTTGCCCCACTCGGCCACCAGTTGCGCCGAGCCGGCGGTATCGGCCTCCACCACTGGCTGCAGCCCGAGCTCGCGCAGCATCACGCGCACCTGTCCGAGAGCCACGGGGTGCGAGTGCGCCCGCAACAGGCCGTCGATGGTGGCGCCGCGCGGGGCGAGCAAGCAGTGCTCGACCCGCTGGAAGTGCTCGCCCACGACATGCAGGCCGCTCTCCGGCAGCAGGTGGTGGATGTCCGGCACGCGGCCGGCGAGCGTGTTCTCGCACGGCAACATCGCGATCGCGGCGCGGCGGTCGCGCACCGCCTCGATCGCCGCCTCGAACGTCGGGCAGGGCAGCGTCGCCAGCGCGGGGAAAGCGCTGCGGCAGGCAAGATCGGAGTAGGCGCCGGGCACGCCCTGGAACGCGATCGGGCCGCTCATGCGCGCTCTCTATCAGGTGCCAGCGTGGCGCGGGCGCGCTCCAGATCGTCCGGCGTGTCGACGCCGAACGGGCCGTGCTCGACCCGCGCGCAAGCGATGCGCATTCCCGCCTCCAACGCTCGCAGCTGCTCCAATCCCTCCCGCCGCTCGAGGGGGGACTCCGGCAACGTCACAAAACGGGCGAGCGCCGCGCGGCGATAGGCATAGACGCCGATATGATGCCAAAGCGGCCCTTCGCCCCATGGCACCGCCGTGCGCGAGAAGTACAGCGCGTGGGCGACCAGGCTGTCGGGCGCGAAGGCGCAAGCCGCTTTCACCACCGAGGATCGCTGCGCCTCCTCATCCGACCCGATCGGCGCGACGAGGGTGGCGATATCCGGGATCGGTTCGGCGAGCGGTGCGAGCAAGGCCCGTACAGCGGCGGCCTCGATCGTCGGCAGGTCGCCCTGCAGGACCACAACCACGTCGCGCCGCCGCTGCGGGTCGAGCTCGTCCAGGGCTGCCTGCGCCCGGTCGGAGCCCGACGGCAGCGACGGATCGGTCAGCACCGCCGTGCCGCCGAACCCGCGCACCGCCTCGGCGATTGCCGGCTCTCCGCAGGCCACCGCCACCGGCCCGATATCGGCCTCACGCGCGCGATCCAGGACATGCACGATCATCGGCTTGCCGTGGATGTCGGCCAGCGGCTTGCCCGGCAGCCGGCTTGACGCCATGCGGGCGGGAATGATGACGATGGGATTCAAAATCTGCGCCCGAGGCCCTGTTGTGGCGGCAACGCTCGTTCCCTATGGTGCGCCGCGTTCATAGGCAGGCCCGGTTGCGCGCGCAACGTCGTGCAAGCGGGTGTGTCGCCCGCACCGTCGAGAAAGTCTCGCCCGCATGGATACACTGGAGGGCAACAAGGCCATCGCCGCGGTCCTTGTCGCCGGAATCGCGTTCTTCGTCACCGGCACGATCGGCGTCGGCCTCGTGCACGAGGAGAAGCTGAAGGAGCCCGCAATCAAGATCGCGGGCGTGCAGGACACCGCCGCCGCGAGTGCCCCGGCGCCGGCGGAAATCCCGCCGATCGCCACCTACCTGGCCTCTGCGGACGAGCACGCAGGTGAAGCGTATGCGAAAAAGGTGTGCGCCGCCTGCCACACGTTCGCCCAGGGACAAGCGGCGGGGGTTGGTCCAAACCTGTACGGCGTGCTCGGCGGCCCCCATGCGCACATGCAAGGCTTCAACTACTCGGACGCGCTCAAGTCCAAGCAGGGGCCGTGGACCTACGAGGAGTTGAACCACTGGCTCTATAAGCCTTCCGCCTACGCACCGGGCACTCGCATGGCCTTCGCCGGCATCCCGAGCGAGAAGGAGCGGGCCAACGTGATCGACTACCTGCGCACGCTCTCGGCCAGTCCGGAGCCGCTGCCCGCTGCGGCTCCCGCATCGACGCCCGGCCCGGGTGCGGCGGCGCAGACCGGCGGTAGCCAGGGCGAGCAGCCGTCCGCCTCCGGCACCCCGCCCGGCCAGTCGCCCACCGCAGACCGTGCGCAGCAGACCCAGCCCGGCGCCGAGCAGACGAAGGGCGGGGCGGCGGGTGGCGGTTCTCCCACGCCGGACGCCAGTTCGCACTGAGCCAGGCAACGGACAGCTTGATCGCGGCCGCCGAAGCGGCGGCCGACGCGGCCGGGTCGGTGATCCGGCCGCATTTCCGCGCCCGCCTCGCGGTCGAGCGCAAGAGCGATGCCAGCCCGGTCACCATGGCCGACCGCGCCGCCGAGCGGGCGATGCGGTCGGTGTTGGCCGAGCGCTTCCCCGATCACGGCATCCTCGGCGAGGAGTTCGGGCTCGAGCGGCCGCAGGCGCGGCTGCGGTGGGTGCTGGACCCGATCGACGGCACCCGCGCCTTCATCACCGGACGCCCGCTCTTCGGCACCCTGATCGGCCTGCTCGACGGTGAAATGCCCGTCCTCGGCCTGATCGACCAGCCCGTCACCGGCGAGCGCTGGGTCGGCGCGGCGGGCCGGACGACCTTCCGTGGCCCGTTCGGCGGCAGCGTCGGATGCCGGCCCTGCGCCGCGCTCGCCGAGGCCGAGCTCGCCTGCACCAGTCCGCGCATGTTCGCTCCCTCCGAGCAACCGCGCTTCGAACGCCTTGCGGCGGCTGCGGGGCGGGTCAGTTTCGGCGGCGACTGCTACGCCTACGGCCTTCTGGCGCTAGGACAGATCGACGTCATCGCGGAAGCGGATCTGAAAATCTGGGACTGGGCCGCGCTCGCGCCGGTGATCGAAGGGGCCGGCGGCAGCCTGACGGATTGGCAGGGACATCCGCTCCGCCCGGACGGCGACGGACGCGCGCTCGCCCTGGGCGATGCCAAGCTTCTCGATGAGGCTGTCGGCCTGCTCGCCTGACGGCGAAATCAGGCGTGGGGTGTTACGCCGATTTCAGTATGCTTCGCGCGCGTGGCGAGAATACTGGCGAAAACGAGAGGAGGCGATCCGTGCGAATTTTGACATCCCTGCTGGTCCTGCTGCTCGCCGTGCCGGCGATCGCGGCGGATGCGCCATCGGTGATGCGCTCGCACGCCTTTTCCACGCTCGGACAACCGAAGCTGCCGGCCGACTTCCCCTACTTTCCCTACGTCAACCCCGATGCGCCGAAAGGCGGCGAGGTGGCGCTCAGCACGGTCGGCACGTTCGACAACTTCAATCGCTTCATCGTCCGCGGCACGCCCGCCGACCAGATCGGGCGGGTGTATGACAGCCTGCTGGTGCCCTCCGCCGACGAGCCTGTGACGGCTTACGGTCATCTGGCGCAAACCGTCGAGATGCCGGCGGATCATATGTGGGTGGCGTTCGAGTTGCGACCGGAGGCGAAATTCAACGACGGCACGCCGGTGACCGCCGAGGACGTGGCCTGGACGTTCAATACGCTGGTCAAGGAGGGCCGCCCGTACTACCGGCAGTACTACGCCGATGTGCAGGACGTGGCGGCGGAAAACCCACGCCGCGTCGTGTTCCATTTCAAGTCGAACCAGAACCGCGAATTGCCGCTGATCCTGGGAGAGATGCCTGTGTTGCCGGCGCACTGGTGGAAGGGCCGCGATTTTTCCCGCCCGTTGACGGACCCGCCGCTCGGTTCCGGCCCCTACCGGGTGGATCACTTCGAGTTCGGGCGCACGATCGCCTACAAGCGGGTCGACAATTGGTGGGCCAGGGATTTGCCCACGGGAAAGGGCCTGTACAATTTCGACATCGTGCGGG
>JAABUQ010006265.1_pt1 | contig 18185 bp, 16 predicted proteins | sample 5560001 | NCBI WGS metagenome assembly JAABUQ01 (sample SAMN10711888, study PRJNA513371) | rock metagenome | isolation source: Antarctica rocks | place: Antarctica: Victoria Land, Finger Mt nord | collected 2015-12-18
CGGTGATGACGCGCTGCATCCATTGCACGCGGTGTGTGCGCTTCGCCGAAGAGGTTGCGGGAGTGGAGGAAATCGGCGCGATCGGGCGCGGCGAGAATTTGCAGATCACCTCATATCTGGAGAAGGCAGTCACGTCGGAAGTCAGTGGAAACGTCATCGACCTGTGTCCGGTCGGTGCGCTGACCTCGAAGCCCTACGCGTTCGAGGCGCGTCCGTGGGAGCTGAAAAAGACCGAGAGCGTGGACGTCATGGACGCGGTCGGCACCAACATCCGGGTCGACGCGCGCGGTCCGCAGGTGATGCGCGTGCTGCCGCTGGTGAACGACGACGTGAACGAGGAGTGGGCGTCGGACAAAACGCGCTTTGCGGTCGATGGCCTGTCGCGGCGGCGGCTCGACCGGCCCTATGTGCGCGTGGACGGCAAGCTCCGCGCGGTATCGTGGGCGGACGCGTTCGCGGCGGTGGCGCACGGGTTGGCGGGGCTGAGCGGCGACCAGATCGGTTATATCGCGGGCGATCTGTTGGCAGTCGAGGACATGGTCGCCTGGAAGGACCTGCTGGGCAAGCTCGGCTCGACCCGCCACGAATGCCGCCAGGACGGCACGCTGATCGATCCGGCGCAGGGCCGCGCGGGGTATCTGTTCAATTCGACCATTGCGGGCATCGAGACCGCCGACGCTATACTGCTGGTTGGCGCGAACCCGCGCTGGGAGGCACCGCTCGTCAACACGCGGATCAGGAAGGCGGTGAAGAAGGGCGCACGCGTCTGGGCAATTGGCGATCCCGTCGACCTGACCTACCCCGTCGAGTGGCTCGGCGACGACATCGCGCTGCTCGGCCACCTGCCCGAGGCGGTCGCGACCGCACTTGCCGAAGCCAAGCGCCCCGCCATCATCGTCGGAATGGGCGCGGCGATGCTGCCCGGCGTCGTGGCGGCGGCGGGCGCGCTGCCGGTAATGCGCGACGGCTGGAATGGCTATAATCTGCTACACACGGCGGCGGCTCGCGTCGGCGGGCTCGACATTGGGCTAACGACCGAGGGCGGCGTCGCGCGCCTCGCCGAAGACGCGCGCGCCGGGCGGCTGAAGGCGCTCATCCTGCACGGCGCGGACGAGTTGGACGTCTCGGCGCTGCGCGGCCCGTTCACCGTCTACGTCGGCACGCACGGCGACGAGGGCGTGCGCCACGCCGACGTCATTCTACCCGCCGCCGCCTACACCGAGAAGCTGGGCACCTACGTCAACCTCGAGGGCCGCGTCCAACGCGGCCGCCGCGCGGTGTTCCCGCCCGGAGAGGCCAAGCCCGACTGGTCGATCGCCCGTGCCTTGTCGGACGTGCTCGGCGCGCGGCTGCCGTACGACGACGAGGGCGCGCTCGCCCGGCGTATCGCGGCCGAATGGCCGTGGCTGGGGCGCGAGGGTTTGACGCTCGCCGCCTGGACCGCGCCGACCGGTGGAGCCCCGCTCGGCAACGGCCCGATCGCGCTGCCCATCGACGACTTTTACTGGACCAACCCCATCGCCCGAGCGAGCAAGACGATGATGGACTGCCGCGTGGAAATCTTGGGGGTCAGGCTGGCGGAGGCGGCGGAATAGGCGGAATAAGCACGACGAGCTTTTTGGCTCAACCCGGGGGGATGCAGTGCAAGAAACGTTTCAGGATAGTAGTGCCCACGAGATCGAGATCGAATCGATTTTAGAGGCTGAAGACGGCCTATTGGACGATACAGCAAGCAATTCAGGTGTATTCGAGAGTGAAGCAGGTAGCGAAGACGCCGGCGAGCTTCCCAGCACAGCCTTCTCACCAATCAACTTTAACGTAACGAACCGGCGGATATCCGATATTTTTTCCAGTTTTAATGACCACGAACTCGACACAACGCCAGCTTTTCAACGCGGCTACGTTTGGGACAAGATTAAGGCAAGCAAACTCATTGAGTCGGTCCTACTTCACGTGCCGCTACCGTTGATATACACAGCGGAGGAAACAGACGGCAGTGAGGTTGTAATAGACGGACAGCAAAGATTGATGACGTTTATTGGTTTCTTATCGAACAAGTTTCCACGTGATCAGCGGCCGTTCAAGCTGGTTAAACTTAAGATTTTGAAAGAGTTGAACGGTAAAGCCTTTGGCGATCTAGACCAGTCTTTAAAGACGGCCATTAAGCGCTATGGTGTATCGATCATTAAGATTGCAAATACAACCGATGAGAATGTAAAATTCGGGATTTTTGAGCGCCTCAATACGGGTGCTGTTACGCTGTCTCCTCAGGAGCTGCGTAACTGCATATATAGAGGGCCATTTAACGAGTTGATAAAGACACTTGCCACCCATAGTTCATTCACGCGTGTTCTTGCGTTACAGAAGCGCCCAGAACGCATGGTGGATTGCGAGATGGTGCTGCGGTTTCTCGCATTTAACGAAAGAACACATCTTAACTTCAATGGTAAGATGAAGACCTTCATGAACGAATTTATGCGTACTCATCAGGATATATCCGCTGAGCGGCAAGCAGAATGGCGTGATAGATTTACGTTGGCCTGCGACAATGCCTTTATTGTGTTCGGGGATAAGTCCTTTCGCCGGTTCAGGTCGGGCACTGAGAAGGATCGTCGAGATCTTTGGGAGTCGGCGATCAACAAGGCACTCTTCGACTGCACTATGTTCTGGTTCGCTCGTTATGAGAAGCGGCAAATCGTAGCTTCTAAGGATGAAATCAGAGAGGGTGCGATCAGTTTGATGGCGAACAGCCAGTCGTTTATTGATGCGACAACTCTCGGAACGTCCGACGTGTCTAGAGTGAAAACAAGGTTTGATGAGTTTAAGGCGATGCTCGATCAAGCGGTAAGCCTACCCGGCGGTGAGCGGCGATTATTTAACATGAACGAAAAGATGGAGCTGTTTGAAGCTGATCCAACATGCGGGTTTTGTCGTCAACGCATCGAGGCAATCGATGACGCAGAGGTAGATCACAAAACGAGGTTTGCCGATGGCGGACAGACCAACATGGACAATGCACGCATCGCCCATCGCTATTGTAATCGCGCTAGCAAGAGCTGACCCATGATCCCCCTCTTCCAATCCGCCCTAGGCACGCAGCCGGGCTATTTCGTCGGCACCATCGCCTGGATCCTGCTCATCACGTTGCCGCTGCTGTTCAGTGTGGCGATGATGGTCTGGGTCGACCGCAAGGTCTGGGCGACGATCCAGATGCGCAAAGGGCCCAATGTCGTCGGGCCGTTCGGGCTGTTGCAGTCGTTCGCCGATGGGTTGAAGCTGTTCCTCAAGGAAACGATCGTCCCGTCGGGCGCGAACCAGGGGATCTTCCTGCTCGCCCCGGCGATCACCTTTACGCTGGCGCTGGTTGCCTGGGCGGTCATTCCGTTCGACGCGGGCTATGCGCTCGCCGACATCAACGTCGGGCTCTTGTACCTGTTCGCGGTTTCCAGCCTCGGCGTCTACGGCATCATCATGTCGGGCTGGGCGTCCAACTCCAAATACCCGTTCCTGGGCGGGCTGCGCTCGGCGGCGCAGATGGTGAGTTACGAGGTGTCGATCGGCTTCGTCATCGTCACCATCGTGCTTTACGCCGCCGCGTGGAGCGGGGTGGCGCACGGGATAGCGAATGGTGGCGAACTCGCTGCGCGGTCGGGGTGCGTCGGCCACAACGCGGACGCGTTCAACTTGTCGACGATCGTCTGCGCGCAGCGCGGCACGGTGCTCGGCATCCTCAACGCCAATATCTTCAACCCGCTGCTGATCCCGATGGCGGTCATCTTCTTCGTCTCCGCACTGGCCGAAACCAACCGCCCGCCGTTCGATCTGCCCGAGGCGGAGAGCGAGCTGGTCGCGGGATACCAGGTCGAATATTCGTCGATGTCGTTCGCGCTGTTCCAGCTCGGCGAATACGCGAACATCCTGCTCATGTGCGCGCTGATGACCGTGCTGTTCCTAGGGGGCTGGCTGCCGCCGGTCGACTGGGCACCGCTCTACTTGATCCCCGGCGGGCTGTGGTTCATCGGCAAGATGTTCCTGGTTTTCGTGCTGATCGCCGCCGTCAAGGCGATGGTGCCGCGCTACCGCTACGACCAATTGATGCGGCTCGGCTGGAAGGTGTTCCTGCCCTTGTCGCTGTTGTGGGTGCTCATCATTTCGGGCTGGCTGGTGCTCAGTGGCAAATTCGGAGCTTTATAGATGGCCGGTCTCGCGCAGAACGCCAAATCGCTGCTGTTGATCGAGTTCGTCAAGGCGTTCGGCCTCGCGGCGAAATACGCGGTTCGTCCCAAGGCGACTATCAACTACCCGTTCGAGAAGGGCCACGTCTCGCCCCGCTACCGCGGCGAACACGCGCTGCGTCGCTACCCAAATGGCGAGGAACGCTGCATCGCGTGCAAATTGTGCGAAGCGGTCTGCCCCGCGCTGGCGATTACGATCGAAGCCGAACCGCGCGAAGACGGTAGCCGCCGCACCACGCGCTTCGACATCGACATGACGAAGTGCATCTACTGCGGCCTGTGCGCCGAGGCCTGCCCGGTCGACTCGATCGTCGAAGGTCCCAACTTCGAGTTCTCGACCGAGACGCGCGAGGAGTTGATTTACGACAAGGTCAAACTGCTGCAGAACGGCGACCGATGGGAAAGCGCTTTGGCAGCCAATTTGGCGGCGGATGCGCCTTGGCGGTGAGGCGCGATTGCTAAACCACCTCCACCCACTCCCCATATCCTTCTGGCCCCGCGTCCCCCGTCAGCAGCTGAATGCCCTCCGCCCTCGCCTGCGCCACCAGCAGTCGGTCAAACGGGTCGCCGTGCAGCGGCGGTAAATTGCCGACCGACAATACATGCGCTGCGGTGACGCCCAGCTCCTCGTAATCGCCGTCGAGCAGCGCGCGGCGGAGCATCGCGGGCACCACGGCAAAGTCCGCCCGACCGCGCGTGGATTTGATTATCGCCTCCCAGATGCTGACCACGCTGAAGACGAGCAAATTGTCTGGATCAACGAGAACCGCCTTAGCCCGCGACTTCAACCGCGTTGGCGCAGTTTTCGACCAGACGAGCAGGTGCGTATCGACCAGATATCTCACGCTTCGGGCGGAAACAGCGGGCCGTTGTAGAACGAGTCCTCCAGTTCCTTCTGATCCTGCTCGGTCCAGGCCTCCTAGTTCCACTGCCAACCCATATGCTCCAGCCCGCCAAGCCGCGGCAGACGGCGCGGTGGCTCTGCGTCCACCCGCCCCAGCTTCACTACCGGCGTCCCCGCGCGCGCGATCACCACCTCGCCGCCCGCTTTCACCTCGGCGACCAGGCGCGAGAAATGCGTTTTCGCCTCGTGGATGTTCACGGTCTGCGCCGCGTGCGCCAACGTCGCCATTGCCAGTCTACTTAGTCCATCTACTTAGTCCATGTGCCACCCGCGCGCGACGGTCCGCTTGCCCCCTGCCCGCGCCGTCGCTATCCCAGGCATGAACACCGGCCGCGCGCGCCGGGCTATCCCCGCCGAGGCCGCTTTGGACGTTCACGCCGCCGTATTCTATCTGCTCGCCACGATCGTGTGCGGTTCGGGGGCCGCGGTCATCCTCGCGCGCAACCCGGTGCACAGCGTGCTGTGGCTGATCCTCGCCTTCTTCAATGCGGCCGGGCTGTTCCTGCTGCTCGGGGCCGAGTTCCTGGCGATGATCCTGGTCATCGTCTACGTCGGCGCGGTCGCGGTGTTGTTCCTGTTCGTCGTCATGATGCTAGACATCGATTTCCAGTCGCTGCGCGCCGGGTTCGGCCGTTATCTGCCATTCGGTTTGCTGCTCGCGGGGGTGCTGATCGGCGAGCTGCTATTCTCGCTCGGCTCGTGGCAGTTTGCCGGCGGCGCGCACGGGCTGGCGCAGGCGCAGCCGAATGGCGTCACGAACACGGCGGCACTTGGGACATTATTATTTACCAAATACGCGTTCGTATTTTTGGCGGCGGGGATGGTGCTTCTGGTGGCGATGATTGGCGCAATCGTGCTCACGCATCGCCAACGTGGTGGCGTGCGTCGGCAGAATATTGCCACGCAGAACGCGCGCACGCCGGGTAACGCGGTCGACGTGGTGAAGGTCGGCGTGCGTCAGGGCGTGACGCTGTGATCGGGCTGGAGCACTATCTTGTCGTCGGCGCGATTCTTTTCGTGCTGGGCGTGGGCGGTATCGCTTTGAACCGCAAGAACGTCATCATTATCCTGATGTCGATCGAGCTGATCCTGCTCGGCGTCAACGTCAACCTCGTCGCTTTTTCTTCCTATCTGCACGACATGACCGGCCAGGTGCTGGCGATGTTCGTGCTGACGGTGGCGGCGGCGGAGGCGGCAATCGGCCTCGCCATCCTGGTCCTGTATTTCCGTAACCGCGGCACGATCGCGGTCGACGATATAAACCAGATGAAGGGCTGACGGCGGTGTTGCCGTTCATCCTGCTCGCCCCGCTCGCCGCCGCGATCGTCGCGGGCTTCGGGCGCGACCTGATCGGCCGCTTCGCCGCCAAGCTCGTCACCACGGTCGTGGTTGCGGCGTGCGCCGTGCTGAGCTGGGTATTGTTCCTCCGCCAGGTCGACGCGCCCGTGTCGCAGTCGATCCACCTGATGGACTGGTTCACCAGCGGCGACCTCAAGGTCGCGTGGTCGATCCGCTTCGACAGCCTGACCGCCGTCATGCTGGTCGTCGTCACCACTGTCGCCGCGCTCGTCCACCTCTATAGCTGGGGCTATATGGAGGAAGACCCGGACCAGCCCCGCTTCTTCGCCTACCTGTCGCTGTTCACCTTCGCGATGCTCGCGCTAGTCACCGCGAACAACCTCATCCAGTTGTTCTTCGGCTGGGAAGGTGTCGGTCTTGCCTCCTACCTGCTGATCGGCTTCTGGTACTATAAACCATCCGCCAACGCGGCGGCGATCAAGGCATTCGTTGTCAACCGCGTCGGCGATTTCGGCTTCGCGCTCGGCATCTTTGGCGCGTATCTGCTGTTCGGCACGGTCGAGATCGGGCCGATCCTCCAGCACGCGGCGCAGATGAAGGGCACGACGATTATATTCCTCGGCGCGCCCGCCGATGCGCTTACGATGGTGGCGCTGCTGCTGTTCCTCGGCGCGTGCGGCAAGTCCGCCCAGATCGGCCTGCACACCTGGTTGCCCGATGCGATGGAGGGGCCCACTCCCGTCTCCGCGCTGATTCACGCCGCAACAATGGTGACGGCGGGCGTGTTCCTGGTGTGCCGCATGTCGCCCTTGTTCGAAGCCGCGCCGCACGCTTTGACAGTCGTCACCTACGTCGGTGCTGCCACCGCGCTGTTCGCCGCTACCATCGGCACGGTGCAGACCGACATTAAGCGTGTCATTGCCTATTCCACCTGCTCGCAGCTCGGTTACATGTTCTTTGCGGCGGGCGTTTCGGCCTACGGCGCGTCGATGTTCCACTTGTTCACGCACGCGTTCTTCAAGGCGCTGTTGTTCCTCGGCGCGGGCAGCGTCATCCACGCGATGCACCACGAACAGGACATGAAGTTCTACGGCGGCCTGCGCAAAGCCATCCCGTTCACCTTCGCGGTAATGCTGATCGGCACGCTGGCGATCACCGGCGTGATCCCGTTCGCGGGCTATTTCTCGAAGGACGCGACGCTCGAAGCCGCGTTCGCGCGCGGGACCGAGGCGGGCTACGTCGCTTTCGTCTGCGGCTCGCTCGCCGCGCTCCTCACCAGCTTCTACTCGTGGCGGCTGATCCTATTGACCTTCGCGGGCAAGCCGCGCTGGGCCGGATCGGAGAATATCACGCACGCGCTCGGCGATCACGGTGAACACGCCACCGCCGCCGAGGGCAGCACCGATAGCGACCACGCGCACGCCGATACCCATGCCGTCCCGCACGGCACCGGCGGCTATCATCCGCAAGAAAGCCCGCCCTCAATGCTGGTCCCGCTCGCGCTGCTGGCGTTCGGTGCGGTCGCGGCGGGGTTGCTAGGACATCGTCTGTTCGTCGATCCAGAGCGTGCGGCCAAGTTCTGGAACGGCGCGCTAGTGTTCGATCCCAAGCTCTACGCCAGTATCGAGCAAGTCCCTGTCTGGGTCAGCTATACGCCGACCGCCGCCTGGCTGCTCGGCTTCGTATTCGCATTGAACAGCTACGTGTTCAACCCCGACATCCCCGCGAGCTTCGCGCACACCTGGCGCGGCCTTTACCGCTTCCTCGCGCACAAATGGTATTTCGACGAACTTTACGATACCATCTTCGTCCAGCCTGCCTTCGCAATCGGCCGCCTGTTCTGGCGCGGCGACAAGCAGGCGATTGACGCATTGGGCGCGGACGGCATGGCCGCGGTGGTCCGCGAGGGCGCGGTCAGCGCACGCGTGCTGCAATCGGGCTATGTCTACACCTATGCGCTCGTCATGCTGGTCGGCGTCGCGGCGGTCGCCTCGTGGCTGATGTTCCGCGCCTGATGCTCAGCTTCATGATCCTCATGCCGACGCTCGCCGCCGCGCTGCTGCTCGTCGAACCCGGCAGCGAGGAGACGCGCTCGCACCGCGCGCGCACGATCGCGCTCGTCGTCACGCTCGCGATCTTCGGCTGCGGACTGTGGCTGTGGACGCGCTTCGACCTCCACAACGGCGGCTTCCAGTTCACCGAGAACGCCGTTCTCTTCGCCCCCTATTTCTCGTGGTCGCTCGGCCTCGACGGCATCAGCCTGGTCCTCACGCTCCTGACCGTCTTCCTGATGCCACTCTGCATTCTCGCATCGTGGAAGAGCATTAAAACCCGCGTTCCCGAATATATGGCGGCGTTCCTGTTCATGGAATCGCTGATGATCGGCACCTTTGCGGCGACCGATCTGTTCCTGTTCTACGTCTTCTTCGAGGGCGGCCTCATCCCGATGTTCCTCATCATCGGTATCTGGGGCGGCGCGCGGCGCATCTACGCGAGCTACAAATTCTTTCTCTACACGCTGCTCGGCTCGGTCCTGATGCTGCTCGCCATGCTTTACATGGCGCACGAGGCGCATACGACGTCGATTCCCGCGCTGCTCACGCACAACTTCCCGCCCGAGGCGCAGACCTGGCTCTTTCTCGCCTTCTTCGCCAGCTTCGCGGTCAAGATGCCGATGTGGCCGGTCCACACCTGGCTCCCCGACGCGCATGTCGAAGCGCCCACCGCCGGATCGGTGATCCTAGCGGGCGTGCTGCTCAAACTGGGCGGCTACGGCTTCGTCCGCTTCTCGCTCCCGATGTTCCCCGCCGCCAGCGTCGATCTGGTTTGGCTGGTGTGGGCGCTGTCGATGGTCGCGGTCGTCTACACCTCGCTCGTGGCGCTCGTGCAAACCGACATGAAGAAGCTCATCGCCTACAGCAGCGTCGCGCACATGGCGTTCGTCACCGCCGGACTGTTCGCGCTCAATCGCCAGGGGATCGAGGGCGGCATGGTAATGATGCTTTCGCACGGCCTCATCTCGGGCGCGTTGTTCATGTGCGTCGGCGTCATCTACGATCGGCTGCACACGCGCGACATCGACCGTTACGGCGGCCTCGCGAACATCATGCCGCGCTATGCGTTGTTCTTCTTGCTGTTCACTTTGGGGTCGGTCGGATTGCCCGGTACCAGCGGTTTTGTCGCGGAGTTCCTCTCGCTGAACGGCAGCTTCCGCGCGAACACCTGGCTCGCGCTCGTTATGATGACCGGCCTCATCACGGGAGCGGCCTATATGCTGTATCTTTATCGACGCGTGATCTTCGGCACGCTGACCAAGCCCGACCTCAAGGGCATGGCTGACCTTTCGGTGCGGGAGTACGCGATCCTCGCCCCGATCGCCGCCGTCGTGCTGTGGATGGGCGTCGCCCCCAACGCCTTTATCGATCCCGTCCGCGCACCGGTTGGCCGCGTGCTGGCCCGGCTGGAAGCGGCGCGCCCGCCCGTGACGCGCATCGCGCGCGGCCCGGTGCTCGCCGCCGTCGCGCTAACCACACGCGTGCGCAAATGACCAATCTCGCCGCCTCGCTCCACCTTGCCGCGCCCGAGATCGTGCTTGCCTCGGGCGCGATGATGCTGCTGATGCTTGGCGTCTTCCGCGGCGACCGCAGTGTCTTCGCGCTCACCTGGGTTTCGGTCGCGCTCTACGCGGGCGCGGGGTTTCTGCTCATCGGCCAGCCCTCGCGCGCCACCGCCTTTTCCGGCCTTTATATTGCCGACAGCTTCTCCGCGTTCCTAAAGGTCGCGATCCTTGCGGCGGCGTCGGTGGCCGCCCTTCTCGCACTGCCCTACCTCAAGCGCGCGCGCGCCGCCCGCTTCGAATATCCGGTCATCCTGATGCTCGCTACGCTCGGCACGCTCATCATGGTCTCGGCGAACGATCTCATCACGCTCTACATCGGCCTCGAGTTGGCCGCGCTCGCGCAGTACGTGCTGGCCGCGTTCCACCGCAACGAGTCGCGCTCGTCCGAAGCCGGCCTCAAATATTTCATGCTCGGTTCGCTAAGCTCGGGCATCCTCCTATATGGCGTCAGCCTCGCCTACGGCTTCGTCGGCTCGACCAGCTTCGCTGCGCTTCACACCGCGCTCGCGCACGGCCCCACCGGGCTTGCGATCGGCCCCTTGCTCGGCCTTGTGTTGGTGTTGGTCGGCCTCGCCTTCAAGGTCGCCGCCGTCCCCTTCCACATGTGGACGCCGGACGTTTACGAGGGCGCACCTACCCCCGTAGCAGCCTTTTTCGCCTCCGCGCCCAAGGTGGCGGCGATGGGCCTGCTGGTTCGCGCGAGCATGGTGGCGTTCGGCGGCGCGGCGGATAGCTGGCGGCAGATCATCACCTTCATGTCGGTCGCTTCGATGTTCCTCGGCGCGGTCGGCGCGGTCGGACAATCGAACATCAAGCGGCTGCTCGCCTACAGCTCGATCAACAACGTCGGCTTCGCGCTTATAGGGTTGGCGTGCGGCACGCGCGACGGCGTCGCGAGCGTGCTGTTCTACATGGCGGTCTATATCGCGATGACGCTGGGCGCGTTCTTGGTCGTGCTCGATCTGCGCGATCTGGACGGCCGCCCGATCGAACGCATCGTCGATCTCGCGGGCCTGCGCAAAAGCCGACCCTGGCTCGCCGCCGCGATGGCGATCTTCATGTTCAGCTTGGCAGGCATTCCGCCGCTGCTCGGCTTCTGGCCGAAGTTCGGCGTGTTCGACGCGGCGGTTTCGGCAGGCCTCTACCCGCTCGCAGTGTTGGGCGTAATCGCCTCGGTGGTCGGCGCTTATTACTACCTGCGCATAGTCAAAACGATCTACTTCGACGATCCCGCCGCCCCCGTCGCCCCACGCCTGTCGGCGGTCAACGGCGCTCTGATGGCCGGCGCGGCGCTGTTCTGTTCGCCCATTGGAATGCTGACGATCACGCCGCTGGTGAACGCAGCGCGCAACGCGGCCGCATCGCTGTTCTGAGCTGTCCCGCCCCGATCGTCTTCGACACGGTCGGCTCCACCAACGACTGGCTAACTGCGAACGCCGCCGCCCACCCTGACGGCATTTGGGTCCGCGCCGATCAGCAAACCCAAGGCCACGGCCGCCAGGGACGACATTGGCAATCGCCGCCCGGCAACCTCCACGCGTCCACCCTCGTGCGCCCGCGAGCCGGCGAGGGTCCACCCCAGCAGCTTTCCTTTGTCGCCGCGCTCGCGCTCGCCGACGCGGTCGCGCCGTGGACCGGACGGCTGCGCCTCAGCCTAAAATGGCCGAACGACGTGCTGCTCCACGGCGGCAAGCTCGCGGGCATCCTGCTCGAGCACGCGAACGGCACCACCGTGGTCGGCTTCGGCGTCAACGTCCGCGCCGAACCAATGGGCCTCGACCGCAAAGTCGCTTCGCTAGCGCTAGCAACCCCCGATCCGCCGAACCCCACCGTCTTGCTTGCCGAACTCGCCCCCGCCTTCGCCCGCTGGCGCGATCTTTGGCGCGAGGACGGCTTCGCCCCGATCCGCCGCGCCTGGCTCACCCGCGCCACGCCGGTCGGCTGGCAGATCCAGGTCCACCAGGGCGATACGCTCGCGGTGGGCAAGTTCGCCGGGATCGCCGAAGATGGCGCACTGCTCCTCCAGCGCGACGGCCGCGTCGATACCATTCACGCGGGCGAGGTGCAGCCGCTATAGCCCGCCCATGCTTCTCGCCATCGACGTCGGCAACACCAACATCGTCTTCGCGCTGTGCGAGGGTGACCAGATCCTCCACCGCTGGCGCATCAACACCAACCCGCGCCGTACTGCCGACGAATACGTCGTCTGGCTAAACCAGCTCCTCACGCTCGAGGGCGTCCAACGTGCCAGGATCACCGCCGCTATCATCGCCTCGGTCGTCCCCGCCGCGATGTTCGAGCTGACCTTGCTCTGCCGCGCATTCTTCCACGTCGAGCCGCAGGTCGTCGGCGCGCCCGGCCTCGATCTCGGCATTCGTGTCGAGCTGCCCAACCCCGCCGAGGTCGGCGCGGACCGGCTGGTCAACGCGGTCGCCGCGCACGCGCTCGTCCCCGGCCCGCTTGTCGTCGTTGATTTCGGCACCGCGACTACCTTCGATGTTATCGCGGCGGATGGCAGCTATTTGGGCGGCGTCATCGCGCCGGGCATCGCGTTATTGATGGACGCGCTCACCAACGCCGCCGCCCGCCTGCCACGCATCGCGGTTGAGCCGCCCACCGGCAACGAGGGCGTAATCGGCAAATCGACCGTCCACGCGATGCGCTCGGGGGTGTTCTGGGGTTACGTCGGACTGATTGAAGGATTGGTGGGGCGCATTACATCGGAACTTGGGGAAACCGCGAACGGGGCAATCAGCGTCATCGGTACCGGCGGCCTCGCGGCGCTGTTCGAGCGCCATACTTCAGCCATTCAACGGGTCGAACCCGATCTCACCATCCGCGGCCTGATCCGCATCCACCAACTGAACAACGGAACATAATGACACCTGGAAACGAACTGATCTTTCTGCCTTTGGGCGGCTCGGGCGAAATTGGCATGAACGTCAACCTCTACGGTTGCCAAGGCAAATGGATCATGGTCGATCTCGGCATGACGTTTGCCGACGAGGAACTGCCTGGCATCGACCTAGTATTGCCCGATCTCTCGTTCATTGAAGACCGCGTCGAAGACTTGCTCGGCATCGTAATCACCCACGGTCATGAAGACCATATTGGCGCAATTCCGTATCTCGCCGCCGACTTGGGCGTGCCGATCTATGCATCGCCGTTCACCGCCGGGCTGATCCGCCACAAGTTGGACGAGGAGGGGATCACCAAGGAAGTCAAGCTCCACATCATCGATCCGCGCGGCCGCGATGGTGGCGCATTCCAGCTCGGCCCGTTCAAGCTGAAGCACGTGCCGCTCGCCCATTCGATTCCCGAAGGGAACGCGCTGCTAATCGACACGCCCTACGGCCGCGTTTTCCACACCGGCGATTGGAAACTGGACGATACGCCGCTACTCGGCACGCCCTACACTGCGGCGCAACTGTCCTCGATCGGCGACGAGGGCATCCTCGCGATGATCGGCGATTCAACGAACGTCTTCAACGCCGAAGCCAGCGGCTCCGAATCTACCGTCCGCGCCGGGATCGACGAGGTTATCAAGGGCCGCAAGGGCCGCGTGGTCGTCACCACCTTCGCCTCGAACGCCGCGCGCTTGGCAACCTTGGGCGATGTCGCACGCGATACCGGCCGCGAACTCGTGATCGCCGGCCGCAGCCTCGATCGCATACTGAAGGTCGCGCAATCGGTCGGCTATCTGCGCGATATTCCCAAGACGATGTCGTGGGAACAGGCCGCGACTACCGATCCGTCGCGGCTGCTGATTGTCGCCACCGGCGCACAGGGCGAACCTCGCGCCGCATTGAGCCGCATGGCAAACGGCGACCACCCGATCAAGCTGGATCGCGGCGATCTGGTCATTTACTCGTCGAAGCAGATCCCCGGCAACGAGGCGGGTATCGGCGCGGTGCAGAACGCTTTGGCCGCACGCGGGGTGGAGATCGTCACCGATCGCCAAGCGCACGTCCACGTCAGCGGTCACCCCGGTCGGCCCGAACTGGAAGCCATGTACAGCTGGATCCGCCCCAAGGTCGCGATCCCCGTCCACGGCGAGCGCCGCCATACCGAGGAACACGCCCGCCTCGCCCGCCACTGGGGCGTTCCGATGGCGATCGTGCCGACCGACGGCGCGGCGATCCATCTCGGCCCCGGCCAGCCGCGCGTCATCGGCCATGAGAAGGTCGGCAAGCTAGTATTGGACGGCGACGTCATCCTCCCCGCCGATGGCACGACGATGAACGCGCGACGCAAGATCAGCGTCAACGGCTACCTGTCTGCCACGCTGGTCATGTCCAAAGGGCGCCTGGCGGCCAAACCCCGCATCCTGTTGCAGGGCCTGCCGGTCGAGGAAGACCGCGACGCCTTCGTCAACGAATGCGCCTCGGCCGCGACCAAAGCAGTCAACGGCGGCAGCCAGGACGATGCCAAGGTGTCCGACGCGGTCCGCCAAGCCATCCGCCGCGTAGCGCGCGACTGGACGGGCAAAAAGCCCGTCACCGACGTCCAGGTGGTCAGGGTCTAAGACGGAGGGTGGCGATGTCGCTCGGCCGCGCCTTTGCCACCTATCTTATCTTCTGGGCGATCACGCTGTTCTTCATTCTCCCGCTGCGCGTCCGCACCGCGCACGAAGAGGGCCGCGCGCCCGTTCCCGGCCAAGCCGACGGTGCCCCCACCGATCCGCGCCTGCTTTGGAAGGCGAAATGGACCACCATCGCCGCAACTGCGCTGTTCGCGCTCTACTACCTCAACTACACCCACAGCTGGATCACGCTCGCCAGCTTGCCGTGGATCAAGCGTCCGCAGGATTTTGGGATACCTAACTGACCGGCGCGCGTGCGAACGCGCCAAGTTGTTGTAAATCCACGCTATACGCTCGCGATCGAAGCTGACTTGCAACCGTGTTCGCGCATTGTTTCCCGGCGGATACCCTCGTCCGTCGTAAGAGACCTTCCATGATCCAACGCTTGCTCACCACTGCGGCCACCGCCGCGCTCGCCCTTACCGTCAGCGTGTCAACCCCCGCCAGCGCCGCCCCGGTTCTTCACCAGATCGCCAGCGGTTTCAATCAGCCACTCGCCATCAGCTTCTCGCCCGACGGTCGGCAGTTCGTCGTCGAGCAGGGTGGCCGCATCGTCGAACTGCTCGGCAATGGTTCGCAGCGCAATTTTATGACCGTGCCCAAGATCGTCGTCGGCGGCGAGAAGGGTCTGCTCAATCTGGCATTTCCAAAGGATTTCGCGACAACGCGGCGGTTCTACGTCTATTGCACCAGTGCAGACGCGAATGGCCGTCTACAGGTCGAGATTCGTCGCTATCTGACGATTGCGGGCGGCACCCAACTCGGTGATCCGACTTCGGGGACGAAGCTGCTTGCCTATCCCAAGCAGTTCGAAAACCACAACGGCGGCTGGATGGCTTTCGGTCCCGATGGATATCTGTATCTCGGGACTGGCGACGGCGGCTCGGGCAATGACCCCGCCAACAACGCTCAAAACCTCGGCGCGCTGCTAGGCAAGATCTTGCGGCTCGATGTTAGCGGAGCGGGCGGAGTGCCGCCGCGAACAAATCCATTTTACGGCATCAACAACGTTTACTGGAAGATCTTCGCCTACGGCATGCGCAATCCGTTCCGCGCCAATTTCGATAGCGCGACCGGCGACCTCTACATCGGCGACGTCGGCCAGGATACGCGCGAAGAGGTCGATGTGATCAAGGCTGGCACCTCGGGCCAGAACTTCGGCTGGCGCGTGCGCGAAGGTAAGATTCAGAACCCCAACTATCCCGGCGTGCCGACGCCAGCGGGAGCGGTCGATCCGATCTACGATTACGCACACGGGTACGATCCATCGATGGGCACAGGCCACGCCATCACGGGCGGCGTCGTATACCACGGTAAACTACCCGAACTGCAGGGCCGCTATGTCTTCGCCGATTTCATCGATGGCGGCCTGTGGTCGATCGACACCCGCGGCGGCAGCTTCATGAACATGACCGCGTTGCTCGGCCGCTTCGGCACGGTCACCCGGTGTCGTTCGGCGAAGACCCCGCGCACAACGTCTACCTCGTCGACTACAACGGCCGAGTGTTCCGCTTCGACAATCAATGATTGAACCAGTGAACCCTCGTGTGAGGGGCTTCCCTGCGGTGGACGGCGATCGCCGTCCACCGCAATGCGAACGCTACTTCGCGCCAGGTTGCATCAGCTCGACACCAAGAAATCTATCAGGACCGTTGCCGCGTTGCAGAAGGATTAAAACCGCTCTACGCCCCGCCTTTCGCGCTGCATCGACCGCACCCGCCGCCGCTGCAGGGCTTGGGGTAGGCACCTGATTGATCGAAACAATCACGTCACCGCGTTGCAGCCCCTTCTGGGCCGCGTCGCTATTTTGATTGACACCCGTGATCGCCACACCCTGCACCGTATCGGGCAGCCGTAACTCCTGCCGGAGTTCGGGCGTAAGCGGCGTCAGCGTGATACCCAGCGAAGCTCGCGCCGCCTGTTGCGCGGGCGTATTCTGCGTTGCGGCGGAATTCCCTTCGCCGTCGTCAGCGCCGGTGACCGCCGCCAGCTGGCTCTCGGGCGGCCTCTCGGCGAGCACCGCGTTAGCGCTTTGCCGCTGTCCACCCCGGAGATAATCGATGCGGATGGTCGAACCGATCCGCTGGTTCGCCACCGTGAAGCTCAACGTATTATCCGGCGTCACGTCCACGCCCGCGACGCGCAAAATCACGTCACCCCGACGCAAGCCAGCGCGAGCAGCGGGTCCGCCCGGCGTCACGTCCTCGACGATTTCGCCGCTGTTCTTGGCAATACCAAGCGACGCGGCAATGTCGTCATCAATCGGCTGGATTGCCACACCCAGATACCCACGCCGAACCTTGCCACCTGCGCGGAGCTGATCGACCAGCGGTCGCGCCTCTTCGGCCGGAATGGCAAAGCCGATGCCGATGTTGCCGCCGCTTGGCGAGATGATGATCGTGTTGATGCCGATCACATTGCCGTGGATGTCGAACAGCGGGCCACCGCTATTGCCTTGGTTGATGCTCGCGTCGGTTTGAATGTAGCGATCATATTGTCCGCTACCGATATTGCGGTGCAACGCCGAGACGATGCCCGCCGTCACCGTGCCACCCAGCCCGAACGGGTTGCCAATCGCCAGCGCCCAGTCGCCAACGCGCGCGCGCGTGCTGTCGCCAAACTTCACAAACGGAAGCCCTCGCGCCTCGATCTTCAGTAGCGCCACGTCGGCCAAGGCGTCACGCCCAACCAGCTTTGCGGTATATTCCTTGCGGTCGGTCAGAGTCACCGTGATCGTATCGACGTTCTGGTTCTTGCCGTGTCCCGAAATAACGTGGTTTGCGGTCACCACATAGCCGTCGGGCGAGATGATGAAGCCGCTCCCTAACGATTCCGCCTCGCGCGTCGTCGGCTGCCCGTCGTCGCCCTGTCCCGACTGCGGCCCCTGGAACTGCTTGAACAGATCCTCGAGCGATTGCGGCCCCGAGCGCGTTTGCCCGACCGGGATACGCTGCTTGGTCGAGATATTAACAACGGCCGGCTGCAGCTGCGCCGCCAAATCGGCGAAGCTGAACGGTGTGCCGGTCGCGGTCACGGGAACTGCCGGCATCCGCTCGGGCGCGTTCTGCGGCTGCCCACCTGGCGCCATCTGCGCGATCGCAGTATTTTGCGCGGCAACAACGCTCGCGGTGCCACCGGCGACAAGGGCGGCGGCGGTCAAGGCATAGGCTACACGCAAGATGGGCAACTCCAGTGACGATGGAACGTGAGTTAAACGCGGCGCGATGACATGCGAATGAACGGCGCGCGCCTACCGTTCCTTGCCGCCCTCGAACTCGCGCAAAAAGGCGTTGTCGGGGGAAAGCACCAAGGTCGCGCTCCCTTTGGCAAAGGATTGGCGATAAGCCTGCATGGCACGGTAGAAAGCGTAGAACTGCGGGTCGGCACCAAAGGATTTCGCGTAAATCTGTGCCGCAGAGGCATCGGCCTGGGCAGTGATATACTGATTTTGCTTGTAACCCTGAGCCAAGATCGTTCGCGCCTGCTGGTCGCGGGCCGAGCGCATCTTATCGTACGCGCCTTCGAGCGGCGTGCCGGGCGGCAAAT